>Ga0137412_10002962_pt1 | contig 13520 bp, 10 predicted proteins | sample CZODoug2_1_16fun_FD_122160 | JGI IMG/M metagenome (GOLD analysis project Ga0137412, IMG submission 122160) | Vadose zone soil fungal communities from Angelo Coast Range Reserve, California, USA - CZODoug2_1_16fungal (Hybrid Assembly) | ecosystem: Environmental > Terrestrial > Soil > Vadose zone... | reverse complement strand
GCCGAGCGGGTGATCCGTCAGGTGGCCGACGAGATCGCCGCCCGCGCCACCGGCGTGCGCGCGATCGCGGTCAGCCACCGCATCGGCCCGCTGCGCATCGGTGATGTGGCGCTGGCCTGCGCGGTCGCCGCCGACCATCGCCAAGAGGCCTTCCAGGTGTGCGCCGAGCTGGTGGACGAGGTCAAGCGCCAGCTACCCATCTGGAAGCGGCAGGTGTTCGCCGACGGCACCGACGAGTGGGTCAACTGCCCGTAGCGTGCCGCCGCCTAGCCGGGGCAGAACGGACTGTGCACGGGCTGCTACTCCCTGGTGCGATTGGCCGCGCCCGCTTTACCTGGTGGCGATCAGCCGCGGCCGGATAGCCAATGGATTCGAATGAGCGCCTGGGCGCCTTTTTCATTGGTATCGGCGGAACGTGTTTGGCCGCGACCGTGAGCGGGTATGCACTATCAGTAGCGAAACTCAATCCACAGAATTGAGGATGCGCCTTGGCAGGGTTAGACCTCGAACTATTTGCCGTGACCAGTTGAATCGGCCCGCTCTGCGCGCCGTGGCTGAATCCGCCGCCGAAAAACTGGCTGGAACCGGCGAGTGGCCCGGCGGTCGTCGTCCCGCCGGGCCACTCTTCGCGGAGGGCGAGCGTTGCCCGCCCCCTCGGCGATCAGCCGATGGTCAGCTGCTGACCAACCCGCAGCTGGCTCGGGTTGCGCAGCACATCCTGGTTGCGCTGGTAGATGGCCTGCCAGCCGCCGGCCAGGTGCTTCGTGGCGGCGATCTTGGACAGGCTGTCTCCCGGCACGACCGTGTAGTTCGCACCCGGCTTGGTCAACGATGGAGCCGGAGCCGGAGCTGCTGGGGCGTTCGGCTTCACCTGGGTCTGGGTATTGCGGGTGGCAGAGGTCTCGCGCGACGCGGTGACCGTGCGCGGAGTGGCCTTGCCCTTGGCGCCGACCTTTCTCGAGCAGGACGGCCAGGCGCCCCAGCCCTGGGCTGCGAGCACCCGCTCAGCGACAGCGATCTGCTGGGCCCGAGACGCGCCGGAGGGGCTTCCACTCCCGCCGTAGGCGCGCCAGGTCGACGGGGCGAACTGGAGCCCGCCCGAGTATCCGTTTCCTGTGTTGGTGTTCCATCTGCCGCCGCTCTCGCACTTGGCGATCTGGTCCCAGACCTCGTCCGGAGCGGCGTTCGCGGTACCTGCGAGGACGAGGGGAGTACCAGCGACAACGATGCCGGCGACGACGACACGAGCCATGTTCCGCGCGCTGAAGATCCCCGCACGGGATTTGCCTCGAGATCGGGTCATGACGCTCTCCGCACCGCACTTGTAGGGTTAGCTGCCGGGTCCGAGCACATGTCTAGTGCTCGACGGTTCCCACCGAATAATCCCGCTGGTGTGCTTCCACACCTTTGAATGGTTCCCCCACCCTTGCCCAGTGGTTATTCCTCTCGGTGGCCCCTGAAGCGCTGGGCAAGGTTCGGTGCAGCGCTTCAGGTGTCATTAACGGCCGGCGGTTCACCGGCCGAAGGGCACGCTACGTAACTCGGGTGGGTATCCGTCAAGAAACTCGATTGCGAGGCTCGTCACGTATGTCTCTTTGATCAGGCCCGTGTTTCTCATCACACTAAGCATTATCGCAGGTCATAACGGGTCTATCACGGGACGGAAACGCTGGGGACAAGGTAGTTCTAATATGGAAGGTGTGATACGAATCACATGACTTGTATCACAATCAAAACAATGCGCGGGACCCTTGCTCAAGTGGCAGGCAGACGGTTCGCTCGGTCATGCTGGGCTGGTGAGTACCACCGATCCCAGGGGGATCCGGACGGATCCGGCCTCCCCCGCTGACCTCGCCGAGGCGCTTCGCGCGACCGGCTACCTGGCTGACGAAGGCCTGGCCACGGCCGCCTACCTGGCCTTGCGGATGAACCGCCCGCTGTTCTGCGAAGGGGAGCCGGGTACCGGGAAGACCGCCCTGGCCCAGGCCATGGCCGAGGTTCTCGGCGCTGAGCTGATCCGGCTGCAGTGCCATGAGGGCATTGACGCCAGCCAAGCGCTCTATGACTGGGATTTCCCGCGACAATTACTGCATTTGCGGGCACTCGAAGCGGCAGCCGGCGTATCTGAGGAGCGGCTGGATGCCGAGGCGGTGGAGGCTTCTCTATATGACCCCCGGTTCCTGATCGCCCGGCCGGTGCTCCGCGCGCTGCAGACCACGCCGAGCGTGCTGCTGGTCGATGAGGTGGACCGGGCGGACGACGAGTTCGAGGCGTTCCTGCTCGAGGTGCTCACTGAGCACGCGGTGACCATTCCCGAGATCGGTGAGGTGCGCGCGAAGCAACCGCCGCTGGTGGTGCTCACCTCCAACCGCACCCGCGAAGTGCACGATGCGCTCAAGCGGCGCTGCCTCTACCTCTGGCTGGACCACCCGGACCTGACCAGGGAGATCGCCATTCTGCGCAGCCGGCTGCCCGGGGTGCCCGAGCGCCTGGCCGCCCAGGTCGCCTCCGCCGTGCGAAAGATGCGCCAGATGGACCTGCTCAAGCCGCCCGGCGTGGCCGAGTCGCTGGACTGGGCACAGGCGCTGCAGCTGCTCGGCGCCAGGGAGCTGGACATGGACGCGGCGGCCGTCAGCCTGGGCGCCGTGCTCAAGTATCGGGAGGACGCCGACCGGGTGCGTGCCCAGCTCGACGCGGTGATGGCCTAACTAATGGCCGGATTCGGTGGATTCGGGACAGCGACGCCTCCGGGCCCGCCCGCTCCGCTCGCTGGGCTGAATGGGGACCGGGAGGACGCCGACCCGGTGCCCGGGCTGGTCGGGTTCGCCGCCGCGCTGAGGCATGCCGGGCTGGCGGTCACCACCGACCGGGTGGCCGCCTTCCTCACCGCGTTGGACAAGCTGGATGTGACCAGCAAGCCGCGGACCTACTGGGCGGGGCGGCTGACCCTGTGCGCCGACCCGGACGACGTCGGCCGCTACGACGCCGCGTTCGAGGCATGGTTCGAACCGTCCCGGGGCGGCCATCGGATCCCGGTGGAGGACCAGCGCCGGCCGCCGCCGTCCCAGCTGGCCGCGCTCACCCAGGGCGGGCCGGAGCAGGACGAGCCCGACGAAGACGGCCCGGAGATCGCCCGGCTGCGGGTGGCGGCCAGCGCGGCCGAGGTGTTGCGGCACCGGGACCTGGCCGAGCTCTCCCCGGCCGAGCGCGAACACCTGCGCGCCCTGCTCGCGCTGCTGCGGGCCGAGCCGCCGCTGCGCATCTCCCGGCGCCGGCGCCCGGCCGGGCGGGGCACCCCGGACCCCGGCCGCACCCTGCGGGCCGCGCTGCGCAATCACGGCGAGGTACGTGAGCTGCGCCGGCGCGCCCCGAGCCGCCGGCCCCGCCGGGTGGTGCTGCTGATCGACGTGTCCGGTTCCATGGCGCCGTACGCGGACACCCTGATGCGGTTCGCGCACGTGGTGGTGCGCCGGATGCCGGGTGCTGGGTCGAGCTCGGGTGCGGCGGTAGAGGTGTTCACCATCGGCACCCGGCTGACCCGGATCACCCGGGAGCTGGGGCACCGGGACGCCGAGCGGGCGCTCTCCGCCGCCGGCCGAGCCATCCCGGACTGGTCCGGCGGTACCCGGCTCGGCGATGCGATGCGCGCCTTCATCGACCGGTGGGGGCAGCGCGGGGTGGCCCGCCGGGCGGTCGTGGTGATCTTCTCCGACGGCTGGGAGCGCGGTGATCCGGGCATGCTGGCCGAGCAGCTGGCCCGACTACGCCGGCTGGCCCACCGGATCATCTGGGTAAACCCGCATGCCGGCAAGGTCGGCTACGCCCCGGTGCAGGGCGGAATAGTTGCGGCCTTGCCACACTTGGATGAGCTGCTGGCCGGGCACAGTCTGGCCACGCTGGAGCGCTTGCTGGAGGTGATGGCCCATGCGTGACGTACTGGAATCGCTGGGATCATGGTGGGACGGCGGCAAGTCCGCCGCGTTGGCCACGGTGGTGGGCACCTTTCGATCGGCGCCGCGTCAGCCGGGTGCATCAATGCTGGTTGGCCCGGGTGGCGAGGCGGTGGGCAGCGTCTCCGGGGGCTGTGTGGAGGGCGCCGTCTACGAGCTGGGCAACCAGGTGCTCGGGGATGGCCGCCCGGTACTGCAGCGCTACGGGGTGTCCGACGACGACGCCTTCGCCGTCGGGCTGACCTGCGGCGGCATCCTGGACGTGTTCGTGGAGAAGGTCGACCAGGAGACGTTTCCGCAGCTGCGCGAGGTGGCCGAGGCGATCAAGGCGGAGGACCCGGTGGCGGTGGCCACCGTGGTCTCCGGGCCGGTGGAACGTATGGGCAGGCGGCTGATCATCTGGCCGGACCGGGTGGACGGCAGCACCGGCTCGGCCCGCCTGGATGACGCGCTGCGCGACGACGCCCGCGGCCTGTTGGACGCCGGCCGCAACGCGATGCTGCACTACGGCGTGGACGGCCAGCGCCGAGGCGAGGGGCTGGACGTGTTCGTCGAGTCGTTCGCCCCGCCGCCCCGGATGATCGTGTTCGGTGCGATCGACTTCGCGGCGGCGGTGGCGCAGATGGGCTCGTTCCTGGGCTATCGGGTCACCGTGTGCGACGCCCGCCCGGTGTTCGCCACCGCCTCGCGGTTCCCTGGCGCGAACGAGGTCGTGGTGGAGTGGCCGCACCGGTACCTCAAGACCGAGGCCGAGGCTGGACGGATAGACGCGCGTACCGCGATCTGCGTGCTCACCCACGACCCGAAGTTCGATGTGCCGGTGCTGGAGGTGGCGCTTCGGTTGCCTGAGTTCGGCTACCTCGGCGCGATGGGTTCCCGGCGCACCCACGAGGACCGGCTGGAGCGGCTGCGCGAGGTCGGGCTCACCGAGGCGGAACTGGGTCGGATGGCCAGCCCGATCGGCCTGGACCTGGGCGCGCGCACGCCGGAGGAGACCGCGGTATCCATCGCCGCCGAGATGATCGCCCTGCACTGGGGCGGCGGCGGCAACCGCCTGGCCGACCGAGAAGGCCCAATCCACATCCCCGCCCCCGCCCGAGGCTGAGGGCGGCCTGGTTGGTGGTGGCCTGGGGCTGGTGGCGGCTCGCTGGCCGCGGGCGCGCGAAGGCCTCCCGGCCGCTTGTTACCGAGCTGCACACGGCGCATGATCACCGTGCGTTTGACCTGCCTGCTGTGTAGTTCGGTAACACCAGGCCGCTGGCCGCGGTCACGGCGGCGGGGCCGCTGGCCGGGGGGCAAGGTTGCGGCGGCGGGCGCCGGGTCGGGCTCGGCCGCGGGGCCGGGTTGGGTTGCGGGGGCGGCCGCCGGTCGGTGATCAAGGGTGCCGGCGTGCCGGCGTGCTGGTGTGGTGGCGGCTGCGTGGAGCTGAGCGCGTCGACGCACCGTTTGATCACGGTGGGCCAGACTGGGTGGCGTGGCGATCGGACCAGTGCTCGTGGTGGACGCCGGGACAACCACCGTCAAGGCCGCCCTGCTGGAGCCGGGTGGCGCCGCGCTGGCCACCGCCTCGGTGGAGCAGCCGGTCCAGCATCCCGGGCCGGGGCGCGCCGAGCAGCACCCGGACGACTGGTGGCGGGCGTTCCGGAGCGCGGTGCGCGGCTGCCGGGTGGCCGGCGCGGCGCCGGTGGCGCTCGCGGTCACCGGTCAGATGCAGGACCTGGTGGTGCTGGACCAGCACGACCGGCCGGCCCGCCCCGCGCTGCTCTACTCCGACCTGCGCGCCGGTGCCGAGCTCGCCGAGCTGACCGGGGCGCTGGGTGACGGGTGGAGCATGGCCACCGGCAATGTGGCGGACCCGTCGAGTACCTGCGCCCAGCTGCTCTGGGTGCGCGAGCACGAACCCGAGGTGCTGACCCGCACTCACCGGGTACTGCTCGGCTCGCCGGGCTACCTGCTGCACCGCGCCGGCGGGCGGGCCAGCTGCGACCTCACCACGGCGTCCACCACCGGGCTGCTGGACATCCACCGGCGGACCTGGTGGCCCCCGGTGCTCGAGGTACTGGGCCTGGACCCCGGGCTGCTGCCGGAGCTGGTGGACGGGGTCAGCGAGGTCGGCGAGTCGAGCCGCGCGGCCGCTGAGGAGCTGGAGCTGCCGGCCGCCCTGCCACTGGTGCACGTCGCCGGCGACGCGGCAGCGGTGACCGCCGGGCTGATCGGAGCCGCCCCCGGCGCGATCAGCGTCTCGCTGGGCACCAGCGGATGGGTGGCCGCGCTGACCGGGTGGCCGAGCAGACCGAACGGGGCCATCCACCACCTGGTCGGGCCGACCGGGCGGGAGTCGCTGCTGATCGGGGCGCTGCTGTCGGCCGGCGCCACGGTCGAATGGGCACGCCGGACGTACCTACCCGGGGCCAGCCGCGCCGCCGCCGACCGGGCCGCCGAGCTGGCCGGCCCCACCGATCTGCTGATGCTGCCCAGCCTGGCCGGGGAGCGCTCCCCGGTCCGCGACCCGCTGGCGGTGGGTGCAGTGGTGGGTCTGCGTCCCAGCACCACCCCGGCGCAGCTCTACCGGGCCGCCATGGAGGGCGTCGGCTATTCGCTGCGCCGGATCCTGGAGATCATGGGCCCGGACCTACCTGCATCATCGAAGGATTCGAGCTGGTGGCTGCCGGTCTCCGGGGGCGGCGCGCTCTCCGGGGTGTTCGGCCGGATCGTGGCCGACGTGCTCGGCCGGCCGGTGGCACCGGTGGCGGCCGAGGGAGCCGGCCTGCACGGCGCCTACCGGGCGGCGGCGAGCGCACTCGGCATGCCGGTACCGGCGCCGCTGGTGGACGCGGTGGACCCGGCCACGGTGATGCACCCGAGTGGTCAGCGCGAGCACTACGACCGGCTGGCCGACGCGCACGCCGAACTCTGGGCACAGCTGCGACCTGCCTTCCGGGCACTGGCGGGCAGGTAGCGGCGCAACCGCCAGCGGGGCTAGAGGTACTTCGTCCCGGAGCTGCGCCCTCGGACGCCGCGCAGCACGTCCTTCACCTTCTGCACGAGGCGCATGCCGCTCGGGCGCGAGGTGCCCCAGTCGTAGGCCAGCCGGAGCATCGGCGGCCGGACCAGCTCCACCGGCGTCGGGTAGCGGAACGGGGTGCCGTTGAACTGCAGCTTGCTCCGCTGCGCGCTGGGCCATTCGTCGCTGGCGTGAATGCCCCGGTCGATCATGTCGGTGAGCATCCGCTCGGGCAGCCCGCCGAAGTCCAGGTAGCGGTAGCCGCGTTCCTTGGCCCACTTGATGATCTCCCAGCGGACCGCCGCCGGCACGCTCAGCTTTCCCGTCTCGCCCTCGCCGTTGAAGCCGCCCAGCCGGCCGCGGACCATGCCGCCGCACACCGTGACCACGTCGGCGGAGACGGGCACGCCGTTCACCTCACCGACGAACAGCGCGGCGTTGCCCAACTGGTTGAGCTCGCGGTAGAGCGTCTGAACGTAGGCCAGCGGCGGCGGCCGGAAGCCCTGGCGCTCGCCGGTACGGGCCATCAACGACAGCAGCAGCGGTAGGTCCCGCTCGTCGCCGCGGCGGACCCGGACCCCCTTGGACTCCCAGCGGTTGGTCCAGGACTTCAGCCGCTTGGAGAATCCGGCGCGGATCTCCTCCAGCGGGGGTGTGAGGTCCAGTCGGTACGAGCCGGCCGGCGCGACGCCCGCCTTGGACGGGCGGTATCCGCTGGCCAGCAGCGCCTCGCTGACGTCATGTGCGTGTTCCGGCGGTTGAATGAACATCAGCCGCTGATCACGGGCGAACGCGTTCAGCTCCTGGAGCATCGCAGTGATCACCGCCGAGCGGTCCGGCGCCTCGGGGTGGATCACCGGGCCGTACGGCAGATAGCCGATGGACAGGAAACCGAGCAGCCGGCGGCGCAGCAGCAGCGAGCCGGCCACCAAGGTGTTGCCCTGGTAGGCGAACAGGTAGGTGGGGGTGTAGCCGGCCAGGGCGCGGATCGTGGCCCACACGGAGAGCTGGGTGACGTCGGTGCCTTCGGTGTGCCGCACGAGCTCGTTCCAGGCGGCCAGGGTGGCCTGGTTCGGCGCGGACTCGCGGCTCACCCTCGGCGGGACGGGGTCGCACGCGGCGGCGAGCGGGGTGGGCGCAGGCGCGGATTCGCGGGCGACCGGCCGGCCGGAGGACATGCTCCGGTCGGCCTCGCGCCAGCCCGTGTTGACGCTGCTCGCTCCGTCCATCCCGTCAACTTCGCTCTCTGTGCGTGGCGGTAGGACGACGCTGACGCTGCCCGCCGGACGGTTCACCGTGCCGGCAATCGTGTCATCCCCCCGCGATACGACAACTTCCGGTGCATCGTGCCGCAGGGTGGCGATCTTTCCACTCTGAATATATTGCCTTGCGGCGCCGTGCCGCTGTTAGCTCCGCCGACCTGGTGAAATAACGCAGCTGGCTGAGACTCGATGGAGCGATCCTCAGAGCCAGCCGCCCCGCTTGCTGGGCTGCTGGGGCGCTCGGGAAGCCCGAGAGGCGCTGCGCGCCGCCCTTGCGGAACGGAGCTAACGGTCAATAACGTGCCGGGGTCCGACTATGACCTTCTGGAGGTACCCGATGACCCCGAGCGACCAGCCAGACACCGTCAGCGAAGAGCCCGTCGTGGAGGAAACCCTGGTCGAGGAGGTCTCGATCGACGGTATGTGCGGGGTCTACTAGGCCAGCGCGGATGACCGAGCGGGAGCCTGACCAGCCGGTCGGGGCATTCGATCCGGACCGGCCGTATCGACGCAGCCGCAGTGTGGCGCTGCGCCCTGAGTCGTTCGGCGCGCTGGTTTATCACTTCGGCACCCGCAAGCTGTCGTTCCTGAAAACCCCGGAGCTGGTCGAGGTGGTCACCGGCCTCGAACAACATCCGGACGTGCACGCCGCGATCGACGCGGCCGGGGTCGCGGTGGCCCAGCGGCCGAGTTACCTGCGGGCGCTGGCCGGCCTGGCCGAGTCGGGCACCATCGAGCGCCGTGTGATCGAGCCCGGTACCGAGAAGGACGAAGCGTGATGAAGCTGACGGACCACTTCCAGTACGGGCTCAACTCGCCGATCTGTCTGACCTGGGAGTTGACCTACGCCTGCAACCTGGCGTGCGTGCACTGCCTGTCCTCCTCGGGTCGGCGGGACCCGCGTGAGCTTTCGACCGCCGAATGCAAAGCGGTAGTGGACGAGCTACAGGCGATGCAGGTCTTCTACGTCAATATCGGCGGCGGCGAGCCGACCGTGCGCCCGGACTTCTGGGAGCTGCTGGACTACTCGATCGACCACAATGTGGGCGTCAAGTTCTCCACCAACGGGATCAAGTTGGACGCCGCGCGGGCCGCCCAGTTGGCCCGCACCGACTACGTGGACGTGCAGATCTCCCTGGACGGCGCCACCGCGTCGGTCAACGACCAGGTACGCGGACCCGGCTCCTACCACACGGCGATGCGCGCGCTGGAGAACCTGGCGTCGGCCGGGTTCGCTCAGCCCAAGATCAGCGTCGTGATGACCAGGCACAACGTCGACCAGCTGGACGAGTTCAAAGCCATCGCGGACAAGTTCGGCGCGCAGCTGCGGATCACCCGGCTACGCCCGTCCGGCCGGGGCGCGGACGTGTGGGACGAGCTGCACCCGACGGCGGCACAGCAGCGCCAGCTCTACGACTGGCTGGTGGCCCGCGGTGACGGCGTGCTGACTGGCGACTCGTTCTTCCACCTGTCCGCCTACGGTCAGGCGCTGCCCGGGCTGAACCTGTGCGGCGCGGGGCGGGTGGTCTGCCTGATCGACCCGGTGGGCGACGTGTACGCCTGCCCGTTCGCCATCCACGAGAACTTCCTGGCCGGGAACGTGCGCTCGCCCGGCGGGTTCCAGACGGTGTGGCGGGCCTCCGAGCTGTTCGCCGAGCTGCGCCAGCCGCAGACCGGCGGGGCGTGTCGCTCCTGCGGGCATTACGACGCTTGTCAGGGCGGCTGCATGGCGGCCAAGTTCTTCACCGGGCTGCCCCTGGACGGGCCGGACCCGGAGTGCGTGCGCGGCTTCGGGGAGCAGGCGCTGGCCGCCCGGTCCGTCGACGCCGAGCTGCCCCGCTCCGAGGTCGACCACTCCCGCACTGTGCCGTCTCGCGGGCCGCGCAACTCCCGGGTGAATGCCCGCCAGCCGGTGGCCATCTCACTCGCCCCACCGCCCCGTCGGCCCGACCGGGCCTGCGACGCCAGCCCGCTGGCGGACATGTCCGATATGGCCGACCTGGCCGAGCCGCGTGCGGTGCCGATCGCCGGCAACTGAGGACCTGACGGCTGAGGACCCGACGCCTGATGACCTGAAGCCTGACGACCTGAAGCCTGACGACCTGAAGCCTGACGACCTGAAGCCTGACGACCTGGCGCCGCTGACCGGGCCGGCGCTGCTGCGCGGTTGGGTGGCGCCGTCGCGGGTGGTGTTTGGGCCGATCGAGACGAACCTGGGTGCCGGGCGCGCACTGTCGGACCGGCACACCGCGTTCTATGCCAGCCGGGCGGCCGGTGGCGTCGGCGTGATCGTCACCGAGATCGCCTCGGTGCACGAGTCGGACTGGCCCTACGAGCGGGCCCCGTTGGCGGCCTCCTGCGCCCAGGGCTGGGCCGCGGTGGTGGCCGCCTGCCGCCGGTACCGGACGCTGGTGCTCGCCGGTCTCGGGCACGCCGGTGGCCAGGGCGTCTCGGCGTATCACCAGCGGGTGTTGTGGGCGCCGTCCGGGATGGCCGACGTGGTCACCCGGGAAGTGGCCCACGCCGTCGAGCAGCCGGAGATCGACGAGCTGGTCGCGGGCTTCGCGGTCGCCGCGTCGATGGCGGTGCGGGCGGGCTGCGCGGGGGTGGAGCTGAACGCCGGCCAGCATTCGCTGCTGCGCCAGTTCCTGTCCGGGCTGACCAACCGGCGCGCCGACGGATATGGCGAGGATCGGGGCCGGCTGCTGCGTGAGGTGCTGGCCGCCGTCCGGGCCGCCATGGGTCCCGCCGCGGTGCTCGGCCTGCGGCTGTGCGCCGACGAGCTGGCCCCGTGGGGCGGCATCACCCCGGCCGAGGCCGCCGCGCTGGTTCCCTCCCTGGCGCCGCTGTTGGACTACCTGGTCCCGGTACGTGGCTGTGCGCTCTCCGAGTCGGCCACCCGCCCGGACGGGCACACCGAGCCGGGCTTCAACCGGGCCCTGTGCGCCGGGATGCGGGCCGCGCTGCGCGGATCCGGGTCGGCGGTACCGGTGGTGTTGCAGGGCAGCGTGGTGGACCCGGCGATGGCCGCCTCGGCGCTGGTGCACCGGACCGCCGAGCTGGTGGAGATGACCCGGGCACAGCTGGCCGACCCGCGCCTGGTGTCGCTGGCCAGGGCCGGGCTGGCCGAGCGGATCCGGCCGGCCACGCTGTCCAACCAGCACAGCAGGGTGCGTGGGCCGGAGAATCTGATCATTTCCGACGAGGGGGAACCCGACACCGGGTACGAGGCGCGCCCGCTGCCGAGGCCCGGAGGGTCGCAGCCGAGGCGCGGGCCGTCGCCAGGGTTGTCGTCGCCAGGGAGGTCGTTGCCAGGGAGGTCGTTGCCGGGGAGGTCGTTGCCGGTGGCGGGTGCGCCGTGGGCGGGTGCGCCGGTGGCGGGTGCGCCGCCGAGGGGTGTGCTGGTGGTCGGTGGCGGGCCGGCCGGGTTGGAGGCCGCCCGGGCGGCGGCGTTGCGCGGTCACCGGGTCCGGTTGGTGGAGCGTGCCGATCGGCTCGGCGGCGCGGCCCGGTTGGCGGCGGCACTACCCGGCCGGGCGCGGTTCGGCCTGCTGCTGGACTGGTGGGAGCGCGAGCTGACCAGGCTCCGGGTGGATGTGCGGACCGGAGTCGAGGTCGGCGTCGGCGAGCTGGACGCGGCCGTCGGCGAGGGCCTCCAGGTGCTGCTGTGCACCGGGTCCCGGCCGGCCCCGCCGGCGTTCGCGGTGGACACCGGCGTGGAGGTGGTGCCGGCGGCCGAGTTCCAGCGCCGGCTGATGCTCGACGGGGCAGCCGGGTTGGCACGCGCGGTGGTGCACGACCCGGTCGGCGATTGGACCGGCGTCGGGATCGCCGAGCAGTTGGCCGCCGCCGGGGTGGACTGCGCGCTGGTCACGCCGGACCCGGTGGCGGGCGTCCAGCTGTCCCGCACCGGCGACCTGGCCGACGCCAACGCCCGCCTGCAGCGCGCCGGGGTGGCCCGCGAGCTGTACACCGCGCTGTACTCGGTCGGTGACGGGGCCGCCACGTTGGCCGACGTGCATACCGGTGAGCGTCGGCGGATCCGCTGTGACGTGGTGGTTGACTGCGGCCAGCGGTTGCCGGACGACACGCTCTGGCTGGCGCGCCCGGAGCTGGCTCGCGCCGGCGACTGCGTGGCGCCGCGCACCGTCCGGGAAGCCGTGCTGGAGGGTCGTGAGTGGCGATGGTCGCTATAGCGACCATCGCCACTCACGACCCCGACGGAGGAGGGGCACGGGGGATGAACCTCTGAACCTGTTGGGCGCGCCGCTGAGCCTCGGTCCGCTGCGGCTGCGCAACCGGATCGTGTTCGCCGCGCACCTGACCAACTACGCGGTGGACGGGCTGCCCACCGACCGGCACGCCGCCTACTACGCGGCCCGCGCGGCCGGCGGCGCCGGGTTGATCATCACCGAGGAGCACACCGTGCACCCCGGCGACCGGCCGTACGAGAAGCTGATCCGCGGCTACCACCCGGCGGTGCTGCCCGGGTACCGGGCGATCGCCGACGCGGTGCATCCGCACGGGGCGGTGCTGCTGGCCCAGCTCAACCACAACGGGGCGCAGTCCACCGGGCGCTACTCGCGGCGGCCGGTGTGGGCTCCCTCGGCGGTGCCCGACCCGATGTTCCGCGAGGTGCCGCTGGCGGTGACGGTCGGCCAGATCAGCGAACTGGTCGCCGGCTACGCGGCTGTGGCCCGGCGCTGCGTGGACGGCGGCTTCGACGGGGTGGAGCTGCAGTGCTCGCAGGCCTCGATCGTGCGCCAGTTCCTCTCCCCGGCCAGCAACCGGCGCACCGATGCCTACGGAGGACCGCCGGCGAACCGGTCCCGGTTCCTGGTGGAGATCATCGGGGTGGTGCGCGCCGCGATCGGACCGCGCCGGGTGCTCGGGGTGCGGCTGGGCAGCGACCAGCTGGGCGACCTCGACGAGCTGGTCGCCGCCGCCCGGACGGTCGCCGCGACCGGCCAGGTGGACTACCTGAACACCGCGGTCGGGGTGGCCGGCACCAGCCAGCACCTGATCACCCCGCCGATGGGCGAGCCGGCCGGATACGCGTTGCGGGTGTCGGCGGCGATCCGCCGGGCCTGCGGGCTGCCGGTGGTCGGCATCGGCCGGTTCACCTCGCCGGACCAGGCGGAGCAAGCCCTCGCGGCCGGGGACTGCGACCTGGTCGGAGTGGTGCGCGGGCAGATATCCGACGAGCGGTTCGCGGCGGCGGCGCTGACCGGGTCGCCGGTCCGGACCTGCCTGGGCTGCAACCAGGAGTGCGTCGGCCGGGTCGGGCTGAACCGGTCGCTGGGC
>Ga0137412_10002961_pt1 | contig 13521 bp, 16 predicted proteins | sample CZODoug2_1_16fun_FD_122160 | JGI IMG/M metagenome (GOLD analysis project Ga0137412, IMG submission 122160) | Vadose zone soil fungal communities from Angelo Coast Range Reserve, California, USA - CZODoug2_1_16fungal (Hybrid Assembly) | ecosystem: Environmental > Terrestrial > Soil > Vadose zone... | reverse complement strand
CCCGCCGCACCGCCACCACCCACCAACGCCTCGCCCTGGCCGCCCGCGACGGCGGCTGCTGCTTCCCCGGCTGCGACGCCCCACCCGGCTGGACGCAGGTTCACCACATCCTCAACTGGGCCTTCGGCGGCGGCACCGACCTCGCGAACCTCTGTTTACTGTGCGGATTTCATCACCGAGAGCACGAGAAACGCGGATGGCAAGTGACCATGAAACACGGCAAACCGTGGTGGACCCCGCCCGCCCACATCAATCCCGAACGCACACCCATCCGCAACACCATCCGCGACCCAGTAGCCGTGGGATGACGCGCTCGGGCTGCGTTGCCTGCCCGCGCCTTCTGGTCCGTGGTGATGGGTATCGCGATGCCGCAGTCGTGTGGCGACGGCGCGTCCCCGCTGATGCGGCGGAGCTGTTAGGCAGATCGGCCTGTGGCCGGGTGCGTGACAGGGCACGACCGAGCCAGAGACATCGCCGCGGCTGAACATGCCTTCGACGCCGTAGCCGCACGACGCAACGACGGACAGCCAGGCGGCCCGGCAGTTCGGGGCGGCGCTGGCCCAGCTCACCGACGCCGTCCGCTTCCCGGCGCTGCACCGAGCCATCGCGTCCGGAGCGCTCGAGGACGACGATGGGCTCGACAACGAGTTCGACTTCGGGCTGCGGTGCATCCTCGACGGCGTCGCGGCGGTGATCGATACCTACCGCCCATCGCGATCAAGCCCTCACAGGCGGTAGACGTAACGCAAATCGGCTGAGACTATCGAGGTGCTACCTCCCCGGGGAGGATCCCATGGATGCCGTCGCATTCGTACCAAACCCCGGCTTGGATGCGCTGCGCCGTCGCAGGGCCGAGCTGTTCGAGTCGATGGGTGCCTTGAGACAGGCGCTCGCCGCTCCGACATCTGGCTGCCTCGACGGATGGAGTGAGTGGGTCGACGTCGCCCTCATCGAGCTCTCCGCCGACATCCGGGCCCACATCGCAATCACCGAAGGGCCAGGCGGCCTGCACGGAGACGTCGTGGACGTCGCGCCCAGGCTGTCCCACGCGGTCCACCGTCTCGTCGGCGAGCACGTCACGATCAATGACCTGCTGAGCCAGCTGACGTTGCGGGCCCGCGGTGCCACTACCGGCGCGCACGTCGACGATGTTCGAGGACTCGGCGCCGACCTGCTCGTCCGCCTGGATCGGCACCGCCAACGCGGCGCCGACCTCGTGTTCGAGGCCTACGAGACCGACATCGGCGGCGAGACTTAGCCGACGGCGATCGTCGTCGACAGCCACCCCCGGTCGGGGCGGCTGCGCTGCGCTCTCGGCGACACGCCGGGCGCGCGAATCGGCCACTCGCCACCATCGCGACTCGCCTTTACGATCAGCTCACTTCAGCGCGCGGAGGGGCAGACGCATGACCGATGGTGGGGACGGCACGCTCGTCGATCCTGGATACCTGCCACCGCCTGAGACCCGCCCGCCCGACTACGCTCCGCAACCTGCTGTCTGGCCGAACCAGCAGCCGTGGCCGGTGCCACCGTCGTCTGTCGGCTACCCCTCGCCGCCGTATTCCGACGGTCGACCACCTCGCCGACGCGGCCGGCGCCTGGTCCTGCCGCTCGCTGCAGGGGTGATCGGGGTGCTCGTGTCCACGTGGATGATCGACACTCATCCGTGGATCATTGGCCGGCACTCGTCGCCCCATCCGGCGGCGGACAGCGGCTCACCGGGGCACAGACTCACCGTTCCGAGCCGGTCAACGGGCTACACCCGGATCACGGGGAACGTCGCCAATCGAATGGCCAAGGCGACGATCGACCAGATGACGGCCGCTTCCCCGAGGTACCGCGCGTCCTACGCCAAGGCGAAGATCGGCGTTTACTCACACCCCGGAGTGCCCGGACCGGCGCTGGTCTTCATCGGGTTGGCCGCCGCCGATGACGCCGTGATTGCCCGAGAGCTGCGCACCCGGTCCGCATCGCAAGAGGTCGATGCCGGCTTCCTCGGGGCCGGCATCTCGAACACGACCGACGTCGACGCGGGACCGTTGGGCGGGGTGATGCGCTGCGCGGACCAGGCCGAGATCTCCTTATGCGTGTGGGCCGACCGATCCTCCCTCGGCCTGGTGCTGATCACGAAGTACACCGGGCGTCGCGAATCCGGCCGGATCGCGGTGGACTTCCGCAAGAACGCCGAGCACTGATCGATCAGCGACGCGGCGGCAGCGGAGCCGGCCGACCGAGCAGGTAGCCCTGGGCCAGGGTCGCGCCGAGCGCCCGCAGCGAGGTGATCTGCTCGTCGGTCTCGACACCCTCACCAACGGTGGCCACGCCGAGTTCACGGCACAGGGCGATGACGCTACGGACGATGGCGCGCGCGTTGCGGTCGGACACGATCGGCTTGACGAAACTGCGGTCGATCTTCACAGTGCTGACGGGCAGGTCACGCAGCAACGACAACGACGAGTAGCCGGTACCGAAGTCGTCCAGGGCGATGCGCACGCCGAGATCGGCGACCTCCCGCACCTCCTTGATCGCGGCCGGCGATGCCTCGACCAGCGCGGTCTCGGTGATCTCCAGGTGCAGCCGGTCCGGCGGCAGGTCGGCGGACTCGAGGGCTCTACGGACGGCGTGCCCGAGCTGCCCCCGTCCGAGTTGGCTGCCCGACGCGTTGACGGCCACCCACCGTGACCAGCCGCCGGTGAGCCGCGGGTCCGCCGCCGCCTCGCAGCACAGGTCGAGCATCCGCCACCCGAGCGGGGCGATCAGGCCGGTCTGCTCGGCCATCGGCAAGAACTCGTCCGGCTCGAGCATGCCCTTCTCGGGGTGCCGCCACCGGATCAGCGCCTCGTAGCCGACCGGTGCGTTGGTGTCGAGGCTGACGATGGGCTGGAAGTACGGAACCAGGCCGGTGCCATCGGCGAGTGCCGCGCGCAGCGTGTGCTCGAGTTCCAGGTCGGCGACGGTGGCCGGGCGGTCCTGCGTCGGGTCGTAGAACTCGACGCGCGCCCGACCCTGGCGCTTCGCGCGGCGCAGCGCCTGATCGGCATCGCGCAGAACCTCGTCGGCGTGGGCGTGGCGCGGGCTGCTGACCGTGACGCCGACGCTGATGCTCACCGTGTGCTGGTAACCACGCAGCCCGATCGGCTCGTTCAGTGCGCTCAACAACATCCCGGCCACGCCGCGAAGGGCCTCCGGGTCGGCCTCGTCCGGAACGATCACCACGAACTCGTCCCCGCCGATGCGGCCGATCGTGACCCCGGACGGCAGGGCCTCGCGCAGCCGCGCCGCGACCGTCCGGATCAGCTCGTCGCCGGCATCGTGGCCGAGGCTGTCGTTGACCGTCTTGAAGCGGTCGATGCCGCAGCACAGCGCTCCGGCCGGACGTCCGGACGAGATGCAGGCGTCGAGCACCTCTTCCAGGCGCAGCCGGTTGGGCAGGTCGGTCAGCAGGTCGTGGCTGGCGCGGTGCCCGATCTGCGCCTCGGCCAGCTTGCGGGCGCTGATGTCGTTGACCTGCCCGACGATGGTTTGCCGGCTGCCGTCGTCGGCGCGGATGATGCCCACGTGCAGCAGCCCCCAGACGACGTGCCCGTCCCGGTGCAGGTAGCGCTTCTCCATCTCGAAGGTCTCACGGTTGCCGGCGAGCAGTTCCTCGAACAGCGAGACGTCGGCGTGGATGTCGTCGGGGTGGGTGATTTCGGCGAAGGACCGCCCGGTCAGCTCCTCGCGCGAGTAGCCGATCAGATCGGCCATCGCGTCGTTGAACTGGGCGATCGTGCCGTCGTGGTCGACGAGCGCGGTGCCCACCGGGCTGTGCTCGAACGCGAGCTGCCAGCGCTGCTCGGCCTCTCGGCGCCGCGTCTCGGACTCCTTGCGGGCCAGCGCGTCGGCGATGGCGATCGCCGCCTGGGCGGCGAACAACTCCAGCACGGTGCACTGCTCGACATCGGGCAGCCGACCGCTGCGGGGCTGGTCGACGCTCAGCACGCCGATGAGCTTGCCGGCCCCGTCGTGCAGGGGCGCCATGAGTTCGTCGCCGGGATGCCACGCGTCGGGCTCTGCATCCGCCGACCCGGGCGGCGTCCAGCGCACCACTCGATCAAGCGGCGTCTGATCGAGCGTATGGCTGAAGAACCGCAGCGCGCCCCAGTGCTCGCACGCGTCGAGCAGGTCGACGAAGTAGCCCAGCGGAGTGCTCTGACCGCGAAGGTCCTCGAGCTCGGGAGGACCGGCCACCGCCTCGACCCGCAACTCCTGGCCATCGGCCGTCAGCACGTTGATCGCCGTCGCCTCGAACTCGAGGACGTTGACCACGCCCTCGACGATGCGGTCGAGCGTCTCGTGCAGGTCACCGCCCGCGCCGAGCAATCGGACTACGTCCAATACCCGTTCCAGCCAGGATCGGCGGACGCGCGTCAGGCTGGACCCCGATTCCATGGACGCGATCTTCACACAGCTTGGGCGGTTCTACCAATTGGAACCCACTTGAATGGGCTAAACACGGCGTCGCAAACAGGCGTTACACGGCGTCGCACATATGCCTCGAGTCGGGCGCCGCGTCAGAGGTAGCGCTCGGGGATCACCAGGCCCGGGCGCTCGTCGTCCCAGGCCATCGACGTGATCCGCCAGCCGTCCGGCGTCCGGATGAACTGGGTGAGGATCACCCCGCGCACGTCGATCGCGACGCCGCCGATCTCGCCCCGCTTGGCATAGCTGCTCAGGCGGTGGCCGACGTTGCCGAACACGTCGGTGAGATGGGAGATCTCGACCTCCTCGAAGCTCACCAGCTCGCCCGAATCGACCTGCTTTCGCCGGGGCTCGATGAACTCGTCGACGGTGCTGATCTCCGGGACGTCGCCGCTGTTCTTGACGAGCACGCCGCCGTCGATGAACAGGTCACGTATCGCGTCGTACTCGGGACGGCCGCCGGGCGGAAAAGAGACCGCCGCGAGGAAGGCCTCGAGCACCGCGGACATCTGCGCCACGTCTCGGGTCGCGTTCAGGGTCGATCCGTCTGGTCCGGTAGGCATGGTCGTGACGCTACCTGCGTGGTCACGTCCCGAGGAGGCCCGGATGAAGGTGTTCATATCGTCGGACATGGAGGGCACCGCCGGCGTGGTCGACTGGTCGCAATGCCGTCGCGGGGACGGCGACTACGAGTATTACCGCGGCTTGCTGCAGGCCGAGGTGAACGCCGCGATCGACGGGGCGGTGGACGCCGGGGCCACCGAGTTCGTCGTCAACGATTCGCACTCGACCATGCAGAACCTGCGCCCGGACGCGCTGGCCGGCGGCGCCCGCTACCTGTCCGGACGGCACAAGCCGCTGTACATGATGCAGGGTCTCGACGACTCGTTCGACGCGATCTTCTTCGTGTCCTACCACGGTTCGATGTCGACCCAGGCCCCGTTGTCGCACACCTACAACCCGCGCGCCATCGCGTCGGTGTCGCTGAACGGCACGGTGGTCGGCGAGTCGGGCATCAACGCTCTGGTGGCGCTGGCCGTCGGCGTCCCGATCGTGCTGGTCACCGGCGACGACATCACCGTGGCGGAGACGCGGAAGATCAGCCCCGGCGTCCACGGCGCGGCCGTGAAGAACGCCGTCACCCGGTTCGCCGCCGACAGCCTGCACCCACACCTCGCCTGCTCGCTCATTCGCGAACAGGCCAGGGCCGCGATCGCCGGACTCTCATCGGCGGCACCCCCGGCGATCGCCCTACCGGCCGCCCTCGACGTCACCTACCGCAACGCCGACCTGGCCGAGCTCGCGACCTGGGTGGACGGCGTGACCCGCACCGGCGCCACAACGGTCACCATCGCGGACGACGATCCGCTGCGCGTGTTCCGCAGCTTCCTCACCACCGTGCTGCTCACCCGCGACATCGCCGAGTAGCCCCATACCGTCCGCCGAACCCGCTTGAACGAACCGCCGCTTGATCAAGAGGGAGTAGTGGCTGCTGGGGCGACCACTTCTCCCTCTTGATCATGCTCGGAAGGACGGTCAGCGGCGCAGTGCCCCGAGTTGCACGAGCATCGACAGGTCATCGCGGATGGCCCACCGCTCGGCGATCCGTCCGTCCACCAGGCGATATGCGAAGGCGACGTTCCTGGTGGCGGTCCCGGGCGGCGCATCGAAACCCATCAGCGATCCACCGGGCCAGGTGAGCTCTCGCGATCCGAACTGCACCACCATGTCGCCTTCGGCCACGACGATGGAACTGAGCCAACGGCCACCGTGAGTGTCCCGACGCGCCGCCCGCAAGAACTCTCGAGTGCCCGCCAACCCCTGCGGCCGGTCGGGCGCCAGCGCGTGGTTGACCAGGTCCGGGGTGCACAGCTCATCGAGCAGCGAGAGATCTCCGCCGTGATTGCCGAGGTCGTCGAATTGAGCTACTACTGCTTTGTTACGAGCAACGTCCATCCCGAACGCTTACCACAGCGGCTCGGCGCCGCTATTTCGCGTGGCGCGGCTTGCGCGTGCGCTCCGCAGCGGGAAGGAAGTCGGGCTTGCCGTTCGTCAGCTTGGGTTTCTTGGGCTGCTTAGGCTTCCGAACTTCGCGGCCGCCCTTGTTCTTTGCAGACATTTCAGCACTCCAGCATCGCGGGAACGGTCGCCGGGGTGCTCCGATACGCCTCGGGTTTGATGGAGATTCGACGCTACGCCAGGATCCGAGCAGATGACAGGGCTCAGGAGTCGCCGCAGAAATACGACTTCCGGCCGCCCACGCCGGGCTGCACGGGGCTACTGTCAATACATGCCCGTGGAAATGGAAGAGCAGATTCTCAGCGTCCTTCGGGGCATGAAGGCCGGCGACCGGCCGATAACGTTCGGCGAACTCGCCCGCAGGTTCGGGGTGAGCTACGACGCGATCTCCCGGTACGCGCGGAACCTGGTCGATGGCGGGCTCGCCGAGACGTCGATGATCAGGGTCCGCGGCTCGATGACCCCGCACGGTCTGCTTCCCCAGCCCGCGGCGCCTCAGCCCGCCGCGCCTGCTGCCACGTAACCGATCTGCGCTGCCGGTCCGCGCTGAAGGACCCACGCCGGTGAGCCACGACGTCCGCCGGGTCAAGGTCGGATGCGAGTTCGTGTACGAGGCCGGCGTGGACACCCCCACCGTCTTTCAGATCCAGCCGGCGGAGACGTCCACGCTGACCGGTGAGGTCTGGTCCTGTTCACCGGACGCCCCGACCCGGTCCTACACCGACCTTTACGGCAACCGTTGCCTGCGCTCGATCCTCCCGGTCGGGAGATCGTCGCTGATCTACGACGCGAGCGTCGAGGTACCCGACGCGGTCGAGGACGCCGACGAGAACGCGCCGGAACTGGCGCCCGCCGACCTGCCGGACGACGTCCTCCTGTACACCCTGCCGAGCCGCTACTGCCTGCCCGACATGCTCGGCGACGAGGCGTGGTCACGGTTCGGGATGACGCCCCCCGGCTACCGGCGCATCCAGGCGATCTCTACCCACGTGCACAACCACCTGCAGTTCTCCTACGGCAGCAGCGATGCGACGTCTACCTCGGCCGACGTCAACGCCTCGGGGTTCGGAGTGTGTCGCGACTTCACGCACCTGGCGATCGCCTTCTGCCGCGCACTCAACGCGCCCGCTCGTTACGTCTTCGGATACCTCCCCGACCTGGACGTCCCGGTCGACCCGTCGCCCATGGACTTCGCGGCGTGGATGGAGGTGTGGCTCGGCGATCGCTGGTGGACGTTCGATCCGCGCAACAACATCCGACGCAAGGGGCGGATCGTGATCGGCCGCGGTCGCGATGCGTCGGATGTCGCCATGGCGACGACGTTCGGTGGCCCGCAGCTGATGTCCATGACGGTGTGGGCCGGCGAAGCCGTCCTGTAGCCTTGAACGCAGCAGCCCACCCAGCGGCTGTCGGAGGGCTTGGCCCTCTGGTCTGGTTCAGATCGTCATTGGCCTGGAGCAGGAAAGACGATTCGGCTGTCCTTGGCTCGCGCGTGCGTTGCCGGCAGCCTTCCAAAGACGAAGGAGTTACGTTGTGGATGACGACAACGGCGGTTACGGTCCCTGGGACGACTAACTGAGCGAGGGCGGCTCCCGCATCGGCTTGATCGCCGGCGGGAGCCGCTGCTTTCCCACAACTGCGACACCGACGGCGGTACGGGAGACGATAGTGCGATGACCGGCTCTGACGCGTCGCGCCTACGCGTAACGATCCATTTGGTCCAGCAGGCCACGGTCACTTTCGCCGCCGGCGAGTTGTGGCCCATGCACGGCGCGTACGGCCGATTCGGCAACGACTTGCCGTCCTTCGCTGAAGAGGTCACCCGGCGCCTGCACGCCGACGGCTACATCGGTTACGTCCTCGGTACCGACCAGATAACCGTGATCCCGCTCAACGCGATCAAGCGCGTCGACTTCTCCAACGAGCCGGTGACTGAGGCCGGATGAGATTCACGCGATGAAGAACGCGATCGCGATGTACTGGCACGTCGCGGCCGCACAGACGTAGGCGTGGAACACCTCGTGGTATCCGAACGCGCCGGGGTACGGGTCGGGGCGGCGCCGGTGGTAGGAGATCGCGCCGGCCATGTAGAGGAATCCGCCGACGAGCATCAGCACGGCGGGGGCGACACCGGCGTTGATCCACACCGCCGGGATCGCGAGGGCGGCCACCCACCCCAACCCGATGAACGTGGCGCCGACGAGGCGCTCGGGAGCGCTCATCCAGGCCAGATGGATCACGGTCGCGGCGAGCGCGAGGGTCCACATCGCGGCCAGGAGGACCAGCCCGAAGGTTCCGCGCGCGGATAGGAGGAAGGCCGGCGTGGCCGTTCCCGCGATCAGCGAGAAGATCGTCGCGTGGTCGAGCCGTTGCAGCCGAGACTGCCACCGGGCCGTCCAGTTGCCGCGGTGGTACAGCGCGCTGACCCCGAACAACGCGCTCACGCTCGCGGTGTAGATGGCGAGGGCGGTGATTCGCACCGCGCCATGCCTGAATACCAACGTCAGCGGGCCGACGACCAGCGACAATTCGAACCACACAAGGTGCTGCCAGCCGCGCAGCAAGGGTTTGCTGTAATGGATCTCGCGCTTCGAATCGTACAGCTGCGCTGTAGGTCCGGACGGATCGACCGACGCGGTCGGGGTGAGGGCGTCGACGCTCGTCACGACCGCTCCGACGCTCGGCCCGGCCGCCGGGGCGAAGCTCCCGGAAGTAGGTGGTGGTGGCACGGTGCCCCCCGGCACATGAAACCGTGCCACCACCCGGAGACCTGGCCATCGGTCGTTATTTGCCGGGCCAGGTGAAAGGAATTGGACGTCGCGCTCGGCGCAACGGCGCGAATCGCGCGATCGTTGGGTGCCCTGGGCGCAACAGTCATGGTGATCCCGAACCGACGGCGGTCACCTACATGTACGGCTACGAGCGAATGCTCTTGCGAGGTCAGCGGCGGACGGCCGACCCCGAGCCCGGACTGGCTGACGGTCTCAGCACCCGAAACGCTACACCCACAGAGGTCAATTCAGGCCCGGAGCCGGCGCCTTGTTCAGCGAGCGTTCGGCCCGGTGCCGTCTGGGCCGGCGAGGATGTGCGTGGCGGCGACGTGGCGATCCACACCGGTCCGGCTGGCCCAGTCGTCCAGCTCGCGGTCGGCCTGCTCGGGGGTGTGACCGTGCGCGATGAGCATCCCGAGCGCCTGGTTGATCAGCGAGAGCGCGGCCAACCCGTCGTGCCCATCGAGGTCGGCCGGCGCGGTGAGGTGGTGATCCAGTGCGAAGTCGCTCAGGTCTCGCCCCGACATCCAGGCGAGATCGGCCGCCAGGTCGGTGAACGCACCCGGCACGCCGGCGTAGAGGATCAAGCCGAGCGCGGCCGCGCCATCGACGACCGGGGGCAGCGGGATCATGAGCGAAGACCTGACCTGTGCGGCCGCGCCATCGAGCGTGCTGAGCGCAACGGGCTTGCCGCTGACGGCGGCCCGAACCGTGAGCCCCAGGTACGAACCGACAGCGAGCTTCGTATCGGCGGCCAACTGGCGCAGCGTCCGGGCGAGATCTGCTCCGGGCTCATCGAGTGCTTCGGTCAGCGCGGCCAGATCGGCAGCGAGAGCCGCGGTGATCTCCACAAGGGGTGTACTCCGGTGGCGCCCCCGAGCGCGGTCACGTTGCCAGGAACCGAACACGGCAGGTCGCGGTGCCCGGCATGGGATCGCAAGACGCGGGTCAGGGCCCGGATCCGTCAGGTTCCCTGCTCTGAACGGTACTGCGCCGGGCGCCGCCTGCGTACCAGGGCTCAAGAGATGTTGTGACGGGCTCGGGCGCGACGTACCGCTTCGTCGACTATGTGCTGTGCCACCTCGCCGAGCCGGGTGTGCTCGGTCTGGCTGATATCGCGCAGCCGCTCGAACGCCTCGTCGCTGGTGCCGCCGGTTCGAGCGCGCAGGATGCCGATGGCCTGGTCGATGACCGGCCGACGGGACAGCGCGGCTTGCAGCTGGTCGGTCAGAGTTTGAGCTCGGGCCAGGACCTGGGCGTTGTGCACCGCTACCGCAGCCGGGACGGCGAAGAGTTCGGCGAGTTCGGCGGCATGGTCGTCGAAGACGTCCTTGCCACGGGCGTAGACGTTGATCGCACCGATGACTCGATCCGGCAGCGGCAGCGGCAGGGACAGCACGCTGTGCACGCCCAACCGACCGACTCGGGGGCCGAACCGGGGCCATTGCTTCTCCCCTCCCAACGAGCCCGACCGGACGGTACGCCGTTCGAGGGCGGCGGTGATGCAGGGACCTTCGCCGAGCACCACATACTGGATCTCGTCGATCTCGGCAACGAACGGGTCGCTGGCCGCCAGAGCCTGCACCCGGTTGTCCGGATCCTCGACCTGCAGCAGCGTCACCCCGGCTCCGTCCGCGCCGGGAATTGCCCGCGCGGCGAACCCCGCCACCCGGGCAAGCAGATCCTCCAGCCCGAGGCCTCCGGTCACGAGACGAGCCAGGTCGGCCAGGCTGGCCTGTAGGTCGGCCGCATCGAGCGCGGCCTGCTCCGGAGTCGGAGGCGCTGCGGGTTCACCGTGGTCCGGATCGAACTCACTCATTGCTGGTCCCTACATCAGTAGCACGGCGTCGGTGCCCATCATGGCACCGCTGCGCACCGAGCAGGCACAGATCGCGGCCCAGAATCAGCGGCCGTAATGAGAGGCCGGCGAGTACTCCGTCGAGCAGACACACGTTCGCGACAGTGCGCCGCGCAGGGTGGCTTCGCAGTACCGCACGGCGACGCGGTCGTGCAACGCGAGCGCGTGCCCGCAGACGTCACACATCTCCGAGTCGCGGTCGGCGGCGATCGCCTCGACGGCAACGCTGCGGGTGGCGGTCATGACGGTTTCCCGACGAGCGCGGCGGCGAGTTCGAAGATGCGTCCGGGTGGTTCGACGCTGCCTACGCCGCCGGCGAGTTCGAGGACCCGCTCGGCGAAGGCGGCGTCGGCCTCCGGTGGGATGACGAGCACGTCGATGTGTTCGTCGTCCGAGGAGTCGAACAGCGTGAGCAGCAACGGATCCTGGCCGCGCAGACCGCGAAGGCGCACGATCCGCTCCTCCACCTGCATCCGCCGCGGCGCCGACTCCCAGAACGGCAGGTTGTACGAGACCCGATCGACGTCACGGCAGGCCGTCCACAGCACGTCGAACAGGGCGGGCAACTCGGCCCGGAGATCGCGCGATCGCGGCCACCAACCGGCGTCGACGAAACCCACCTCGGTGACCGGCTGGCGGAAGCTGACTCGGGCATCAGGGCGAGGCGTCGGCGTGAGCGTCGAGGACGGACGAAAGAAAGTCGTCATGATATGTCCGGTAGAGGCCGCGAAGGCCGGTAGCGAGATCGCCGGGGGCGAGGCCGGCGTGGCAGCCGGCGTGCGAGATAGCCTCGGCAAGCCTCAGCCTACGCGCCCTGCCCGCGCGCGACGGCGTACCGCGTCGATCAAAATGCTGAGCGACGTAGCCCCAACCACACTGCGTACCATCGTCATTGCTGGGACCCTGCCGGCCTGAGACCGAGTTCGCTGCCTGATCGCCGTGATCTCGTGAGCGTCAGCTCACCGCTCAGGAGTGTGATCGGGAATCTCGTCCCGTCTGGACGGTCCCACCATGACCACTGTTGCACCCCTGCCGGCGCCCGGGCTCGAGACGGTGGAAGCGGCCGCCGGCAGCGACTACGCGCAGCTTTCCAAGCAGGTCCGACAGGCCGGGCTGATGCGGCGCCGGCCGGGCTACTACACGGTGAAGATCGCGATCACGGTCGGCCTGTTCGCGGCCGGTTGGACCGGTTTCGTGCTGCTCGGCCGTTCCTGGTACCAGCTGCTGATCGCCGCGTTCCTCGCGGCCGTCTTCACCCAGGTCGCGTTCCTGGGGCACGATGCCGGGCATCGACAGATCTTCGCCACCCGTACCGGCAACGACCTGCTCGGTTTCCTCTACGGCAACCTGCTCGTAGGGCTGTCCTTCGGCTGGTGGATCGACAAGCACAACCGCCACCACGCGCATCCCAACACCGAGGGCGCCGACCCCGACATAGGCGACGGGGCGCTCGCCTTTACGGCCGCGCAAGCCCGCAACCGCAAGACCGTCCTGGGTCGGATGCTCGCCCGAAGTCAAGCCTGGCTGTTCTTCCCGCTGCTGTTACTGGAAGGCTTCAATCTGCACGTAGCCAGCGTCCGGGCGCTCCTGGACCGGTCAGACGGTGCACATCGCCGGCGCTCGCGAACCATCGAGGCCGCCTTGCTGGCCGGGCATACCGCGGCCTATCTCACGGCCCTGTTTCTCGTCCTCTCGCCGGGTCAGGCCCTCGCGTTCCTCGCGATCCAACAGGGACTCTTCGGTCTGTACATGGGCATCTCCTTCGCGCCCAACCACAAAGGCATGCCGATCCTCTCGGCCAGCGCCAAGACCGATTTCCTGCGTCGCCAGGTGCTTACGTCACGCAATGTCCGGGGCAGTCGCGTCACCGACTTCGTGCTCGGCGGGTTGAACTACCAGATCGAGCACCACCTGTTCCCGTCCATGCCGCGCCCCAACCTGCGCCGCGCGCAGGCACTCGTCCGCGGCTACTGCCACAGCCACGACGTCTCCTACCGCGAGGACAGCCTGTTCGGCTCCTACGCCCAGACGCTGCGCTACCTCAACCGCGTCGGCGGTGAAACGGGCTAGCGTTCCGGCGCCGTCTCAGCGGGGCGCGACGGCCGCCAGGATCGCCTGCGCGAGTTCGGCCGGCATGGTGAACTGGGGCCAGTGGCCAGTGGGCAGGTCCACGATCTCGTAGTCGTGGAGGCGGCCCAGCTCGCGGGTGTAGTCCTCGTCCTTCGCGATGAGGTCCCGATGCACAGCGGCCGGGTACTCGCAGGCGATCACCGTGCCGGGCACGTCGTAGCGGCGCTCGTCGGACAGCCGCTGCGGATCGGCGAGCACGCCGAATGGCTCGGGGATCGCGCGGGCGCGGAAGGCCGCGCGCAGCGTGTCGTCGAGGTCGGCGAGATCCTCGGGCCCGAAGAC
>Ga0137412_10002960_pt1 | contig 13522 bp, 11 predicted proteins | sample CZODoug2_1_16fun_FD_122160 | JGI IMG/M metagenome (GOLD analysis project Ga0137412, IMG submission 122160) | Vadose zone soil fungal communities from Angelo Coast Range Reserve, California, USA - CZODoug2_1_16fungal (Hybrid Assembly) | ecosystem: Environmental > Terrestrial > Soil > Vadose zone... | reverse complement strand
TATGACGAAGTAAACGATTCGCTTCCGGCGGAAGTGCATTCCTCGGAAGAGATCGACGACCTTCTCACCACGTTTGAACGCAACGGTATTGAGATTTACGAGGATCAAGCCTCGGCCAAAGCCGCGCGCGCCGTCGAAGTGTCCACGACACCCGGCGACCGCGACGGCGGTGTGAAGGAAGACGCACACGAAGGCGATGGCGACCTGGATTTGACTCCAGGATCGCTCGAGAAAACCAACGATCCGGTGCGCATGTATCTGCGCGAGATGGGTACCGTACCGCTGCTCACACGCGAAGGCGAAGTCACCATTGCCAAGCGCATCGAGCGTGGGCAACTTGTGGTGATGAAGTCGGTGACGCGTTCGCCGATCGTCATCAAGGAATTGATTGCGGTTGGTGACGACCTGCGCAAGGGCGGTCGCTCGATTAAGGAAATCGTCCAGTTTGACGATGAAGAGCTCACCGAAGAAAAAATCGCGAACAAGACCAAACAAACGCTGAAGCACATCGAGAAAATCGCCAAGCTGTACGACAACGGGTTGAAGCAGGCGATCAAGCTCGAGAAAACGCCGAAAGCCAAGAAGCGGGCGTGGATTCACGCCAAGTGGGACGTCGCGCGCACCCGCGTGGAGATTTCACTCGCCGTTCGCGACATTGACTTCAACCCGTTCGAGAAAAAGCGGTTGATTGACAAGATGCGCGGCACCGTCGAGCGCCTGCAATCGCTGGAGCGCGAAGCCGGCCGTTTGGAACGCCGCGTCGATGCCGCTAAAGGCGACGTTGCTGCCGAAGCGCGCAAAGAACTTCGCACGCGCCGCGTCGAGCTGAAAGATATCGAGGACGCCAGCGAAGTTGGCCTCACCGAGCTGAAGCGCACGCTCACGATCATTCATCGCGGCGAAGCGGAAGCGGAGCAAGCCAAGAAAGAACTGATCGAAGCCAACCTCCGCTTGGTTGTTTCGATCGCGAAAAAATATACCAACCGCGGATTGCAATTTCTCGACCTGATTCAGGAAGGCAACATCGGCCTGATGAAAGCGGTCGACAAATTCGAGTGGCGTCGCGGCTACAAATTTTCCACCTACGCGACCTGGTGGATTCGCCAAGCCATCACCCGCGCCATCGCCGATCAGGCGCGCACCATCCGCATCCCGGTGCACATGATCGAAACGATCAACAAGCTGGTGCGCACCAGCCGTCAGCTGGTGCAGGAGCTGGGGCGCGAGCCGACCAGCGAAGAAATCGCCAAGCGCATGGACATTCCGGTGTCCAAGGTGCGCAAGATTCTGAAGATCGCGCAAGAGCCGATTTCGCTGGAAACTCCGATTGGTGAGGAAGAAGATTCGCATCTCGGCGACTTCATCGAAGACAAGGCCGTGGTTTCGCCGTCCGATGCGGTCATCAACCTAAACTTGAAAGAACAAACTTCTTCGGTGCTGAAGACGCTGACGCCGCGCGAGGAAAAAGTAATCAAGATGCGGTTTGGCCTTGACGACGGCAGCGAGCACACGCTCGAAGAAGTCGGCCAGTCCTTCGCCGTGACGCGCGAACGCATTCGCCAGATCGAAGCGAAGGCGCTGCGCAAGCTGCGGCATCCTTCGCGTTCACGCAAGTTGCGCGCCTTCCTAGAAGGCCCGTCGCGCGACTACTTGTAGAAAAGGAAGTTTTAACCGAGCCGCTTCACCAGCTCATCTTTCGACAAGCCGGTCCAAATACTGACTCTCGTCAATATGTCGTTCAACGTTCCTTTGGCCATCGCTTTGTGATCCGGAACGGTCACGTTATGCACTCCGGCTGCCGAAATTCGGCGCAGCCGCACGTGACTTCCTCGTTGGCGCAGGTTTTCATAGCCGAGTGATTCCAGCAAACGAATGAGCTCGCGGCCGCTAATCTGAGGCAGCCGGGGCATGAGCAGGCTTCAGTTCTGAGACGACTAGGATGTCGATCGCCGACGCCGGGGAGCGATCCTCGAAATGAAGTGCGACGGCTTCGCGAATGTTCTTATAGAGTTCGTCGACGGTGCTGGCTTGGGTAAACAGGTCTTCTCCGATGCCACGAGCGCACCAGGATTCGCCGTCGTTGTAAACTTCGACCTTTACGAGCATAGTGCCATTCTATCCTTGAAAAGGCTCCCGACAAACTGGAGAAATTTTCATTTGTCGTAGAATTCTGAAATGACCTCAATTAGCCCCACAATGTTTTCGTTGAACTCAGCGAGTTTGTCAGCAGGTATCCAATATTCGAGGTGGAGCGGGCCACCTACTTTTTGCGCTGTGAATTGCGACAAATAGTCGGTCCTAACTGCAAAGCGGGTAACATAACCTGCCTTCGATTGTAAATCCTTGGCGTTCCAGTCGCGCGCGATTTGCGTTGCGTACTCTTCATTCAGCACTGGATAGAAAATGGGCTGTCCAGGAAGGCGTGACGGGAAACTGCGAAATCCTGATTCAGCGATGAGACGCATTTCGCTCTCGCCGACAGGCCTGAACAAAACAGTGGTTTCTTCCATGACCAGGTTCTCGAAATTTTGATTGTGCCGGCAAATCAACGCGCGAAGAAATGTACTTGTAGTTCGGAAACCGTGACTGGTCCAAACTATGCTCTCCGCCGATTTGCGTCAACTTCTGACATTTTGTTGTGGCAAGCGGCCAAAGCGGAGGAACATTCGAGCGATCGACACAATGACGAACACCAGGAAACCGGCGAGCAGGTACCACATGCGGCGAGTATCGGGCCGGTGGTCTGGATGCAGATTGGACTGGACCGCGTAGTCAAAAGTGGCAAGGATGACGGTGAAAACGGCGCAGCCGAACCAGGCGAAAAATTGGTTCAAGAATTCCATCGTGCCGGCTATGTGTTCCGGCGCCAGCCAGTAGCGCTTATTGGGGAGATTGATCAACGCCACAGGCAGCGAAATGATGATGCGCGGGATGGCAAATCCGACGACTGCCGCAAGCACGCTCACGCTAGCGAACACGGTGAAGAATGCTGACTTGGTCTGCCAGCCATTCGCCACGCCGCGCCCGTTGAAGTGTGAAGCAACGACTTCGGGCAGTCGAGAGTAGAAGGACGAAAAATAGAACGCTGCTCCCACGGAGAGCAAGACAAAGACCAATTTAGGAAGGCTGGACTTTTGCACGGGTGGTCCCTTGTTCGAGCATAAATCAGAGAGAACTACTGGACAAAGATTCCGCACCCGGAGGTTCTACAGCGGTAATGTTCGGGTTCGGGCGGTTCCAAACTGGGAAGAATAGCCCCACACTCAGCATTTTTCGCAATGGGCCCTTATTGATTGCAAAGGAGCAAAATCGGAACGCCTAGATTCTTCCTCTGCATATAGAATAGACCGTGGACACTAACGAACCGTGAATACGAAGCAAAAAATCGCCGCCATCGTGCTGCTCGCACTGTTGGGTGGAGTTGCGTACGGATTGTTCCGCACGGGGCAACCGGCAAGCGCGCCTGCCCCTAGCAGCAAAACCACGTCTGAAGCGCCAGAGCAGGGGCCCATCGTCGATCAAACGCCTCTGCTAACCGCGCAGCGCCTGGTGCAGATGCAAACCAGCGCCGAAGAACAGCCTTTCGCGGTAGAAGCGCTCAGGCTTGCCGACCGTGAAATGGATCTGGCCTTTGCCGCCGCCGTTCGCGATGCCGAAGAAAATCCACCCGTCTTAAGCGCCAAAGCAAAAGAAGTCGAAACGCGTTTGCAGAAAGCGGAGAGAGCGCTGGAAACAAGCAAGGCACAGGTGGAACAGCTCACCGCCGCGGACGAAAAAGCCAGCGGCGAAAGGAAGGATTCGCTGGACGACCAGTTGGATGTTGCCAAGGCGCAACAAGAACTGGACCAGGACGAAGTTGACGACGCGAAACAGGATCTAATCCGGGCCGGCGGCGATCCCAAGGGCCGGATCCAAACGATGGTGGAAGAGCACGAAGCGGCTTCGCACGCCGCGGACAGTTTGCATATTGCCGTCACCAGTGACTCAGAGCAGCCCGGACTCATCCACCGGTTCCAGCGATGGTCGGGGCTACATCAGAAACAGTTGCTGTTGTGGAAGGCCAAACAGGAAGCGGAGTCCGCCGCCGCCACATTTTCGGCCGAACACAATGCACTCGAAGCGCGGGTTGATGCGAAAAAAACGACACCGGCGGCTGCGAAACAACAAACAAATCCGGGCCAAATAGAGGCAACCGGCGGACCGCATGCAAAGCTGAGCCGGGAAGAGTCTGCGGCGCTGATTAAATCAACGATGCAGCGCGCCGGAGAATCGAAAGCTCTGGCGTCCCTCGATAAGCGGATCGACGATCAGAAGCAGCTTGCCGAGAATTATGGCAAATGGATTGACGTACTCGCGGCGAAGCAAAGATGGGTGGTGCATCGCGCTCTGAATGGGATCGCGGTCATACTTGGGATCCTGCTGATTGGAATCTTTTTCGACAGCTGGCTTGAGCGGTTGCTTGGCAAGACGTCACTCGATCGCCGGCAGGTCGAAACGATGCGGACGCTGACGCGGGTGGTAGTGCAGATCTGCGCGGTGCTGTTCGTCCTGCTGGTGATTTTCGGGCCGCCAAGCCAGCTTGGAACGATTCTGGGGCTCGCCGGCGCGGGCCTGACCGTGGCGCTGAAGGATTTCATCGTCGGTTTCCTGGGTTGGTTCGTGCTCATGGGAAAAAACGGTGTCCGCCTTGGCGATTGGGTGGAAATCAATGGAGTGACCGGCGAAGTTGTTGAACTCGGAATGTTTCATACCGTTTTGCTGGAAACCGGCAATTGGACCGACTCAGGCCACCCGACGGGACGGCGCGTCACATTTACGAACAGCTATGCGATTGAAGGCCACTATTTCAATTTCTCGACTTCCGGCCAATGGATGTGGGATGAATTGCAGGTGGTGCTGCCGATGGGGCAAGACCCTTATCCCATCATCGACGCGATTCAGAGAAAGGTTGCTGAAGCAACGACGGAAACCGCAAAACAGGCCGAGCAGGAGTGGCAACACGCGGCGAAGTCGCGGCAGATGACCGCGCTATCGGCTGCCCCTGCTATCAACGTGAAGCCGGTGATCGGAGGTGTGGAGATCGCCGTGCGCTACATCACGCGCGCCAACGAACGCTACCAGTTGCGCGCCAAACTCTATCAAGCGGCCGTGGACTTACTCGGCGGAAAGAATGTCCATCTACCGCCCGCGCCTGTTCCAGCGCCAACACCTTCCTCCGATTAGTCTGTGGGAAATTCATTAGACGCTGCTTCGCGCGCGAACTTGCTCCGAGGTGAGCCCGTACAGCGGCGGAGCGGGCACGCCGAGGATTCCGAGATAAAGATAAATTTGTCCGCGGTGATGGATTTCGTGCTCGGGCATCAAGCGCAGCCATTTCCATTTTGTGATTGCGGCGCCTTCCGGTGCCTTGCATTTGCTTTGCAGGTCTTCGTCGCTCAGCTTCGCGAAAATTTCTGCTGATTCCGCGTGCAGCCGCTCCATGAAAGCCATGACGTTTTCATAGCCGTCGGCCAATTCCTTGCCGTGCGTCGTGTAACGGCTCGGGTGATCCTGCAGCGTTTCGGCCCATATGAAGCGCTCGGCTACGGCGATATGCCGCAGCAAATCGCCCAGTGTGAATTTTCCCGGCGCATAGGTCCAGTCCAGCTTGTCCGCGGGAATGCAGCGCGCCACGCGCATGGTGCGCTCGCGCACATTTCCGAAATAGTGCAGAAACGGCTGAATCGTCTTGATTTCCATCTTGGCCTCGCACAAAACAATGTTTCCCGGCCAGCAGCTTAGCGCATGAGTTGGCGAGCGCGGATGGCCGAGACTGTAGCTCCCGTGTAGAGCAACGCAAGCAGGGAGTATCCGGCCACCAGGCCGGCGCCCTGCGCGACCCATCCCAGCGCCACGCTCATCAAGAGCTGCACCACGGTAGTGAGAATGGCCATCGCGGATTGCGTGCGCCCCATGAAATGTCTCGGCACTATGGTCATTAAAGAGGACTGCGCCACCACTCCACCCAATGCGCGGCAGAATCCAAACACAATTTGCATCATCACCGCGCCAACAAGAAACGCGACGAACGGTGTCGCCATGTGGCCGGCGGCGAGTCCGGCGCAAGCGGCAACGTAAAGAGGCATGCGCATCGCTTGCGGCAACTGGCTGGCGATCAAGCCTCCGCAGATTGCGCCGATGGCCCAGCCTGCTTCCAAGAAGCCTAGCCCTCGCGGACCAGCATGCAAAATATCGTTCGTCAGCGCCACCAGCACGACGTTGGCACTCACCACCCCGGCCATCATGATCGCATGCGTTACGCCGAGCGTGCGCACCAGCGGTTGCTGCCGCAGATACGCAAAGCCTTCGCGCATGTCAGCGTAAACGGCGAGTGACAAGCCGGCCTCCGCAACTTCCGGATTCTCCCCGCTCTCCAGTGCCTCGGCGGTGGCCTCGGTGGCTTCGCTGTATTCACGGGTATATTTCTTACTTTCCCGCGGCGAAACGTAGCCGCTCCGCACCCTGTAGAGACAGTACGCCGAAATGAAATACGTTAGTCCATCGATGAAAAGAATTCCCTGGATGCCCGCGGAATTGTAAATAAAACCGACGAAAGAGCCGGCTATGAGCATGCCGCTCTGTACGCCGACCAGCACTGCGGCATTCGCGCCGGTGAACTGGCTCGGCGGAATCACTTCCTGCACCAGCGCGTTCACCGTGGCCCAATACATTGCCGAGCCAGTGCCGGTGATCAGCGTCATGGCGTAGAGGTGCCAGAGCTGTAGATGGCCGTGCCAGGCGATGTAGGCGGTGGCGAGGACGAAAAAGCCGCGAGTGAGGTCGAGCAGCACGCCGAGATAGCGCCGGTCAATGCGATCGATGAGTACCCCGCCGAGGAACGGAACGAAAAGTCCCGGCAAGGTCATGACGATCACTTGGCCGCTGACCTTCACCGTCGAGTGCGTGGCCGCCATGATGTACCAACTGACGCCCGCGAAGTTCATCCCGCTGCCGAAGAGCGAAACGAACATGGCGAAAAAGAAAAAGCGGAAGCCGCGCTGGGCCCAGATCAGCTTCCAGTCCACCGTGTGTGTGGCCGTCGTTGCCATCGAGCGCATTAGTTTACTATCGTGGGAACCGTTAACGGACAAAACCCGAGCATCGAAAAGTTTCGCTTGTGGTCCAAATTGGCCAAAGAGAGGGAAACCGGCGTGGGAAACGAACTGAAATGCAAAGTCTCGCGGGGCCAGCATCAGTCAGAAGGGAAGGCCTTGCTGGAAACCAGCGAGATCATCTTTCGCGGCGAATTTCGGCTGAAGATTCCGTTCGCCACGATTAAATCGGCGAAAGCCGTGGACGGTGAGCTCCGGTTGCAGACTGCGGAGGGGCTCGCGGTTTTTCATCTAGGCGCGGCCGCCGAAAAGTGGTGCGACAAAATCCTTCATCCCAAGTCGCGCATCGAAAAGCTCGGCGTGAAGCCTGGTGCGAAAGTTTCTTTGCTCGGTGACTTCGACGCTGCGTTTCTCACGGAAGTGAAGGCGCTTACGAAGTCCGCGAGCAAAGATAAGGCTGCGGCCGATACGGAGTGCATCTTTTTCGCCGCGGATTCCAGGAAGGATCTCGGAGCCTTGCCGAAAATCTCGAAATCCATGAAAGGCGCCGCCGCTCTCTGGATCGTCTATCCCAAGGGCCAAAAGCAAATCACCGAACTCGATGTCCTCGCCGCCGGCCGCAGGGCCGGCCTAAAAGACGTGAAGGTCGTCGGTTTTTCTCCGGCTCACACGGCTCTGAAATTTGTAATCCCGGTGAGTAGTCGCTGAACTTCGATGACAAAAGACGAAGGCCCCCGAAACTTCCGAGGGCCATCGTTCACTTTGAGAGTTAACAGCCGGAATTAGAATTGGTACCGAAGCGCAAATTCCATTCTGCGTTCGGTGCTCAGCGTTTTCGAAAACACTCCGAAGGACGCCTGATCCGCGATGTTGTTGTTGATGTTCTGCGAGTCGAACCGCACCGAATTGGTTACGTTGTAGGCATAGGCGCTGAACCGCAGATTTTGGCGCTCCGTGATCCGGAAAGACTTGTTGACGCCCGCATCCACGCTGAAGACGCCTGGTCCGCGAAGATTGTTTCTTTGTCCGGTTTCCCCGACAAAGGGAAGCCGGAAGGCGGCGGCTGCGGCCACACCATCCGCGAAGACATTGGGGCTTGGAGCCGCTGACGTTCCCGGAAAGACACCGGTTTTCGGCGCCGGTCCCAGGAGCACTCCGTCGCCAGGCAACTGGAAGTTGGTTGGGAAGTTGAATGCGCCATTCGCGGCGGACCATGGCAATCCCGAGGACCATCGTCCAACACCCGCGATCTGCCAACCGCCGAGAACAGTGTCCACGGCACGGTTCCAACCACCGCCAAATCGCTTGCCTTTTCCGACAGGCAGATCGGCGATGAAGTTGAAATTGATGGCATGGCGAGTGTCGAAGTCCGAAGGGCCATAGTTTTGGCGCGGGTCCCACGTATTTACAAGGGCGCTGGAGTTAAAGCCGCCGTATATGACCGACCGCTCGGCGTCAGAACCGTAATCGAAGGAGGCCGAATAGGTGTAGTTGAAGTCAAACTGCACACCGTGCGTCGGCTTGCTGCGCAGGGAGAACTGCGCTGCGTTATAGTTGCTGCTGCCGGCACTCGACCACGCATAGAGCGCGGAGAACTGCGGATTGTAGATCTGGTAGGGCCCGCCGGGAAGTCCCGGTGCCGACGGCGCCTGCCCGGGCTGCTGGTTGAGGCAGGCTGGGAAACAGAAGGAGTCAAGAATGTTGAGCGCATTCGTTTCCCCGAGAGTTCCATTGCCGCTATTGCAGTAGAAAAGCTCATACATGGATTGCGTGGCTGTCGGGTTTACGACCGAAGCATTGCCGGGGGCGCCCTGGCTTCCGCAGAGGTTAGCGTTGGTGCCCGCCGCAGCGGGAAAAAGATTTTCCCAGAAGGGCACGGGTTGGATGCTGGCCACATTGGTCCCCGCAATCTTGTCGAGGGCAAAGGCTTTTGCGGCTTGGAAGTAGGACATCTTGGATTTTGGATCGGTGAGATTCAGAGGCATAGCCAAGTCTCTCTGCTGTAGCAGCCGATGCGCAAACCGTCCCACGTAGGCTGCCTGGAAGACCAATCCCCCCGGCAGTTCGCGTGTCACTGCCAGGTCCAGCAGTTCGGAATAGGGCGTCCGAATATTGTCATCCAGTCCCCACGAAATCTGTTGCACCGGGTTGCCGAGCACGCTAGTGGGCGGAGTGGCAGGAAATCCTCCGGAAGGGGCAGGAGTGAGCAGGATTCCGTCGGGGCTGGAAGTTGGAATGTCGTGGAATCCAGTGTAGCGGGCTCCGCCATCGACAGTTTGAATGCTGGCCGGGTTCGAGATCGAGGTGGAGAGGCCAAACGTGCCATTCTGATCAAATGTGTTGATCAGCGCCTCTCCGAAATGGTCATAGACGATTCCGAATCCGGCCCGAATCGATGATTTGCCGGCGCCGCCAAAGAGCGCCTTCCACAGCCCCCCGGATCCCTTGGGCGAGTATGCGATGGCTAGCCGCGGACCAAAGTTTTTATAGTCATACGGCCAATAAGGCTTTTTGCCATTGGCTTGACCGGAGAGATCGAAAGAGAATGCCGGAGCAAACGATGTACCCTGGGCCATCGCCTTTGCTCTCTCGTTCACGAAATTACTCAGGCTCAGGTTGGGAGCCGCTTGGGTCCCGGTAGTTTCATACGGCGGCTCCAGAATGGCGTAGCGCAAACCAGCCGTCACGGTCAGATTTGATTTCAGGTGCCAAACGTCTTGAAGGTACCAGTCGTATTCCCACGAGCGGAAATGGCGGTCGACGAACGCACCCTGCGGCAGTACTGAGCCGGTTTTTGTACGGTTATAGTTCCCCGTGACCTGGTCCACGATCCCAACAAGGTTCACTACGGCGTTGTTGTAGACATTCGCGAAGTTCGGATCCACTTGCGGAAATCCGAACGCTCCAGGGTCAAGACTGCCCCCGCTTCCGGCGGGCGAAACGTCCAGATACGCCGGATTGACCAATCCATTGTTGAAGGAGGTCTGGTCCGACTGGCGCACGTTGTTGATCAGCCGGACGTTCGTTCCGATTTGCAACGTGTGCTTGCCGCGAGTCCAGGATACGTCGTCCAACCAGTTGTGCACGGGCACATGGAAGGCCGTGGTGGTCGAGTTAGCCGGGGTCACGGAGTCAAGGAGGCGGATATCGGTCTGCTGCTGAGTCACCAGGCCTTGATCGGCTTGGCTCTGCCGCGTCAGCCCGTAGTGAAACGAATTGACAAGCGTGCTGGAGAGGACGGCGGTGTAGCCGACAGCGATCGCGCGGCTGGTGTTTCGACGCTGGTCATTGGGGGCCAATCCCTGGTATTGCGGGGCAAACGACTGGCTATCCACCTGATAATTGCCGCGCACGAATAAACGGTGGGTACCGCTTTTGTTGAGATTGTAATCCATTCTGGCGATGTTGGTGTTCAGCCGTAGCGGAGTCGGCGCTGAAAATGAATTGCAGGCAATATTGAAACCCGCTCCGTCGAAATTGGAACAGTCAGAAGCGTTCGCGGTCACTGGCGCGAATTTCTGGAGGGTGGCCAGAACCGATGGGTCGGGGCCATTTCCTTGCGGGCAGGTGCCCAATGCCGTGCAATTCGGATCCATTTGCTTGATTTGTGCTGGGCCTGCTCCGAATCTCCCGGCAGGGATCTGATACACCGTTCCGCTGGCGCCGGTAGCGGTTCCAGCTGGGCACTGCGATACGGTCGCGCACGGGTAGATCACCACTCCGTCGCGCAGCGTGTTAGAGGGCACGTTCCGGCTCACCTGCGTGCTCTCACTCTGGCGCTGGCCTTCGTAGGTATAGAAAAAGAAGAGACGGTCTTTGAGCACCGGCCCGCCGAGCGCGCCTCCGAAAGTATTACGGAGTTCTATTGCGGGCTTATTGGGCAGTCCCGCCCCCAGTTCGGCGAGCTTATTGAAATAGTCGTTCGCCACGGTATTTGTTGGCCGATGCTGTTCGTAGAGTGAACCGTGGAAGGAATTCGTTCCACTCTTTGTTACCAGCGCCACTTGGCCTCCAGAGGAACGGCCTTGATCGGCGTTGTCGCCCGCGGTGGTAACCCGGAATTCCTCGATGGAATCCAGCGTCGAGCGCACCGCGCCCTGGAATGGTGTGCCGGTGGTCTGCGTATTGTTGTCCACACCGTCGAGCGTCAGGTTCGTCTGGTCGCCGCGCCCGCCGTTCAGCGCTCCATTGCGTGTGTCCACGTTTGGATTGATGTCCTTCGGAAGGGGGATGTACGCAACGCCAGGCTGCAGGCTCAGGACTCCCGCGGCGTCGCGGCCCTCAAACGGCAGCGCCAGGATTTGCCGCGACTCAAAAGTATTGCCGAGCGTGGCGTCTGTCGTATTGACGGCCGCAGCCGCGCTCTCCGTCACGGTGACTGTTTCGTTGACGGTGCCGAGCTCGAGCTTAATGTTCACTCGCTGAGTCGTACCAACCAGCGCGTCAATCTTATGAGTTACGGTTTGCCGGAACCCCGGCGCTTCCACATGAACGACGTACGATCCAGGCTGTAAGGACAGAAACTGATAGTGCCCGTTAGCGTCGGTCTGCGTCTCTCGCGTGACACTTCTTGAGTCGTCGGAGATTTTCACGCTGGCGCTTGCCACCGCCGACCCCTGCGGATCCGTGACGTCGCCTTCGATCGCCGTCGTGCCTTGCTGCGCCAGCAACAGCGGGCCAGCGGCCCCCACACTAATCAGCACGATCAATAATGCCCGCACCGCTCGATAGATTGATTTCACTTCATCCCCCTAGTGGAACTTGGCTCGGCCCGGCGCGTCTGCTTCCCGTGAAACAAGTTGACCTCTGGGGCTTCCGCGCTCCGGGCTGTCGAGTTCGCTGGCCGCGCTTGCCTTACAAGGCGCACGCGTACGATTTTGTTTATTGGCAAGTGGGATGCCGAACTCTTCTCACAGAAAATAAAGACTTTCCGCGCAGGGGAGTTCTAAAAATTCTCCGGATATGCGGATTTAGATGTGGGTTTTTCAAAAAGACGCGTTTCGCGAACGCGCACTTGTTCATTTCCGGCCAATTTGGCGGCGGTTTTCCGTGCGAAGATACGGAGGACCTTGCCGCCACATCATTGGCGTCTAACGAAGTTTATGACTTGTGCCAATGTCCTCATGGAAGCCGGAAATCTCCGGAAAACCTATCGCCGAGGCGGCACTGTTTTTTCGCGAGAAACAGATGGCGCTCGCTTCACTGCAGTTGATAAGGTGAGTTTTTCCGTCCCCGAACTTCCCTCCATCTGAGCGGCCCCTTCGCCGTCTTTCATTTCTGAGTCCTCGGCTCTTAACTTTCAACTTTCGACTGTCAACTTCCTTTCCTCCGCGCTAGAATCCCCGCACTGAAATATTCCGTGGTGTTCGTGCGTAGTTCCTCTCAGAAGGCAGTACTACGCAACCTTGTGGTGGAGGAGTCCTTGATGGCTACAATTCCTGCTGTCGCGCCGGAAGCGCAAGAACCAATCAATCATTTTGGCCGCATTATCGGAGTATTTTTTTCTCCCAAAGAGACCTTTCAAAGCATCGCCCGGAATCCGAGCTGGATTATGCCGGTAGTCTTGATGACCGTGCTCGGATGCGTCGTTGGTTTTGCCATGAACAAAAAAGTGGATTGGAGAGACGTTGCCAGCAAGCGCATTGAAGAGAGCCCGCGTACCGCTCAGCTCAGCAACGAACAGAAAGAACAGCAAATCGAGATGAGCGCGAAAATTTCCCCGTACTTCGCCTATGGCTTTGGACTCCTGGGTCCTATCCTCCTCGCCGTGATTGTCGGCGCCGCGATGTTGGGCGCTTACAATCTCCTGGGCGGAGCCGGTGCGAATTTCAGTGTCTCCATGGGGATCGTCTCGCACGCCTACTTGGTGACCATGGTGAGCAGCCTGCTCTTTCTCCTGATTTTATTTTTGAAGCCCCCCGGCACGATCAACCTGGAAAATCCGGTCGCCGCAAACCTCGGCGCGTTTCTACCAGACGGCACCTCGAAGACCGTCATGGCTTTGGGCGCGGCCATCGACCTCTTCAGCTTCTGGATCATTTTTCTGATTGGATTGGGTTTCGCGGCTTATAACCCGAAAAAACTGAAGCTCGGGAGTTCCATCGGTATCGCGCTTACGGTCTGGGCGGTCTATCAAGCTTGCCGCCTCGGCTTGACCTTCGTCTTCTCCTGATACACTGAAAAGGCGGACCGGCATTCCTGCTTGTCCGCCTTTCAGGTATTCAGTTAGAGATGAATTTTTCCTTTGAAGTATCGAAAACCGATTCCACCGGCGGTCGCCGCGGCCGGCTGACCACGCCCCATGGCACGGTCGAGACTCCGTTCTTCATGCCCGTGGGCACTCAGGCCACCGTCAAGGCCCTCACCCAGGAAGCGCTGGAAGAACTCGGCGCGGAAATCATCCTTGCCAACACCTATCATCTTTGTCTACG
>Ga0137412_10002958_pt1 | contig 13524 bp, 17 predicted proteins | sample CZODoug2_1_16fun_FD_122160 | JGI IMG/M metagenome (GOLD analysis project Ga0137412, IMG submission 122160) | Vadose zone soil fungal communities from Angelo Coast Range Reserve, California, USA - CZODoug2_1_16fungal (Hybrid Assembly) | ecosystem: Environmental > Terrestrial > Soil > Vadose zone... | reverse complement strand
TCACGATCCAGCGTGTAATGCGTCGGGTCGGTCAGCCGGCCGGAATGCCCCGAGCCGACCTCGTCGTAGACGTACACGTCGAAACCGTAGTTGGTTAGCGGGCGGAAATAGCGCGTATCGCCGGCGAGGTCGGCCACTCCAGGCCCGCCGTGCAGCACGATCACCGGGGTGGGCCGCCTGGTCCCGGCGGCCGGCAGGTGAACGTAGGCCAACCGGGAGCCCGTCGGCAGGTCCCAGTACCGCATGCCGGCCACCGCCGGGGCGGCGTCGTGCTGGTGCCCACGCTGCACCCCGCCGACCAGCACTAGTGCGAGCACGACCAGCGTGCTCACCGCGTACGTGGTAATCCGTCCACCCCGGCTGACCGCCTTTGTGGCCAGCCCGACGCCAACCGCATTGGCCAGCAGGAACACCAGCAGCCCGGCGACCAGGAACAGCAGCTGCTTGCTCGTCAACACCGCGACGCCGACGATCGCGCCGTACCCGACGACCACGGCCACCAGGACCGCGACCACGGTCCCGACGCTCCGCCGCAGCCACGGACGGGACTTCTTGCGTGGTGCCGGCGCGGGCGACTTGGACTTGGACCAGCCGAATTTCATCGGTCGGGGGACTCCAGAGCGTCGAGGGCGTAAACAGCGGGTGCGGACCGTCGGTGATTACCCAACATCACTTGGTGCCGCGGCATGGGAGACACGCCCGGCTACCGATGAGTAACGAAAAGCAGGGCGGCACCGATTCGCCACAATAACGGGCGATCTTCCCCTACTGAACGATGGGCCGGCGCGCTCCGTAGTAACTGCTCGTGGTGATAAAGCTGACAGCTTCCTAAGACATTTGCTGGGTGGGAACAGAGGCCCGTACCGCCACGTTGGTCAGGGCACTGTCGAGTTGTTAAACCGTGATGTGAGCGAGGATTCCGATGTCCGTGCTTTCCGCTGAGACCCTTGGCCGGCTGCAGGAAGAGCTGTCTGCATTGGAGGACGAGCGGGCAAGGTTGCTCGAGCTCGTGTCCGGCACCGAGGGCAAGGACCCAGCCGACCAGGCCGAGCGGACCATGCGCGAATTCGATGTCGAGCAGCTCGACGTTCGTATTCGGCGGATGGTCGATCGGCTCGATGCGGCCAGCAAGCCGCACGCCGAGACCCCGCATGACGGCACCGTGCGTGAGGGTGAGGTCGTCCTGCTCGACTTCGGGGACGGCACGCCGGAGCGCTACGTGGTCGGTGCGCTGGCCGAGGTCGACGACGATGTGGACGCGGTGACGCCGTCCTCGCCGCTCGGTCAGGCGTTGCTGGGTGGGGTCGGCGGGCAGTCGGTGTCCTATAAGACCCCGGCCGGGCAGCGGACCGTGCGCATTGTCAGCGTCGGCGACGTCCCGGATTCAGCCGCTCAAGCCAGCTGATTTCTATTGCGTACGAACGTGACGTTCGTACGCCTAGAGCGGCCCAACGTCACGTTCGTACGTAAAACAATTGCGAGTCGTTCTCGCGTTTATTCTTGAATTCAACGGCCCAGATCACGCGATCTGGGCCGTTGTTATGCGTCACCAGCGCCGCATCCCCTTCCCATGATCGACATCGAGCTGTGGTTGCTATAGGAGCCACCAGGCGATGTCGATCATGGGCGGGAACGTCAAGATCGGCGCGGGAACGTCAAGATCGACGCGGGCGGCCGGAACGATCAGCGAACCTCGGTGAGGCTGCCGTCGGTGAGTAGCCCGAGAATTGCCATCGGCAGATAGAAGCCCGCCCCGCCGCCGGCCCGGTCGAACCACGGGACCGCGGTGCCGGCGATGACCCGTACCGACCGCACGGCCTCCAGCAGCATTTTTTCCCGGACCTGCCAGGCCGGCGGCAGCGACGTCGCCTCGAATGCGGTGCCGGCGACGAAAACGAGGTTGCCGTCCGGCCCGCCGTAATGTTCCACCCGAGTCCCGGCTGGCAGGTCGATCACCTCGGGTCCGCTGAAGAGCGACAGCGGCGGCTCGGTCGGCAGCGGCAGCAGCGGCCAGTCCTGCGCCGTACCCGGTAGGTCGGTGGGCCAGGGCGACCCGGCCGGCACGTGCCGCACCTCGGTCAGGGTCGCATCCGCGAGCAGCCCGGCGATCGACCCGGGCAGGTAGTAGCCGATACCGCCGCCGGGCTGGCCGAACCAGGGGACCGCGGTACCGGTCAACAGCTCGACCGAGCGGGCCAGTCGATACCGGTGGTAGCCGACGCTCAGCGTCTCCGGTGGCAGCGACCGGCTCGGATACGGCGTACCGGCGGCGAAGCAGAGGTTGCCGGCCGGCGTACCGAAGCGGTCGACCTCCGTCCCCGCGGGCAGCTCGGTCAGGTGCCGGTGCGTGAACAGCGACAACGGCGGCTCCCCGTCCAGCGGCCAACTCGACTCGGCGACCTGTGGCGCGGCCGCGGCCGCCATCCGCAACCAGTCGGGCACCCGCGCGGGATCGCGGCCGAAGAGCTGCAGCTCCTCGGCGAAGGCCCGCGGCGGCGGTACGCCGGTCCACAGCGGCTGCTGGTCGTAGTTGTAGGCGAACCGCGCCTCGAGTGGGAAGTCCATCGTCAGCCATAGGCCGAACCAGCCGTTCCGCCCCGCCACCAGCTTGTCGAGCAGGTCCGGCGGCGGCTGCCAGGGCACCCGTTCCCCGATCAGCGGCGCCACGCTCGCGGTGTGCTCGGCATACCGCCCGACCGCGCGCACTTCGATGGTGACGCTGCGCCAGCCCGCCGGCAGTACGTGAAAGAGCCGCTCGGCGATCCGCTGCTCCGCCTCGTTCATGCCGCCCCGTCCGTAGTCGTCATCTCAGCCAGACCGGTCATACCAGTGCCAGTCGTTCACGCAGCCAATCCAGCACCAGCTCGGGCGGCCGCGGGTATGCCCGCAGGTCGTGGTGATATGCCTGTGCCGGCGGCGGTGTGGTCCAGAGTGGATCGTCGTTGTAGTTGAGGTTGAGCTGTAGCTGCATCGGCGGGTCGGCGGTGATTCGGGCCGAGAGCCACGCGCCGATCGAGGGCGCGTACATCCCCCGGCGCAGGTCGAGCACGGCGGCCTGTAGCTCGGCGCTGATCGGGATCTGCCCGACGGTCCCGTCCGGCCGGGCCGAGTGCAGCACCAGCTCCTGGTAGTCGACGCTGACCCGGGCCAGCAGGTCGAGCCGGATCCACCCCGGCGGGCTTGCGGCCAGCATCGCCCGGCCGATGCGCTGCACCCCGGCCTGCACCCGGCGCAGATCGTCGTCCGGCGGGCCGGGCGGCTGGGGCTGCATTTGCCCACTATCTCCCATCCGCCGGGTCGAGTCCGTGCAGGGGATTGTGGACGGCGCGGCGGCGGAGCACCATCGACTCACAGGTGGGGCCGAAAAGTTTAAGACTTACCGTCCGGGCGCTATCCGGGTCAGAAATCTTACTCCTTTCGTACGAGTCCACTTTGGACTATGTTGGCGCTTGCCGGCGACAACGACCGGCCGAGCCTCTACCGACAGTGGAGGGGAACGCAGTGAAGATCAGCGATGTAGTGCGCAGCAAGGGTTCCGTCGTGGCCACGGTGTCACCGCAGGTGTCGGTCACCGTCCTCCTGCAGCGTCTCGCCGAGCACGGGGTTGGCGCGATGGTTGTCCAGACCGGAGATGGGGCGCTGGCCGGCATCGTCTCCGAGCGGGACGTCGTCCGTCAGCTGCACCAGCATGGCGCGCAGCTGCTCGGCTGGCCGGTGGAGAAGATCATGACTCGGGACGTCGCGACCTGCGGTCCCGGTGACGCCATCGAGGACGTGATGCGGCTGATGACCGATCGCCGGCTGCGGCACGTGCCGGTAATCGTCGATGGCTCCCTGGGCGGCATCGTGAGCATCGGTGATCTGGTGAAGAGCCGGATCGACGATCTCGTCACCACCACCGCGCATCTGGAGCACTACATCGCCGGCAGCTGAGGCCCTAGGGCGCCAGTACTTCCTCTGGTACGTCGCCGAACCGCGCCAGCGTAAGGGTTCCGGCCAGTGACAGCAGGAAGCCGACGGCGATCAGCGGCGCCGAGCCATGCCGTACCGAATCGCCTATCAAAGCGATGCCCAACGCCGCGGGGACCACGGTTTCGCCGACCACCATTGTGGCGGTGACTGTGGTGACCCGGCCGCGCTGCAACGCGGTCGCGAAAAACAGGGTGCCGATGGCCGCGCCGATCAGCAGCGCCCAGGCCGCCGGATCGGCCACCAGCTGCAACGGTTGCAGGGACGGGATCGTACGGGCGGCGACCGCGACCGCGCCGTAACCGAGCCCGGCGACCGCCCCAAGCATGGCCGCCGGCATCTGCCGGGTCGTCCGCGCGAGCCACGCGGCGACCACGCCGAGCACCACCGTGCCGGACAGCAGCCCGACCCTGATCGACAGCGCGACGCCGTGCGCGCCCTCCTTGCCGGCGGAGAGTCCGAGCATGGCCAGCCCGGCGCAGATCGCGGCGATCGCCAGCCATTCCCGACGGGCCAGCCTGGCGCGATACAGCACCGCCACGACGAGCGCGGTCACCGCCAGATTGCTGGCAATGATGGCCTGTACGACGTAGAGCGGCAGCGAGCGCAACGCCAACACGCTCAGCGCGAACCCGGCAAAGTCGAGCAATAGCCCAGCCAGGTAAGGGATCTGGGTCAGCAGCCGGATCACGAGCCGCGGGTCGACCTGCTCCGACGCGGCACTGCTCTTGGCCGCCTTCGACTGCAGCACCGATGCGACGCCGTAGCAGACCGCCGAGGTGGCGGCTGCCGGCAGGCCGAGAGCGTCGATCACCAGGGGAGGTTAACCGGCTGTCACAGCCTCGCATGGGAGGCTTGAGGGCGAAGCGGTCAATGCCGCCGCTAGATCCGCCCCTGACAGAACGGAGAACGGCATGCTGGTTGTTACCTCCAATGAGGTTCCCGGATACGAGATCACCCATGTTTTCGGCGAGGTTTTCGGCCTGACGGTCCGGTCCCGCAACGCGTTCTCGCAGATGGGCGCTGGCTTGAAATCCATGTTCGGCGGCGAGCTCAAGGGTATGACCAAGGCGCTGATCGACAGTCGGAACGAGGTTATGGGCCGGCTGCTCGGCGAGGCCCAGGCGCGCGGGGCCAACGCCATTGTGGCGATGCGGTTCGACACCTCTGAGATGGGTGACGTCTGGACCGAGATCTGTGCCTACGGGACCGCGGTCACCATCGTCCCGGTCAGCGACAACGCGAAGGCGCAGGCCGCGCAGCAGGCTCAGCAGGGCTGGCAGCCGGCCGGCCCGCCGCCGGGTGGACCCGCGGGGCCGCCGCCCGGCGCACCGGGCGGGCCGCCGCCGGGATTCCAGGGTCAGCCGTATCAGGGTCAGCCCGGGCCGCCGAGCCAGCCCGTTCCGGCCGGTCAGCCTGGTCAACCGCAGCAGCCCGGCTGGCAGTAAGGCGGGGGCCACTCATCAACCGGAGCCAATGTCACATTGGTACGCATAGAGCGTACGAATGTGACATTGGCTCCGTTCCTTTAGACCCGCACAATCAACGCGTATGAGCCCAGGCCGATCATCCGGCCGCCGGCGATTTCCTCGCCGCTGGTAATGACCGCGCGGACAGCGCCGTTCTCCGGGTCGAATTCGATGTCCTTGACCTTGCCGAGTTCGTCGCCGCCGTCGGTCAGTACGCGCTTGCCGATCAGCTTGTGATGCTTGTCCGACAGTACGGCGAGCTCGCCCTCGGCAACGGTGATGGCGGTCGGGGATTCGACCGTGATCGCGTCCTTGCCGAACGATTTCATGTTGTTCCAGGTGAGCGTGTCGGCGTTGCCTTCGGTCTTCTTCAACAGCACCGCGACGACGTGCGCATTGCGCGGATCCACAACGATGTCGCGCACCTTTCCGATCGTGACCGCACCGACCGTGCTCATCACCTTGCGATTCTTGGCCTCGGAAAACCGCATCAGCGCTGCTCCCCACGCAATCGGGCCCGGAAGGCATCCACCGACGCCCCGAAGCCGGACATGTCGTCGGTAACGAACTCGGTTGCCGTTGCCGGCACAATCAACGCCTCGCCGGACACCGAAATCGTGTCGGGCAGCGGAATGAGCACGGTCTTGCCGTCCCGGCCAAGGGCGTCGGTGGGATCGATGGCGTAGCCGACGACATAGGCCCGCTGGCCGATCTCCAGAATCGCGTCGACCACCTTGCCGAGATCGGTCCCGGTGTCGGTGATGACCCGGGACGCGATGACATTGCCGCCTTTGGCATCGGATTTCGCCAGCACATCGCTGCGTTGGTCGAACGCATCCTCGCCGGTGATCATGACCGCGTCACGGCCGACCGCGTGAATGCTCGACCAGGCCAGCGCCTCCTTGCGCGGCCCGGACAGCAGCCCGCGCCCGGCCAGCGTGAATCCAGCCACCTCGCCGTGCTCGCCGGTATAGACGATGTCCTTTATCTGCGCGACATCGTCGCCGGCCAGCGTCACTACCGGCCGTTTGATGATGTCTTTCGCCCGCATCAGGAGCGTCACCAACTACCTCATTTCGTGATGATCCCGCCGCTACGCCGTTTCGCCTGCAGTGCGAGCACGCCGCCGAACAGCAGTCCGAGCACAACAACGATGACGATCAGCCAGACCCACCACTGCACAGTCCGCCTCCTGCCCGCCGACGCTACGGAGCGCCGAATAACCGTTCGTCGTTATGCCCCGAACGGATCAATAGTTACACCTCTAGTGAGCGTGCTCACACACTGAGTGTAGTTACTTGGCGCGCAGGCGCGATCGGAGCCACGCGGTGAGCGCGATCAAGGTCCAGACACATGCGACCGCGATCCCATACCCGCGGCCGTAATTGAGCGGCAGTGCCGAGGGGTTGCTCGCGTGGTAGCCCCAGCCAAGGAGGAATGGCAGCGCTACCAGGGTGAGCGCGGCGGTGATGAAGAGCCCGGCCTGTACGTATGGTCGCACCCAACCGGGCACCATGCGGGTCAGCAGCACGCCGAGCACGATCACGACCGGCGCCAGCACGAGGTCGTGGGTCAGTGCGCCGCCGACGAACCATTCGGCCGCCGACATGAGCGAATGCGTATGCGTTGAGCCGACCAGCCCGACAATTCCGTATGCCGCCATGCCCGTGCCGGCCAGGGCCGCGGCTGTCCTCAGTGGATACTTCATAGCGGTATCAGTCGGCTGACCCATTTCGTCTGTAGCACGCCGGGTCGATCGGGTGCTATCAGCCGGCATGGGAACCCGTGGTCGAGGTCGAGCTCTTGACCGTTGAGCCGCAATGCGAGCAGTGTTCGCGAATCCCTGCTGTGCGGCGTGTGCAGCGATGATGCCTTGTAGAGCCCGTGCTGTTGCATCGACTCCACCCGAATCTCGGCGTCATGCGGGATCCGGGCCAGGTCCAGCAGGTCGCGTACCCGGAGGCCGGTCCACGATGCGGATGCGCTCCAGCCCTCCACACACGCGATCGGTAACCAGACCGTGTGCTGTGGCATTGCTTGAAGCTGTTGGAGGTTGAGCACGATCCGTTGTGGACCGTCCACAATCAGCTGGTACGAGGGATCCCGGGTCACCTTGGCCTCGACCGCGGATTTGTTGACCGGCAGGTGCTGCGGACCGATATTGCCGTGCCGCTGGCCGAGCACCGCGATGTCCTGCAACGGGGTGACGGTCTGCCCTACGGTGGCCAGCGTCACCGCGCCGGTGGCCGTGCCGACCGTGATGATGAAACCGCGGCGGGACAGCGATCCGGGATTGCGATCGAGCTCGCCCGGCTTGCGTAGCGGCGTGCTCAGCCCGCGGCGGATCTCGGTGGCCTTCGCCGCGATATGCACCACTAGTGCGCCGACCGTAATCCAGCCGACCCAGTAGTGCGTAGTGGTGAAAAAGAATCCCCACGGATAAAACCGGGCCACGTTGATCAGCCCGGTGGCGAGCTCGAAGACCGCCCCACCGACCAGCAGGAGCAGTGACCCGCGTTCGACCGCATGCAACAACGACCGGGCCGGCGGCCACGCGAAAAGCTTGGGGTAGACGGTCCACAGCTTCGCAATGAGCAGCGGGATCGCGGCAATTCCGGTCGCAACGTGCAGACCCTGGGTGACCCGATAGAGCCAGACCGGTGAGGTCGGCCAATGCAGCCAGCCGGGCTGGTGCTGCATGAAATGGCTGACCAGCCCGGTCAAGAAACAGATCGTGAACGCAATACCCAATAGCAGGCCGAGCCGGGCGGCTATTCGTTCGGAATGCAGCGGGCTGGAAAAGGCGCCCTCGCGCAGCGGCCCGCGGCGGAGCTTCTCCAGCTTGCTCCACGGGAATGCCGCGACGGGGTCCTTCAGTCTCGTACGAGCTCGACGAACCATCGTCCCGCCTCTGTCCATATGCGACTCGCACGCATTCCCATCGGTGCGGCGAGCGCGGCCAATGCATCGGCGCCGAGCAGCGCCCACGGAAACCAGGCGCTGTGCTGGTCGGCCCGTTCCAGCCGCAGTCGCAGCCGGTGCAGCGGCGTCCCGGGCCGTTGGGCCTCGCAGATCGCGGTGCCGCCGGTCGCGAGCAGCTCCCGCGCGCGCCGCAACAGCCTCGTCGGCTCGCCGCCGATACCGACGTTGCCATCGGCCAGCAGCACATGCCCCCAGCGGCCCTCGCCCGGCACGGTTGAGAAAACATCCCGGAGCAGGGCCTGTGCCCCGCGCGCCCTGGTCTGCCGGACGGCTTCCGGCGCGACATCCACGCCGAGTACCGGTACGCCGCGGCGGCCGAGCGCCTCGGTGAGTCGACCCGGTCCGCAACCGATATCGAGTGTGGCGCCGGTGCAGGAGCCCAGTAGCGCCTCGTCGCCGGGCAGTAATCCGCCGCACCATGTTTGCAGCGGGAAGTCGCCTACGCGGCCGTCCTGTCCGCGAATTCGCCAGCCGTGGTCCTCGCCGGCCGCGATGCTGCGCAGTCCGGTTTCGTAGCAGCCGATCACACTAAGCATCAGCCGACCTCCGCTACCGCGGCGGCAAATCGACTGCCTGGCGTGATTTCCGCGACCGCCCGCGCGTCGTCCATTGTGTCCACGTCGCGCAGCATCGGCAGTTGCGTCACGGTCAGGCCGGCGTTCTCCAGCGCGGCCAACGTCAGCCGGCCAGTGTCCGAAGTGGACATCGGAACCGGTAACAAGAGTGCGGCATGGGCGGCATTCCGGAGGCCGAGTGCCCACCAACCGCCGTCCTCGGCCGATCCGAGCACTGCGTCTGCGGTGGTGAGTAGCCGTACCGCCTCCTCCAGGAGGGAGGCGGTCACCTGCGGCGTATCCATACCGATCTGCACGATCGGCTCGTTCGATTGCGCGGACGTATCGGCGAAAGCATGGGCGATACGCTCGGCCAACCCGTCACCGTGTTGTTGGATCACGTCGAATCCATCCACTGTGGACTGCTGGTCGAAGGCAATGACTCGCCGCGGTACGTCCGCCGCCCGCACCGCATCGAGCGTGTCGGCCAATGCCGCTTCGGCAATGGCGGCCGCCTGATCGGGCGTGCACGGCGGGCAGAGCCGGGTCTTGACCCGCCCCGAGATCGGGACCTTGGCGAGTACGAGGAGCTGCGTCACGATGCTAGGACCGCGCGCATATCGCGGGCCGCTTTCAACGTCCCGCGCAGGGTTCCGGTGACCTTGGACCTGGTGCCTGCGGCGCGCGGATAATAGTCGACGTCGACCTCGTTTATCCGCCAGTTTGCTGCCGCTGCCTTCACCACCATTTCCAGTGGGTAGCCGAAGCGTCGATCGCCGATTCCCAGCTGCAGTAGGGCTTCCCGGCGACCGGCACGCATCGGGCCGAGATCCCGCAGCGGTACGCCGACCGCCCGCCGAACCTTCAATGCGAGAACGGCATTGCCGAGTCTGGCGTGCGCCGGAAATGCGCCGCGGGTTGTCGGCCGGCGGCGGCCGACAACCAGATCGGCGTTGCCGGTCGATACCGGATCGGCGACCCGCGACAGCTGACGGGGATCGAGTGTGCCGTCCGCGTCGCAGAAGCACACCACGTCGGCGGTGCACGCAAGCAGGCCGCCATGTGCGGCCGCACCGAAGCCGCGCTCGGGCACGATCACCACCGTGGCGCCGTGCGTGCGCGCTATATCGGCCGACCCATCGGTCGAGCCGTTGTCGACCACGATTGCCCGATAACCGGCCGGCATCCGACGCAGCAGATTCGGCAGCGCGGGCGCCTCATTGAGGCACGGAAACACGACATCGATCACGAAGGCGACGGTACTGGTCGAATGGGCCGATAAATCTTACAAGCCGCGAACGCTTGGGCCGGCCCGGACCAGACGCGCATACGATCAACGCCATGTTCGATCGTTCCGCTCTCAGGCCGCTGTGCATGTTGATGGCGCCGCTCCCGCGGCGCGTCGCGTGTCGATCGGCTCCGTTCCCGAGTCGCTTCGCGTGACCCTCTCCGACGTCCGCGTTGAGCGCGTCGCGCTCGCGCCGCGGGTACGACGTGCGCATTTCCAGGGCGCCGCCCTGGTGCTGGGTGCCGCAGCACTAGTGGTGCTCACCCGCGAGTGGGGGCTGGCCCTGGAGCGGCGCGGCGTGGTGCTGCTGCTGGGCCACGCCGAGCCGTTGATGGGTCCGGTGCGGGTGCGCTTGAATGCCGAGACGGTACGGCTGATCGCGGTTGCCGCGGCCGCAGTTGTTTGGTTGCCGAACTGCTGCCAGCGCCTCGCATGGCGCCAGCTGCTGGCGTTTTCGGCATTGGGCGCTGGCGCCTGGTCGGTGGCGCTTGCGGCCGTCGACGGCTGGCAGGGCGGCTTTGTGGCCAAGCTGACCGGCAAGGACGAATATCTGCACGATCTGTATTTGGTGCACGGGAACGTGCTGCGGGTATTCACCGGTGGAATTCAGGGGCACGACGGTCTCAAGTGGACTACCCATGTCGCCGGCCATCCGCCGGGTGCGCTGTTGACGTTTTGGTCGCTGGCTCGGATCGGCCTGTCGGGCGCCGGCCCGGCGGCCGTGTTTTGCGTGCTGACCGGCGCGCTGGCGATCCCGGCCGTGCTGGTTACCGTCCGGTCGGTGGCCGGCGAGCGACTGGCCCGCCGGGCTGCGCCGTTTCTGGTGGTCGCGCCGGCCGCGATCTGGGTTGCGGTCTCGGCCGATGCATGGTTTCTCTGCGTAAGTGCATGGGGGATCGCGGCGTTGGCAGTCGCGGCCAGGCGCCAGGATCGGATCGGGGATATACAGGCGATTGCCGGCGGCTTATTGCTGGGTCTCGCGTTATATCTGTCGTACGGCCTGGTGCTGCTGGCGCCGGTCGCGGTCGGTGTGGTCGCCGTACGACACCGGGTCCGGCCGCTGTTCCTGGGCTTGGTTGGCGTGAGCTGCGTAATAGCGGTATTCACGATCGCCGGTTTCTGGTGGTTTTCCGGTGTGGCGCAGACGAAGGCTCGGGTCACTAGTGGCGACGCCGGGGCCCGCCCGTACACGTACTTTCTGATCGCGAATATTGCCGCGCTCGCCATCGCGGCGGGGCCGGCAGCGGTGGCGGCGATGGCCTATCTCCGCCGGGCCCGCGGGCTGCCGCGCGTCGGCCTGTTGCTATGGCTGCCGCTGACTGCGCTGCTGGGGCTGGCGACGGCTGATCTGGCTGGCATATCTCGGGGCGAGGTCGAACGCATCTGGCTGCCGTTCATGCCTTGGCTGATCGTGGCGACCGCACTCCTGCCCGCGCGGCAGGCTCGGTTCTGGCTCGCGGCGCAGCTGGCCGTGGCAATATTCGTGCAGACGGTGGTGGTGAGCCTGTGGTGAATCGCGTGATGGTGGTCGATGACGACCCCACGGTGTCCGAAGTGGTCAGTCGTTACCTTGAGCGCGACGGGTTTACGGTCGAGCGCGTCGACGACGGGGAAACCGCGCTACAAAGGGCACTGGCCGATCCGCCCGATCTGGTCGTACTGGATCTCATGCTGCCGGGCCTTTCCGGGCTCGAGGTATGCCGGCGATTGCGCGCGGCGATACCGGTGCCGGTCGTGATGCTCACCGCGCTCGGCGAGGAGGCCGACCGCGTGCTCGGCCTCGAGCTCGGCGCGGACGACTACGTCACCAAGCCGTTCTCGCCGCGCGAGCTGGTGCTGCGGGTTCATTCGGTGTTGCGGCGCAGCGCGGCGGTGCCCAGCAGTGAGCCGAAAACCTTACAGGACGGCGATCTGGTCGTCGACGTAGCGGCCAGGGACGCCCGCCTGGGCAGCACTGAGTTGACGCTGACCGTACGCGAATTCGATCTGCTCACCTTCCTGCTCTCCCACCGCGGTCAGGCGTTCAGCCGGGCCGATTTGCTCGAACGGGTGTGGGGCTGGAACTTCGGCGATCAGGCGACGGTGACGGTGCACGTGCGGCGGCTGCGCGAGAAAATAGAGCACAATGCCGCCCGGCCGGCCCGGATCGTGACCGTATGGGGCGTCGGCTACCGATATGAGCGCACGCCGCAATGATTCCGCACACCGTACAGGTCATGCTGATTGCGTTGGGCTGCGCGATTCCGGTCGCTGTGGTGGGAACGCTTGCGCTGCGCGCTTTGCGCCAACATTCGGTTACCGTCAATGTCTTCGCGGTCGTATTGACGGCCGTATTGTCGGTCGTGGTCGGCACGGTCGGCACCTGGTATGCGATGTTCCTGTCCAGCCACGATTTCTGGGTGGTGCTGCTGGTCGTTGCGGTCGCCGGCGTTGTCGGTTTGGTCGCGGCGCTGGTATTGGGCCGGCGGTTGGCCGCGCAGAGTGTGTGGGAGCACGAGGCGCGGGCGCGGGAACGGGCGCTGGAGAGTAGCCGGCGGGAGCTGGTTGCCTGGGTGTCCCACGATTTACGGACTCCGCTCGCCGGGTTGCGGGCCATGGTCGAGGCGCTGGAGGACGGCGTGGTGAGCGCGCCCGATCAGGTGCGTGACTATCACCATCGGATACGGCTGGAGACCGACGGGCTGGCTCGCATGGTGGACGATCTGTTCGAGCTGTCACGCATTCACGCCGGTGCGCTGCAATTGCAGCTGGACACGGTGTCGTTGGCGGACCTGGTGTCGGACTCGGTCGCGTCGGCAAGTGCGTGGGCGCAGGCGAAACGGGTCGCGGTGCGGGCCGAGGGCGGGTCGTGGCCGACGGTACGCGGCAGCGACGCGGAATTGTCGCGGGTGATGCGCAACCTGCTGGCAAACGCCATTCGGCACACGCCGAGCGATGGCGCCGTTGTGGTGGCGGCGGGCAGCGATCGGCGCGGTGCCTGGCTTTCGGTGCAGGATGGCTGCGGCGGCATCCCTGCGGATGACCTGCCGCGCGTTTTCGAGGTGGCATTTCGCGGGGAAAGCGCCCGTACGCCGGCCGGGCGGGACGGTGGCGCCGGGCTCGGGCTGGCCATTGCGCGCGGACTCGTCGAGGCACACCACGGCCACATATCGGTGGAAAATCGCCCGCCCGGCTGCCGTTTCGTGGTCCGCCTACCGACCGAGAGCTGATCCGCGGCCGCCGATTAGAGCCAATGTCACATTGGTACGCATAGAGCGTACGA
>Ga0137412_10002956_pt1 | contig 13526 bp, 15 predicted proteins | sample CZODoug2_1_16fun_FD_122160 | JGI IMG/M metagenome (GOLD analysis project Ga0137412, IMG submission 122160) | Vadose zone soil fungal communities from Angelo Coast Range Reserve, California, USA - CZODoug2_1_16fungal (Hybrid Assembly) | ecosystem: Environmental > Terrestrial > Soil > Vadose zone... | reverse complement strand
GGCGCTTGGACAACTTGGAAGCCCATAGCGCGCGCCAGTTTCATGCGCTCCACATAACTGAGCTTGCTGGGCAACATATCGAAGACCAGGCCCTTTTTGATCGGCGAGGGCGACGGGGGCGGAGTAGCGAGCACGGCGCTCGATGCGGTCGAGGTGGCGAAGAGTTCCGCGCCGACCCACACGCCGAGTCCCGCCGAAACAGATGTCGCCACAGTGGATTTCAGAAAATCACGGCGCGATGGATTGCTCATGCACACCTCACCCGCTAGGGGACGCTCAGCGCAATTTATTCAAATCAATCTTCGAGTCCCACTTTTCCTTGGACTTTAGCGTCTCTTCCCAACTCACTTCGCCCCCGGTGTAGGCCGCGGTGCGCGCCATCATGCAGGAAAGAGCGGATTCCGCCCCCGCCGCGGCTTGATTGTGAAAGTGGCTGCCGGCGATACTCTCGACAAATGCCTTCTTCTTTTCACGATCCGCAAATTCGAGATTCGAGGTGAATTTTCCTGTCGCGGAAAACGCCGCCGTCGCTCCTTCTTTCGCTACGGAACCCTCCGCCTGCCACGGTTCTTCTCCCCAAATCCCCAGCGGCCCGGTGTACGGAGACTGCGATGTGCCGCGCGTGCCAAAGAAGCGCTCGGTCACCTCCCACCAGCCTTTGGAAATCTGCGTCGAGCTAAACGTGATGTCGACTCCTTCGGGATAATGAAACAAGACGTTGTAATTTCCAAAAGCGTCGCCATCTTGCGGACGCCCTTGCCGCCCGCCGCTGCCCGAGGCTTTCAGCGGATGCGCTTTCAAGACCCAGTTGCAGATATCAATCACGTGAATGTTCTGCTCCACGATGATGTCGCCGGAGAGGGCGCGGTCGTATACCCAATTGCGCAAGCGCCGCTCGACAGGCGAAGCATCCGGCCACGCCGGCCGGTCGATGTAGCCTGAAAAATAGTGCGCTTCGCCGCAAATGATTTTGCCCAGCGCTCCGCCATGGATGCGCCGCACAAGTTCCACGAACGGAGGGCAATCGCGGATCTGGAATCCAACGTCGAGACTCAGTTTCGCTTCCGCGCGCTTGCCAATTTCGATTACGTGCAACGCGCCGGGCACGTCCACGGCCACTGGTTTCTCGCAATAGACATGCTTTCCCGCCGCGACCACGGCATCCAGATGCTCCGGATGAAAGTACGGCGGCGAGGCGATTACCACCGCGTCGACTTCCTTGGAGTTGGCCATTTGCTGGAAAGCGTGTGGCCCCACGAAAAGTTGCGACGCGTCAATCGCCGCGTAACCCTTTTCCTGTTGCATCTTGTTGAAAGCATCTCGCCCTTTGTCCAACTGGTCTTGAAACAGATCGGCCAGTGCGACGACACGCGCGCCGCCGGTGTCGATCAGGTTGGTCGCATCCTCGGTGCCGCGTCCACCACAGCCGAGCAATCCCACGCGAACCGCGGAATTCGCCGCCGTACCGCGCACCAACTCCGGCTTGATGAACATCATTCCCGCCGTCGCTGCCGCTGCGCCTATGAACTTTCGACGGTCCACTTTGTCGGAATTGCTCTGCCGATCCTTCACCTCTTCTGACATATGTCCTCCGTCCTCTTTTGCCATTCGCTTCCAGGTTAATCCGATGACTACCCGATGAGCTTCTCGAGATAAGCTTTCGATGCTCGCACGTCTTCCATTTGCTGCGGTCCTGAAATTTCCCGCTCGATGGTGACCGCGCCGCGATAATTCATTTCCTTCAAACGCGCGATAATTTGCGGAAAGTCCACTTTACCCTTCCCGATGGGAACTTCCGGCCCGAGTTCCTTGGGATTCGTCGGCCACAGCCCATCCTTGGCGTGAATCCCTTGAATATAAGGGCCTAGCAACTCAATTGCGTCCACCGGATTGGCTTTGCCGTACAAAATTAGATTGGCGAGGTCGAAATTAACGCCCTGATTGTTCAGTCCCACGTCCTGCATGGCGCGAACGAGAGTGATGGGTGTCTCTTGCCCGGTCTCATAGCGGAAATTCTGCCCGTTGCGCTGGCAGTATTCTGCAACATCGCGCATGGCCGCGATGGTTTCCTTGTAAACCGGGTCATTGGGGTTTTCGGGGATGAATCCGCAGTGCGTTTGCACCGCAGCGATGCCGCATTGTTTGGCAAAGTCGGACGCTTTTTTGATGTGCGCGATTCGCGCATCGCGCGTCTCGCGCGGCACAAGCCCAATGGTCAGCGGCCCCCCGTAGAAGTCCCACACTTCCTTCCCGGGTCCGCCAACGACGAGCGAAGTCGCCTCAATCTGGTATTTGTTCAGCGCTCGACGCAAGCGACCCGCGAGACTGTCCTCGATCACTTCCACGTACACCTGACACGTTGGCAGGCCCAGATCGTGGACCTTTGCCATTGCCGCGTCAGGGTCGCTGCCGCTTCCGATAATCAGGCCGAGCCTCAGCGGCTTCTTGCCTTCGTTGGCTGCCACCGTTGGAGCAACCTTTGCTGCGCCCTGCCCGGTCGCCGGAACCTCGGAAGTAGCCCGACCATTCAGGGTCGCGCCCATAGGGCTCAGCGTGGCCGCCAAAGCCGCGGTGGAAGTTTGAAGAAAGGCTCGACGATTCCGCTTACTCATGCGCCTCACATTGAAATCACGTTCGGGATTCGCGCAGCTAACGCCGCCAATCCGATCTACTTCTCTTGAATGAAAATATCCTTCCACCTCATCCGCACACCACCGCCGGTGTGAATTTGCAAGCCGATCACACCATCCGTGAATTTCGGCGTGGCGTCAGTATAGTCTGCGATCCTCACAGTATTCAGCCGCGTCACGATGTGATTCCCTTGCACGGACACTTCGAGGTCATTCCACTCGCCGGGCCTTAGCGCCTGCTCGCCTTCCGCTGTCGGCATCTTCACCCAGCCGCGGCCTCCGCTTTCATAGAGGCCGCCGGTATGCTTGCCCACGCTGGGGTCCACTTCCACTTGCATCCCTTCGATGTCGGGACCATGTTCCGGATCGATGCCGGTGATGCGAGAATGAAAAAACACCCCACTATTGCCGGCGGCCTCGCCCTTGAACTTCAGGCGCAGCTCGAAGTCGCGATAGGTTTTTTCTGTTGTGAGATAGCCGTACTTGTTGGCAGCACTTTCACACAGGATCGTGCCCTGCGCCACAACCCATTTCTCTTCCCCATTGTTCTTCCATCCGGTCAAATCTTTTCCATTGAACAGAGGAACCCATTTCGCAGGCGGCAGCGCGTGCGCCACAAGCGCGGCACCCAGGAATATGGCGGCGGCGAGGAAGGCTCCCATTTTGTTCACGGCACGATCTCCATCGCGATGTTCTGAAAAATCAGAGCGCCTGGCGAGAAGAAACTTATCACAATTTCACCGCAGACCCAGGCTGTTTCCGGCCATTTCTCATGTTCTCAGCGCGACGGAAGTTTGATGCTGAGCCGCCCATTGGTTTCGCCGGCCGCCAAGTCGCGGATACACAGCTTCGTCAGGTCGCCGGCATCGCACTGATAAATCTGCTTCATGGGAAGATCCGAGTCATCGAGCTCGTACTCTCCGGACGACATGTCTTCCCCAAGATCGGTCGAAGCGATGGCCACCCGGCTGCCCGCTCGAACGCGGACGCGAAATTCTCCCGATGAGGGCTCATAGTTTGCATAGCTGAAGCAATGCCCGATGCAAGCGCGCTCGACCGCGTGACCGACAAACGAGATTCGCGAATCCCCAGGAGCCTGCGCCGTGACAATCACGCGTGTCCCGGCGGACAACTTTTCCACCAACTTTTCTGCGTTTGCTTCAAGCCGGTTTAGCCACCCGGTGTCCTGATAAAGAAACGCAAAGAAAACCAGACCGCAAACACCGAAACCGGCGATCTGCCATTTTCGCGGCTTCAGAACTGCGAGAATGCAGAGGCCGAGAATCGCGGAGATCGTCGTCAGCCTGGAGCCGAGCACACCGATCCAGCCGGCGTTGACGGACGGCCGCAGATTTTCAGGCAGCAGCGCCGTGGCGCAAAACGCCACGGCATACAATTCGAAGGGAAGTTCGAACGCCTTCCACCAGGAATCAACGCGCCGCCGCGAGTGAAGATCCACAGCCACGCAAACGACGCCGAACAGGAATGCCACTCCAGCAAGATAGGAATATCGTTGCCCGTAAAGTGCCAACTGATCCGCGCCGTTGTAAAAGTAAAACGGTCCGCGATCCCAATCCGCGAGGAGCGACGGCCGGTGCGACACATACCAACAAATAGCTGCGAATCCGCTCGCCGCCGCCAGCGGCAGCGCCAATTTCCACCAGCCGGACAATTTTGCTCTTAGCTTCACATAGGCCAGCGTGCCGATCATCCAGAGAAACCCAATGGGGTGAGCCAGCATCGCGAAGAAAGCCAACAGCGCGCCAATGATCCAATCCCTTCCTCGCGCTCGCCAGAGAATCGCCATTCCAAAGCATGCCAGTCCCAGCGACAAATAATAGTTCATGAAACCCATGTTGAAGGAATAGCCGTAAGCCAGCATGGCGAGGCACGGCGTGAGAAACCACGGCGGCCCATCGCTAATCGTTCGAATGAATGCGAAAGCGCCCCAGAAGAAAATCAGCACGCAGAGCGCCACTACAATTTTCTGCGCCGCCGCAAGTCCCACAAGATTCGCCACGCGCAGCAGCGTCACATCAAACAATATATTGTGCCATTGCGGAGCGACGTACAACCCAGGCGCCTGTCCCTTGGCGATCAATTGTGCCAGCCAAGTGTTATAGACATGGCTCGGCAAATCCCCGGCCTCAATACGCCGGTGCCACACACACGGCACCAAGAGTGCGGCAGAGATAGCCGGGACTAGCCACCACCGCGCACTCGGACCCCTGAATCCGCTCATTCCACCCTTTCTATGGCGGGCGCCACACACGCAAACCTGCGCGACATTCTACTCGCTAATCGCCATGCGGAGGCGTCTCCTCTCGAGGACATCGGCCCACGACTGCCCTTCGGTCCAGTATCCTCGAGACCGCACATGGGCATGCGTATGCGCCTGAAGGCTAGCTTCAACGTTTCCGGCTACTCCGCTGCCAACCAGGTGATACTCAACGCGCTGAAGAAATACGGCATGATCATGACGGTCTCCATCACCGTCCACTGAGCGCTAGATCCCGTTATTTTAAGATTTACGGAGATAACTGCCTGTGCGCAGATCTGCGCAGCGTCAGCATGACAAACGACGCTATTCGAATTTACTTGGAGGGTTGGTTTTCGCCCAGGCGCTTCAGGCGATCGCGTAACCGCCGCTGCAACGGCGTCGGCGTATTGGGATTAAACGCCACGAGATACCAGAGCGGCTGGCTGCGGTCCCGGCTGAGCCACGTCAGCGTGTTGGCGTCCGCGTTGGGATGTCGCGCCACATTCTCGCGAATTGCCCCATAGGGATGCTTAGCCAGCTTGCTCAAAGTCTTGGCATTGGCTCGGGGGTGTTCGCTGATCAGCCGGAGCAAATAGAAATCCTCCTCCGGCGCTTGCTTCACCAGTTTTTCCAACATTTCAGGCTTGGCGTCCGAACTTAGCACCAATCCGATTTTCTCGTCCCAGGCGGTATTGATCTGGTTCAAGTCGCGGGTGCGCGCGTGAATCAATTCTTCGAGAATGCGCCGCTCCTGTTGCATCCGCGCGATCGGCAGATCCGTGCCCTCGAGCGAATCGAGAACGCGCAGCAGGTGCTGCCGCTCGCCGAAAACGATCTGAGAGGTGCGCGTCGATGCGCTCTTTAGCCCCTCTTTGTGCTGAACCAGGTCGGAACGTCGCATTGTTTGGCTGCTCCAGCCCGGTCCCTCCCAAGCTTGCTGAGGGACTGGGTGCTCACTACAGCATTCGAACGGCATGCCACACGAAGAGCTTCAAACACTTCTTTGTGGTATGTGCGAATTATGTCCCGCGTGCGCGATGCGGTAAAGTTTGGTGCGAGCCGCGTGTGCCCGATGTGCAACTCCGGTCATCGGCGCGTTTTACTGCAATTCAGTGAGGGCGAAAGATGAAGTCGGCATTCGAAGAACACCGGGACGAACTGGAACATTTCGAGCAGAAGTTTGGCCGCGACCGCGGACGCCTGGCGGTGTCGCTGGACCGCTTAACGAATGCGCTCGTTCTGGTAGGCCAGCACGGCGTCTACTGTACCAGCCAGCGCAATCCCACGGTCCCGGCGATGGACTTGCGCATCATCAACCAGGAGTTGGTGCACGCCAAGGAGTTGGTGCAGTCGGTGATGGAAGAGCTGCGGTTGGCGCGACCGAAAAAGGAAAGTTGAAATTGGAAATTCGAAATTAAAAATCGGAGCCTCTCGATTCAAGACTGAAGCTTTGGACTCAAAACTGGAAACTATCAGCTTAAAGCTTACGACTTATAACCCAGAAACGCTAAACTGCGCCTTCACCACAGCTCTATTCCGGCTGCAAAAACGGGTTCAACTGACGCTCCTGGCCAATGGTGGTGACGGGGCCGTGGCCGGGGTGGACGACCGTGGCATCCGGCAGATGCATCAACTTTGAGCGCAAGGAATCCATGATTTGCTCCAGCGAGCCGCCCCACAGGTCGGTGCGCCCGATGCTCCCGGCAAACAGGGTGTCTCCGGAAAAAAGCTGGGGCGCGGAAGGCAAAATCACTTCGGATTCATCCGGGATTCGCTCCTCGCGCGTGTTCTCGGGATCAACGGTTTTTTTCAAGAGGTCCGCGATGGAGATTTTCTCGCCAACCTCGTCTATGACTGAAGTGATTGTCCGGGCGCCAGTGATTTTTCCCGCGTCGTGCGGCAGATACAGCGAGACGCTGCCCGGCGTGTGACCGGGGGTGTGAATCACCTGCGCTTCAAACGAGCCCCAGCGCAGAACGTCGCCCTCTTTCAGCAATTGATCGACTTCAGTGAGGTCCGGCGGGTGCACCCCGAGGAACGCGGCCTGCATGTCCATCGCCTGATAAAGCGGCAAATCGTCGCGGTGCATGAGCACGGGTGCGCCGGTATATTGATGAAGCTTGCTCAAGCCGCCCACATGGTCGATGTGCGCGTGCGTGCTGACGATTACTTTTACGATGAGCTTATGACGGCCGAGAAGGTCCAGGATGCGATTGACTTCGTCGCCCGGGTCAATCACCAGCGCTTCGCGCGTGGCCGGATCGCCGATGATCGAGCAATTGCATTGCAGCATCCCTACAGGAATGGTGATGTGGATCAATCCATCGATGGAAGCATTGAGAGCAGTCCGCCCTTCGTTCATGAACGGCAGTATATCATTGGCGATGAACAGATTCGCGCCACCAGCTACGTGACCTGCGTTGGTCTTTGATAGACTGAGAGCGAGGGAATGCACGGAAGCTCGAGAATGGCGACGCCCGCTACAGCACTAACCACTCCGCTCGCCGCGGCACATGCTGCCGCGGGCGCGAAGATGGGTGTATGGTTCGGCTGCGCCCTGCCGGATTACTTTGGCGACGCGGCCGCCGAGTACCGCTCCGCGCGCGACACTGTCGCGCTGATCGACAAGAACTACCGAGCATATCTCTCCTTTACCGGCCCCGACCGCGTGCGCTACCTGAACGCCATCCTGACCAACAACATCAAGGATCTCGCCGCAGGTCACGGCATCGTTTCCCTGTTGCTCAATCCGCAGGGGCACATCCTGGCGGAGATCGAAACGTACGCCGTTGCCGACCGGCTCCTCTGTGTTTCCTACTCCATGATTCGCGAGCGACTCATCGAAGTGCTCGAAAAATTCATCATCATGGATGACGTGACGCTCATCGACGAGACGCCGCGGTACGGCACGCTCGCGCTTGAGGGTCCCAAGGCTGCTGCGCTGGTCAAGGAAGTTTCCGGCGCCGACCTGACGAAGTATGAAGACCTTTCCACTCGCGGTGGAAAAGTCGGTTCGATTCCCTGCTTCATCACGAAGCGCTCTCCGGGAGGAGTACCTGGCGCGGAATTCCTAACCGAAAGCGGCAAATTGCCGGAACTTTGGCAAGTTCTTCTGGATGCGGTCCGCTGGCACGAAGGCGCGCCGATGGGCTACGCCGCGCTGAGCGCCACCCGCCTCGCTCAAGGTGTTCCGTGGTTTGGTTACGACTTCGGCGAAAAACAAATCCCCCACGAAGCCGGCTTGCAGGACAGCCACATCAGCTACACGAAAGGGTGCTACACCGGCCAGGAGATCGTCGAGCGCGTACGCTCCCGCGGGCAGGTCAACCGCCAGCGCGTTCAGCTCGTTTTTTCCGGAGATGTAGTCCCCGGGCCGGACACGCTGCTGACTCAGGACGGCAAAGAAGTTGGCCACGTCACGCGAGCGGCGCGGATCTGGGATCCCACGCGCGTCATTGGTATGGGCTACTCCCGCAAAGAAGCCACAGCGCCGGGAACGGTGTTGCAGTGGGAAAGTGGGACCGCGACGGTAGTGAAGTAAGAGCATAGCAAAGCAAGATTTCAAACCGCACTCTTATCACAATGGCTACCGGCGCACGCTCACCAACGCAAGATCGGCTTCGTAGCCTTCTTCCTGCACGGTTTTCTGCGCGGCTGCGCCAACTGTTTTTTCGTCGGCGTCCTTCGGCAACTTGCAATACCGCCGAATGACCTCTTCCCCATTCACAATGCGAACCAGCCACTGGCCCTTGCCTGCGTCCCAGGTAACTTCCACTTGATCGGCACGCATAGATACCTCCTACGGCCGGATGTGTGAGACACCCGCTTCTGCCGCGCACCCTTCTTATACGCCCTCTCCGCACGGAATGCGACAGCTTGGGACTGGAAATTCCCTGTCCGTCGCGGCGAACTCGGCGCTTTCGTGTGTCAGTACGTAAATACCTAGGCTTCGCTACCAACCTCAGAGAGAATAGCGAGCTTCTTGCAGTGACAATTGAGCGGTCAGGACGGGCGCTTCTTGCGAACCAACTGAAAAGTCATGTGCATGATCAGCTTGCGGTCGTCGTCCGAGACGCGGCCGAGGAGTTGGCGGAGGCGTTTGAAGAATTTAGCCGGTTCACCGGAACTGCCCCACTCGTCCTTGTCGGTGGGCATGCCCGGTGGAAGGGACGGGATTTCCGGCGGGGCTTCCCCGTCGTAGAAAAGTTGGTACATGGGAATTTCAAGGGCGCGGGCCATTTTCTCCAGCGTTTCGATGCTCGGGACGGTGTGGCCGTTCTCGACGCGCGAGACGTAGCAGCGTTTGAGGCCGGTGCGCTCCTCGATATCCCCTTGCGAAAGGTCTTTTTGTTCGCGTATTGCACGTAAACGATCTGAAATAACCATACCCGGGAAGTTTACACCATGACAACTGGCAATGTAAACATTATTTTGACGCATGCCCGGGCGCACTGGTCCCTGGGAAAAAGGTTTTGACCGGAATGGTGACGGAGCCGACAGATCCAGAGCCGAGGTCGCGGACAATGATGCGAATCTCATCGGATCCAGGCAGCACGTTGACTTGCCTCTGAAGGACCATCCCGGCTTTGCAAAGAAATTCGTACTGTTTCTGCTCGAAGTTTATGCCAAGGTGCTGTTTGTCGCCCACGAGGATGTTGCCGCCCGCGTCGCGCTGGACAAATGCCATGTCCAGTGCCCCCTGCTGACGATTGCCGGATTCCTTCAGCAAAAACTGCACGGGGTTGAGGCCAATTTGCAACTGGAGGTTGCGTGCGGAAAGCGGATCGAGAGCCTTGCCGCTGACCACCATGCCGAGACCGGCGGTTTCGATGGGGCTCGAAGCCGCAAGCCCCAATGCCTCTTTCACGGCGACTTCGGAATCAGGGCTGACCGGGAAAGCGTAATAGCCTCTGCGATAACGGAGATGCGCGCCTTCGGAGCTCACCTTGACCTTGAGTTGGCGGAACTTGCCGTCCCATTGACCATGGTCGGGATAAAAGCCGAGGCTGCAAGCGTAACGGCCATCGTCAAAGGCGTCGAGCACGGCCTTGCTGATATCGTTGGTGCCGTAAAACGCTTTGCCGCCGGTATTGTCGGCGAGGAGGCGGGAAGAATCGCGAGTGTTCTGTCTTTCGAAAAAGGAGGCGGAGTCAGGCGACGTAGAAGTTCCACGCTGGTCGGGACTGATGCCGCCACCGATTTCGACGCCGTGGGCATCGACCGTGTAAATGGCCATGTTGACGCGATTCAGAGCGCGGATGGCGCGATAGACAACCTCCGCCTGTGAGCTGGATTCCCGGTCAAAGCGCGTCAACTGATTGGTGGGGTCGCCTCCGCCCGGCTGAGACTGGCCCTGGCCCGCTTGGGTGCCTGGATCGCCGCCCCTTCCGGATGAAGTGCCCGCCTGCATCTGGATTTGAGGAATGCCAATCTTGGGCAGGCCAATCTGGAGCGGGAAACCTCCCGAGACCCAGATCAGACTTTTACGGCCGGGGATCGTAGCAACATGGTCGGCAATCAGTTCGAGCGCAGCGGCGGTCGTGCCGGCGCGATTGAGGGTATGCAGGTCGTTGATTTGGCCCTCGGCGTTGTTCAGGCGGTTCTGAAAACTCCGCCATTGGGGGTCGCTGGTAAGACCCTCAAGATCGAGGGCTTGCGAGGTCGAGGCGTCAAACGCCGCGAGTTCCTTTGGCGTGAAATGACTGACGGCGTCAACGAGAACGGAAAGGTCCTGAGTAAAGTCGTGGAGGACGATTAAGTTGGTAGTCAGCGCGTAAATGGCAACGTGGTCGTGGGGTTTGAGTGTTTGCAAAAAACGAAGGATTTGTTTGCGGACGTAAGACTGATCGGGCGAGGAAGTATTCAGAGAGTCAAAAAGGATGACGGTGACGGCCCCGGAATCTTCGCCCCGCAAATCAGAACGGTTAGTGAAAACGTTGAAGGGCAGCGCCGGAGGCGGCGTGGAGGGGGCCGGCGTTCCGCAGGAAAAGAAAGCAATCTTTTGCGGCTTGCCTTCGTCGAGGACAGTGAAATCTTCCTTCTGAAGACCGGTGAGGGGCTCGCCTTTGGCGTCCTGCGCAATAACGCTCAACTGAACGAGGCGGGTTGAGGAACGGATCACCTCGGGCTGCCGATTTGCGGCAGTTGGATTTGGCGCCGCCGTAGTTTGCGGCGCAGCCAGCAAACCGGGTTGAGGGATCAGCAAAAGCGAGAGAGCAAAGGCGATCGCGCGGCCAAGCATCGAGGCTCCTGATTCGAATGAGCTAGACAAGCTGTAACTTACACCATATCGGAGATCTTATAGCTGAAGAGTAAGACGCACGAAGCTGCCTGCGTCGTTTCCGGAAAGGGTCGATTCTTGGAATAGTCCTTGGTAGAGAACCGGCAGGTGGAGGCGTGCGTCATTCGAATTCGCGGCGAGGAGCGGATTGCTCGAGGCCGACGCGGCCGGCGACAATTTCTGCTTTGTTGTAATTTTCGGCTTTGACGGGTGAGCCGGCGAGGCGGCGGAGCATGGCGATCTGGCCGATGTGCGTCAGAGAGTCGGCTACGGGGCCTTGAAAGAGGTTTTCGGCGGCGCCGTTCAGCGGCTCGCCGGAAGCTAGAAAATCGTCAAACTTTTTCAGGGCGGCAAACAAGCGGTCAATTTCGGCGTTCCAAGGCAATGGTGTGGAGTCGTGCCAGGCTGGTTGGCCTTGAGCGATGGAGAGCGCCCAGTCAAACAGGTCGCCCATGTGAGCGAGGATTTGCCCGGGGGTGCGCGTTTTGTCTCCGATGTGGAAACTGGCGAAGTGGTCGGGGGCGGCGCGGAGGGCTTTGCCGCCGCGGTAGGCGACGGTGGCAACGGTGTGGCGGAGTAGTTGGCGGGCGGGATCGGGGGATTGGGTCATGCAAAGGCTCCTGTGAGTTCAGTTTCCTAATGGGACGATGTAGCGACTGGCAACATGTCTGTTTTAACACAGAGGACGCGGAGTGCACAGAGAAGAGCGGAGAAGAAAGCCCTCACCACTCCGGACCGAGTGGGGATAAATTCCGGGGTGAGCTACAACGAATGAGGCAGTGAGTGGGCTACAGCGCTATTGCTTGGCGTAGACGCGGACGTAGTCGACTAACATTTGCTGAGGGAAGATGGTGTTGGCATCCGGAGGGCCGGGCCAGTCGCCGCCGACGGCGACGTTGAGAATGATGAAGAAGGGGTGATCAAAGGCCCACGTGCCGCCGGCGGGCCACTGGGATTGACTGAAGGTAGCATAGAGATTCGAATCGACGTAGAAGCGGACCGTGCCGGGTTCCCACTCGACGGCGTAGAGATGAAAAGCGTCGGAGAATTTCTGTCCGGCAGGAAGGCTGAAGGGTGCGGTGGCATCGCTCGTCGGGCCAGTGGTACTCGGGCCGTGGAGCGAACCGTGGACCGTGCCGGGCTCCTTGCCGATATTTTCCATGATGTCGATTTCGCCACACTTCGGCCACCCGACGGCAGTAATGTTGTTGCCGAGCATCCAGAAGGCGGGCCACATTCCCTGTCCCTTGGGGATCTGGATGCGGGCTTCAAACCGGCCATAGGCCTGGCTGAAGAGGCCTATAGTTTTGAGGCGAGCGGAGGTGTAGTCGCGGGTTGTGCCATCACTGCACCCATAAGCGGGCTGGTTCTTTGCGGTGATGACCAGGTTGCCGCCCATCATTTGGGCGTTTTGCGCGAGATTGGTATAGCACTCGAGCTCGTGGTTGCCCCAGCCGTTGCCGCCGGTGTCGTACGTCCACTTGGAAGAATCCGGGGAAGTTCCATCGGCGCCGTTGAATTCGTCGCTCCAAACGAGCGTGAAGCCAGAAGTGGGCGGAGGCGGAGGAGGCGGCGGACTATAGGCGCCGCCGCAGCTGATCAAGAGAAGTGCCGTGGCTAGAAGAATCAGAACAAGCGGTGGCGCCAATCTGAATTTGCTCATAGTTGGGCGCACTGGCTAAAGCGTGCCTCCGGCAGGCAGGCCTGTGCCATTAAGAAAGATTCAGGGCGCGTTTGAAAGAGCCCTTCTCACTGTCAATTTTCTTCTGGAGCTGGAGGATGGCGTAGAGCACGGCTTCGGGGCGCGGCGGGCAGCCGGGGACGTAGACATCCACGGGAATGACCTGATTGCAGCCCTGCACAATGGCGTAATTGTTGAAGACGCCGCCGGAAGTGGCGCAAGCGCCCATGGAGATGACCCACTTGGGCTCGGGCATTTGATCGTAAAGCTGGCGGATGACCGGAGCCATCTTTTGCGAGAGGCGGCCGGCGACGATCATCAGATCGGCTTGGCGGGGCGAGGGACGAAACACTTCGGCGCCGAAACGCGCGAGGTCAAAACGGGCAGCGGCCATGGACATCATTTCAATGGCGCAGCAGGCCAGGCCGAAGCCGAGCGGCCAGATGGAACTCTTGCGCGCCCAGTTCACCGCCTTGTCGAGCGTGGTGAAGATGATGCCCTCGTCTTCGAGAAGATTCCCGAAGTCGTCGGGCCTGGTCAGCGTTACGTGTTTACCGAGTGATGTGCTCATGGTGTGCCGTCTGAGCTATTTTCGCATAGCGGAGCGGGCAAGACAAATAGAGCAGCCTCCCACGTCTACGCTGCTCGGGACGGTCAATTTGAATCAGGTTACGG
>Ga0137412_10002955_pt1 | contig 13528 bp, 13 predicted proteins | sample CZODoug2_1_16fun_FD_122160 | JGI IMG/M metagenome (GOLD analysis project Ga0137412, IMG submission 122160) | Vadose zone soil fungal communities from Angelo Coast Range Reserve, California, USA - CZODoug2_1_16fungal (Hybrid Assembly) | ecosystem: Environmental > Terrestrial > Soil > Vadose zone... | reverse complement strand
CCCGCTGATCACGTTTGTGACGAGGTCCAGATTGAGCTGCGAGATCGTCGCGAACTTCCGCTTCTTGCAATTGGCGATGACGATCTTCCCGCCATGTTCCAGCGTGCCGGTGAACGTCGGGACATCGGCATCACCGCCGGTTACCGGAAACGACGTGTCAAAGGCCTTGGTGGTCTTGTTGAATTTCACGGTGGCCGGTTTCGTCGGCGCGGCCACGATGCCGGCCCTTGCCGCCGCAGCAACCGTGGTAGCGGGTACCGAGATGACAGTCGTGCCGCCGGTCGCGACGGTATCCGCCGAGGCTGACCCGGCCGAGGCAATGACCAGCGCGGTGGCGCCGGCGATGCCCAATGCGGCGCTGGCAATAACCCGAGGAGAGCGCATGATCCTGTCCATTCTGAAGGTGATCGAAATTCGGATAAGGGCGATGCAGATAGCTGGTGTCGCAATTCAATCCAGACATGACTGTGCCGGGGCAGGTGGCTCGACCACCCGCCCCGGCACCGAATGCCGAGATTCGAGAATCTAGGAAATAGCGCCGCACTGCGCCGCGGGCAGCGTGTTGAAGCCGTAGTCCGCGATCACCGCCGCGCCGCTCTTGCAGATATAGCCGGTCGAACTGAAGATCGTCTTGAGATCAACGCCGGCCGAACCGGTGCCGATCGTGCCGGCAACGCCGCCTTGGGTGCGCACAACGTTATAGACCAGCCGCTGGAATGCGGCCGGGAAAGCCGTATTGATCTTGTTGCTCACGATCGGCGCAACACCGCTGATGTTCTTCAGCTTAAGAGTGCCCTGATCGCCCGCGCCGTGGTTGTGCACCGTCTGCGCCAGGTACTTGGAAATCGAGTAAGGGACCATGACGTTCGGCGCGTTGGTGCCCTTGAACACCGCGTTCGTACCTTCGTTCTCCTGCACGCCCTGGGTCACGCAGGACCCGACGGTTGGGTTGCCAATGGCGGCCAGGAAAAACTTCCGGGTGCCCGAGTTGGTCTGCGGCAACACCGGCTTGATCGTGGCCGTGCTGGTGCCACCCACCTGGTTCCACTTGGTGGCCGTGCAGGCGTAGATCGCTTTCAGCTGCGCCGGAGTCAACGTCGCCGGAGCATTCGTGGTGGAATTCGCCGCCCAGGTAACCGCATCCTTGGCAAACGACACAAAGCTGACCGCAGTGGTCGCCTGGCCCGACCGGCCGCCCGACGAACGCGCGAAGTCGACGACGAAGCGCTTCACTCCGCTCACGGTGAAGCTCTGGTTGGCCAGCAGCGCGGTCACCCCGGCGCCGGAGCCGTCCGGGCGGGCAATCGCCGGCGCGCCGGTCTTGGTGGTGATATTGCCGGCCGGGGTGGCGTCCCAGCTGACCAACTTCTTGTGGGTTGAGTCGAAGGCGGTCGCCAATGCATTCAGCACGTTTTCGGTGGTGTCCGAGCCGACCCCGGCGACAGCGGTCACCGGCGGGACGGCCGGCGGATCGGCGACAGCGTGGCCGGCAAACAGTGCAGTGGCGGACGCCGTGGCCACGGTCCCGAGGAACAGCCTCTTGATGTTACGCACGAGCTGGCTCCCTCTCTAGATAGCAGATTTGGTCGGCTCGGCGCTCGCTCCGCTCCTCGCTCGCAGCCTTGGACTCACGAAATCTCGTTGATGGCTGCTCGCTACGATGCTCACTCGCACCTCACCTCCCGTCGAGACATATTCGTGTGTGCTCAGCCCAAATGGGGCCGGCGGCCGCCAATGCGGTCGGCCACCGGAATCACAACCCATCGATTCCCTAACCAGCAATGGAACCGACCTGCCTTTCCGCGTTCGCAGGCCAGCTGTTTGCCCCTTGTTCGCCGGTGACGGTCTGGGTGAAGGTGGTGGTGAAGCTGCCGAGGTTTTGCCCGGCGGTGAAATAGCTGGTCTTCAGCGCGGAGTCGAGCGCGGTCGCGCCGGCCGGGTCGACATCGACCTCGGTCGCGCTGTAGGTCTGGGTCTGCCCATTAATGCTGAACGAGCCCTGGCCGCCGAGATCGAACAGCGTCACCGGAGCCGAGGTGCCCGACAGCACACCGCTGATCTGGTTGGTAGTGAAGTCGAGGGTCAGATCGGTGATCGTCACCTTCTTCTTCTTGCTGTAGTTGGCGAACACTACCGACCCGCCCTGCTCCAGCGTGCCGGTGAAGGTTGCCACGTCGGCGGTACCCCCGGTAACCGGGAACGACGCGTCGATGGCGCTGGTCTGCTGGTTATAGGTCGCGGTGGCCGGATCGGTCACGGTGGCCACGATGCCGGCCTTGACCGCCGCGGCAGCGGTGGCCGCCGGCACCGAGATTGTGGTCGTACCGCCGGTCACGACCGTGTCGGCCGACGCCGCGCCGGCCGAGCCAATGACGAGCGCCGCTACGCCGGCCGCGCCGATCGCGGTACTGGCCAGAACACGAGGAGTGCGCATTTATCCTGTCCATTCTAGATAGTCGTCGAAATTCGGATAAGTTCGATACTGATAACCGGTGTCGCAATTTGCCTTAAACATGGCAGTGCCGGGGCAGGCGGCTCGGCCACCCGCCCCGGCACCCAATGCCGGGATTTACGAATTAGGAGATCGCGCCGCACTGACCCGAAGGCAGTGTGTTGAAGCCGTAGTCGGTGATGATCGCCGCCGCGGCCGAGCCGCAGATGTAGCCGGTAGAGCTGAAGATCGTGCTGAGGTCCGTACCCGCCGAGCCGGTGCCGATGGTGCCGGCCACGCCGCCCTGGGTGCGCACCACGTTGTAGACCTGCCGCTGGAACGCGGCCGGGAACGCTGTATTGATCTTGTTGCTGACGACCGGGGCAATGCCGCTGATCTGCTTCAGCACCTGGCTGCCCTGGTCACCCGCGCCGTGGTTGTGCACGGTCTGCGCCAGGTACTTGGAGATCGAGTACGGGAAGACCGTGTTTGGTGCGGTGGTGCCGCCGAACGCCGGATCGGTGCCCTCGTTCTCCTGCACACCCTGGGTCACGCAGGACCCAACCGTCGGGTTACCAATTGCGGTCAGGAAGAACTTCCGGGTGCCGGAGTTGGCCTGCGGCAATATCGGCTTGATCGTGGCGGTGCTGGTGCCACCCACCTGGTTCCAGGTGGTGGCGGTGCAGCCGTAAATCGCCTTCAGCTGCGCCGGGGTCAGCGTCGCCGGGGCATTCGTGGTGGAGTTGGCCGACCAGGTCACCGCGTCCTTTGCAAACGACACAAAGCTCACGGCAGTCGTCGCCTGGCCGGACCGGGGGGAGGAGGAGCGGGCAAAGTCAACGACAAACCGGGTCGCGCCGCCGGCGTCGGTGTAGGTCTGGTTAGCGAGCAGTGCGGTCACCCCGGCACCCGAGCCGTCCGGGCGGGCAATTGCCGGCGCCCCGGTCTTGGTGGTGATGTTGCCGGCCGGCGTGGCATCCCAGCTGACCAACTTTTTGTTGGTCGAGTCGAATCCGGTGGCGAGGGCGTTCAGCACGCCTTCCGTGGTGTCCGAACCGACGCCGGCGACCGCGGTCGACGGCGCCACCGCCGGCGGGTCAGCGACGGCGTGGCCGGCAAAAAGCACAGTTACCGATGCCGTTGCCGCAGCCCCGAGGAACAGCTTTTTGATGTTGCGCACGGATCTACTCCCTTTCTAGGAGAGAATTCGTGTGTGCTAGCCCGATTGGGCCGGCGGCCGCCTTGGTGGTCAGCCACCGGAATCTCATCCCACCGCATTAGTCGGCGGCAATGGCAACGCGGTGTCTTTCTTAGGCGGTCCAGCGAGTTACGCGCAGACGTTAAAGGTGCCTTAGCGGTAAACCTGCAGGTCAGCGCGTTGAAATCGAGACGCAAAGGGTCGTTTACCGGCCAGAAATGATCGATTTTTCGCCCATCACAGCGATGTGTTTGCCCCTTGTTAACCGCGGACTGGTCAACCGCGAGAGAGCGCATTTCCACGGCACTAGCTATTTCGATTACCCTGCGTGCTGGCGGGCAGAATTTTGAGGAATCTACGGTACGACAACCAACACGTAGCGTTGCGCTCGTAGTGCCTGGTCGACGCGGCCACCGGAACGCCGTCGCGATCAACGATCTGCCAAACCCAGCCGGCGCCATTTTCGCTGTGGTGCACCGATACCGGCAACAACGCCGCGGCACCGACGAGATCGCGAAATGCCGAACGCGCGGCAATCTCGTCGTCATAGCCCGCGGGTGAATAACCCACCGCCCGGCCATTGGACGCGACCAACCGCCATCTGGCCAGACCCGCGGTATCCCGATAGAGAAAGTACCGCGGCGGCAAACCGGTTCGGCTGTCCGGCCCAGTAGGGCTCGGCCGGTTCTCGCTACCGCGGTCTTTTCCCGATCCAGTCCGCCTATCCGGTCCCGGAGTTGAGCCGGGTCGACCCACGATCCGACCTCAGTTCTGGCCATCGAGTAGGCCGCACCATTGCGGCTATTCGGTCCCCGATGAACGCTGCCCGCATCGTGACAAATCCTGAGAGCATTCTGTGTAAAGAGCCCTCCCGGACGGCCAAGCTTCACCACTCGTTGGTGCGTAGGACGTCGGCGCGCCATCCGGCAACCGCCGACGTCACGCGGTTAATCCGCCCGCCCGCCGGATCCGCAGCGTGGCGAGACCGCCGAACACCACGGCATAGCCGGCCAGGATGGCGATCCCGACGCCGCTCAACGTCTGGCTGTGAATGACGTCGTTGCCGAGCTCGTATACCCGGTAGGACGGCAACAGCTGCGCCACCCTGTGCAGCCCACCGGTGTCGACCGGGAAATACAGCCCACCCAGGAATGCGAGCAATGAGTGCAACAAAGCGGAGATCATCCGGGCGCTCTCGCCATCGAACACGTACCCGATCAGCACACCGATTGCGGCGAAGGGCAGGCAGCCCAACCAGACGGCCGCGATCAGCTCAACCCAGGTGCCGGCGCCCAGATGCACGTTTTTGAAAAACCTCGCGGCCAGCGCGACCGCAATCAGCGACGGCAGCGCGGTGGCCATTGCGGTCGCCACCTTGCCGACGAACACGCCCCGTTCGGAAATCGGCAGCAACCGCAGCTGGCGCAACCAACCGGACTTCCGTTCATTCGCGATAGCCGGACCGGTTGTCATCAGCACGCCGCCCATCACCCCGAATACCGACATGGAGACCAGATACGCGACCGCGTACTTCTGCGAGTCGGGCCCCGTGATCGATGCGGTGATCGCGACATAGAGGATCAGCGGGAAGCCGACCGTAAAGATGAGGTACCGCTTATTGCGGGCGGTGGCGAGCAACTGCAGCCTTAGATAGCCGAGCACTTCGTACTCCCTAGTTGGTTTCGGCGGTGACGGCGAGAAATGCCTCTTCCAGGCTGGCGCCGCTCACCTCGAGGTCGGGGACCCTGTCCCGATTCGCCAATAGAGCGCGTACGGTCGCTTCGGGATCGGTGGTACGCAGTGCAACCGCGGCACCATGCCGCTGCACGCCGACCACGCCCGGCAGCCGATCCAGCCCGGCGGCCGAATCCGAGCCGAGCGTGAATCGCACCTGCCGGGCACCGACGCCGGCCTTGAGCGCGGTCACCGAGCCGTCGGATACGACCCGGCCGCGGGCCATCACGATCACCCGGTCGGCGACCGCATCCGCCTCCTCCAAATAGTGCGTCGCGAAAAGCACCGTGCGCCCGGCGTCGGCAAAGGACCGCATGCTCGCCCAGAACGATCGCCGGGATTCCACGTCCATCGCCGCGGTCGGCTCGTCGAGCACGAGAATGTCGGGGTCACCGGCCAGCGCCAACCCGAAACGGACCCGCTGCGTCTGCCCGCCGGAAAGCGAATTGGCGCGTTTATCGAGGAATTCGGCGAGCCCGGCAACGTCGACGATCTGATCCGGCGGCATCGGCTTTTTGTAGAGGCCGCGAACGAACGTGACCAGCTCACGTACGGTCACTCCATCCATCAGACCGCCGTCCTGCTGCAGTGCCGCGATATGGCCGGCGACGATCGCCGCGCGCGGCGTCCCGCCATATATCGTGACGTTGCCCGCGGTCGGCTTCAGCACGCCGAGCATGCTCTTGACCGTCGTCGTCTTTCCGGCCCCGTTGGGGCCGAGAAGGGCGACCGTCTGTCCACGTTGGATGGTCAGGTCCACATGATCGACCGCGGTTACCGAGCCGTACCGAACGACGAGATCCTTAATGGCGATTGCAGCGCTACTCATGGCAATGACGGTAATTTCGACGTCGTTCGGACAGAATCCCGCTGGCGCCACGACCGGGGTGGGGCTAGGTCAACCCAGGCCGCTGCGCCCAGGTGGAGTGCCAGCGCGGCGCAAGTCGGTCAGACTGGGCGAGACGGATTGGAGGCGTGACGGTGCGGTGGATCCGCGTACGGCTGCTGGCGGTGGCCCGCGGCTTCGCGCTGGGCGGATTCGCGCTCGTCGGCGGCGCGGTGATCGGGCTGCCGGTGTTCGCCATCCTCTCGGGCATCTCCTGGATCGGCGCGCTCACCTTTCCCACCCTTTGCGTGGTGGCCATCACCGCGCGCGGGCTGGCGACGATACGCCGGAAGCTGGCGGCCGACTGGTCCGATGTGGACATTCCGCGGCCCTACGGCGCCAAACCCGAGCTGCAGAAGGTCACGCACGGTTGGTACTGGACCGGCCACGACTATCACCGGCGGCGCTGGATCGCCGTCTACTCGCTGTATGTCGGCTGGGCCGAGCGGGATCCGGCGACCTGGCGGGACATGGCCTGGCTGATCTGTGAGCCGATCGTCGGCGCGGTGCAAAGCCTGCTGCCGGCCGCGCTGGTGGGGTACGGGCTGCTCACCGTCATGGCACCGTGGACCGATCTCCCGTGGTACGCCGGCGCGTCGGTGACCGCGGCATTCGCGATCCCGCTCGGAATTGCGATCGGGGCGCTCGGCCTGGCGATCGCCCCGACGCTGCTGAACCTGCACGCGCACTGGAGCCGGGTGCTGCTGCGGCCGACCAGGGTGAGCTGGCTGACCCGCCGGGTGCAGCGCCTCACCGAGACCCGTACCGCTGCGACCGTCGCGCAGGCCGCGGAGCTGCGCCGGATCGAACGCGATCTGCACGACGGCGTGCAGGCGCGGCTGGTCGCGATGGGGCTCAAGCTCGGCGCGGTCGAGGCGTTGATCGACCGCGATCCGGAGGCGGCGAAGTCGCTGGTCGCCCAAACCCGTGAAAACTCGGCACAGGCGCTGGGCGAGCTGCGGGCGCTGGTACGGGGTATCCATCCGCCGGTGCTGGCCGAGCGCGGGCTGCCCGATGCGATACGGGCGCTCGCGCTGGATGCGCCGCTGCCCGTCCTGGTCATCGTCGAGGTGCCGGGCCGGGTCGAGCCGCCGATCGAGGCGACCATCTATTTCGCGGTGGCCGAGTCGCTGACCAACATCGTCAAGCACGCCGGCGCGCATCGGGCCTCGATCGAGCTGGCCCACCGAGGCGGGCTGCTCCGGGTGACGGTGACCGACGACGGGCACGGCGGCGCGCGGCTGGACGCCGGCAGCGGACTGGCCGGAATCGCGCAGCGGCTCGGTACTTTCGACGGCAGCCTTGCCGTGGACAGTCCACCCGGCGGGCCAACCGTGCTGGCCATGGAGCTGCCCTGCACGCTCACAGCCTCCTAGTGCCGCGCCGGCTGCCGCCGATCAGGCGGCCGCGACCTCGGCCGCCGACCGCAGAATGCAGAACTCATTGCCTTCCGGGTCGGCGAGCACTACCCAGCCGCTGCCGGGACCGTATTTGTTCCGAAGGTCGGCCACGATCGTGGCGCCGTGCCCCAGCAGCGCCTCGAGCTCCTCATCGCGGGTGCGTTCGCGCGGGCGCAGGTCCAGGTGCAGCCGATTCTTGCCGCACCGTTGCTTGGCATCGTCGGCATCGGGCACTTCGATGAACAGCAGCCGATGCCCGGTTGCCGGGTCGCGAATCATGCATTCGGCGTGGCCTGGCAGATTCGGATCGTCCTCGATGTCGGCATAACCGAGCACCGGCTTCCACCACGTCGAGAGTGTGTAGGCGTCGGCGCAGTCGATGGTCGTATGCGAGATGAAGGCAGTCATCCGCGAAGTTTGGAGGCCCGGAGCCGGCGCCGCAACACCATTCGATCAGCGCTTGAATTCCTGCACGGACCAGCCGTTGCCGTCCGGATCGGTGAAGAACGCAAACCGCGAGCCCGGCGCGCCGACCGGACCGAGCTGCTGCACATCTGTGATGTCGACGCCCTTCTCGACCAGCATCGCCCGGACGGCGTCTATGTCATCGACGACGAGCTGGGCACCCTTTGTCGTGCCGGGCTCGCCGAGCGGCAGGCCATCACCAATCACGATCGAGCACGCGGATCCGGGTGGGGTCAGCTGGACCACGCGCATCCCCGGGCCGGGGTTGATGTCGTGATCGAGGTGGAATCCCACCTGGTCGGCGTAGAACGCCTTGGCCGCGTCGACATCGCTGACCGGAATTCCGATGACTTCGAGTTTGAGATCCATCGCATGTCTCCCCGGTTTTCGGAACGGAACGAATCGTTCCGTTAATAGAGACAGTACCAGAACGGAACGAACCGTTCCACTGCTATTCTGGATTACATGACAGTGCCGTTGAACGGCCGGCGGGCCGAGGCAGCGCGCAACGACGGTCGGATCCTCGACGCCGCGCGCGAGGTTTTCCTCGCCGACCCGTCGGCGCCGATCGCCGCGGTGGCAACCAATGCCGGCGTGGGCATCAGCGCACTCTATCGCCGCTATCCCAGCAAACAGCACCTATTGCAGGAGCTGGCCAAGGACGGCCTGACCCGGTTCATTGCCGATCTGAAGGTTGCACTGGCCGACGATGGCGATCCGTGGAATGCCTACACCGCTTGCCTGCGGCGAGTTCTCGACGGCCGCAGCCAGGCGCTGGCGCAACGGCTGGCGGGTACGTTTCCGCCGACTGCCGAGCTGACCGCCCTCGCCGCCCGCGCCGGGAAGCTGCACGACACGCTGCACCGCCGGACGCAGCGCGCGAAGGCACTGCGCAAGGACGTGAGCACCGCCGACATCACCCTGCTGCTCGAGGCGATCATGGTGATCGAGATGCCCGGAGCCGATCGCGGCACGGCGCTGCGCCGTCGGTATCTCGCCCTTATATTGCAATCGCTACGCGCGACGCATGCCGATCGGCTGCCCGGGCCGGCGGCCGCGGAAAACGACCTCAACGCACGATGGCGATCGAAGGAGACCTGATGCGTGTTGTCCTCGCCGAGGACCTGTACCTCCTCCGGGATGGGATGACCCATCTGCTCGTCGCGCACGGGTTTGACGTGGTGGCGGCGGTGGAGACCGGGCCGGAGCTGATCGAGGCGCTGCGCGAACACCGGCCGGACGTCGCGGTCGTCGACGTACGGCTCCCGCCGACCTTCACCGACGAGGGGCTGCAGGCGGCGCTGGTCGCCCGGCGGGAGTCGCCCGGGCTGCCGGTGCTCGTGCTCTCGCAGCACGTCGAGCAGCTCTACGCGCGGGAGCTGCTGGCCGACGGATCGGGTGCGGTCGGTTATTTGCTGAAGGATCGGGTGCTCAATGCCGAGCAGTTCATCGACGCGGTCCGCCGGGTGATGGGCGGCGGCACGGTGATGGATCCCGAGGTCATTTCCAAGCTGCTCACCAGCAATTCGACCGACGAGCCGCTGGCGGCATTGACCGCGCGCGAACGCGATGTGCTGGCGTTGATGGCCGAGGGCCGGTCGAACGTCGCCGTGGCGCAGCGGCTGTACATCAGCGAGGGCGCGGTCAGCAAACACACGGCGAACATTTTCGGCAAGCTCGGGCTGGGGCCGTCCGACGACGACAACCGTCGAGTGCTGGCCGTGCTCGCCTATCTGAATGGCACCCGCTGACTAACCGCGACGTCGATCGTGACGTTCCCGCGTCGATCTCGACTGATCGAAGTGCGCCCTACCGCGTGGAAAGCGCTTTCCCAGGCGGTAAAGCGCACTTCGATCGGACCTCCCGGGCAGCGGGCGCGGGGCTGATGTCGAATAATGTGGCCGAGCCAATGCCGACGTCTGCCGGGAAGGTGCTGTGTCCGCTCCTGAGCAAGCCGGCCCGTCCACCGCCCGCGCCCAACCGGTGGCCCCGCGGCATCGCCGGGCGACTCGGCCGGGCTGGCATCGACCGGCTGCCATCGGCGTGCTTGTCGCGGGCTGCATCGTCGCGCTGTTCTTCCTGTATCTGCACCAGTCCCGTACCCAAGCGGTGGACGCCGACGGGGCCGGCAACGTGCTGCAGGCCTGGGACATGTTGCACGGCAACCCGCTGCTGCGCGGCTGGTGGCTGTCCGACGTCTCCTTCTATACGACCGAGCTGCCGCAGTACGCGCTGATCGCGTGGGTGCGCGGGCTGGGGCCGGACGTGGTGCACGTCGGCGGCGCGATGACGTACCTGCTCGTGATGATCTGCGCGGCGCTGCTGGCAAAGGGCGATGCGACCGGCCGCGACGCCGCGATCCGGGTGCTGGTGCCGGTCGGGATCATGCTCGGGCCGCAGGTCGGCGTCGGCAGCTACGTGCTGTTGCTCAATCCGGCACACGTCGGCACGGGCGTACCCGTACTGCTCACCTGGCTCGTGTTGGATCGACTCAAACAGCAGTGGTACGTCCCGATCATCGTCGGCGTGCTGCTGACCTGGGGGGCCGTCGCCGATCCGTTGGTCACCTATATCGCCGCGGCACCGCTGGTATTCGTCGCGCTGCTGCGCCTGCTTGGGCGGCGCGATGCGTGGTGGTTCAACCTCGGATTGGCCGCCGCGGGCGGTGCCTCCTACGGGCTCAGCACGCTGATTCTGCACACCATTAAATCGGCCGGCGGTTTCTCGGTGGCCGCGCCGGTGAAATCATTGACCACCTGGGCGGCCTTTCACACCAACCTGCGCAGCACGTTCGAAGACGTGCTGCTGCTATTCGGCGCGGACCTATATCGGGTCGTGCCGCAGACGGATATCTTTCAGCAGCCGGCGAATCCACACGGCCCGTTCGACATTATCGTCGCGACGGTCCATCTCGTCGGGCTGGCTCTCGTATGCGCGGCAGTGGCGGCAACGTTGTGGCGATTCTGGCGGCGGGCGGCCCCGATCGAGCAGCTCATCCTGGTCGGGATCGCGGTCGACTTCATCGCATTTCTGGTACGGGCCCGGCCGGATCAAAACCTCACCAACTCCCGGCAGATTGTGCTCGTATTGCCGCTGGGCGCGGTGCTGGCGGGTCGCTTTGTGGCCCGGTTCGTGGCGAAACGGCGGGCCGTGCATCGGGGTCGGGTGCTCGCCGCACTGGCACTCGTCTTTGGTGTTTATTCGGCTGGGTTGCTTTATAACCTGCACGTCGACGAGGTGCCGGCGCAGGCGCAGGAGGTCGCCGATTGGCTCGAGCAGCACGACCTGCATTACGGCGTGGCCGGATATTGGGGGGCCAGCCCGATTACCGTCGACAGTGGCAATCGGGTGAAGGTCAGGCCGGTGGTGGCGGTCGGCAACTATATGGTGCCGGCCGCGTGGGAGTCGTCGCTGGAATGGTACGACCCGCACAAATACAATGCGACGTTTGCGGTCATCGACAATCTGAATGCGTCCTACGCCGCATACCTGACCGAAGCGCAGGCGACCACCGCGCTCGGCAAGCCGGCGGAGCGACACCAGATCGGCGCGTACACAATTCTGATCTGGCACAACAAAAACCTGCTCGACCGCCCCGGCGCCTGAGCTCACCCCTTTCCGTACCAACGTCACGTTGGTACGCAATGCTCATTGCTCGCTCAGCGCTCGCTCCGCTCCTACCATGATCGTGAGTGGTTGACCGTACGGAATCCGACGCTGAAACACTCACGATCTTGAACGCCGCCTCGTTGGTGCGGAACGGGCCCGAACGGGTTCCCGCACCAACGTCACGTTGGTACGCCTAGAGCGTACGAACGTCACGTTGGGTCCGATCAGCCGACGGTCCAGCGGCGGCGCGGATCGCTCGTACACGCCGCCAGCACCAACCGTTGCAGGGTCGTCACGCTGCCCCCCGGCGCCTTCAGACATTCGCCGCTCGCGTCATTACGCAGCCCGCCGGTGCTCAACAGCGTCCACAGTTGACCGCCGGATCCGCTGCACGTAACAAGGCTCACGGTGCCACCATCGAGGCAACGGCCGGTGTCGGCAGCTCGCAGCCGCTGGAACGGGTCGATGGTCCAGGTCTGTGCCTTACTGTCAGTGCACGGCGCAATCAGCAGACTGCTCGCCGCGTCCAGGCACCGCTGCCAGGCCGCGTTGACCAGCGCCGCGGCCGCAACCGGATGCGGGCTCACCGGCGCGCGTACCGCCCATTTCTCACTCGCGGATGCCGAGCACGTCGCCACCACGACCGATGTGCCGTTGCGCCGGAGGCACAGCGCGGACGCCTTGTTGACCAAATGCCCGGTAGCCGGATTGTAGGTCCATTGTCGGTCGGTAGCCGAAGTACAACTCACCAGTGCGATCGCCGAGCCGGCCGATTTACCGGTCTCGCGGGCACACGCGCGGGACCGACCGTCGATCAACTGCAATTTCGAATTCAGCGTCCAGGCCTCACCCGCGATGTATGCACACGTGCCCGCGCGCAATGTATGACTGGCCGGCCAGGTCGACTGCAGACAATTACCGGACGTCAGCCATTGCCCGCTGAACGTCGGGGGCCCGCCCTGCCCGGTGAATGTCACCGTGCGCACGCCGCCGCCGTCCTCGGCATTCAGCTGCCACGACGACGTTTTCGACCCGAGCGATGTCGGCTTGAATTGTACGGTGACCGTCATCGACTGACCGGGCGTCAGCGTAGTGCCTTCCGGCACCTGGTTCACCGCCGAAAAGCCAGCCGTGATTGGCGGTTTGGATCTCGTGATGATCAGATCCGTTCCGCCGGTGTTCGACAACGTGAACGACTTCTGTTTCTTGGTACCGATCGCGACCGTGCCGTAGCTCAATGCCGACGGGCTGATCGCCAGCTTCGGCGCGGCCGCGGCCTGCCCGGTGAAACCGATCTGTCGCTCCGCCGCCGGCTGGCCGCTGTTGGTCGCGAACGTCAGCTGGGTCGAATACGAGCCGTCGGTGGTTGGGGCGAACGTCACCTGCACGCTGACGCTTTCACCGGGCGCGATCGAGCTTCCGTTGGCCGGCATGCCGTTGAGCAGGAATGGCTGCCCGGTCGGCGCCAAGATCGAGTTGATCCTGCAAAGCGCGTTCTTCAAGGCCCAGGCCGGCATGGAGGCTGAACTCTCACGCGTCACCCTCGCCGATGTGGAAAAGCAGCTCCACGCGGTTTGTCCGGGGAAAAAGGCCGGCGAGGTGGTACGGACAGCGATTCATGATTTTGAAGGCGACCAGACTTATTCGGAGAAGCGCGGGCACAATTTCGCGCTGAATGCGACGTTTGATTCGGTGAAGGCGGAGGAGTATGACGCGCTGGTGATTCCCGGCGGACGCGCGCCGGAATATATCCGGCTGAACGCGCGGGTGCTGGAGATCGTGCGGCATTTTGCGAACGCGAAGAA
>Ga0137412_10002954_pt1 | contig 13528 bp, 13 predicted proteins | sample CZODoug2_1_16fun_FD_122160 | JGI IMG/M metagenome (GOLD analysis project Ga0137412, IMG submission 122160) | Vadose zone soil fungal communities from Angelo Coast Range Reserve, California, USA - CZODoug2_1_16fungal (Hybrid Assembly) | ecosystem: Environmental > Terrestrial > Soil > Vadose zone... | reverse complement strand
GTCCAGCATGGGTTGGCCAATTCGGCGGCCTTCGCGGAACGGAACCCTGACGACCTCGTCGCCCGCGCGGTGGCTCTGCACGTCGAGGGGATGGCGCGCGAGGCGCCAGAGCCAATGGCCGCCGCCATTGACACGTTGCGCGCGGCATCCAGACCGATCGTGCTGATAGAAGTGATGACCGACTACGGTCAGCTACTGCTGAACTCAAGCGACCGGGTCCGGGCGGTTGCGACCTTGGCGGAAGCATCCGCACTGGCACAGAAGATCGGTGCAACCGGGGAGTCACAGCGTATCCAGCGTGTCCTCCGCACCGCGGGCGTGCGGCGACGGGCGTCGTCCCCGATCCGGCCGGAGGCAGGCTGGGACGCGGTGACCGAGGCTGAACGCCGTGTCGCGCATCTGATCGCGGATGGGCACAGCAACAAGTCGGCGGCCGCGGAGCTGTTTCTGTCACCGAGCACAGTCGCCACCCACCTGCACGCGGTGTACCGGAAAACCGGTGTCACGTCACGTCTTCAGCTCTCGAAGCTCGTCGCCGAGCACCGCTGAAAATTACGAAATCGGTCGCTCATTCCCGGAAATAGCCGCAAAGCCGTTTCGGTCGTCGCCGCCAACTGATTCGAAGAAATTAGTGTGGACGACAGCAGCGCGACGTGGTTCGCTTCGATGGTCTCGATGCCTGCCGGTAGGTAGTCGGTTCCGAATAATACGTGATCCGCGCCGGTCACCTCGAGTAACGGAGCGAGCACGGTCGGTCCGCCGGCGATCGCGGTGTCGTAGTACAGACCAGCAATCTGCTCCTCGATGTCCTTGCTGGTTAGCCCGGTCAGCCCGGGCACCAGGCTTGACCGCGTACCGAGTTGGGCGATGCGGTGCGCCAGTGTCGGTAGCGCGCCGCCGCCATGTGCGAGGATCAGCGCAAAGTCCGGATAGCGCTGGAACAGTTGGGCGTAGATCGCGTCGACTACCGTACGCGTGGTGTCGAAGGGGAACTCGATGAGTGGCCCTGGCCTTCCGCACGACACCAGGTCGAACCCCGCTGGCTCGACCGGATGCAACAGGATGGTCGCCCGCCGAATATTCAGTTCCTCGAAGATCGGGATGAAGAAGTCATCTCCCAGCAATCGACCATCGTAGTTGGAGCCAATGACGAATCCCGCGGCTCCTAGCTCTTCCATCGCGCGGGCGATCTCTTTGAGCGCCTCGTCGGGTGTCCCCAGGGGAATGTTCGCGAGCAGGCCGAAGCGGTCAGGGTTGTGAGCGACCACAGCGGCGCCATAGTCGTTGATCCGCCGCGCCGCTTCGGGGCCGAGCGGTCGAGGGCTGGAGATGAGCTGCATGCCGATGTCGTGCGCATCCATGAATTCGATGGCGGCCCCCGGAGACCAGCCCAGGGAGGGGTCGGTGACGAAGTTGCGGGCCCTGGCCTGCTGTGCCCGCTGCGCTGATTGCTCGGGCGACACGTAGTGCGCATGCACGTCGATGAGCTGATGGCGTGCCCTGCCATCGGTCATGGCCAATTCCCTTCAGCTGCCTCCGGCGCCGGCAAATGCGAGCAGCCGTTCACCTAGCGGCGTTCAATCCCGGTCGCAGTACGCGGTCAGGTGTGATGGGCAGTGCGCGGTGTCGGACACCGGTGGCGTGCCACACGGCGTTCGCGATGGCGGCCGCGGTACCGACGATCCCGATCTCTCCCGCGCCCTTGATGCCGGTCGGGTTGTGCAGGTCTTCGTCGTCAACCCAGCTGACCTCGATCGGCGGGACGTCCGCGTGCGCGGCAATGTGGTATCCGGCGAGGTCGGCGTTGACATGGGTTCCGAAGGTCGGATCCATGACGCCTGCTTCGTGCAGCGCCATGGACAGCCCCATCGTCATCCCGCCGATCAGCTGGCTGCGGACGGTGAGCGGATTGACGACTCGCCCGATCGCGAAGGTGCCCAGGAGCCGGCGCACTCGGACTTCGCCGGTGCCCACGTCGACGGCGACCTCGGCGAACTGTGCCGTGTAGGCATGGCGTTCGGGATGCCCCATGGCCTGAACCTCTTGCGTCGTGTCCACTTTCACGGAGATGCCACCTGCCGGGATCGGTCGCAGGTGCGCCGTCTTCTCTCGCAGCGCGGTGGCCGCGCGGGTGACGGCCAGCCCCCATGAGGCGGTTCCCCAGGAGTGGCCCGCAAGGATCGCCGGCCCGAAGTCGCTGTCCGCTATCAACAGCTGGACCTGCTCGGTACCCACTTCCAGTGCCTCGGCCGCGATCTGGGTCAGCGCCGTTCGTGCCCCCTGGCCGATGTCGGCGGCCGCGACTCGCACGGTGAAGCCTCCGTCGGGTTCGGCGGTGGCCGTGGCGGTGGCGAAGTTGGTGTCGCCGGGATAGGTGCCCGCGGCCATTCCGGTGCCGGTCAGCCACCGCCCGTCCCGCCGGATCCCTGGGCGGGGATCCCGCGCCGCCCAGTCGAACCGCCGCGCCCCCTCACTCAAGCAGGACAGCAGGTTGCGGCTGGTGAACGGACGACGCGAGCCCGGGGCCACCGAGGGCTCGTTGCGAACACGGAGCTCGATCGGATCCAGCCCGCACGCGATGGCCAGTTCGTCCATTGCGGACTCGAGCGCGAAGGAACCCGGTGCCTCGCCCGGTGCTCGCATCCAACGCGGACTCGGCACGTTGAGCCGCACCACCTTGTGCGTGGCACGCAGCGCACGCGAGCCGTACATCACCCGGGTCACGGCGCTGGTGGGCTCGACGAACTCCAGCACGGTCGAGGTCTGCGACGAGCTCTGGTGGTCGATGGCCCGCAACCGACCGTCGAGATCGGCGCCGAGCCTGATCCACTGCGCGGTGGGCGACCGGTATCCGGTCAAGGTGAACACCTGTCGGCGGGACAACACCACCCGTACCGTCCGGGTGAACACGGTGGCGGCCATCGCGGCGAGCACGGCCTGCGGTCGCACCAGGGCTTTGCCTCCGAAACCGCCGCCGACGTGCTCGGACCGCACCCGAACCGATGCCGGGTCGAGGAAGAACAGGTCCGCGAGGATGCGGGCAGTCAGGAAGGATCCCTGGTTGGCGTCGACCACTTCCAGCCGCCCGTCCTCCCACCGCGCGGTCGTGGCGTGCGGTTCTATCGCCACGTGATGTTCCTCGGGCGTCGTGTACATCTGGTCGACAAGCACGGCCGAGGCCGCGAGTTCCTCCTCCACGTCACCGTGCTCGACCGACAGCGGTGGTCCGGGATGCGAGCCTTCAGGGGTCTCGAGTCCAGGGTGGTCACTGGAGAAGGTGACGTCGAACGGCTGCTCGTCGTACTCCACGATCAGCGCCTCAGCCGCTGCCCTTGCCTGTTCGAGGGTTTGCGCCAGGACCAACGCCACCGGCCAGCCTGCGTGCGGAACCTCGTTGTCCTGCAGGATGTACAGGGTCCCGTCCGGTGCACGCCAGCCCGCCGCCCGATTGAGGCGCGGGGCGTTGCCGTGGTGCAGGACGCCGACCACTCCCGGCATGGACTCCACGGAGTCCGCCCGCACTGCACGGACCCGGCCGTGCGGAATCGTGGACATCACCGCCCAACCGTGGACGAGGTCGTCGAAGGGAACATCTGCCGCGTAGCGCGCAGTTCCAGTCACCTTGGCCCGGCCCTCTACACGGGTCCGGACGGCGCCGACGGGCGAGGTCGCACTGATGGTGGTCGTCATCGGCTCGACTCCGCCAGCTCCAGCAGCACGGCAACAGCCAGGTTGCGCATGAGCACGACCTTGTATGCGTTGCGCGGCAGCGGTGTGGCGTCCAGCAGTTCGGCATCGACCGCGACGTCGAAGGCCAAAGCCGTCGCAGGTGCACCGCGAAGCACCTCCTCGGCGCGGCTGGCCCGCCACGGCCGCGACGCGACGGCGCCGAAGGCCAGCCGGACGTCGTGCACACGGCCATCCCGGACGTCGAGCGCCGCGGCGACGGACCCGTTGGCGAACGCGTAGGACGCGCGTTCCCGAACCTTGCGATAGGTGGAGCGAGAAGCGACCGGCGCTGCCGGCACCGTCACCGTCGTGATCAGGGCTCCCGGCGACAACGCCGTCTCCCGTTCCGGCGTGTCTTCGACCGGGAGATAGAAATGGGACAACGGCACCGTGGATGTGCCGTCTACCGTCACCACGGTGACCACTGCGTCGAACGCCGCCAACGCCACCGCCATGTCGGAGGGGTTGGTCGCAACGCAATTGTTCGAAGCGCCGAGAATCGCCATGTTGTGGTGCTCACCGGGAATCGCCGGGCAGCCGGACCCTGGTTCCCTTTTGTTGCAAGGTTTGGTCGTGTCGACGAAATACCCGCATCGGGTGCGCTGGAGCAGGTTGCCACCCACAGTTGCCATATTTCGCAACTGACCCGATGCGCCCGCCAGAACGGCCTTGGACAGCGCCGGATAGCGGCGCCTCACTTCCGGATGGGCGGCGAGTTCGCTGTTGGTCACCACCGCCCCGATCCGCAGCCCGCCGTCATCGGTGACCTCGATCCGATCCAGCGGCAGGTCTTGGAGATCCACCAACCGGGTGGGCTGCTCAACGCCGGCCTTCATCAGATCGACCAGGTTTGTGCCGCCAGCGAGGTAGCGAGCGCCGGGAACGTCGTTGACCGCGGCAACGGCGTCCTGAACCGTGGCGGCTCGCAGGTATGCGAACTCCTTCACGACGCCAACTCCGCCGCCGCCCGCCCGATTGCCTCCACAATGGACACATATGCGCCGCACCGGCAGAGGTTGCCGCTCATCCTCTCCCGGATCTCCACGGCATCGAGCGGGGCTGCCTGGCCTGGCCGCACGTCGGCGGTCGCGGCGCTGGGCCAGCCGGCAGCGTGTTCGGACAGCAACGCGACGGCGGAGCAGATTTGGCCGGGTGTGCAGTAGCCGCACTGGAATCCGTCGCTGTCGATGAATGCCTGCTGCACCGGATGCAGGCGGCCTTCCTCGGCGATGCCTTCGATCGTGGTGACGTCCTTGCCGTCAGCGGCGACGGCCAACCGCAGACAGGACACCACTCGGCGTCGGTCGAGCAGCACGGTGCAGGCTCCGCACTGGCCCATGTCGCAGCCCTTCTTGGTGCCGGTGAGTCCGAGGCTCTCGCGCACGGCATCGAGCAGCGTTGTGCGGTTGTCCACGGTGAGCTTCTGCTCGTCCCCGTTCACCCGCAACACGATCGTGGTTGTCGTGCCCACCATGGACTCGGGTTACCGTCCCAGTTCGATGGCGCGACCTTGGGCCCGTCCCGCCTCCGCCGCCGGGATTCGGCTGTCCGGATCCAGCGGGTGATCACCGATGGCCGCGCGCGACGTCACGTCCGGCAGGATGACGTCCACCTGGGCTCCCCGCTCGCGCAGCTCGGCGACCGCATCCTCGAGCAAGAACTCCACCGGGAACGGATCAGCGGACCCGACCGGGGAAATGACGGTCACGCGGTCGAACCCGGCCGCGTAGTCCGCGTTGTCCGGACTGCGCATACCACCGTCCACGTACCGATGACCTTCGACCGTGGCGGCCGGCCAAATAGTGGGCACCGAGCAACTGGCGGTCACCGCGTCAACGAGGTCAACGCCGGCGTCCTGATCGAAGAGTTTCACCTCGCCGGTCTCAGCGTCGACCGCAACCACCACCATGCGCCCCGCCGGCCACTTGTGTGACGGCAGCCGCTCGGCGATCACGGCACGGCGAGCGGCCTCCGTCGGCGTGTCCGCCTCCAACGCCCACTTGCCCACCAGCTTACGAAGCTCCGGATAGGACAACCCATCCGCTAGCGCCGCTGCCATCCGACCACTGAACTCACGCAGATCGAACCGCGACGGGAGTTCGCGCGACTGCCGAGCGGGATCGGTCTGCAGGGCGAAGAGCTCGTCGTAACTCAGCCCGCTGCCCAGTTGTGCCCCGACTGTCGAGCCTGCTGAGGTCCCCACGATGAGATCCGCGTCCCTCAGGTCGTGTCCCTGATCAGCGAGGCCGACAAGGATTCCAGTGGTCCACGCGATACCTGCGGTACCACCGCCACCTAGAACCAGCGCGTGTGTTTCCGACATTTCTAATCCATTCTCTGCCTCAAATAGCGCAGCAAATTCCAAACGCGCTATCCAACCTGGATGCGCCCCTTGCAGGCACACTCCGACTCTATGCCGAAAGAAACGCATCAGAATATATCTAGACACGACTAAGCCAAGATTCATCAATCCAACCAACGGAGTTGGTCTGTCTAGTCAGAAGTGACTACTCCGTGAGTCAGACCGCACCGCCTCGAGGCCGGCCCTTAACACGACCTCCACAGGTTTGTCGAGGCACGCCGCAGTGGACCGACGTCATGTCGCACAGGCCGCTGGCCAGGAAGTAGGGGTTGCCGGCCCGGCGGTGCCGTTGCACGTGGGCGGTGAGGAGCCGGCGCGGAACGCGATGCCGTCGCGGTGACATAGGGCGGTCTCAGCGACGGTCTGCTCGATGCAGTGAATTCCGTCCTGCCAGTTCGTTCTATTTGTCGCGGAGAAAACTGAGCACGGTGCTGTTGTATTCGTCGAACTGTTCGTACTGCGCCCAGTGGCCCACGTCCGCGCAGTGGTACTCGGCGGTTGCGGGCAAGGCCTGGGCGAGGGCGTCGCCGGCTTCGGCGCCGCCGAAATTGTGTGTGCCCCAGTAAAGGAGGGTGGGCACGCTGATCTGGGCGAGTGCGTCCGGACCCAGCCGGTAGGGGTCCGTGTCGGTGCTTCCGAGGTAAGCGGATGCGACTTCGCGCAGCGCCCGGTTCACGTCCGGGTCGGAGTAGAAGGCGTGCCGGACGCCGACGATTTCGTCATCGAGCAGATCCGGGTCTCCGAACAGCGGGCTCATGCGGGCTCGGATGCTGTCCATCGACAGTTCGTCGAGAGCGGCGATCTGCGCTTTCAGCACGGGAGCGAGGCTCTCGTGCCCCGGCGGTGCTCCCGGGTCCAGTCCCATTGGGGTCGTTAGGACGAGCGAGCGCACCAGTTCCGGATGCTGCAGGGCGATCGTGGCGGCTACCCAGCCTCCCAGGGACTGGCCGAGCAGATGCGACGGGCCCAGCTTCAGTTTCTGCATGAGCTCGAGCATCTGGTTGACCCAGACTGGGATCAGCCGCCGATCAACTGGCGGCGTATCCGAGCGCCCGTGCCACAGCAGATCGGGGGCGACGACGTGATAGCGGGCCGCGAGGGCGGGAACGTTGTGCCGGAAGTTCTCCAATGAACCGCCCTGGCCGTGCAGCAGCATGATGGGGGTCCCCTCGCCGGCGGTCAGCGTCCGCGTGGGGTGCTGGCCGCCGACGATGCTGATCTCGGACTCGATGAGGTCGATCCACAGCGTCACGCAGTTCTTCTCCGATCTCTCGTCTACCGCACCGACATCAAAGAACGCGATATCGTGGCGGCGTCTTCGCTCAGCACGAGTGCCATGGTCTTGGCAACATCATCGGGGTCGTTGACCCGGCCGCTTACGTTGTGCCGCCCGATGAGCTCGTGCACGGCCTCGGAGCGCCCGCCGTTGATCCCGGCGCGCGTCGAGCCGGGGATCACGGCGTTCACCCGGATGTGCTGCGCCACGTGGTGAAGCGTCCGGTCCCGGGCGCCTTCGTCGACGTCCAGGATGGTGCCCCGGCTCGTGATCGCGGCCGCATTGACCAGCACGTCCACCCGGCCGTAAGCCTGCTTGACCCCGTCGACCGGGCGGCGACCTGCGCCTTGTCGGTGCTGTACGCCGTCACCGCGTAGCCGTGGACATCGGCCAGGCGGACGGCGGCGGCCCGGCCGATGCCGGATGTCCCGCCGCTGACCAGGGCCGCCCGGCGCGTACCGCCACCCGCTGACGGATCCGTGTGAGGCAACGCTGCCCCGTCCGTCCCGGCTCTCATACCAGGTGTTTGTGGCCCCAGTAGCTGCCGCCACTGTCCGTGAAGTAGACACCCGGGCGCCACAGCGGGGCTCCGTCTGAGAAGCCGTATTCGATCTGGAAGCCGCCGGGGGTCTGCATGTAGAACGACACCATGTTGTCGTTCAGGTGCTTACCGAGTGCGCGGCGGACCAGGTTACGCGTGTAAGCCCGGTCCAGCGCCCGCCCGACGTCGTCGAGCGTGGCGACCTCGAGGTTGATGTGATGGGCGCCGTTGCGGATCGGTATTTCGGCGACCGCCATGCTGTGCTGGCGGTCATTGCAGGTGAAGAAGTTCCCGTTGGCCCCGTCCGGGAATGTCCTGAAATTGGCAATGCTGAGGCCCATCGTCGCCGTCCAGAATTCCGTCTCCTCGGTGAGGTGGGGTCCGGAGGAGAGGAGCACGTGGCCTATCCCGCCGGCGCCGGTGATGAACCGCACGCCGAACGGGGACACGAACTGATCCGGGCCGGCGTCCGGGCCGAGCGCGATCTCATGCACGTTCCCGGCCGGGTCGGTGAAGGAGAAGAAGTCCATCACATGACGGGCTTCCCTTTCCTCGTCGGTTCCCGGGCGCAGGCCCACGTCGGCCTTGACCAGCCGGTCGCGCAGTCCGTCGAAGGCAACCTTGCTGGCCATGAGCCAGCCCGCCGCGCGGAACGCGTCCGTCTCGGCCGGCACCACGATCAGCCGCGCTGATCGCTCGTCGGTCCGGATGCTGAGGGTGCCGCTGGGCCCGGGAACTGGCATCGCCCCGAGCACTTCCCCGGCGAAGTTGGTCCAGGCGGCAATGTCAGTGGCCGAGATGACGGCGTATCCGAGTTCAACGGGCTTCATGAGCAACCTCTCCGGTGGTGGCAGGTCGGCCAGCGCTGGCTACAGGAAGAACGCGAGGTTGTAGGTCGTCAGCGTGGTGAGGTCGAGGAACACCGAGCGATGGGCGAGCTCGAACCCGGCGGCTGACGCGCACCGGCGCACCCGGTCTCGGCGCGCCCCCGACACCATCTGCCAGGTGGTTTCCGACCCGCGGATGCGGGTCACCAGGAGGTTGGACGCGACCAGGTAGCTGTCCGGGCGGTCGGGATCGGCGCTGACCCGGAAGTTGGTGACGAAGTGCCGCGTGCGCGACGGCGGCACCTCGGCCCACGCGTGCCCGGTCTTGAGGCGGTCGACCCGCATCCGCAGGGACTCAAGGTCCTCATTGAAATGGAACATCACGTCGCTGAATTCCGAGCCATCGCCGGGCGGGCGGGTTGCCCGCACCGGAACCTGGTAGGTGATGTCGGGCGCGAGGATGTTGAGCCAGTCGTCGAAGCGCAGCCCGTCCAGTAGCTGCGCCTCCAGCAGGAGGAAATCTATGACCTGACGCTCGGCCTCCGCCTCGACCAGCCGCATACGCTGCTCGGGCTGCTGTACTGTCGTCATCTGCCGGGCCTCTCCGCCTCGTGCTGTCCCCTAGCGAGTCGCCGACTGCCGGTCACTGGCTGAGCCATTGCGTCCACCTCTTCAAAAAGGTCCTGACGGGCAAATCCAAGTACTGGGTCGGCCACGCCGTCCCCGGTCCTGGCCAGTCGGCGATGGGCTTTATGCCGAGGTCCTCCCCCATCCGCACGTACTGCGGCGCTTCCCGCGTCTGCTCCCCGACCGCCCCTGCGGTGATCGTGCGCCAGTTCTCCATGTCGTCCTGCTCCACCATCCCGGACGGCCCCATGGCGGCTGTGTAGGCACGGCTCGAACGCTCCTTGAACTCGGCAGCAGCGTCCGCCTCGACCAGGCACCAGGACCACGCCTCAGTCACGCCCGGCCTCACAGGCTGCCAGAGACGCACGCTCATCAGCGGTGTGACCTCACCGTGGATGACTATCGGAAGGTTGATTGCGCTGAAGTTAGGGAAGATGCTCCCCCGCGTGGGCCACGTACCTAGGCCGTCTCCCCCTCCTTCGTCGAACACCTTTGCCATCTCCGGAGAGATCTGCGACCGCAGGACGTCGATCATGCTCGGCGGATACCCGTAGGTGAAGTCTTGCGAGCGCCGAGCCATCGCGAAATCGCCGTTGCCAGCCTGCACGTGCACCCCAACCTTGGTCCCACCAGGCTGCATGCTGCCGTACGACCAGCCCCACAGCCCGACCTCCGACGCGCTGTGGTGCGAGTACGGCGTGTGGTAGGCGTCGCCGACGAGGTTCTCGGTGGGGATCTTCCAGTCCACCTCGACGATCCAACGCTGGGGGTAGCCGACGACCTCCAAGCCCGCGGCGCTGCGCTTGGTCACCAGCTGAAGATAGGGAGCGAAGTCGCCCAGGTAGTCCAGCAGGGACGGGGCCTCCGGGTCGAGGCAGCCGAAGATGAAGCCCTCGACCTGGTCCACCTGAGCGACAGGGTTGAGCCCCAGCTCCTCCTTCGGCAGGTCCTTGTAGACGGCGCGACCGAACGGCACCCCGGTCAGTTTGCCCTCACGGTTATAGGACCAACCGTGGTAGATGCAGGTCAAGGTCCGGGAGCTACCGACTTCGGCGTTGCACAGCTTCGCCCCGCGATGGCGGCACGTGTTGAGGAAGGCCCTGACCTCGCCGTCGTCACCGCGGATGACGATCACCGAGTCCGTCCCGATCGACCGCACGACGAAGTCGCCGGGGTTGGGCACTTCGGAACGGTGGGCAAGAAACACCCAGACCCGGGGGAACAGCTTCTTCTGCTCTAGCTCGAACAGCTGTGGGTCGTTGTAGATAAAGGTGGGAACGCTGCCGTTCTCCACGTGATCGGCGACTTCCCTGACCCGGTTCGCGGGCTCGGCGCCCGTGGGCGGAGCGATGGTCATTTGGGTCTCCTCGTTCATCGTTGAGCGAACCTTCGGTGGCGCGCGGCCTGTAGCCGGTTATTGCTTCGACAGGAAGTTCTGGACGAGGTCGGCAAACTCGTCCGCCTTCTCGATCTGCGACCAGTGCCCGCACTTCCCGAAGATGTGCAGGTTCGAGTTCGGGATGAGCTGGTTAAGCCGCTCCGAGGTGTGTACCGGGACCACCTGGTCGTCGCGGCCGTGGACGAGAAGGGCCTGGTGCGGCAGCGCCCGCAGGGCGTCCTCGGGCAGCGTCAGGCTGTCGAGCATCTTCTGCCGCGGTGCCGGGAATATGGACGCGAACGTCTCCTGGGCACCCGGCCGCAGCGTCGCGCGGTATCGCAGCTCCACGAGGTCGGGGCTGATGATCGAGGTGTCGTACAGGAAGAAGTCCAGCAGCCTGCGCATTTTGTCCGGGGAGGGCTCGTAGCCCCAGGCCGCTTCCAGGCCGTCCGTTATCGGGAAAGGGATCCCGACGCTGCCCATCGTCACGATCCGGTCGATCCGCTCCGGGCGGTCGATGGCCATCTTCAGGGCCAGCGCCCCGCCCAGGCTGTTCCCTAGCACCGAGACGCGGGGAATGCCGAGGGCATCAAGCAGCCCGAACAGGTGCCCGGTCCAGGTGTGCAGGTTGTACTGGAAGTCCTTGGGGGCGTCGGTGTAGCCGAAGCCGACGACATCGGGCGCGATGACGCGGTGGGACGAGCTCAGGACGGGGATCAGGCCGCGCCAGTTCGCCCACGCGGTGACGCCCGCGGCGGAACCGTGGATCAGTAGGACCGGGCTCCCCAATCCCTGGTCGTGGTAGTTGGTCTCGATCCCGGCGACATCGATCTTGTTGGCGATCTCCGGGCCGACGGTGGCAGTCATCTGCGTCCTTTCTGTGCTCCCGCTCGACTGGGAGCCGCGCTGATGGGCGGGGGCCATTTCGTCCCGCCGGGGCTCGTCGTTGATAAGCCTGCCGATTGTCAGGAGCGGGATGGGTAATCTGCGACCGCGGGCGGATCCGCGGGTGCGTGGTTGGTGAAGAAGCTCGCGTTCACCTCGGCGTAGTCACGCATGTTCGCGGGAAGCATCTCGTCCATGAAGATCGCTTCCTGGGGGCAGGTTGGCTCGCAAGCGCCGCAGTCGATACAGGCTTCGGGATCGATGTACAGCATGCGAGTACCGCGCTCAATACAGTCGACTGGACACTGCTCCAAACATGAACGGTCCATCACGTCAATGCATCCGGCGGTGATGACGTAAGTCATCGGGTCTCCTCCACGGGCAGAGCCGGGACCGACCGAGGTGCCTAGGCACACTAGGTCGGCCAGTCAGGTCAGCTTGATTCGCGTCCGTCCGGTGCGGGCGCCGAGCGCGATTTCGGCGACATCAATTGCACCGTCACCGCGAAACTGGTGGTCGATTGGAATTACTCCCCGCGGTGTGTACGCCGCAGTCGAGCCGGTGCCCGTCAGAGCGAGTCGGTCGATGGCTTGATCCCTTTGAGACCGCCGGTCGATCTGAGTCCACCGAGTATTGAGTGATCCCAAAGAAACGCCTCGAGTGCGGCCTGATCTCGGACCTTCGTGGGCTCGTACTTCTCGCGGTGAAGAATCTCTTCCAATGGCCGACGGTAGGACACTGGCGGTGTCACGGCGGGATGGCCGATCCCGGCCATGTCATAGATCTTCATGTAGCGCGGGATCTCAAGCCATGACTTGATCATGGTGCCGAGATAGGGCGAACTGACGTCGCTGACCCATTGGGAGCCCAGCCCCAGAGAGGCTACAGCGAGGTGCATGAGGACGGTGGCTTGAGCCAGGCTTGAGATGAAATGGTTGTTGCCCTTCTCCAGCGCGGTCCTCACGGGGTAGGCGTCGATGACACGCGGGTCACCGAGGACGATCAGGTAGACCGGCGCTTTGCGAAAGCCGGTGTAGCCGATGTGGTCGCGATGCCCCCAAACCGCTTCCTGCATCTCGCGTTTCTCGGCCATCTGCTTGACATAGGTCTCGGAGATCCGTCGTCTCATGTCCACATCGCGTATGACGACGAACTCCCAGGGTTGTGAGTTGCCGGCCGACGGGGCCCAGCGAGCGACCTCCAGGATTTTCTCGATCGTCTCGTCCGAAACCGGGCGCGACGGATCAATGACCCGGACCGAGCGGCGGTAGCGCGTCAGCGCGAGCAGCTGGTCATACGTCGCGCGCTCGGCGGCCGGACCCGTGTTGACCTGCCCGGCCACAACCTCGCTTGCGACGGTGCCGGCCGCCAAGTTGGTGGCCTCGCCTGTGTCGTGTGTTGGCTCGCTCGGTCGCGTCATGGCCCGTCAACTCCTTCGCAAGCGCTCTGGTGCTGAGCGGCAAAGTTTGGGTTTCCAACCGTATCCTGATGGAGCCAGTGAGCAGTGTCCAATAATCTTGGCGGAGCAACTGATCACAAAGTATGATTGGTAGGTCGTCGTGAATTTCCGACATCTGAGCTACTTCATCGCCGTTGCCGAGGAGCTCAACTTCCGGCGGGCGGCTGAGCGGCTGCACATCGTTCAGCCTGGCCTGAGCCAGCAGATCAGCCGTATGGAATCCGAGCTGGGACTAGCCCTGCTTGAACGAACGAAGCGGCGGGTCGAGCTCACCGATGCTGGGCAGTTGTTCCTTGGTGAGGCGCGGGCGCTGCTGGAACGTTACGAGCAGGCGGTCACCTCGGCCCGTCAGGCTGCCGCCGGCCAGGCGGGCAGCTTGGACGTAGGCTTCGTCGGGCCTGCCATCTACAGCGTGCTGCATTCCGTCGCGCGTGCGTACCTCAA
>Ga0137412_10002953_pt1 | contig 13531 bp, 13 predicted proteins | sample CZODoug2_1_16fun_FD_122160 | JGI IMG/M metagenome (GOLD analysis project Ga0137412, IMG submission 122160) | Vadose zone soil fungal communities from Angelo Coast Range Reserve, California, USA - CZODoug2_1_16fungal (Hybrid Assembly) | ecosystem: Environmental > Terrestrial > Soil > Vadose zone... | reverse complement strand
GTCTCATAAGTTCGCACGCCATCTTGGGCGGACTTCACCATCACTACGCGCGGGTTTAATTTTTCGGTACACACAGCTGAGAGGCGAGCGACAATGTTTTTGCGGTTCATGAGGGGATAACCCTGAGCTGTAGCCGCATTTTCCCGGATGCAGCCAATGTGCCTGCCACCGCGCGGATTTGGACTTGTTTGCTAATTCGCCCGAAGCGGGCATCGACGAATACTGAACGGCCCATTCTTTTCCGCCATCGGATGCGTTGTTCGATCTTGAAGTTTCGTTTCAGGAGGGTGTAGCTCGGCCGGCCGACGGTCAGCCGCAGCAGATGTGTGTTTCCGATACGGCGGACCACCGCGCTGCATGCTGGGAGGACGCTTAGTCCGAGATGATCTAGCGGCCGGTCGGCTAAAGCTTCTCGACCTGCCTGAGTGGAGCGGTGGGTCTTACGCCATGCAGGCGATCCACCGGACGGACACGCCGCCCGGACCTGCTGGCGCATGGATGATCAGGCGCTTTTCCCAAGAAGAACCCCGAACTCAAAATACACTCCCTGAATTCGAAAAGCCTTCGCCGTAGCTTAATCATGGCTTCGGAGCGGCGGTCACCCCGGCTTCCATATTAGACATGAGCACATAGCCACGGGTTTTGTTATCGTTGCTCGCGTCAGTCGTGTTCATCGCATCGTACAAGACTGATGTCGCAACCCACACTGGGGGATACTTGTAACGCGCGACATCCAAGATCAAGAACCGGTCGGCCTTTTCATCATAAGCGGCCAAAGGGGAAATATGCCCTCCCACCTGTTGGCCTATCGATTTACGGAGATAATTCACGACCACAAAGTGGTTCTTGGTCGCCAGATACTCGCTTGCGGTTTTGCGAAACTCGTCGAGACCACGTTCCGTAGCGTGATGAACCTCAACCTTGACGGGATGCAGGCTAAGCAACTGGCCGAGCTGATCCAGTGTCATGCCCTGGCGAGATAAAATCGCGCGCGGCAGAATTGCCTCTGTACGATCGTCAAGCAAATTATCCTGTGTGAACGTGTGAAAAGGTTGATACTCGGGACTGGTCGGAGCCGGGGCTTGAATTGCGTTGAGAGCCATAACCATACTGGCAACTCCACAGTATGCTTGGTTCTTCTGCGTCACAAAAGCGATGCTGATGGGGAAATAGGCTTCAAGCGATTTAGCCTCGAGCAGGAACTGTTCACCTTGTTGGGATCGCAGATCGATTAACGTCTCAGGCAATGTCAACGTTTGTCCAAGAGCTTCGGTCGCAAACAGACCGAGTGAGACAATGAGTGATCGAGTGAACGAGTGAGACATGACTATCTCTCCAAATTGGAATGGATTGTTCAATTTGAGCACCGCTAAATGCGACCTATCTGAGAGGGCTCCTTAGAAGGCTGAAGGTCGATCTCGTGCGTCCATGCTGATTGGTGCCGATGAAGGAGCGCCGACAATCTCGCGATCGCCAAGCACTCTCGTCGCGCTTCCGTATTAAGATCACATCTACTTTCGAAAGAGGCTACTCAAGCGCTTCAATGCAAAACACCCGTAAAGTTTTGATCGTAGCTGTCAAAGAATTTTGACGAGCAGAATCCTGCCGGACCGCCTACGCGTCTCGGTTGCCGATTGGAACTTAACCTAAAATCCAGCCTGGCACGCGGAAGCAAAGCAAGCTGTGGCTGCGTAGGTTCAAATGCCGGACCGGCAACACCGATACCGGCATTCGGTATGCGATTTGACCGGAGATTGCGGGACACCCAACCGTTCCAATGGATGAATAAGCTACGGCAGTAACCGTTTTAAACTTCGGTTATCACGATCCGGTCGCAAACCTCTCTGAAACTCGACAATCAAATGCACGGGAAGTAGTCCATCTTGTCAGCGGCAATGCTCCCCGTGGGGCCGTCAGCTGACAACCCGCGTTGAGGCAGATGCGTTGAGAACTGGTACGACTACAGGGGCCAAACGTTTGCTCACTGACATCCGGGAAATGGCACCAGGTATCGGTTCTCGCGCGTTGGAGATCGAAGCAGCACGCCAGATCCCGCTTGATTTAATGCTTGCGCTAAAATCGATGGGCGCCTTTCGTATGCTCGTGCCCCAAAGTCATGGGGGGCTCGAACTCGATCTACCGACAGCGCTGGAACTCATCGGAGAGTTCGGCAAAATCGATGGCTCAGTTGGCTGGACGGTAATGATCGGCAGCGGGAATGACCTTTTGGCCGCCCTATTGCCACGGGCGACCTACGAGCAGGTCTACCAAAATGGGCCCGACACATTTGTTGCCGGCTCAGCCCAACCTGTCGGGACGGCCGAGCAGGCAGCCGGCGGTTGGTTAGTTAATGGACGATGGCCGTTCGCCACTGGTTGTCAACATGCCGAATGGATATACGGATTCTGCGTGATGAAGGCGGCCGGATTTCCGCTTCCAGGATCTGCGGGCACCGAAGGACCTCCGCTGGTCCGAGGCTTCTTCTTGCCGGCACGCAACTGGCATATCGAGGATACTTGGCATGCCGCAGGACTTAAGGGCTCGGGAAGCCATCATATCTCACTTAGGGACATGTGGGTACCGGCCGCAAATTTCTTCGACATCTGGAGCGGAATCCCGTGTGTTGCCGGACCCCTTTATCAAGCCGTACCGCAGCTACTTCCGCTGTTTCACGGGACCATCTCAGTGGCTATCGCTGAGCGCGCTTTGGACGAACTCGTCGAACTGGCCAATACTGGCCGACGACAGCTGCGAGCTGCCGCGCCGATGCGGGATTCGGAAGTATTCCAATTTGAACTCGGACGTGTTGCAGCCGACGTGAGGGCAGCACGGGCTTTTCTTCAAACCCATGCTGCAAGCCTTTGGCGCGATGCGCTCGCCGGAACGCTCAAGGACGAGGCACACTTCACGCAAGCCACGCAGACTGCCATTTGGCTGGTTACCACCTGTGTTCGCGCGACCGACGCGTGCTCCATGCTGGGTGGCGCCAGCACACTTTACGAGAGCTCGCCATTGCAACGCAGGATGCGCGACCTTCATGCCGCCGCACTACATGCTATCGCACACCAGCGGCACTACGCAAATGCGGGCAAGCTGTTACTGGAGAAGTCGACCGTCAACCATACGATTGGTGCCGCTGAATGCTAAACGAGCAAGTAGTAACGTCATTGTCACAGCGCGAACCTTTCTCAGGCGCTCGCAATTTAGAGACTGCCCTGCTGTTCGACTTCCCATGCTAGTCGTTAATCGGCTGCGCATCCACGGTCATCGCAAGCCCGGCCGTTCGATCATCTAGCCGATCGGCTCCACTCAATCTTAGAATACGGGCATTCCAAATACTCGGGGGTCCGATTCGAGAATGTGTTAGCTGCGCCATGGCTCCAATTCCACCAAGTTCCCATCGTTGAAATAAGCTTCCCAACGAATCGGCCGCTTAGGCCCCGCATCCGTTGTCGCCCGCGTTGCCAAAAATAAGCAAGTCTCTCTTGCGCGGCGCTGGAGACCACCAAGCAATGTATTTCGGCAAAATGAAGCAGCGGGAGAAATCATCGATAAATTGGGCGGGCGCTGGCCGACATTTCAAGTTGTTTGAACGATATCTTCTAATCTTTTCGGCTGGTCGTGCCAGTGCAATTGAATAGCATTATGGACGAGCTGCCATTCAGCAGACTCTAAAGATTGGTAGAATCGGATGCTGCATACCCACAGCTCAGCACCAACCGAATTCGTTACGGTGAACGGCGTACGATACGCCTACCGTCGCTTTGGCGCAGCGAGGGGAACCCCTGTCGTCTTTTTACAGCACTTCCGCGGCGGGCTTGATAATTGGGACCCAACTATCACCAATGGGCTCGCCAAGACCCGTCCGGTCGTTCTGTTTAATAATGCCGGAGTTGCGAGTTCGGGCGGAGAGCCTGCCGATACAGTGGAGGGAATGGCCGCGCATGCCACCCGCTTCATCGAAGCTTTGGGATTTGAATCTGTAGACATCCTGGGCTTTTCGCTAGGGGGGTTTGTGGCGCAGCAACTCGCGCTTGACCGGCCAGATTTCGTGCGTCGTGTGATTTTAGCTGGCACTGGCCCCCAGGGCGGGGAAGGTATGGCTACATTCACGCCAGAGGTAGCGCAAGCCGCAACTCGGCCGGAACCCACCGCCGAGACCTTTCTCTTTCTGTTCTTCACGCCGAGTGAAACAAGCCAAATTGCAGGCAAAGCATTTCTCAAGCGTCGTTACCAACGAACTGAGCAGGACGTTCCAAGTTCCGCGGACGCAATGGAGGCCCAAAGCGCCGCGATTGCCGCTTGGGGCGCTGTGCCGCAAAGGGGGCGCTACGCGCGGCTCGAGAAAATTCGGCAACCGGTGCTTGTCGTAAACGGTCACGACGACATAATGGTACCGACCATCAACTCGTTCATCCTACAACAGCACATTCCCAGCGCTACGCTCATCCTCTACCCTGACTCAGGACATGGTGCGCTGTTCCAGTTCCCGGATCTGTTCGTTCAACATGTGACTACTTTCCTTGACGCCTAAAGACCTACCACAATTCTGCCGATTGCGCAGTTACGACCGACGCAGGGCTTGTTGCATAATCGATCACCCTGCCATCGGATCACAAGGGACCTCCGAAATGAAACGGAAGAGCCTGGAAGGAAACGCTTGTGCGATTGCAAGGACACTCGACGTAGTCGGCGACTGGTGGTCCCTCCTGATTATTCGCGAAGTAATTGCAGGAACGACGCGGTTCAGCGACTTGCATCGCCAATTAGGCGTAGCGAAGAACATCCTGAGCATCAGGCTAAGAGCACTCGTCGAAGAGGGACTTTTAGAAACTGTGCCGGCATCCGACGGAAGCGCATTCCAGGAATACCTTATTACCAGCAAGGGGCGCGCGTTGTTACCAGCACTCGTCGCGTTGGCACAATGGGGCGAAGAGTTTCTCTTCGAACCCGGTGAACCTCAGTTGGTCCCAGTCGACGCGAAAAGCGGTCGCCCGCTGAAGAAGCTGCGTATTCAATCCCAGGATGGTCGATCGTTGCGTCTTGATGAAATACTCGTAAGAACCATTCGATAGTGATTATCAGGCCTCTGCGCAAAAATGTCCGCTGCAAGATTTGGCGTGCCCCAATCAGTGCTGCGGAGAGATCCGCACGAAACAAGCTAGAGAACTCAAGCAATTCGTCCGGCTGTCGAGCTGCAGCCAGTCACACCAACTGATCAGCTCATCATGGGCTTTGGTGCGCCTTTTAAAATGGATTCAAACCGAAACATCGTGGTGTGACCCGCTGTGCCTATATGCTTGCATTTAGGATTCTGGGCGCCCAGCAGCGTGCGGTACCCATTGCAATGCATGCCCGTGGCCGTCACAGCAGGCGCACCCCACTGAAGTATTGGTAAGGAGAGATCGATGAAAATACAATTACCGATCGACGTAGTCTGGGCGGCCGTCAGATTGATACTAGTCTGCGTCGCTCTTTCGGCGATCGACTTCGCGCAAGCAGCGCCATCTGCACTCGACGTCATTCGGACACGTGGCGTACTGCTTGTCGGGACTACCGGCGACTATTCACCTTTCAGCCGCCGCACCAGAAGCGGCGAGTTAGCAGGCGCAGACATTGATATGGCACGTTCGCTGGCTGCGACAATCGGAGTCAGGCTTGAGTTCGTGCCTACCACTTGGATAACATTGCTGGATGACTTTACTTCGCACCGGTTTGATCTGGCAATGGGTGGCGTGACAATCACGCCCGAACGTGTCGTCAGGGGCGAATTTTCAATTCCTTTGATGAACGACGGGAAACGGCCGATCGTCCGTTGTGCCGATAAGGAGCGACTAAACTCGATTGCGGCCATTGATCAAGCGGACGTTCACGTGGTCACTCCGCCAGGCGGCACCAACGAGGCATTTGCCAAATCTACCTTTAAAGCCGCGCTGGTTACGGTATTCCCTAATAACGTTGCCATTTTCGACGAGATTGCAGCGGGCCGGATGGATGTAATGGTCACAGACGGTGTCGAGGTCGACCACCAATCGGCGCTGCATGCTGGGATACTCTGCCCGGCGAGTGTAGCTGCACCGTTTACCCATTTTCAGAAAGCCTACTTGCTGCCCAAGGACGATGAAATGAAGCAATTTGTTGATCGGTGGTTGGCGCGGCAACTGGCGACAGGCGCCTGGAGCAAGGCGCTAGACAAGGCAACAAAGGATTGAAGGGACATGACGCCTCCCAGCCAAACGAGCAGGTTAGCGCCGTGCGCTGCCCTTGTTGCCCTGCGTGATGATTCTGCCTACTGGTGCGACGACTTCACGTCCGATCACGAGTGAGGCCGCTCGACTTTTCTCGGCGACCAATGTTCAACAGATATGAGCGGTGTCCGCGTGGCCGGGCGAGCGTGCACCGGAACTCCAACATTCATCAAGGGTCTACAATCACGGTCATCGCTTCCGGCGGTATGGGATGATGCTCAGCTTGTGCCATTGACTTCATAGCCTATCGCTGCAAGCATACCTGCCTCGCTGCAGTCCTGTCATCTGGATGACGGTTATGGATGCACGCGAAGCGGATCGCCTCGATTCAGCTCACCGCGCATCGGCCGATCGATTGCTCCGATCATGGGACAAAACTTTCGGTAGTTGATTGACGACGGTGCTCTTTCCAACTGCTTGAGCCACGAACCGGCCAATCAGCCAAGATACCGCCGGACCCGGCGGCGTATCTGTCTGATAAATCGCATGCAGTCGAATCGACGCGCCGTTACACTCGGGCATATCCAGCCTAACGAGCTGCTTTTTTTCAAGTTCCTCGCGCACCATCGGTTCAGGCATGTAGCCCCAGCCGATGCCTTCCTTCAGCAACGTGTGCTTGGAGCCGAGGTCGGCCAGGCGCCAAGTCTGAGTTCCGATCACGCCGAAATCTTGGCCCTGCGTGAGCGTCGAGCGATCCGTCAACACAAGCTGGATGTGCTCGCGACCAGCACCCGGCATGTTCCGACCGGCGAGCGCCAGTGGATGATCGGGAGCCGCGACAGGGATCAACTCAACGCTGCCGACCCCGACACGCTCAAGCCCGGGGACCTCCGCATCGAGAGGCCCGCAGATTCCAATCGTGGCGGTGCGGTCGACCACCATTTGGGTCACCGCACCAAGTGCTTCGACGTAAAGTCGCAGCGACACCGTCGGAAACTCCGCTCGAAATGCCTTGAGCGCGTCGACTACGCGCGAAGAAGGTAGCATCACGTCAAGGACGAGATGGACTTCAGTTTCCAGACCCTGGAGAAGGCCACTCACCTTTGCGCGGAGTCCGTTGATCCCGTTGGAGATGGTGCGCGCCTCCGACAGCACGGCACGGCCGGCTTTAGTCAATTGAGGTTTGCGAGTCAGCTCGCGGTCGAACAACAAAACACCGAGCTGAAATTCGAGATTCCCCATCGCGTAACTGATTGCAGAAGTGGCCCGTCCTAGATGTCGGCCCGCTGCAGCGAAACTGCCCGTTTCGACGACAGCCAAAAACACCCTGAGCTGATCGAGGCTCGGCGTACCGGGACCCTGCATGTCTAAATCTCTGAACGCTGCTTTCGACATTTTCCGGCTATTTGTGCGCCGAAGTGCATGAATAACCTTGCGAGAAGATAGAAGCGCAATAGTCGCTCGCAAGTAGAGTGGATAGATCACATTATGGACAACATCCAATCAGGCGCGATGCACAGTGACTTGGGCCATTCGGACGGCAGAAACGCGCCAAAGGAACGATCATGGTAGGCTCAAATTACGATTATGTGATCGTCGGTGCAGGTTCTGCCGGATGTGTGTTGGCGGCGAGACTCAGCGAAGACTCGGGTGTGCGCGTCGCGCTTGTCGAAGCAGGTAGTTCTGACGACGCACCTGAAATCCATCTCCCTGTCGCCTTCCCTCAGCTGTTCAAGACAAAATTCGACTGGGACTTCGCAACCGAACCGGAACCCACATTGGGACGACGCCGGATTTACATTCCGCGCGGCAAAGTACTGGGCGGAAGCTCATCAATGAACGCCATGATCTACATCCGCGGCAATCCGCTGGATTTCGATGACTGGGCCGAACGAGGAGCTTCCGGCTGGTCTTATCGCGACATCTTGCCCTACTTCATCAAGGCCGAGGGTAACGATTGCGGTGACAGCGAGCTTCATGGCTGCCAGGGACCGCTGACGGTGCGTGACGGCCGCTCGATGCATCCGCTGGTCGACCGTTTTGTGCAGGCCGGGATCGAGGCAGGTTATCCGCATAACGATGATTTCAACGGCGCTTCACAGCTTGGCGTGGGCCGATTTCAAGTCACCCAGCGCGACGGGGCGCGCTGCAGCGCGGCTCGGGCCTATCTTCACCCGGCAACGCAGCGGTCCAATCTGCACGTGTTCACGGACGGGTTGGTGACTCGGTTGCTGTTTGATGGAACGCGGGCCTCGGGCGTAGCCGTCTTCCGCGAAGGTGCAGAACAAACCCTGCGCGCGGACCGAGAGATCATTTTGTCGGCGGGCACCTATGGGTCGCCGCAACTACTGATGCTGTCGGGCATCGGTCCCGGCGCTCATCTCAAGACGCTGGGAATCACGCCCTTGCTGGATCTGCCGGTCGGCGAGAACCTGCAGGATCATTCGGTGGTTTATCCCGGCTATTACACGAACGAGTCGACCTTACTTGGTGCGGGATCTAATGCGGATATGGCGCTCTATCAGAGCCAACGGTGCGGCCCGTTAACCTCAAACGTTGCCGAAGGCGGCGGGTTCATGATGAGCCGCCCTGGCCTCGTGGCGCCGGACATCCAGCTGCATATGGTGCCGACGATGTGCATCGATGAGGGACTTACGCCAGGCTTCGATCATGCCTTCGGACTAGGTTCCTGCGTCCTGAAGCCGACCAGCCGCGGGAGGGTCGGTCTTCGTTCGGCCCGGCCCGACGCGAAGCCAAGAATATTCTGCAATTTCCTGGCCACGCTCGAGGATAGGAGCGCGATGATCGCAGGCGTTCGGATAGCGCTTGATATAGTGCAACAGCCCAGCCTTGCTGCCGTGACGCGGTCGATACATCAGGCGCCTGACTCGGACAGTGAAGCCGACATCTGGTCGCACGTACAGCAATATGCGGGCACCCTCTATCACCCCACGAGCACCTGCAGCATCGGGGCTGTCGTCGATCCAGCCTTAAGGGTGCTCGGCGTCGAGGGATTGCGCGTGGTCGATGCCTCCATCATGCCGAGCGTTGTCAGGGGCAACACCAACGCGACCGTCATCGCCATCGCTGAGAAAGCCGCCGATCTTATCTTGGGGCGACAGACAGCCCCTGCCATGCAACCAAACTCGCAAGGAGCTTCCCTATGAACTTTACTATTCGCTACCTGCCCGCGATCGGTCGGCGGTTAACTGCTGCGATATTTATTGTCAGCGGCTTCGGAAAGATCGCCGCGCCTGCGATGACCCAGGGCTACATCGCGTCAGCCAGACTGCCGGTTCCGACGATCGCTTATTTGATTGAAATCGTGATTGAAATAAGCGGTGGACGCCTTCTCGTCATCGGTTTTCACACTCGCGCAACCGCCGCCGTGTTGGCTGCCTTCGTCGTGGCGACCGCGCTCAGCTTTCATCATAACTTCGCCGACCAGAACCAGCTTATTCATTTTTTGAAGAACATCGCGATTGCCGGCGGGTTGCTCCAAGTCTTCGCCTTCGGCGCGGGCTACTTCAGCTTCGATAACCGCCGGACATCGCTAGACCTCCCGGCACCGACGCACACGTCGGAAAGGAGCTCCGTATGATGACCGCTGCCGAACTCATTCAAGCTCAGTTACGATACATGACAACCGATCCTGTCGCGTTGCGCACTCTGTTTGCGGAGAACGCGGTTTGGGAGCTCCTCTATGGCGCATCTGCCGGCATCGGCAGCCCCTTGTCCGGAATCGACGACATCGTCAGGGCGGTGCGTGACTTCACTTCACAGGTGGAAGGTTTGCACTTCGGGGATCCGACAATTTATCGCGTGCAGGGAGACGATGCGGTGTTCGCGGAGTTTCACGCTGATGCGACCGTCATTGCGACTGGCCGCCCCTATCATCAGGACTATGTTTTCTATTTGCGCGCACGCGGCGGCAAGATCGTGCTGATCAGGGAATACTTCGACGCCGTCAGGCTCCTCGCGGCATTCCGTGAAACGTCGGATGACACTCATGAGCGATGATTTCGAGGTCGTAATAGTCGGCGGTGGTCCGGTTGGATTGTGGCTTGCCTGTGAGCTGGCGCTGGCAAGGGTGCGGGTCGCGGTGCTCGAGCGACGCGCCAATCGGGTCACTCAATCCCGCGCGCTGGCGATCCACGGCCGGACGCTCGAAGTGCTCGCCCTTCGCGGTTTGGCGGATCGTTTTCTCTCCCGGGGCCGTCCGGTTCCGACCGCCCATTACGGAGCACTCAACACGCCGTTAGACTTCTCGGTATTCGACACGCGATTTCCCTTTCTCCACATTCTGCCTCAAGCAACGACTGAGGGGTTGCTTGAAGAGCGAGCGCTGGAACTGGGTGTGGACATCAAGCGCGGCTATCTTGTTGAGACTATAGAGCAGCGCACGGACGGTGTAATCGCAAAGGGACGGAATGGCGCGGCGCTTTTCCAACTCTCTGCGCCTTATATCGTCGGCGCCGACGGAGCCCGCAGCATGGTGCGGCGTGCGGCCGCCATCGATTTTCCGGGCCATCCGGCACGCCACACAATGATGCTGGCAGACGTCGTGCTAGATTCACCGCCGGTACTACCGATGGTTACGATCGTGAACGAGGCCGGAGGCATGCTAGTGGTGCAGCTCGGAGATGGCGTCCATCACAGAATCGTCGTCGTGGATGTGCCGACAGACCCAAAGAAGCTCTCCGAGCCCGTTTCGCTTTCTGGCCTCGCGGCCGCTGCGACCCGCGTCGCAGACATGGACTTTCGTCCGCGCGATCCGATTTGGCTGTCGCGCTTCTCGGATGAAACGCGACTCGCCGAACACTACCGAAAGGGACGGGTTCTTCTCGCGGGTGATGCAGCCCATATTCACTCTCCGATGGGCGGTCAAGGCATGAACGTCGGCATCCAGGACGCGATGAACCTTGGCTGGAAACTGGCGAGCGTCCTGCGGGATGCTGCGCCCGAGGAGTTGCTCGATACCTATGAACGAGAACGTTGGCCGGTTGGTGAGGTACTGCGCCGCAATACACTCGCACAGCTCGCCCTGTTCTCTACTTATGACCCATCCATGCTCGCGCTGCGGTGTACGCTCGATAATGTCCTCCGCGTTCCCGAGGTCAACCGCCAGCTTTCAGAAGAGGTTTCCGGCTTTGGCGTAGCCTATCCGGAGCCGCTTTTTCTGCCGGCGCAGGGCTGGCAACATCGAAAAGGGGTGAGTGGGCATCGTCTTCCCGACATGAACCTCGCGCTAGAAGACGGCTCGCACACCACATTCTCTCGCCTGCTTGAGGATGGCAGTTGGCTCAGGCTACAATTGTCGCTGGATGAGAAAGCCCCGTCTGACGTTGGCTCCATCAAGAACGTTAATTTGAAGAATGGTTCAAATCATCGGGTTTTCACCAACCTCGCCTCGGTGCTCGTGCGGCCAGATGGCTATCTCGGTCATGTGCGCCCTGCCGACGACGCTCGCGATGCGGAGAGGCCTGCCGCCTGAGGCGCTCCTTTCAACCGCGTACTAACGGCGACCGCGAGAATTGCGAGGTAGGAAAATGATGGATTTGATAGGAAGAACATTGGATCACCTGAGCCAGCAATTGCCCGGCCGCATTTCAAAGCCTGGTGACAGTGGATACGCTGCCGCAATAGCGATCTGGGCGAAGCCAGTCGGTTCGATGCCTCGGGCCATTGTTCACTGCCGGACACCGAAAGACGTTCAGATCGCGATTCGAGCTGCACGAGATGGCCAGCTTCCGCTGTCGGTGCGCGGAGGGGGCCACGATTGGGCCGGCCGCGCCCTGTGCGGCGGAATCGTCATTGACGTCAGCGGCATGAATGGAGTGACCGTCGGCTCCGATTTTCGGACCGTGCAAATTTCCGGAGGCGCTCGTGCCGCTGACGTCTTAGCGGTGACGGATCCGATTGGTCTCGCCGCCGTGGCCGGCTCCTGCAGCGCGGTAGGCATGACGGGACTGACACTGGGCGGTGGCTATGGAGCGCTGATCGGCCGCTTCGGATTGGCGCTGGACAATTTGCTCGCCGCGGAGATTGTACTCGCAGACGGGCGCATTGTTACGGCTAAGCATGACGAGGAGGAAGAGTTGTTCTGGGCCCTGAGAGGGGGTGGTGGAAACTTTGGTGTGGTAACTTCGATGCAGCATCGTTTGCATAATCTGACCAGCGTCCGCTCGGGGATGCTGCTCTTCCCGTTCGCGGACGCGAGACCCGTCCTCGACGGATGCATCGACATCGCGGCCTCCGCCCCGGATGAACTAACTGTTCAACTGGGGACTGTCTTCGGGCCTGACGGCATACCCGTGGTTATTGTTGTGCCGACGTGGAGCGGTGCGCCGAATGAAGGTGAAGCACGACTCGCGCCATTTCTCAGCCTTGGAAAGGTAATCGCTAACACGACGGAGACGATGCCCTTTGGTAAGCATTTGAAAATATTCGATCCGTTTATCGTCAATGGGCAGCGTGTTTTTATGGAAACCTGCTGGCTGCCATCGCTCGGCAGCAGCAGCATTGACGTCCTCGTTCAGGCGACTGTGATTGCCGCCTCGCCGGGCTGCGCGATTTTTACCCATGAGTTTAAGGGAGCTGCCTCACGAGTGCCTCCAGACGCGACTGCCTTCGGCCTACGCCGCGATCATGTACTGGTTGAGATTCTCGCAGCGTTTACGGATCGTTCGGATCCGCTTGAGGAACAGCGGCATCAGCAATGGGCTCAAACTACTCTAAACGCCTTCAGTCGGTTGGCACTTCCTGGCGGGTACCCGAACATTCTCCCTAGCGGAAGCCCGGAGCGTGCTGCAGAAAGCTTTGGATCTAACGTCGAGAGGCTCATCAAGGCCAAGCGACAATACGATCGAGACAACGTCTTTGCCTCGGCGCTTCCCCTTCCGTTAGCTCAACGAACTGCAAGGTAATCAGTGAGACCCCGGCCTAACGATGAGCAGCCCATTTTTCTCTGGTGGGATGAACCCGAACATTTGTGCTTGAGACGTTTGCTATCATTCCTTGAAATGGGCTGATACTGAAATAAACGCTCATTACCCGCAAACGACGGCGCATGGCAAGCGATCCCCGTACATAGCTGGATACGAACTGATAAGCTTTGTATAGAAGCCTTATCAGTGCGGCCCCTCGCCCTGCTCGGCAATGTTGATGTGGATCCCGTTAATTTCGACGATGCGTTGCGTTGGTGTGCTCATTTTTCCATCTCGCTCCGAAGTTGCCGCAAATGCCTTTGATGAAAGCGCGTCAGGGGCAACTCGCAATGCGAGCGGCGCCAATGCCGCAGCCAGTAGCTGGCGTCTGTCCATAAGCTTTCTCTCCCGACTAAG
>Ga0137412_10002952_pt1 | contig 13533 bp, 12 predicted proteins | sample CZODoug2_1_16fun_FD_122160 | JGI IMG/M metagenome (GOLD analysis project Ga0137412, IMG submission 122160) | Vadose zone soil fungal communities from Angelo Coast Range Reserve, California, USA - CZODoug2_1_16fungal (Hybrid Assembly) | ecosystem: Environmental > Terrestrial > Soil > Vadose zone... | reverse complement strand
GGCTTCTTTACGCTCGACCAGTTGCCCAACGACACCACGGCGGCCACCCGCGCGCGTATTATCGAGGTCATGGGCGGCGCGCCGATGCGGGAGCGGTGGTAGGGTTTGGAACCCCGCGTTTACGCGGAATTTCTTTCCGTGGGCGGGAATGAAGACAGAGCCGCCCGCGGCGAAGCCGCTGCGAATGCGGTACTCCAAACGTTCGAGGTTGCGGCGGCTGGTCGCAAACCGTTTTGCGCGATTATCAGTTGCCAAAAGAAATTTCGTGCTAGATTGGGCCTATCAGGTCGTGGCGCAGTCCGCGGCTGGATTAGCTCGTGGGTTCAGCAAGAACCACGGACGTGTTCAACGGGAGGAAAGATGATGAATAAATCGGTTCGGTTAGCGTTTGTTGCAGCAGCAATGCTGGCGGGCTTTGGTTCGTCGGCGATGGCCCAGATTCCACAGGCTCCCAACATGACCTTCTTCGTCACCAGCATCGGGCCCGGCAAGGGCGGCGACCTGGGCGGCCTTGCGGGCGCTGATGCCTATTGCCAGCGGCTAGCCACGGCGGCCGGCGCTGGAGCCAAGACTTGGCGGGCCTACCTGAGCACGAGTGGGAATGCGCAAGGCGGCCCCACCAATGCGCGTGATCGCATCGGCAACGGTCCCTGGCAGAATTTCAAGGGCACCGTGATCGCGACCAGCGTCGCGGACCTGCACAGCGACAACAATAAGCTCGGCCAAGCCAATTCGCTGACCGAGCGCGGCAACGTGATCTCCGGCGTCGGATCTACGCCGAACTGGCATGACGCGCTCACGGGTTCGGACATGGAAGGCAATGCGTGGCCGGGCAACATGGGCCTGACCTGCAACAACTGGACGAGCAGCACTTTCGGCAGTGCCATGCTGGGTCACATCGACCGCCGTGGCGGCGCGGACACCGTCTTCCAGCGTTCCTGGAACGCGACCCATATGTCGCGCAGCTGCAGCGCGCCCGATCTCGTCGCCACCGGCGGTAATGGATTGTTCTACTGCTTCGCGCAGTAAGAGTTTCCATCGGGCACGCAGGTGCCGAGGAACTCATAGCCACGTCGCAAAGCCACGTCGCCCTAGGAAGTCCGGCGTGGTTTTGTTATAATCGGGTCGTAACTTTTTCGTAACTGTACTGTACGACAGTTCCCCGCGGCGTTTCGCGGGGGATTTTTCTGTAACCTGAAGCGTCGAATCCCAACCTGGAGAATCGGAATGAATGTAACAATGCGTTTTGCCATGCTCGCGGCTGCGGCCGTCATGGTGCTGCCTCTCGGCGGAAGCGTCGAGGCCCAGCAGAACAATATGTCTTTCTTCGTCACCAGCGTCGGCTCCGGCAAAGGCGCGGACCTCGGCGGCCTTGCAGGCGCCGACCAGCACTGCCAGCAGCTCGCCGCTGCGGCTGGTGCCGGCGCCAAGACTTGGCGCGCCTATTTGAGCACGAACGCGGGAGCCCAGGGCGGCGCCGTCAATGCGCGCGACCGTATCGGCAACGGCCCCTGGCAGAATGCCAAGGGCACTGTCGTCGCCACCAGCGTCGCCGATCTGCACAGCGACAACAACAAGGTCACCCGCGCGAATATTATGGATGAAAAGGGCAATCCCGTTAAATTGCGCGGCGACACGCCCAACATGCATGACATGCTGACGGGCTCCGACCTGGAAGGCAAGGCTTTCCCGGGCAATCTCAACCTGACTTGCAACAACTGGACGAGCAGCACCTTCGGCAGCGCCATGCTGGGCCACGCCGACCGTGAAGGCATCGCCGACACCGTGTACCAGAAGTCCTGGGTCTCGTCGCATATGTCGCGCAGCTGTTCGCAGCCGGATCTCGTCGCCACCGGCGGCGGCGGCCTGTTCTACTGCTTCGCGCAGTAAGCTATAGCAAAGCATCGGATGACAGGCGCGAACCGTTAAACGGTTCGCGCTTTTTCTAATGAACGATCTCTCCCTCGCGATCCTGCCGGAAACACGCGACGACGCTGTCGCGGTTGGGCGTCTGCACGAGCGTACCTTTGGGCCCGGCCGCATGGCCAAGACGGCCTATCGAATCCGCGAAGGCGCCGAGCATCGGCTTGACCTGTCCTTTACGGCGCGCGTTGGGACTTTGCTGGTGGGGTCAGTGTGGCTGACCCCGATCCGGATCGGTGAAACAAAGGCGCTACTGCTTGGTCCGCTGACGGTGGAGCCTCCGTTCCGCAGCCGCGGGATCGGAAAAAAGCTGATCGACCGTTCGCTCGCGCAAGCGCGTGCCAAAGGTCATCGCCTTGTTGTTCTCGTCGGAGACGAATCCTATTATTCGCGATGCGGGTTTAAACGTGTGCCCGGCCGCAGGATCGAGATGCCCGGGCCGGTGGACAAGGCGCGCCTGCTCGTCTGTGAACTGGTTGAAGGCGGTGCCGAGGGCGTGTCAGGATTGGTCCTGCCGGACGACGAAATTGCTCGGGCGTAAGCAATTGGCCTTGGCTGCGACAAGCGATCATGCGATCCTGCTGCAAGTTAGTCGCACTAGAAGCCAGAACACGAGGACATAGCGCCGTGAATAAACTCATCGCCATCATGGCCACAGCATTTCTGTTTGCTGCGTCGCCAGCGCATGCTCAAAAGATCGACCTCACGAAAATGACTTGCAAACAGTTCATCGAGACCAGCGCTGAACATGCCTTCGCAATCGTGACATGGCTGGCGGGTTACTATTCCGACGAAGACGATCCGGCCATTGTCGATTTCGACAAGATCAAAGAGGCCAGCGAGAAGATCAGCGATTACTGCCGCAAGAAGCCAAATGACGAATTCATGGATGCGGCGGATGAAATAATGGAGAAGAAGTAAGAAGGCCGGATTGAAGCGAACTCGGTGTGACTCCCTCTCCCCGAAGGGGAGAGGGAGTCACACCGAGTATGCCGATGGGTCAGCGGCTCACACGGAGCAAGGACAGCCGCATTGTTTACCGACCTTCGCGGGCCCAAGTGGCAGCAAGCGCACCAACCAGCAGCAGAAGCCCCAACATGCCGGCAAAGAGCGGCAACACGCCGATGCCACGCACGACGCTGGCTTCGCGGATCTTGAGACCGATCCAGTCGTCGCCCCGATAAGTGTCGCCGCGTACCCCGACAATGCGCGGGAGCCGCACGCCGGCACTGTCCTCGATACGCACCGCGTCGCCGCCTGTTGCACTGACGAGCGGGCCGACCATTTCCGTGGTCGACGTGACCTCGGTGAATTCGCGGGGATTGGCGGGGCCCACATTGGCGAGCGCCATGAGCTTGCCGTCCGTGGCGCGCCAAAGCCCAAGTTCATTGGCTTCGATCGTCGAGCGCCAGACGCCGGGTTGCGCCTGTGTCAGTTGCAGCGTGCGGGTCTTGCCGGTTGGCGTCGTCAGCGTCACCTCATCGGCTGTGTCGGCCATGGTCTGGCGCTGCACGGTGAGATCGCGTCCGCGCACGAATATGCGTAGCGCTTCTTCTTCGAGATCAGGCTGCCGCATCGCCCAATGCGATAGCCGCCGCAACAGGTCAAGATGGGGGCCGCCACCCTCGTAGTTGCGCGCCCAGAGCCAGATGTGGTCGGACAATAACAGGGCGACGCGGCCTTCACCCTCGCGCGACAGCACCAGAAGCGGCTTGTTTCCCGGCCCCTCCAACACCGACGTGCCCTTGGTGGTGCGCGCGTCGACCAGGCGGAACCAGCGGCTCCAACGTGGCGGGTCCTCGTCGGCCCCCTCCAATCCGCGCGTCACCGGATGGCGTTTGCCGAGTTCCGAAAGGCCAGCGCGGAACGGCACATCGGTGGTGCGTCCGCTTGGCTCGGCGGGCAGGACGCTTTCGAGCGGCGTGCGCCACAGGCTCGTCTGGCTCGCATAGTCGGGGCCGGCTGCGACCAGCACGGCACCGCCTGCCCGCACATAGCGCGCAATATTGTCGAAATAGATGATCGGCAACACGCCCTGGCGCGCATAGCGATCGAAGATGATGAGCTGGAACTCATTGATCTTCTGCTGGAACAATTCGCGGGTCGGGAAGGCGATCAGTGAGAGTTCGTTGATCGGCGTGCCGTCCTGCTTTTCCGGAGGCCGCAGAATGGTGAAGTGCACAAGGTCGATGGCAGCATCGGACTTGAGAAGGTTACGCCAAGTGCGTTCGCCCGCATGGGGCTCGCCTGAGACGAGCAGCACGCGCAATTTGTCTCGTACGCCATCGATCGACACGACCGCACGGTTGTTGACGAGCGTAATCTCATTGTCGAGCGGGGACGCCTCGATCTCGACGATGTTGGGCCCCGCATGCGCGATCACCACACTGACCGCAACCTCCTGGCCGACACGCACCGTGCGAGAGTCGACGGTTTCGCCGTCTCGCCGCACAGTGATTTGAGAGACACTGGCAGGCACGCCCTGGTCTTCGACCCGATAGGAGATGGTCTGCGATTGCCCGACGATACCGAAGCGCGGCGTCGTCACCAATACGACACGGCGGTCGCGCTCATTGCGGGAACCGGTGATCAGGGCATGGACAGGAGCCGCGAAGCCCAATGCCGATGCATCGGCCGGCACGTCATGCACGCGCCCATCCGTGATCATGATGGCGCCGGCAATGCGATCGTGCGGCACGTCCGATAAAGCCGCCGACAGGGCGTTGAACAGTCGCGTGCCGTCATTTTCGCCGTCGGCCTGGCCGGCTTCGGCGAAGCGCACTTCGATGCCGGGAATCTTGCCGAGGCGCTCTGAAAGCTCGGCGCGCGCCGCTTCGGTTTGCTTGGTGCGATCGCCAAATTCCTGGCTTGGACTCTTATCCACCACCACCACGGCGACCGAAGTCAGCGGATCACGATCCTCGCGGGTAAGCGAGGGGTTGGCGAGCGCAAACACGAACAAGGTGATTGCAGTAATGCGCACCCATGCGCCGCGCGCCCGGACCAGGATAAGGAGCGCGGCCAGGAAGATCGCAATAACGAGTGCTGCCCACATCACGTAGTCAGGTACGAGCGGGGAAAACGAAATGCCAAAGTTCAATGTGGTCTCCTCGTGCGGGCCGATAGCATGCTAACAAACTCGGTCTGTTCCCTCTCCCCTTTGGGGAGAGGGTTAGGGTGAGGGGGGCCAAGGCCTGCTGAGAGTCCGTTCCCCCTCACCCCAGCCCTCTCCCCAGAGGGGAGAGGGAGTCGACCGAGACCGCTGGACTTTCATCGATTCACACCACAATTCCCTATTCGCTATTCGCCATTCGCTACTGTCCGAGCCGCTCGAGCAACGCCGGGATATGAACCTGGTCGGCCTTATAGTTGCCGGTGAGCGTGTATATCACGATGTTGACGCCGGCCCGGAAGGCGAATTCGCGCTGGCGCGGTTCGCCGGCCGAAATCGGCAGCATGGCTTGACCATCGGGCCTGATCGCCCATGCTCCCGCCATATCGTTTGAAGTGATCAGGATCGAAGATACGCCGTCGCCCGCGCGTGCCGGCCGGCTCGGCTGATCGTCGACGTTCTCAACAGGCGAGGCCTCGACCCAGAGCTGCCCAGTCGAGAAGCGACCGGGAAAGTCCTTCAACAAATAGAACGTTTTCGTCAGCACGTGGTCTTTCGGAACCGGCTCAAGTTCCGGGATGTCGAGTGATGAAAGGATATTGCGCAGCGCCAGCATGCCGGGCGAACGCGCAGCGCCACCGGGGCCTGGCGTCGCTTCGATGGCGTCACGCGTATCGAACAGCACCGTGCCACCCTGCTTCATGTAGGCGTCGATGCGTTCGAGCGCCTCGCGCGGCGGTTTCGGCGCACTGGGCACAATGGCCCAGTAGATGATCGGAAAGAAAGCGAGTTCATCGCGGCCCGGGTCGACGCCGACGGGATCGCCGCCTTCGAGCGCGGTACGCTGCGCGAGGAACATCGTGAGTCCTTGCAGCCCGGCTTTGGTGATGCGATCGACCTCGGCATCGCCGGAAAGCACATAAGCAAGCCGTGTGTGCAGCGTCGACTGCATTGCGGCCTCCTCGCCCTGGGCATTTTCCTTGGCGGGGGCTTGAGCAGGCTGCTGCTGCCGGGGCTGCGCGAGAATCGTGGGCAGGTTTTGCGTCAGTTCTTGGTTCGCTTCTTGCGACCATGCCGGCGACGATCCTTGCGGTGTTCCAAGCAACAAGGTGCTTCCGAGGACCGCGAGTGCGATCGCTGCAGCGGCTGGCCGCGGCCGGCCGCGCAGCATGCGTTTAATGCCACCTGCAAGCCAGAACACAACCAGGGCATCCAGCGCCAGAAGCACCAATGCGGCGAGCAGGATTGGCCCGCGCAGGTCTTGCGGTTCGCTCATACGATAGGCCTCCTTGCGTGCATTGAGCGCGGAAATATCGAGTGGCGCAAGCCGGTCGGCCGGTGCCAGGGCGTTCACCGCCAGAAGACCTTCCGGCGGTCCATAGAAGCCGGCCGGGTGCTCGGACGTTGCGCGGCCGGTAAATCCAGTCGGAGCCGGACGTGCATTGGACGGTGGTGGACCGAACACGCCGAAGCCATCGAGAATGCGGGTCGGCGGGACCATTTCGCGTACACTGTTGCGACTGCCGCCGCCCTCGGCATCCGCAGCTGCGGTCGTTCCTGCGAGCCCGACGATGCGCTTGAGCATGTCGACGAAGGAGCCGGACAACGGCAGGTCAGACCAGCGCGTGTCGGCCGTGGCATGGAACAGAACGATCATGCCCTTGCCGCGTCGTTGCGCGGTGACGAGCGGCGTGCCGTCGGCAAGCGTTGCCCAGGTGCGTTCGTTGAGCGTCGAATCGGGTTCTGCCAGTACTTGGCGGCTCACCGTGACGTCATTCGGCACCGCCATGCCGAAGAATGGGCTCTCGCGCGAGAATGCGGCGAGTTGTTGCGGTTGATCCCAGGAAAGTGCGCCGCCGAGAACGCGTCCGCCGCGGCGCAGCCGCACCGGAACCAGGTCGTCTTCTCCGGCCGCCATCCGCGGTCCGGCAAAGCGCACCAGCACGCCACCCTCTTCAACCCAGCGCGTGAGACGTTCCTTCGACTCCGCGACATTGCCGACGTCGGCGAGGATCATCATGGGCAGGCGCTGGTCGAGAAATTGGGTGACGGCTTGCGCCGGTGAGCCGCGGTCGGCGAGGCGCACATCGGCGAATGGGTTCAGCGCCCGTGTCAGATAATAGGTCGAAGCGAGCAGCGGCTGTGAATTGTCAAGCGTGGCACCCGTGACGACGCCGATGCTGCGTCTTCGCCAGCGCTTGTCGAGCAGTTGAACAGCGCCCGCAGAAGCCTCGCCGGTAATTTCCAGCCGGGCGATGTCGTTTCTGATTTCGACCGGCAGCGTCAACTCAGTATCGGTTTCGGTGTCACTCAGGCCAAAGGAAAACGATGCGTCGCCGAGCGGCAGGCCTTTGAGGTCAAGGGCACGCACGACGCCTGAGGAAACCGATCCGGCTGTCGAGCGCAGCACCTTGACGGTGAGCGCGCCCGCACTGTTCTCCGCGGCCACGAGCGAACGCGCCGGAGGCAGGCCGCCTTCGACCACCGTGATGGTCCGGTTACCGACCGCACGTGACAATGCCTCCACGAATTCCTTGCCGCCGCCGAGGTCGACGCTATCGGTCAGCCAGATGAACTCCACATCGGGTGTCGCACTCAAGAAACGGCCGAGCGGCACCAGCATGTCGGATCGCTCGATCGCATGGGGTTTCGGTCGCAATTGCTTGAGGCGAACGCGGGCAGCGCCCGCAGTCTCGAATGAAATATCGCGGGTTGGATCGGACATCGGGACCAGCGTCACGGCTCGATTGTCGGTCTCCGCTCGCCCGATCAGATCGTCCGCGGTGCGCATGCGTGCTTCCCATGTTCCCGCAGCCACGAAACTGTCGTCGATGATCAGCGCGATGGGAGCCCGCGATGTCGTTCCCTCAAGCGGCGGGTTCCACAATGGGCCTGCGGCCGCCAGGATGACGAGCGTGGCCAGCGTGAGCCGCAACAAAGTGAGCCACCAAGGCGTGCGCCGTGGCGTCTCCTCCTTCGGCTTGATCTGGAACAACAAGCGCGTCGGCGGAAAGTCGATCCGACGAGGCTGCGGCGGGATCATGCGCAACAGCCACCAAAGCACCGGCAGGCTCAGGAGTCCGAGCAGGACCAAGGGCTGCGCAAAGCCAAGCGGGAGCCATGACATCATGCGGGCCTCGTGGAATGGTATGATGTCCGGACGCGGCCGCTCGTAGCGGCCCCCGGCGGCGGCGCGCTCATGCGCGCGTGCAGCGCGAGCAGGAGTTCTGTCGCCGGCCGATCGGTACGGTGGATCGCGAAGCTCCAGCCGCGCTTGTCGGTTTCAGCCCGGATCGCCGCGCGATGATTGGCGACGAGTGAATGGTATTCCGCTTTCCAGGCTTCGGCGCGGCCGGCGGTGATCGATTCGCCACCTTCGGGTTCGATGAATTCGACGCGGCCTGAATACGGAAATGTCTCTTCGGCCGGATCGACCACCTGTATGACGTGGCCGTGGGCGCCAGTCGAGGAAAGCTGCGACAGGGTTTTGCAAACGTCGGTGATCGGCGCCCAGAAATCAGAGACAACGACCATTTCCGACAGGCCCGATGGCGCAAAGGACGGCGGCAGGCTCGCTCGTTCCGTGCGGTCATGAATGATGGCGTTGGCGAATTTCTCCAGCACATTGCGGCTGCCGGTCGGCCGCAGAAGCCCCGGTACGCCGACCCGCTCGCCAGCGTGGACCAGCACTTCGGCGACCGCAAAAGCAATGACCAATGTGCGGTCGAGTTTGGATTCCTTGGCAAGTTCGGATCGAAACACCATGGAGGGCGAGCGGTCCGGCCACAGCCACACCGTATGGGAGGCTTCCCATTCCTGCTCGCGCACATAAAGAATTCCGTCACGGGCCGAGCGTCGCCAGTCGACGCGCCGTGCGGGTTCGCCCGACACGAAGCGCCGGTATTGCCAGAAGCTCTCGCCGGGGCCGGCACGCTTGCGGCCGTGCAAACCATGAATCACGGTTGCCGCAATGCGGCGCGCCTCCAGGATCAGGCGCGGAATGGTTTCGGCGAGCGTGCGTGCTGCGCCGCCCGCATATTGGGTTGCCTTGACCTCAACCTTGTCAGCGCGCCGAGCCGCCATTTCGGGTTATCCGATACGCGCTTTGAGCTTGCCGATGACGCCTTCGACGGTCTCGCCATCGGCGCGCGCCGTAAAGGTGAGCGCCATGCGGTGCTTGAGCACGGCCTCGGCCATGTCGAGAACGTCATCAATGGAGGGCGAGAGCCGTCCGTCGATGAGGGCGCGGGCGCGGGTGGCCAGCATCAAGGCCTGGCTCGCGCGTGGGCTCGGGCCCCAAGAGATCAGTTTGCCAAGGTCGCCAGTCTCCGGGCCCGGGCGGGCCGCGCGCACCAGATTGAGGATGGCGTCGACCACGGATTCGCCGATCGGCAGGCGGCGCACCAGGCGCTGCGCGGCAATCAGGTCATCGGACGAAAGGGTTTGTTTCGGCTTGCTCTCTTCCGCGCCGGTGGTGTCGAATATGATGCGGCGCTCGTTGTCGCGATCCGGATAGTCGACGTCGACCTGGATGAGAAAGCGGTCGAGCTGGGCTTCCGGCAGGGGATAAGTGCCTTCCTGTTCGATCGGGTTTTGCGTTGCGAGCACATGGAAGGGGCGCGGCACATCGTGACGATTGCCGGCGACAGTCACGTGCAATTCCTGCATCGCCTGCAATAGCGCCGACTGGGTGCGCGGGCTCGCGCGGTTGATTTCGTCGGCCATGAGCAGCTGGCCGAAGATCGGACCCGGAATGAAGCGGAAACTGCGTTTGCCGCCGGGGCTTTCCTCAAGCACTTCGCTGCCGACGATGTCAGAGGGCATCAGGTCGGGAGTGAACTGAATGCGGCGTGCCTCAAGACCGAGCACGATGCCCATGGTCTCGACCAGTTTGGTTTTGGCGAGACCCGGCAGGCCGACCAGCAAAGCGTGGCCGCCGGAGAGGATCGTGATCAGCGCCCGCTCGACCACTTTCTCCTGGCCGAAGATCACCTTCCCGATCGCGACCTTGGCGGCGGCGACCTGTTGTCCCGTCGCTTCCGCCTGGCGTACGATCATGTCGTCAAGCTTTTCCGCCACTTCACCAGCCATGTCCTCACTCCTGATTATTAAGCCATGTCACCGGGGCTTTATATATGATCGATACGGTATATGCGATCGTTCGCCTGTCGGCTTTTCGCGCCGTCTCCCAACAGGCAACATTCGGGCCAAGTTCGGGCCGAGTGAACATGCGACGATTGCATGGCAAGCGGCCCGCAGGCTATTCGTTCCCTAAACTGCTCGCAGATCAGGCTCTTTTTCAATTGGCGCGATTCTGCCATTGTGTACGTCCGGCACAATCGCACCACTCCCAGCCTGTCACCATAGCGCGCGAAAGCTTGAATTGCGCAGCTTTTCTCTGCTTTGTCGGGCATTTTGCGCGGCAGTGGATAAGCTTGCGCGCGCCTATATACACGTGGAAAAGGACAAACGAACCAATCCATAAGTTTGGCAGCGCCGCAATGACCCTTTGGTGCGATATTGGTAACCACCTGAACGCTTACAACCTTTTGATTCCAATATTGTTCTTTGGGTTTTCCGCAGGTGCGGCACAACCCGGGCCCGTGGTCGGAACCGTAGAACCACGTGTCGGCAGCTTCAAACTCCAATGAGACAATAGTCAAACAATGGCGAAGGAAGGGCAGACGGGATCAAGAGGCCTTGATGGGCTTGTGAGCGCCGTTGCCCAAGCTGCGCATGGCGTTGCGGCTGACGTTTCGAATGACTTGGCTCGCGGCTTGGCTCGGGACTTGGCGGTTGACGCGGCGCTCGGCGCGCCCTCGGCACCGCCCAAGACGCCACTGCCCTTGCCGGCGCCGAGGGGTTTGCCGCCGGTTCATCTGTGGAACCCGCCGTTTTGCGGCGATCTCGACATGCGTATCGGGGCTGACGGCACCTGGTACTACCTCAAGACGCCGATCGGGCGGCCGGCACTTGTCAAGCTCTTTGCCTCTGTGCTCAAGCGTGAGGCAGACCGCTACTTTCTTGTCACACCGGTCGAGAAATGCGGCATCGTGGTCGACGATGCGCCGTTCCTGGCAGTCGAATTGCGGGTCGATGATCGCGGACCGCGGCAAGTGTTGAATTTTCGCTCCAATGTCGACGACTGGATCGCGTGCGGCGTGGAACATGCGCTGCGCTTCGAACCGGAGAACCATTCCGGCGGCCTCAAGCCCTATCTTCATGTGCGACGCGATCTTTGGGCGCTCGTGAAGCGGGCACTGTTCTATGATCTGGTCGACCTTGGCGAAGAACGTGACGTGGATGGGGTGCGGATGTTCGGTGTTGTGTCTTCGGGGGCGTTTTTTGCCATGGCGCCGGCTGACAGCCTGGCGGAATTCCTATGACGGAACCAATTGCATTGTCCGGATCGATGCCGTTGCGCGCGGACGATTTCTTCTGCCGCGTGCGTGAACGCTTCTCCCTGGAGGTGCCGGCGGCTTTGACCGATCCGAATATCTTGCCACGGCGCGGCGACCACGACGTCGATCCGGTCATGCGGGCCATTGCGGCAGTGCGACCAATCAAGCCGGCGGCAGTGCTCGTGCCGATCATCGCGCGCGAGCAACCCATGGTGCTGTTCACCCAGCGCACGGCCCACCTCAAGGATCACGCAGGTCAGATTTCTTTCCCGGGGGGCAAGATCGATGCGACGGATGCGAGCCCGGCGGCAGCTGCCATGCGTGAAGCGTTCGAAGAGGTCGGTCTTGAGCCGCACTTGATCGAGCCTGTCGGCTATCTCGATCTCTACATGACCACGCTCGGCTATCGCATCGTACCGACGATTGCGCGGGTTGCTCCTGCATTCCACCTCAAGCTCAATCGGCATGAGGTCGACGATGCCTTCGAGGTCCCGCTGGCTTTTCTGATGACGCCGGAAAACCACAAGCTGCACAGCCGTGACTGGAACGGCCTCACGCGCACCTTCTATGCGATGCCCTATGGGGAGCGCTATATTTGGGGGGCGACGGCCGGGATTTTGCGGAATTTGTACGAACAAGTTTATGGGGCCCCATGATCCGTCCTGTCTTCACCGAACTGGCGCTCTTCGCGATCCCGTTCGCGCTCTATGGGGTGTTTCTGGTGGCCACCCGGCAGGGGCTGATGGATCCGGCGTCATGGCCATGGTCGCGGATTGTCTGGCTGTTCATCGCGGCGCTGCTCATGGTGCTCGGCGGGTTCGTCGCGTTCGCGCAATTCGGCGGCGCGCCACCCAACTCGACCTATACGCCGGCGCGCTTCGAAAACGGAAAATTGATACCAGGGTCCGCCAAGTGACGATGCAAGAAGTGACGATGCAAGAAGTGACAATGCACCCAGTGACGATGCGCCGGCTCGACGCCCCGTGGCTGCGCGAAGGCCCGCTTGCACGCGTTCTTGCTTTGCTGGACCGTGATGGCGAGGAAGCCCGTGTCGTCGGCGGCGCCGTGCGCAATGCGCTACTGGGCGAGCCACCCGGCGACAATGACATTGCCACCACGGCTCTGCCGCAGGAGGTGGCGCGGCGTGCCGCGGCGGCAGGGTTCAAGGCCGTGCCGACCGGCATCGACCACGGCACGGTTACGATCGTGGTCGACGGCGAGCCGTTCGAAGTCACGACCCTGCGGCAGGATGTCGAGACCTTCGGGCGCCATGCCAAAGTGGCGTTTGGCCGCGACTGGGCGCACGATGCCAAACGGCGCGATTTTACCATGAATGCGCTCTATGTCGGGCGTGACGGTATTGTGCACGACCATGTCGGGGGCCTTGCCGATCTCGACCGGCGGCGCGTTCGCTTCATCGGCAATCCGCGCGAGCGCATTGCGGAAGATTATTTGCGCATTCTGCGGTTCTTCCGCTTTCATGCCTCCTATGGGCATGACGGCCCGCCCGATCCGGAAGGCCTGCACGCCTGCATCGTTGAGCGCTCTGGCCTCGATAAGCTCTCGCGCGAGCGCCTGCGCATGGAACTGCTCAAACTCCTGCCGGCGCGGAACGTCGTGTCGGCGCTTGAGGTCATGTCGGAGTGTGGGCTCATTGGCCGGGTGCTCGGTGGCGTGGCGTATGTTGCGAGCGTATGCCGCATGATCGAACTGGAGCACGCGCTGGCGCTGGCACCCGATGCGGTGCGGCGGCTCGGCGCGCTCGGCGTTCATGTCACCGAAGATGCGGAGCGGCTGCGTGACCGATTGCGGCTCGCGAACGGAGAATTCGCACGCCTCGCCTGCATGGCTGACGGATGGTGGCGATTGTCCGCACGCACGAGCGAAGCAGACGCACGCGTGCTCATCTATCGGTTGGGTCCGCAACGTTTCATTGATCGCGCGCTTTTGGCCTGGGCCCGATCACCGGAAGGCGTTGACGATCAACGCTGGCGCGACGTTGTAACATTGCCGGCGCGCTGGAGCGCACCCCGGTTTGCATTGCGTGCTGCGGATTTTCTCGCACGCTGGCTCGTCAAGGGCCCAGCCCTCGGCGCC
>Ga0137412_10002951_pt1 | contig 13534 bp, 12 predicted proteins | sample CZODoug2_1_16fun_FD_122160 | JGI IMG/M metagenome (GOLD analysis project Ga0137412, IMG submission 122160) | Vadose zone soil fungal communities from Angelo Coast Range Reserve, California, USA - CZODoug2_1_16fungal (Hybrid Assembly) | ecosystem: Environmental > Terrestrial > Soil > Vadose zone... | reverse complement strand
TTTTGAACACTATGTAAGAACCGCATATCTATAGAATGAACACGAATCCGATGATGATTCGTCGACCTCGGACACTGACATCATCAGCAAAGAACTCGTTATGTCGTATCGGAAAATCCTCCACGCCATTCCGGGTCTCGAAGAACTACTGATGCATTCCTTTCGGCGTGATTTTGGGGGCCTCAAAACGGTAGCCACGTTTGTAAGTGATGTTAACCTTATTTCCTGGATCCCACGACCGAAGGCAAAATCGGGATGGTGCAGACGCGGTGGACGTATCTCAACAGCGACTATTCCCTGCTGACGCGCGTGGAAACGATTCTGCTCGACGGGCATTTCGTGATTGAGCATGGCGGGCGTTCGCGCCGGGGAACCTTTTTTAACTTCAACGGAACCGCGGGTGTCTGGCGCCGCGCCGCGATTGATGCCGCCGGCGGCTGGGAGCACGACACGCTGACGGAAGACACCGATCTTTCCTATCGCGCGCAGCTCAAGGGCTGGAAATTTCTTTATTTGCCGGACATTGAGTGCGCTTCCGAGTTGCCGGTGGACATGAACGGTTTCAAGGCGCAGCAGGCGCGCTGGGCCAAGGGCCTGATGCAGACGGCCAAGAAAATTCTTCCCAAGGTGTTCAAGTCGGACGTCCCGTTTTATGTGAAGTCCGAAGCGTTTTTCCACCTGACTGCGAATATTTCCTACCCGTTGATGGTGCTGCTCTCCACGATGCTGCTGCCGGCGATGATTGTGCGCTTTTACCAGGGTTGGTTTCAGATGCTGGTGATCGACTTGCCGCTATTCCTCGCTTCCACGTGTTCAATCTCCAGTTTCTATCTCGCGGCACAAAAAGAACTGCGTCCGAAAACCTGGCTGACCACATTTCTCTATATGCCGTTTGTGATGGCCACGGGTATCGGAATCAGCGTGCGCAACGCACAAGCCGTGCTTGAAGCTATCGTGGGCAAGAAATCGGATTTTGCGCGCACGCCCAAATTCAAGATTGAAGGCAAGTCCGGGACGTTTGCCGCCAAAAAGTATAAGAACAAGGCCGGTTGGATGCCGTACTTCGAAGTGGCGCTGGGCCTCTACTTCGCTCTTACGGTGGTTTACGCCATCATGAACGAGAATTACGCGACTGTCCCGTTTCTGCTGTTGTTTGTGTGGGGCTATCTCTACACGGGATTCATGTCGCTGAGTCAGTCGTGGTTCGCGCATCTGCGTTTTGGGGTGAATGCTCCGGAGATGCGTCCGGCCTCGAGTGGCGCTCCGGGATTTTAGTTGCGTAGAGGTAGTGGCACCAGATTCCGGCTTTGCACCAAACAAGTGTTTGATAAAATAGCCGCATGGCCATTCAACGCGAGCAACTGGAAGCGGACGTTCTAATCGTTGGCGCGGGACCCGCGGGTCTCGCCTGTGCGCTGCACCTTGCGAACCTGATCAAGCGGCACAACGCGAGCGAGGCAAAGCCCGAACTCTCCGCTGAAAACATCTACGTGCTCGAAAAGGGCCGCGAAATCGGCGCGCACCAGCTTTCCGGTGCGATCATGAACCCCAAGGCGCTGGCGGAACTCGTCCCGGATTTTCAGAAAACCGCTCCGCTCGATACGCCCGTGACCGACTCCGCCGCGCTCGTTTTCACGGAGAAATCCTCCTACCGGATGCCCATCACGCCGCCGCCGTTTAATAACTCCGGCAACTTTGTTATTTCGCTCAATAAGCTGGTGAAGTGGATGGGCGGACTTGTCGAATCCGCGGGTGTAAATCTTTTCAAGGAATTTGGCGGGGCGGAATTGATTTACGAAAGGGACGGTATCGCGGGCGTCATAACCGAGGACAAGGGGATCGACAAGAACGGCAAGCCCAAGGACAACTTCACCCCCGGCTACGAACTTCGCGCCAAGGTCACCGTACTGGCGGAAGGGACGCGCGGATCGCTGACCAGGCAGCTTGTCGTGAAAAAGAATCTTAGCAACATCAATCCGCAAAGCTACGGCATCGGCATCAAGGAACTCTGGGACATCCAGCCGGGAAAACTTCAGCCGGGCTACGTCGCGCACACACTGGGCTGGCCGATTTCCACGAAGATGTACGGCGGCGGCTGGATCTATGGCCTGAGCAACAACCGCGTTTCGATCGGACTGGTGCTCGCGCTCGAATACGAAAATTCGCGCTTCGATCCCCACGCGGCGTTCCAGACATGGAAGACGCATCCGTTTGTTCGAAACCTTCTCGAAGGCGGAAAGCTGGTCCGCTACGGCGCGAAATCCCTTCCCTACGGCGGATGGTACTCGATGCCGCAAAATTATCTCGATGGCGGGCTGATTGTCGGCGACTCCGGCAGCTTTCTGGATTCGCAGCGGCTGAAAGGCGTACACCTGGCGATGAAGAGCGGTATGCTGGCCGCCGAAACGATTTTCGAAGCCCTCAAAAAGGGCGACTACTCCGCCAACACCTTAAAACTTTACAAGGAAAAGATCGATCAGAGTTATATCAAGGAAGAGTTGTGGAAGGTTCGCAATTTCCACCAGTCTTTCCGCAACGGATTGCTGGACGGTTTTTTCTACTCCGGTCTGCAGCAGATTACCGGCGGCGCGGGAATCATCGATCCGATGCGAGCCCACGAGGGTTACGAATCGTATAAACCGATTTTCGGACGGCCCGCGCCGGAGCGTTTCAAGGGCGATGGGAAGCTCACTTTCGATCGGTTGACGGACGTCTATCACTCCGGAACGCGCCACGACGAAGATCAACCGTGCCACCTGAAAGTGCAGGACCTGAACATCTGCGCGACCCGCTGCGTGGAGGAGTTCGGAAATCCCTGCCAGTATTTTTGCCCGGCCGCCGTGTATGAAATGGCCAAGGAATCAAATGGCCGCGCGAAATTGAAGATTAACGCCGCGAATTGCGTGCATTGCAAGACGTGCGACATCGCCGATCCCTACCAGATCATCGACTGGGTTGTCCCCGAAGGTGGCGGAGGTCCGAACTACGAGGGGATGTAGCAACCGGGGGATATAAGGTCACGTGGAGGGCGACCAGAGCTTGCGGAAATAGGTTTTTACGCGTGTCCAGGTGGAGGCTTCCGGGGGAGTTTGCGGCGCTGAAGGCGATTTCGCTGCCTGCGGCGGGCTAGCAGCCCGGGCGACAACCGGATCACCTTCCACTCGTCCTTGAAAAATCAGCGTGGGGCGCACGCGCACTCGACGCACCAGGATGATCAGGTTTGGATCGAAGTCTGCCTGCACTTTTGCCTTTGCGTCGTATTGCAGCGGGGGCATGAAAATTTGGTAGACGGGTTCTTCGGAGGGCGCCGGCGGAACCGGGTTCTCCTGTGGCGATTTTGGCTCCGCGGGTTTTTTCTTGATGTCGTCTTTGGTTGCAAGTTGACTTAGTTCGGTTCCCGGAGTCATCGGCTTCATCACCGTTTGCACCGCGCAGACACAGTGCCCGGCGGCTGCGCGCAAACTCTCGATCTGGCCGTTTGTCAGGGAGACGTCACCGGTCTGGGGCACAAGCACGGTTTGCCCCGTCAACTGCTGCTCCAAGCGCACCGCTCCTTTATTCGCCCGAATGCACATGGCACCCGCGCTATCCCAGCCAACCAGCACGTCTTCGGCGCCATTGCCGATGGAAATCGGACGGGCCTGGATTTGCGGAGTGTAAATGTTGAGCGACACTTCGCTGCCAATCACGGCGTGAATCGTGCCGGAATCGAGCGCCAGGGTAATTGCTCCGCCGGCCTTGAACATCGAAAAATGTGCGGGGCCGCAAATCATGATCTGGCCGCCATCCACCAGATCAATGCGCGCCTGCCCGGCCTTCACATGCACGTCACTGCCGCTGCGCAACACCGTCTTCACCTGGCCGCGGACCACTTCCACGTTCATCGGCCCTTCAATCGAGATGGCTTCGCCTTCAATGACGCCGATGGCGTCCGTGGGCGGATTGTCGGCGCGCGCCACGGCTCCCGCAAAGGAGGCGGCGAACATGGCGGCGCAGACCAGAAAGCTGGCGATGCCGCGTGATGTTCCGTTATTGTCCGCGCTGGTCAATTGCTTCGCTCTCCATCGGGGCGGGAGAAAAGGGGACACTCTATATACTATAGGAAGATGGAAAACCGCGACATACAGGGCCAGGAATCCGAGGCGGCGCTCAGCGCGCATTACGATACGCGTCTGCCAAACTTGCCGTGGAGCCGGCGAATCCAGATTCCCATCATCGCGGCGGTTGTGTACAGCGTGATTCGCGTGCTGGGCCCGACGCTGCGGTTTGAAACCGCTGGACGAGCCAGGGTGGATGAGTTCCTGGCGAAGAAGGAACCCTGCATCTGGGCTTTCTGGCACCGGGTGATCCTGCCGATTTCCTGGTATGCGCGAAACCGGGAAATTGTGGTGATGAACACGACGGCGTTCGACGGGCAGTGGACACGCAAGGTGATCGAGCGGCTGGGATTCGGCACGGCGCAGGGGAGTTCTTCGCGCGGCGGGCTGCGGGGCTTGCAGGTGATGGCGCAGCGCATAGCTGAGGGTTACGACTGCGCGTTCACGATTGATGGGCCGCGCGGACCTCGGTACGTGGCAAAGGTTGGGCCGGTGTTGCTGGCGCGAATGACAGGCGCGCCGATTATGGTGTTCCACATTGGCGTGGACCGAGGGAAGACGATCGAGAAGACCTGGGACCATTTCTTATTGCCGGGATTATTTGCGCGCGCGGTGTTGATTGGCGGGAATCCGATTTGCGTGCCGCAGGATGCCGATGCGGCGATGATCGAGGCGAAACATCAGGAGATGCAGAAAGAATTGGAACGCGTGCGGGATATTGCGGAGGGGTGGTTTTCGTTCACTGACGCGGAGCGGGAAAAGTATCGGGCGGAGTTTGGAAAGTAAAACGGTTTCTTCGCTTTGGAACTCGTGCTCGTAATGTTTGGTGTTGGACCCTGCGCTGAGGTCCTTCAGCCATCCTTATCGGATGGCTTCAGGATGACAAGTCTCCAGTTGGCAGCTTCGTCCGGAAATAACTCCGCATTGAGACGCGCTAGTTGCCGTCGCGCTCGCCGAGTTTGACGGGCACGTCCACTTTCTTGGCGCCGCGATAGACGCTGACGGTGACCGTATCGCCGGGGCGCTTGCGGTTCAGAAGAACGTTCATATCGAACTGATTGGCGACCTTCTGCCCATCGATTCCAACAATCACGTCGCCGCCAATCGTCAAGCGGCGCATTCCGGATTGGACGGTGCGATCGCCGCCGTGAATTCCAGCGGCAGCGGCCGGGCCGCCCTTGGTGGCTTGTTCCACAAGAAGGCCTTCCTGCACGGGCAAATCGAGCGCCTCCGCGAGCCATGCCGTTAGTTCCAGCGTGCTCACGCCGAGATAGGCACGGCGGACGCGGCCTTCGGTAATGAGGTCGTTGGCGATGAGTTTTGCGGTGTTGATGGGAATTGCAAATCCAATGCCTGCCGCGGTGCCCGAGGGCGTGTAGATGGCCGAATTGATCCCGATCACGTCGCCGTGGGTATTGATCAGCGGGCCGCCGGAATTGCCGCGATTGATGGAGGCGTCGGTTTGGATCGCGTCATCAATGAACGTGCTCTGGCTGGTTTGCACGGTGCGGCCAAGAGCGCTGACTACACCCGTGGTGAGCGTAGACTGAAAACCGAACGGATTGCCGATCGCCAGAACTTTTTGCCCGACCTGAAGCGCGGAAGAATCGCCAAGCGTCAGGGAGGCGAGGTGCTTCCCTTTGGGCTCAATTTTGATGAGCGCGACATCATTGCGCTGGTCGGCGCCGATGAATTTCGCGGGATAGCGGCTCTTGTCGCCAAGGATAACTTCGATGGTTTGCGCACCGGCGACGACGTGGAAATTCGTGAGAATGTAACCGCGCGGATCGATGAGGAAACCCGAGCCGGCGCCTTCCACCGGAACGGGGTCCATGAAGAAGTCGTACTCGGTGGCTTTCGTGAGGACATTGGCGACGGCGGGGGAAGCCTGGCGGTAGATGCGGACGTTGATGGATTCTTCTTCGGTGAGAGATTCGGAACGCTCGGAGACGTTCTTCAAATTCAGCGCTGGCTGGCCCGCGCCGAGGTGGCGAGCCTCCACTTCTTTGGACTGGCGAGGGCCGTAACGCGCGCCGACCCAATAGGCGCCCAAAAGGAGAATCAGGGCTATCAGAATCAGGCGAACGCGGCTGGTACCTGTTTCGTGATTAGTTTTCATCATTGGCTGCTCCACGGATTGTCTCTGCCAGTATAAGACAACGGCGGGCATGTAGGTGTGAGCAGTGCAATTCAGGGGAGAGAGTTGACCTCAAGCGGGCTCAACGGTGAGTTTCAGGCCAATCGCTTTAGTAACCGCGACGAGGGTAGATAGACGCGGATTGCCCCGGGGCGACAAGGCGCGATAGAGGCTTTCGCGCTCGATGCCAGCCGCCTTTGCAATTTTGGCGATGCCCTCGGCTTGGGCCAGGTGCCGTAGCGCGAGAAGCAGGACGCGAGGCTCGTCAGTATCTTCCAATGCGGCTTTTAGATACTCAGCCGCAAAATCGGGATCGTTGCGAAGCCTGCGAACGATTGCTTCGTCGTGTGAGCTGCTTGCGTTTCGTTTCATTCGATCAAACTCCTCTCTTTGTAGTCCCTGAGATATCTGATCGCCCGTTCAATATCGGAAGGTTGTTTCCGTTTGTCGCCACCGCATAGAAGCAATACGCGGTCTCAACCAAGTAGTGCGTAGTAGACTCTGTAGCCCGGGCCCCAATCGATTCGGAGTTCATAGACTCCTTTCCGCAGGGGCTTGCAGTCGCCAAAGTTGCCCGCGGCCAGGCGATCGATTCGAGTGGCTATCTTCGCCTGGGCGCGTGAATCCGCGAGTTGCGTCAGCCAACTGTCGAAGACGTCCTTCCCTGAGGAAGCGACGTAATGACGGACTTCAACAATATTTTCCATTGTAACTTATAGGTCACACATAAGCAATCCGGGGATGAAAGCTGCTATGGACTGTCTTTTAGTACCATACGCTAATTTTACTTATGGATACTCCACCGTCGGACTTACGCGCTCCTTTTTACAAACAATTTGGCGGCGTCCAGTGCAAGATGCTTCGAGACCACATTGCTAGTGGCGCAAAGGGCAAGCGGGAGAGCATTTGGAGGAAAAGCGCGAGAAGATAGAGGTACCGAATGACTGATTGCGAAGTACAGAACAAACGCCGGAGCTTGGGAGGAAAGATGGATCGCGAACGCCGCCGCACGCCACGCTACATGTTTTTTGCCAGCGCGGAATTGCTGGAAGAAAAATCCGAAGTGCGAATTGCGACGCGCGTCAGCGAACTGAGCCGCAACGGATGTTACCTGGACATGATGAACCCATTTCCCATGCACACGGTGATCCGGGTGAAGATCTGGACGGAAGAAAACATTCTGATTGAGACCAAGGCGTCTGTCGTTTATTCGCAGCCGAATCGTGGTGCGGGCCTGGCGTTTGTGGATTTGGATCCGAGGTACGCGCCTCTGCTGGAAAAGTGGCTGGCGAAAGCGGAGAAAGAATCGTAGCTCGCCGCGGGACGAAATTGAAAACGGCCACCTGGAAAGATGGGCCCTACAAATCATCAGGGACTGCCGCTACTTCAGCTCAATCTCGACAATCTGACCCTCGCCGGTTCCCGCATTTGCCAGGCTGTGCGTCACCTTCGAAGTGACCCAATGAAAATCTCCGGGCTTGATTTCGTGTGTAGCCGACTGTCCGTCAGGCGCCGTCATTTTCAAGTTGAAGCCGGTGGCCGCAACGATCAGGTAGGGTCGTTCATGGGTGTGCATCGGAGTGGCGCCCCCGGGCGCGAGCGTCCATTTATAAACGCGGGCGCTGGGATTTTCACCGGCAACCGGCCCGGCGACGGCTGAGGAAGGATGTTCCGGGCGCTGGAGAATTTCCACGTCCAACACGTCGAAAAGACCTTTACCAACATTGTGAACACGATGGGTGAAGGGAGTTTCACGCAGGGTACGCAAGGTAACATTGCCGGGTTTCTGCTCGACGGGAGCGCTCTCCGGTTCATTGGGGAGTTGCTGGGCTGAGCTGGTGTTGCCGAGCCACACAGCTACATCGTCAACCGAATGCACGTGATACAAGCTGCTTTCGCCGGGCTGGAGGATAACTCGCAGCACGAGCAGGTTGTCATTTTTCAAGACGAGATGGTGGTGCGGCTCCTGCTCGACTGGAACGGGTGCGGAAGCTTCCTGCGTGGCGAAGAGTGTAAGGAGGACGAACGCGGGCGCGACGTTGAGCCAGGGTTTCACGGTTGGAGCCTTTCATGGGGATTGGCAGCGGGTTGATTCTACTGGTGAATGAAAACGGAGCCAAAGGGTTTCTGGGGCCGCCTGCCAGTCGCGAAGGGACCTCCTAAAACTAAACCCAAGTTGAGACTAGAATTTGCATTCGAGATTCAGCTGGAAGCGGCGGCCGGGGTAGGCAGAGGCGGGAAAACCAAGATTGGGGCCCGCGACACCGATGAAGGTCACATAGTTCGGATGATTCAGGATATTGAAAATATTGAGAGCCGCGGTCAGTACGGGACCGTCTTTTTTCTCTTTCTTGAAATGGAAATCGTGAGCGACGTTGACGTCAAGATTCAGAAGACCCGGCCCGTGCAGCGAATTGCGCGGCGCCAGTCCGCCATTCGGGCGGTCGTTGAAAACACCGTCGCCGTTCGAATCGAGTCCGGTGATTACATTGACCGGCTTGCCCGAGTACGCTTGAAGCGCGACCCCGAGGCTGAATAGGCTTGACGGCTCGAAGCTGCCGAGCAAGTCAAATTTGTGGCGGCGGTCATTGTCGGAGCGCGCCCAATCAAGATTCGAGAAATTGCTGTTGCCGGGAAAATACGTGATGCCGCTGGTGTTGTTGTAGGACTTGCCGAGAGTGTATTGCGCCTGGCCGGCAAAATATTTGGACGGCTTTCCACGAAAGTTCAGCTCGAGCGAATTGCCCTTCTGGTAGCCTTCCGATTCCATCTGGCGGATCTGGCCAAAGGCGGGATTGGGGCGCGAGAGATAGTCGGGTGCGAGGGGCGCGTTGATGTCGCGCGACATGAATAGATCAATGCCACGCGTGCCCACGTAGGTGGCGCTGAATGTGCTCTTCGAAGTGATCTGCCGCTCGATGCCAAAGCTGTATTGAACAATGTAGGGAATCCTGACGTGAGGATCGAGTTGCACCAAGCTGGTGGGGACTCCTGCAAGGTCCGCTGGTGTGACGGGAAAAGGGACAGTCCCGCCGGTTTGCAGCGGAAGGATCTGGCGCAGGAGATTGATCCCGTTGTAATGCAGCAGGTCGGCGATGGCGCGATTGCCGGAGCGGTCATAGAAAACGCCGGCGCCGCCGCGGAAAACGGTTTTGCTCTGGGGCCTGGGCGCGTAGGCGAACGCGAAGCGGGGCGCAAAGTTGTTCACGTCGTTGTTGAAATAGTTTTGGAAGTAGTAGCGCACGCCGAGAGTGACGGAGAGATTCGGTTTGATGCGCACGCTGTCTTCCATAAAACCGGAGACGATTCGTTCCCAGAAGACGACGTGTCCATTGCCGGTCTGGATTCGGAAACCGGCGGGTTGGTTTGCATTGAACGCGTTGATGTCGGCGAAAGTGTAGGTGCCCTGTTGGTTCGTAAAGTCGTCGTTACCACGGCGGCTGAGATCCGGAACGTCGACGCCAAAAGCCAACATGTGGCGGCCGCTGGTGTAAGTAACAAAGTCGGTTCCATCGAAGTGGGCTTCCGTACGGTGGAAATCGGCCTGCGCGCCGCCGCCCGTGAAATAGCCCTGAACGATCATTTGGGGAGCGGAAACGTTGCTCGTGGTCGGTTGATCGTTGTGTCCGAAGAGGAAACGAAGTTGGTTTACCCACTTCGATGAAAAAATGTGGCGGTAGCTGACGTTGAGTTCGTGCTCTGTGAAACCCGTGGTATAGCCGGCCTCCGGCAAAACAAGACCGCCGACGCCCTGATTTTTGAGTTTCTGATCCTCGTAGGAGTATCCCACCCAGACCTGGTCGCCATTGTCGAAGTCATGGAAAGCGCGAAACGAGCCAAAGAAATGGCGCTGCGGCGCGGCTACATTCGCGTCAGTTACGGCGCCGTTTGCACCGAAGGCGTGGACGACGGCCTGGAGATTGTCGTTGTCCTGTTCGAGCGAGAGAAGAAAGGTGTTTCTTTTATCGTGGCCAAGCGGCCCGGTGAAGGAACCCTCTTCCATATAACGGCTTTCGGAAGGCTTGGTGGTGGCAAAGGCGTTGCTGGCATCGAAAACGGAATTGCGGGTGAGGAAATTCACGGTGCCGTGATACGCGGGCGTGCCGCCTTTGGTGGTGATTTCAACGCGGGCGCGGCCGGGGCGCGCGAATCGCGCGGAATAGGGATTCTGATTGATTTTTACTTCCTGGACTGCGGAAGCGGAAACGCCGGGGCCGTTGGCCTCGACGCCGTTGACTACAAGAGATACACCGCTGGTGGCGATGGCGTCGTCGCTGAGGAAGCGGGAGAGGAGGGTGATGTAGTCGAGATCGAAGACGGGGACGCGATCGAGGGCGTCGCGGGTGATGTTATTGGCGTTGAGATTTTCGGAGGCGTCGGAGGAGGTCTGGGGGACGTTTTCATCGGCAGTGACGCTCACAACCTCACTGACCGCGGAGATGGCCAGCGTGATATGCAGAGGAGCGAGCGGCTTTGCGCTTACAGTGACATCGGCGAGGCCATCCTTGAAACCGACAGCGTGGATGCGAAGGCGGTATTTGCCGTAGGGCATGTCGTCGAAGAAAAAGTAGCCGACGCGATCGGTGGTGGTGGATGCCTGAACGGAGCCGTTAGAGGTAAGGAGAGTGATCTGGGCATCAGCCACTTCGGCGGAAGAAGGATCCAGGACCGTGCCGGAGAGAGTGTGGGAGGGAGGTGTGGGTTGTTGCGTCTGGGCGAGGAGCGCGGTGGGGAGAATGGTAAAGATGAGGAGCAGGAGAAGCGCACGATTCGTGGAACGCTCTTGAGCTGCCGGATTGGAAGCTACACGTTTCATTTTGGCCCGTGGGCGAAGAGCACACAGAGAAACAAGCGAACACAACGCTGAAAGAAAGGTGACACGCCCTCTTCTGCACCGACAAGGTAGTCCAGCAAACCTAAACGGAAGATAAAAGGGTGGCGGAGCGTTAGCCCCTGGCTTTTTGCAATTCTTCGGTGAGCGCGGGCATGATTTCGAAGATGTCGGCGACGATTCCATAATCGGCGATTTCGAAGATGGGCGCATTCTGGTCTTTGTTGACGGCGACGATGGTACGCGCGCCTTTCATGCCGACGACGTGCTGGATGGCGCCGCTGATGCCGAGCGCGAGATACAACTTTGGCGCGACGGTCTGCCCGGAGCTGCCGATCTGGCGCTCCATCGGGAGCCAGCCTTCATCGCAGATTGGGCGCGAGGCGGCGAGTTCGGCGCCCATTGCTTTCGCGAGGGCTTCGGCTTGCGCGATATTTTCAGGCGCTTTGATGCCGCGGCCGATGGAAACAATAAGGGGAGCCTGGGTGAGGTCCACGGCGGATTTTGCTTCCTTGAAAAGTTCCAACGGCTTCGTGCGAATGTCTGAGGCGTTCAGGTTGACGGCGACGGAATTGACCGGTGCCTTGCCGTTCGGATGAGCCGCTAGTTGATCGGCCCGGAAGGCGCCCGATTGAAACGATGCGAACCAAGGAGCGGCGCCAGTGAATGTAACATCGGCAGCGGTCTTGCCCTGAAACATCTGGCGGACGAACACCAGCTTGCCGCCTTCGCTGCGGAAACCCACGCAATCGCCGACCATTCCCTTTCCGAGCATGGCGGCGAGTTTAGGTGCGAAGTCGCGCACCTGATAGGTGTGGGGGAAGAGAACGAGATCGGGTTTTGCCGATTCGATGACTTGTTTAAGCGCGACGCAATAGCCGTCCGGAGTGTAGGCATCGAGTAGGTCATGTTCGACGAGGAAAACCTCGGCGACGTTTTTGGTTGCGAGGTCGCCGGCGAGCACTGCGACGCCTTTGCCGATGACGGCGGCGCTGACGGTGGCTGATGCCGCCGCGGCGATCTGTTGCGCGGCGGCGAGAGTCTCAAAGCTGGAGTTGTTCCACTTGCCTTGGCGTTGCTCGGTGATTACCAGGATTTTCATGATGAGCCTCGACTTTTTCGGAGATGCTGGCCGGCAGGATGCCGGCGCTACAGTACCCGCGCTTCGAACTTGAGTTTTTCGACCAGCTTGGCCGCGGCTTCCTTCGGCGTACCGGTGAGGAATTCCGTTTTCTTGGTTTTGGTGGGGACGTAGATTTTTTCAATTCTTTGCGTCGGTTCGAGGGAGACGCCGAGGGCTTCGCGGGTGAGAGCGGCAATCTCTTTTTTCTTTGCGGCCATGATGCCTTTGAGCGTGGCGTAGCGGACCTTGTTGATGCCCGACTGAATGGTGAGGACCGCGGGAAGCGGGCACTCTATCCACTGGAACCAGCCGGCTTCGAGCTCGCGCTTGAGCTTCATTTTCGCGTCCTGCACGTCAATCTGCATGATGAGCGTGGCGTGCGGCAGATTCAGCAAGGCGGCGAGAAGGACGCCCGTCTGGCCGAAGCCGTGATCGTCGCTCTGGAGGCCCGTGAGGACGAGATCGACTTTTTCTTTGGCAATCGCCGCGGCGATGACTTTTGCAGTGCCGAGTGGATCGAGTTGCGCGAAATTGTCGTCCCCGATGTGGATGCCGCGATCAGCGCCCTTGGCGAGAGCTTCCTTGATGGTTTGCTTCACTCGTTCGGGGCCGAGCGAAAGCGCGATTACCTCGCCTCCATGTTTTTCTTTCAAGCGGAGCGCTTCTTCGAGCGCGTAGGAGTCTGGCTCGTTCATTTCGAAGCCGATGTCCGACTCCTTGATCCAGTTGCCGGCGATGGCGAGGGGGGCATCTTTGGCAGGAACCTGCTTGATACAGACTAGAATGTTCATGTGGTCACCTTCAAAATCTTGGGAGCGCTCGGACGAAAGGCGGCCTCTACGAAATAGGTTGGCCTTGCCTGCATTGCTGGAAACCCTCAGGCCTCAAAGGCCTGAGCTACAGAATTTTGCAAAAGCTGCGCGGGGAGCGAAGGAGGGAAAGATTACTTCCCGGCCCAGCGCTTGAAAATCAAGGCGGCGTTGGTGCCGCCAAACCCGAATGAATTCGAGAGCGCGTACTCCACGGTGGCTTTGCGGGCGACGTTGGGAACGTAGTCGAGATCGCAGTGCGGATCCGGCTTTTCCTGGTTGATCGTGGGCGGAAGGATCTGGTCGCGCAGTGCAAGGACGCAGATACCGCCTTCGAGGCCGCCTGCGCCGCCCAGGAGGTGTCCGGTCATGGACTTGGTGGAGCTGACCGGCAGTTTCTTGTTGATGGCGCGTTCCCCAAAGAGGCGCTTCATCGCGGTGGTTTCGATGGCGTCGCCAAGCGGCGTGGACGTACCGTGCGCGTTGACATAGCCGATGTCGTCGGGAGAGAGCTTCGCATCCTTCAACGCGGCTTTC
>Ga0137412_10002950_pt1 | contig 13537 bp, 12 predicted proteins | sample CZODoug2_1_16fun_FD_122160 | JGI IMG/M metagenome (GOLD analysis project Ga0137412, IMG submission 122160) | Vadose zone soil fungal communities from Angelo Coast Range Reserve, California, USA - CZODoug2_1_16fungal (Hybrid Assembly) | ecosystem: Environmental > Terrestrial > Soil > Vadose zone... | reverse complement strand
CTCTTCATCTGCCCGGAATGCTTTCTGAAAGCCGGAACGATGAGGTCCTTCCCACGCGGGGTAAGGGCGATGATACGCACCCGCCGGTCTTCCGTGCTCTCAACCCGGGTTACCAAGCCCTTCGCGAAGAGGCGGTCCACAGCGATACTGATCGAGCCTGGGGTCAAATCGACGATCGAGCCGATCGTATTGACGGGCAAAGTTCCTTTGTTCAGCAGGACTTCCAGCACGCCGAAATCCGATAGGCCGAGCCCGGTCCCTTCAATACCAGCGGCTGCGTACCTTGTCAGGGCGCGCATCGCCTTCATCATTACTAGCCAGGCGTGGTCCGTTTCTTGATTGCTTCGGGTCATAAAAACTGCATCCCTCGAAGTATACCCAAATCAAGTCTATTGGCATCAATATAGTTGACGTCATACAATGGCGCAATCGCAAAGGAGAACCCGGTTATGAGAATCGCTTCCGTAATTGCCCGATATCTGGCGGGCGTGATCTTTCTCGTTTTTGGGCTAAACGGCTTCCTGAACTTCATCCCCCTGCCTCCGCCCGGGGGCATTGCTGGACAGTTCATGGGTGCCCTTTATGCCTCGCACTACCTGTGGGTGATTTTCGGGTTTCAGGTCATCGCAGGTGTACTTCTGCTGGTCAACCGCTACGTACCGTTGGCGGTGGCAATTCTGGCGCCGGTGCTTGTCAACATCCTTACTTTCCACGCCTTGATGGCCCCTAGCGGGCTTCCGCTGGCCCTTTTCGTGGCATTGCTATGGATCGTGATGTTCATCGAAGTGCGACCGGCGTTTTCCGGGTTGTTTCAGTCGCGCTTTCAGTCGCGGGCCTGAGCCCAGGAGAAAGGAGCTAAAACATGTCGCAAGAACTCACCGTCGTCATCACCGGATCCACTGGGAAACAAGGCGGCGCCGTCGCGCGGGGCCTCCTTGAGCGAGGCCACAAGGTCCGCGCCGTCACGCGCGACACAAACTCAAGCCAGGCCAAGTCGCTCGCGAGTGCCGGGGCGACGCTCGTTGCCGCGTCGCTCGAAGACACTGCGGCGCTCACGCAGGCCCTCGAAGGAGCGACCTCTCTCTTCGCGATGACGACGCCGTCGGGCGGCACAGACGCCGAGACACGACAAGGTATTGCGGCCGCCGACGCAGCCAAGGCAGCAGGGGTGCACCTCGTCTTCACATCGGTCGGCTCCGCCAACCGACAGACGGGTGTTCCGCACTTCGACAGCAAGTACGAGGTTGAAAAGCACATTGCCAAACTCGGTGTCCGCGCAACGATTCTCGCGCCCGTTGCCTTCATGGAGAACCTCTATTTCATAAAAGAGCAGCTCGCTAAAGGGGTTTACGCGGCGGCGCTCCCGCCGACAAGGGCGCTAGCGCAAGTTGCTGTTCCAGATATCGGGGCGGTCGCCGTTCGCGTCCTCGAGGACTCCGCTCGATTCACCGGGAAGCGTTTCGACCTCGCGGGCGACGAGCTCACAGGTAATGACGCCATGAGCATTCTCTCGCGGGTCACCGGTCGCAACTTTACCTATTATCAAGTCCCGCTCGATGTTGTCCGTCAGCGCATGGGCGAGGATGCCGTCAAGATGTACGAATGGTTCGACCGCGTCGGTTTTGCGGTGGATCGCGCGGCGCTTCGCCGTGAATTTCCCGACGTTACCTTCCACGACTTCGAGTCTTGGACCAAAACTCAGGATTGGAGTGCGCTTCATGTCTAAAGCAGTGCAGTTCGATTCGTATGGTGGCATCGACGTTCTCGAGGTGCGCGACGTGCCTCGCCCCGTTCCAGGAGCCGGTGAGGTTTTGGTCCAAGTCAGGGCAGCGGGAATCAATCCGAGTGAGGGAGTGATCCGGAGCGGCGCGTTGCACCACCTATTTCCAGCGACGTTTCCGTCCGGTCAGGGCAGCGACTTGGCGGGAGTGGTGGCCGAACTCGGTCCCGACGTCACCAGTTTCACTGTCGGCGACGAAGTGATCGGGTTCTCCATGCGGCGGTCCAGCCAAGCCGAGTACGTGATTGTGCCCGCGAATCAGTTGACACCGCGGCCGTCCAAGGTGCCGTGGGAGGTAGCCGGTTCGCTGTTTGTCGCGGGGGTCACCGCCTACGCCGCAGTGCGGGCGGTGCATCTCGTACCGGGGGATACGGTGGTGATCGCAGGTGCCGCTGGAGGTGTCGGTTCGATTGCGGTTCAGCTCGCCCGACGCGTCGGCGCCACGGTCCTCGGGATCGCCGGGCCGTCCAACGATGCTTGGCTAACTGGCCATGGCGCGGTCCCGGTCAACTATGGAGACGATCTGCCGGCCCGATTACTGGCCGCAGCAAAGTCCGGACACATTGACGCACTACTGGATTTCTTCGGTGGAGGATATGTCGCCATGGCAATTGAAGACCTCAGGCTCCCGCGCGAAAAGGTCGATACCATTGCCGATTTCGATGCCGTGAAGCGGTTCGGAGTCCAGTCAAAAGGCGGCGCTGATGCCGCAACCGCAGCGGTGGTCGCCGAGTTGGCCGACCTCGTCGCACGGGGTGAGCTGGAAGTGCCGATTGCCGGAGTCTTCGCCCTCGACGACGTGCGGGAAGCGTACCGACAGCTCGAATTGCGCCACACCCGCGGCAAGTTGGTGCTGCGACCGTGAGTGGCGGAGGCACCGCTGAAATGTACGAAATGGTTCGATCGATTCGGTTTTGTGGGGATCGCGCCCACTCGAGAGAGAATCCCAACCCCAACAAACGAGAGGCGGGCCGCTTCGCTGAATATCGCCGGGAGTTGGCCACTCGACTCATCGTTGGAGATACCGTCGTGGTCGCACGCTTGCTATATCTTGTGTGGTACCACAAGCACGTCATTAGGGAATCCGATTCTTGCCCAAAGTCGTCCGATATCGTCAAAACCGATACGTAAGACCAATATTGACGAACACAATTTCTTTCGACGGAGGAGACTGCTGCAAGAAAGTCCCTGTAACGAATCCCGCGAGATTCAACGCTGCCAGGAAATGCTCGCTGATCGCCCAACGAATTTCCAGATTGGGCTGACTGCCGACGTAGCGCGCGTCACTAAGATTCGCTGGCCGTAGTTGCACGTTCTCGAAGCTATAAACCGCATCTTTTGTGCTCTCGCGCCAGAACCAGATCCAACAGAATTCTCCGGTCACGTTCTGCAGAGGATGGAACTGAAATTGCGGCTGAATAGACAGCAGATTTGCCGGCCCCATAAGTGCGAACTTCGGCCCGAAATAAGCTCCTCGCGGAAATAGCGCGTTGAATGTTCCTAGTGTATTCGGCTGGCCATTATCTCCGCTGATGGCGTCAGCCTGGAGCCCGAAGCGCCCCCGCCACACCGGACCTGGAAGCGTCCACCCGATATTCCCTCCAGCGCCCCATGCACGGATCGAGCGATTCCCGAAAGAACCCCACTGGAACCCAGTCTCGATGTTGTAATCAAAACCCGCCCTGGGCGGTTCGCCAGGCAGGCGATTGAAATACCGCCCTGCAATCATGCGGCGCTGCTCTCGTGCGGATTGGCTGGCGTACGTCGGCGACTTTGCATCGTAATCAAGAAAGTAGACATCGGACATGAACCGCGGGCTCCAGCGTAGATTCGAAGCATACAAGCCCCACAGAGTGATTCCCGGGTTAGGTACGTCATGCCAGGCGCTAGGGTTGATCTCGACCGGCTTGACAGCGATCAGGTCAATGCGCCCCTTTGGTTTGTCATACCCTATCCGGACGCCATCGAAGGCGCTTCTTACGTTCACTCCCTCGTTATCGTCCAGAAGGCGCCCTGTTCCGAGCACGACTTCTTGGCGCCCGACAATGACATCCCAGCCGGGGTGCGGATCATGTAGATTGCCGCCGAACTCGACGAAACCTTCATGTCCGTCGGCGATGTCCTTGTCGATTGCCGGTCGCGGATATTTGCCGCTGAACTCATCGAACGCCAAAGCCACAAACACACGCGCGTGATCTCCCAGGCGCAGATCGATATCGGGCATCAGCCGCTCCAGTACATAACCTGTCACATTTTGCGGCCCTGCGCCCCAGTCATTGTTGTTGAGGTACTGAAACTCCGTCCGGTTCTCAAGTCCGAGCGTTAGGTAATTTGTTTTGGAGTCGTTCAGTGGAATGAATTTCAACCTGTCGTAAGGGTCGACTCGTTGGGATGGGTCGCGCAACAGACTCCAGTCTTGAAACCTCGGGAAAGGGCTAAGCGGAGGCCGTACCCCCGGTTGTGGTGCATCCAAGGGCGTCGGGTCTGGCGTCTGCGCCTGGAGCCCGGCCGTGACAAAGAGGCACAGCCCTAAAATGACCAAACAGCGCACGGGTCGGCTTCCTTCCATTACTCAGTCGGGAAACAGAGTGGAGTACGCTTGATGTTTTTGCGTATCTCCGCGTATCTCCGTGTCCATCCGACGCAAAATTCCCTCACGGGCTCAAACGAAGCGACGCAAAGCTTCATTGGCGCGGTCCTGAATGGTGGCGTTCCTTTCTGTTGCTGATGCCCTCGGCTATCAATGGAATTAAATCGAGCGTCAGAGAGAAACCAAGCAGGAGGTCGGATCGAACTCCTCTCCTGCCTGGCAAACCGATTCCCCAAAAAAATCAAAAGCCCGGTTGCTTGGTCTCAGCGAGAAGTTGCAATTCCCATGCATAGGCCACGCCCGTGGCACCACCATGCTCGAGAAGCAAATTGACGAGATCCGGCAGAGTCTTCTCGCGCGCCCAATCACGCTGCCACTCTCCTAAGAGAGCTATCCAGGTGATAGGCACAATGCCAGCCTGAACCATTCTGCGCACCGCCATATCGTGCGCTTCCGGCGAGACTCCTCCTGAAGCATCGGTCACAACGTAGACCTCAAATCCCTCTCCTTGAGCCTGGATCGCCGGCATTGCAAGACACATCTCCGTCCACAACGAGGCGAGGACCAACTTCTTGCGCTTCGTGGCCTTGACCGCGGTCACGACCTTCTCATCTTGCCATGCATTGATGAATGTTCGATCGATAACTTCATTGTTGGGAAAGACATCTTGAATTCCCTTGATAATCTTGCCGCCCCGCGCCGCGACGACGGTTGTCAAGATCACAGGCACGCCGAAGGCTTTCGCCGTCTTCGCCAAGCCGATGACGTTGTTGGTGATCATCGTCGGCTCGTGACTGTTGAGATTCGCAAACTGAAACGGTTGATGATCAATCAATACCAAGACGCTCTCTTCCGGCGTCAGGAGCGCATTCAGTCCGGTTTTCAATGAACTCACAGTGTGTGTCTCTCCCTTGCGCGGTCAGACATCGTGAGTACATAAGTTCAGCGCCACAGCGATGACCGCTGTACCGCCTTTACCGCGAAACAACGCTCAGGTGGTAAAGGCCAGTCTGACCTGCGACGACAGGCTACTTTGGCAATGCGAATCGCATCTTGTCACAAATCGCTATTTTTGGAACAAAATGGGCTGAGTGATTCAGAACCGATAAGGTGATCCCAGTGTTGGCGGCGATAGGTCGATGAAAGGGTCCTGACTTGACTATTTCTTTGGCGGATCTAGGAATGTGTAAATCGCGCCAATCTTGTCACCCTTGATCACGAGCACGTCGATGCCAGTGATAACGGGTTCCGCTCCAGCGGGACCGAATCCCCAATCGAGCTTGCCGGCGCCGTGAATTGCCATAATTTCGCCCCGCTCGGTAAAGATAAAGTTGGGGAACTTTTTGGCAAGCCCATCGGCCGCAAGGGCAATACCTGAATGCCCTTCATACCGGGCGTCGTGATCGATGAACACACCATCTTCAGCCCACAGTCTTGCGATGGCCTTATGACGCTTCTCAGTGTCGGGTTCGCTAAAGACTCCATGTATGTTTTCGCGTAGCAATGTTTCAACTGTTTGTGCCATGTGGATATGTCCCTCTCGTTGTTCGTGGATACGCCCCAATACTGAGATGGGGCTTATCGAAAGTGCCGTAGCGGCAAGGGCGGTCACAACGTACCGCCGCGTTGGCCTGTATCGATCATCTGTTGTGCTACTCTCCAAAACCATAGCTTCAAGTTTCCCCGGCATCACGTTCTCTCGTGGCAGTCCTATCCACACGGACAAGACTCCTCTTGAGCATCCACTAGAGCCCTCGTTGCATTCTTGTCTGTTTTCTGCAATCTTGTTCTAATCTTGCGTTGGCGGGTCGCGCCGGCGCGAGGGGGGCGCGGCCCTATGGGGGCGTTCGGCGGGATCATTAGTCAAAAATGAGGGTCGAGGCTTTGTCAGATATTGTGACATCATTTGTTAGCGACATGAACAAACCTGAACCATTTGATTTTCGTGCGCCACATGGCATCAACAGGGTCGAGCATCGATCGCGGTGCTGGAACAAAATTACGGTTCGTCACGTTGTTCAGTATCTAAATCCCGGTCGAGTGTGGCACGACATATCCTCTAGACGGACCACCGTCGCTATCCTACTCGAACAGACCGGCGGGTACTGCGAGCCCAGGCTAAATGTGAATCGGCCAACGCCACGGTGCCGCTACGACGCCGGACATACTGTGTTTATCCCGCCGGATATGTCAATTTGGGGCTACTCGGACAATATCAAATCGACCCGTGACCTCCGGCTTCACTTTGACTTGGATACGTTGCCAAAGGTCCTCGGAGAGGATCTGAGCTACTCTAAGGCGACGGCTCCTATACTGATGCTGTACGACGAGAGAGTGACGAACTGTGCTGCGTTGCTCGCCGAAGAATGTATCAGCAGTCTCTCCGAGAATCGGATGTATGGAGAGAGTCTTACTATGGCGCTGATGGCGGCGCTGTTTGCTTCTCATGATGCCTCAAATCGGGCTGTCAACAGTGGGCTTGCGCGATGGCAACTAAGACGTGTTTTGGAATTCCTCGAAGCACATCTCACTGAGGATATTGGCCTGGACGAACTCGCCCAACTGGTAGGTCTCTCCCAATCCCAATTTGCGCGTGCTTTCAAGGTTTCGACGGGGCTTCCGCCATATCAATGGTCCCTCCACAATCGAGTGAAGAGAGCACAAGAAATGTTATTGAACGGCAGTGACTCTCTCGCCGACATCGCTATACAGAACGGTTTTGCCGATCAAAGCCACTTCACCAAAACGTTTCGTCGTGTGACGGGTACAACCCCGGCGAATTGGAAACGGGTTCGTCGGAGCTAAGGCCGATAATCCGCCAGCCGACGGCGCTCACTTCTCGAATGATGAAAATGAAACTAAAAGCTCGCGAGAGTACTTGATTCTTCGTCCGTGGGATTAGGATTAGCACCGAGAAACGCCCTAGCAGTGACTATTGCATTCCTAGCGAGAAGCCGACTTCACAGGACTAATCCGCCGTAAGAAGCCGCATGGCATTCCGGTTGGCCGACCATGATCCCGAAATCGGTGCGAGGTGGCACTCCTCCACCACAAGCCTCTAAACCTACTCGTATCGCAATGCGACCATCGGGTCAACCTTCGTGGCGCGGCGGGCTGGAATATAGCAGGCTAGCAGAGCCACGGCGAGCAGGATTAGTGAAGGGGCTACGAAGCTCAGGGCATCAGTGGCGCTTGTGGAGTAGAGAAGTGACCGCATGATGCGCGTTGCCGACAATGCTCCGACCAATCCCAGCAACAAACCAAACGCCAGCAACTGCAGACCTTCTCTGATCACCATGCTCAACACATTGCTTCGCTGAGCGCCAAGGGCAATACGCACGCCGATCTCGCGCGTGCGTTGGCTCACAGAGTAGGAAATAAGTGCGTAAATACCCATCGCCGACAGAAGCAGGGCTAGTGCGGCAAATCCGCTGACTAGCCACGTGCGAAAGCGCTGCTGCACTAAGGATTCATCAAGCAACTGATCCATCGTACGTATCTGCGCCAGGGGTAGAGCACTGTCCATGCTTGCAAGTTGGGTGCGAATTGCGGGCACAATTCCCGGCACATTTCCACTACTGCGTACTACCAAATACATCTCGCGTGACCACATCACCCAGCCATTTTCATTGTAGGGAACGTACAGAGTCGGGCCGGGTCCGGAATCTAGCCCTGAGTATTTCACGTCTCCGACTACACCCACGATCGTTTCCCACGGGGATTTTGGATCAGGGTCGCCCGTTTGAATCCGGCACCCAATCGGGTCTTTACCGGCGAAATACTGTTTCGCCATGGTCTCGTTGATGATCACAATCATGGGATCCTTGTCGCTTTCCACCTTGTCAGACGGAGAGAAAAAGCGCCCCTTCACTAGCGGAATCCCGAGTGAACGAAAGTAGCCTGGACTCACCCCCATCTCTTCCGCAAGCTGTAATTGGCGGTTGCGATCGTAGCCTTGCCCTTCCACCGTAAATGGATTGGTAATCTCCAGCAGATCTGGAGGCAGGCTCATGGTGATGCCCGCTGCTTTCACACCGGGCAGCGATTGCACTCTTTCCAAGAACTGCTGCCAGAATTGCGAGATTTGAGGTGGATCGGCATATTTATTGGGGAGAGAGATTGCTGCGGTGATTACGTGATCGGCTTGGATCCCGGGATTCACGTCGCTCAGGCGAACAAAGCTTCGAATGAGCAGGCCTGAGCCGATCATCAGCAGCAAGGCCAGCGCGACCTCAAAGACCAACAACGCGCGGTGTGTCCGATGAGCAGAAGCCGACGACGACGAGCGGCTCGCATCTTTCAAAGGATCGCTCAGCGATGGGCGCGAAGTTTCAAGTGCAGGCGCCAATCCAAACAGTATCCCGCTGCCGACGCAGACCACAAACGTAAACAGCAGCACTCCAGAGTTGATGCCGACTTCATCTAACCGTGGCATCTGCCCAGGGCCAAACACCAGAAAGGTTCGAACAGCTATGTAGGCAAGTAGCAACCCAATGAGCCCTCCCAGCAGTGAAAGCACGGCGCTCTCGGTGAGAAGCTGGCGCACAACCCGTTCGCGGCTAGCGCCCAACGCCATGCGCACCGCCACCTCGGGCTGCCGTACCGTCGCTCGCGCCAGCAGTAGGTTGGCCACATTGACGACAGCGATCAAAAGCACCAGCGCGATTGCGCCCAGCAATACCAGCAAAGCCGTGGAGACGTCGCTGACCATCCACTCCTTCATAGGCATCATCACGCCGACCAGGTCCGGGGAACTCGGATATTGCGCCGTGACTTGAGCGGCGATGTCGTTCAATTCTGCTACAGCCTTGCGAACACTGACACCCGGCTTGAGTCTTCCTAGGGCAAGCAAGCCGTAGGGAGGACGCACGGTTGGCGAATTCAACGTGTGAATCGCCCAGACATCGGCTGGCCTGCGAGATGGGAAGCGGAAACCTGCTGGCATGACGCCGACGATAGTATGCAACTTACCGTCGAGCCTAAGCGTGCGGTTCAGTACCTCGGGATCGGAACCCAGATGGTCTCGCCAGAATTGCTCACTGATTACAACAACTCCGGATGCGCCTGGACGATCTTCTCCGGGCTGAAATCCACGTCCTCTGAGCGGTGCAACGCCAAAGATCGAAAAGAAATTCGCGCTCACCCCCACGCCGGGAATCCGTTCCGGCGCCCCCATTCCGCTCAGCGCAAAGCTGCTACCAGCACCATCGAGAACCGCAACCTGTTCGAAACTCTGCTGGTGGTCACGCCACGCCAGAAAGTCCGCAGTACCCATGGGGCTCATTCCCGAACCGTGGCGCTGGTTTGTCCCCACAATAACGAGCCGCTGGGGTTCGGGATAGGGCAACGGCCGAAGTAAGATTGCGTCAACCAGGCTGAACATGGCCGTATTGGCACCAATCCCAATGGCAATTGCCATCACGGCGACGGCTGTGAACAGGGGCGACTTGCGCAGCATGCGCACGCCATAGCGAACGTCCTGCACAAAAACTTCGATTGCAAACTCCCAACCTACCGCTCGTACTTCGTGCTTCACCGTTTCCATCCCGCCCAGTTCCAGCCGCGCAGAACGCAAGGCCTCTTCCGGTGTCGCACCCGCTCGTACCTTTGCTTCAGCCGCGTTTTGCAGGTAGGTGTTCAGTTCCTCGGTGAGTTCGCTCTCGGTCTTGTCTCTTCTAACCAGCTCTTTCAGTCCGGCTGTGAGATGGCGAAAGATGTTCATGATGCCCCCCGTGCGCGAATTCGGCGCTATGCTTCAAGAATGCGTGCGATTGCGACGGATTGCGTTTTCCAGTCGCGCGTCTCCGACTTAAGTTGCTTTCTTCCTACCGCAGTCAAAATGTAGTATTTTGCGCGCCGGTTGTTTTCTGTGGCCCGCCATTCGCTGTCCACCCACCCGGCGCGCTCCAGCCGCTTAAAGGCTGGAAAAAGAGAGCCTGGATTGACCTGAAACACTCCCTGGCTGATCTGCTCAATGCGCAGCCCGATACCATGCGCATGCATCGGCTCAAGCGCAAGGGTCTTCAGGATGAGCATGTCGAGCGTGCCCTGAACCAGCGCCGTATTGTTGTCAGGCATGCAAAGTCTCCCCTAGAAGGCAACAACGCTACGATCCTCCTTCTTACCCTAGATTGTCAACTGGAGAGGCATAAAACGAAATGGGGGTATCAGATAAAAACGCGGGCGCCTTGATTTCGATCCACCCCTTCCTAAGAACAGCGCGCTTTGAGTGGATGCAGGTACTGGCCCGGCGGATTGTCGCCCGATGACGGGCAAGACCGGAAGCTATCGTGCCCGCGCTTGTATTGATTGGTCTGGCTAACTTCCAGGTGGAAGGCAGGCCCGTCCCCCTACCTGCATGCGAGTTGGCAAGCATTCGGTTGCGAGCCGAGTGCTTGGTTTCATCGCCATTGATCTGATAAACCGCAGAAACATCTGCCGCAGTTAAGCTTCGTTCGCCTTCATTAATCGCAATTAATCGTGATTCGCGCAGTCGACACTTCATCATCGAAGGGCCGAATTTCCTGAAAATGTTCGCAACTCATTGAATGACAAAGGAGTTGGCTCCCCGGGGGAAAATCAGCAACTTGTGATTAACGGTGACAAGTTACTTACTCCTTTTTCATCAGCTTTAAGCAGGATATCGTACACGAGGATCTATTTTGACTTGCTCGTTGAGTAGCTGACCGACCTCACGGTCCAAACGCAATGCCGCGAGATTCACGGTGTCGACTTGCTCGTGGCTACGGTTCGCCCCAGATTCCAGCCGCCGCCCAAGGCGCGATACAGTCCAACCAGATTGGTGGTGACAGACGTCTGACTTTGTACGAGCTGATCTTCGTTTGCGTAAAGATCGCGCTGTGCATCCAACACCGACAAAAAATCGACGAGACCTGCTTTGTATTGCTCGGTGGCTAGATCCACGGCCAACTGGCTGTGCGCTACCGCATCGTTCAGCCGGTCGCGGCGCTCCTGTTCTTGCGAATAGCTGACCAGGGCGTTCTCGACCTCTTCGAGAGCGTTGAGAACTGTGGATTGATAGCCGATCACGGCCTCCCGCTGGCGCGAGGTCTGTACGGCGATGTTCGAACGTATGCGGCCACCAGTGAACAAGGGCAAACTGATACCAGGACCAACCGAAAAAAAGTTTCCTGCGCCCAGCGTGAGATCATGGAGTTGAGCGGCCTGACGTCCCGCCGTCCCAGTGAGTACAAAGCGAGGAAATAGATCCGCTTTTGCCTCACCGATCCGGGCTGTCGCGGCGGCCAGTTGCGCCTCGCTGCGGCGAATGTCAGGACGTCTCTTCAGGAGATCGGAAGGCAAACCGACATCGACCTCCGGTCCAGCGGAGGGAATTGGATTCGTTTTCTCGAGTTCGCTGCGCAGTGCGCCGGGTTCTTCTCCGAGCAGAACACTCAAGCGATGAATGGAGACATCGATTCCGCTGAGCAGGGTCGGGACAACGGCCTTTGTGGACTCAAGTTGCGCCGCCGCACGCGATACATCAAGCTCGTTGGCCAATCCCGCTTTCGCCCTGGCGCTCGTCAAATCAAGGGTCTCTTGCTGCGTTTTGATATTCTTGTTTGCAATCTCGAGCCGGCGCTGGAAACCCCGTAGTTGCGCATACACGCGGCCGACATCGCCCAACAGAATGATGAGCACGTCGCGGCGATTCTCTTCCGCAGCGGTCATGTCGGCAGTGGCAGCCTGCACGCTCCGACGAATTCCTCCGAAGACATCCAATTCCCATGAGGCGGCAAAGCCGCCCTGAAAATTGTTGTATTCGACTGGGACGATGACGGCAGATTTCTGCGGCCCGGCTGGCACGATGATTCTTTGGCGATTGCGGGTGGCCGAGGCCGCTCCGTCGATGGAAGGAAAATAACCCGAACGAGCGACGCCTCGTGCTGCTCGAGCTTCCTGTACACGTTCGAGAGCCAGCTTGAGGTCCAGGTTTTGTTTGGCGGACCGCTCGACGAGTGAATTGAGCTCCGGGTCTTGGAACGAAGACCACCAGTCATCTTTCTCAATTGGTGTCGCGGCGGTTCCGCGAGCTGCGGCAACCGTCCACTGTCTTGGCACCGCAACTTGTGGCCGCTTGTAGTTTGGCCCAACCGCGCAGCCAGCCAGCAAGAGAATTGAAATAACGAACGAGGTCCAACTCGACCGTCTCATTGCCCGTGTCCTGCTGCGGATTCAGAGCCTTGGCGCGACGGGTTCGCCGCGTCCGGAGTCTTGATGTAAACGTCCATTTGTTGTCCCACGTAAAGAGAAGCGTTTTGGTCCTTAACCCGGTAAATGACCTGGAGAACGCGCGTATCGACGCGCTCGGTGCTATCACCGGTGAGCGACTTCTTGGGGATCACATAGGGCTCGAAGCGGACGAACTCCAGGGGAATTCTTATAGAACCGTTCCCACGAGGAGACGCCGCCGCCAGTGCTCCGCCGCGCACACGCCAGGCATCGTGCTCATCCACATCCACACGGACGTGCAAAGGAGTGACACTTCCGAGAATCATGAGAGGTTCACTGAGCGGACCGCATTGCGCAAACTGGCCCAGCCGCACTCTGTTCTGCAGAATGACGCCCGCAATCGGCGCGCGCATGGTCAGACGATCAATATTGGTTTCAGCCATCTTGACCTGAGCTTCCGCCTGAGCGACTTCCGATTTCGCGACGGCAATGTCGGGAGCCCATGCGCCCGCCTTTAGTAACTTCAACTGGGCTTCCACTTCGGCCAACCGTGCCTGCGCCGCTTTGTAGGCAAGTCTCCGCCGCTGCACGTCCTCGTCACGGACCGCCCGTTTGTCGGTAACGCTTTCGATCAGTCGCACTTGCACCTCAGCATCCGCCAAATTTGCCTGGGCCTCACGCACGCGCTCTTCGGCCGGTGGAATGTCTTCGGCGCGAGGCTCCTGTTCGAGCTTCGCCATGCGCGCCTGAGCCCCTTCTAGCGCAGAGCGTTTGACCTGTTGATCTGCTCGCAGGTCGCGGTCATCCAAAGAGAACAGCTTCTGGCCTTGCCCGACATGGTCTCCTGCTTTTACGTACAACTGCGTGACCATGCCGGAAACGGCGCAACTGACGTCAATGTTTTCAGAGTTGGCTTCGACCAGCCCCACTCCCGCGACGACCTGCTCGAAGCTTGACGTAGGCGGAGCCGAAGG
>Ga0137412_10002949_pt1 | contig 13542 bp, 11 predicted proteins | sample CZODoug2_1_16fun_FD_122160 | JGI IMG/M metagenome (GOLD analysis project Ga0137412, IMG submission 122160) | Vadose zone soil fungal communities from Angelo Coast Range Reserve, California, USA - CZODoug2_1_16fungal (Hybrid Assembly) | ecosystem: Environmental > Terrestrial > Soil > Vadose zone... | reverse complement strand
CAACGCTCGGTGAGCAGCGCTCGATGAGGTCGTGCTCACCGAGAGGGCGCGGGCGATCTCGGCCGCGACCTCGACCAGCGTGGGCGCGACCGCCTCCATCTGCCGGCGGCTCCACCGGCTCCGCGGGGCGGCGACCGTCAGCGCCCCGACCGGTCGCTTGTCCTTGACCGCGATCGGCACTCCCAGGGCGTGCACGTCGCTGAGGTGTTCGCCGAGGTTGAGCGCGTAACCGGACTGCCGGATTCGCTGCAGCTCGTTCTCGAGCGTCTGGATGTCGGGGATCGTGGTGCGGGTCATCCGGCGCAGCTCCGCCGGATAGGTCGCGCGCACGATCGCGGGCGGCAGGTGGGCTAGCAGCACCTTGCCGCCGGCGGTGGCGTAGGGCGGCAGCCGGGCGCCGGTTCGCGTCGCAACTCGAACCGGCGCCCGCGACTCGACGCCATCGATGAACAGCGCGTCGCCGCCGTCGAGCACGACGAGATTGACCGTCTCATTCAGCTCCGCAGACAGATGCATCAGATGCGAATGCGCGACCGCCGCAAGGTGCTGGTCGTCGACGCGCGAGCGGCCGAGTTTCGCGGCCGTGGCACCCAGGCGGTACCGGCGTGAACGGGCGTCCTGTTCGGCGAAGTCGTAGGCGCACAGCGTCGTGAGCAGGCGGTGGGCGGTCGAGACCGCGACATTCAGCTCGACGCTGAGGTCGCTCACCCGCAGCGAGTCCTGCGCCGAAAGGATCAGCAGGGCCCGGAGGGCCTTCGCCACCGCATCGTTGGACTCTTCCGCTTCTTTCGATGATGTCGAAATCATTGCCGGAATCCTTTCCCAGCTTCGCACCGAAAGCTAACGTCCCCGTCAAATGGCGATGCGCACAACCTACCAGTGAGTTCGGCATAGCCGAAACACTCGGAAGGGAGGGTCGGCATGAGACTGGCGGTACGGCGCACGTACTTCGGTGATCGCGTCTGTCTGGCCGGGGTGACCCCCGGGCAGCTGATCGACTTGCACGCGGCCTACACCTACTGGCTCGAGCACGAGGGTGCCGACCACGAGGACGCCACGCGGCGCGCCGCGCACGAACTCCCCCGCAACGTGCCGGACCTGCTCTTCGACGACGACACCCTCACCCTGCCGCGCAAGATCGAGGACTGGGTGCGCGGGCGCGTCGACAGCGGCGAACTGGAGACCGAGTGCAGCATGCCGGACGATCCGCATCGGCTCGCCTCGCCCGTCGGCCGGCCGAACGTCGTGTGGGGGATGACCGGCAACTACCCACGGGAAAACGAGCCGGCTACTAAGTCCGCGCCGCAGAAGCGCCCGATGACCGGCTTTCTCAAGTCGCCGTCGGCCATCGCCGGTCCCCGGGACGCGGTGCGCTACCCAGCGATTGCCGAGCGCGTCGATCCTGAGATCGAACTCGCCGTCGTCATCGGCCGCCGCTGCCATGAATTGGCGGACACCGAGGCGATGTCGGCCGTTGCCGGCTATCTCGTCTTCTGCGACACCGGTTCCCGCGACATCAGTGCCCTGGACAACAACCGCATGGACCGGGCGAAGGGCTTCGACACCTTCGCCCTCGTCGGCCCGGCACTTGTCACCAAGGACGAGATCGCCGACCCGCACGATCTCGCGGTCAGGTTCTGGATCAACGGCGAGCTGACTCAGGACGGCACGACCGCCCAGATGCACCACAGCATTCCCGAACAACTCGTCTGGCTGACGCAGTCACTGACCCTGCGGCCCGGCGACGTCCTGTCGACCGGAACGCCACCCGGTGTCCGGTCGATCCGGCCGGGCGACCGGATTCGCGGAGAGGTCGAGGGCCTCGGCGCCATCGAGTCCGACATCCTCGCGCACCCGACTCCGCCACTGGCGATCGGCTGACCGACCGCGACCAGACCCAACCATCCAGGGAGGACTCGAGGTGTTCAATCACAGGCCAGACAACGGCGCGCGATGCAGCGTCTCGGCGTCGCGGCGGACCATCACTGCGATCGGCCTAACGGTCCCACTTGCGGCGACGATGCTCGCAGCGTGTTCGAATTCCGGGTCCCCGTCGGGCAGCGGATCCGACTCGTCGAAGATCACCATCGCGGTCCAGGTTGCCGCCCCACCGTCGGCGTCGGTATATCTCGCCGACGACCTGGGGTACTTCAAGAAGCAGGGGCTGGACGTCAACATTCAGATCGTCGCCAACAACGCGCTCCAGATCGCCACGGGCCAGTTCAAATACGGGGTGCTCGGCACCACGTCGACCGTTCAGGCGGCGGCGAAGGGGACCGGGCTGCAGCAGATTTGCCCGATGGTCAGTACGCCGAGCTACGTGCTGGCAGTCAGCCAGAAGACATTGGACAAGCACGGCATCACGACATCGATGTCGCTGAAGGACACGCTCGCCGCGCTGGCCGGTGAGAAGGTTGCCGAGATCGGCGGCGCCGTGAACCCGGGCTCGGTCTTGTTGCGCCAGTTACTGCAGAAGAACGGGCTCGACCCCAACTCGATCAAGGTCATCTCGCAGACCTCGACGGCCTCGTCGGCCGCCTCGTTCCAGAACGGTCAGGTCGGCCTGGTTTTCCAGCCGCAGCCCGCGCCCGACCAGGTGCTCTCCAAGGCTCCCGGGAAGATCATTTTCCAAACGAAGGGTTCGCAGATCTTCGCCGCCCTCGAGGGCGCGGACTGGACCGGCATCGTCGGCCCTGCGTCGTTCCTGTCGCAAAATGCCGATCTGAACAAGAAGGTCTGCGCGGCGGTGGGCCAGGCCAACAACTATCTGCTTGACCATCCGGCCGACGCCGCCAAGACCATCCAGCCGCAGATGGCGTCGTTCACGACGCAGCAGCTGCAGGACGGTCTTGCGTCCTACCCGTTCGTGCGCGATGCCGCCATGAGCGCTGGGGACTTCAGCAACAGCGTGACGCAGTTTGCGGACTTCGGTCTCCTCGCCAAACCAGGCTCGGACGTCATCAACAAGGTCTATACGACCGCGTACCAAGGGTGAGCCACCGATAGCAGCGTCGAGGCGAACAGGGAACCCACCATGACACGAGGCATGACTATGCAAGCAGATGCAGACCGGCGTGCGGAGCGGCGACCGGCCGTCGTGATCGACGGCGTGTCACACCATTTCCGAGCCCCCGACGGGAGGGTCATGAACGCGTTGGACAACGTCTCGCTCGATCTGTTCGAGCACGAGTTCTTCGCGATCGTCGGCCCCAGCGGATGCGGCAAGAGCACGCTGCTCAACATGGTCTCCGGGCTGCTTACGCAGGCTGCGGGATCAATCGAGTTGCGCGGCGACGGACGGGCACTCACCCAGCGCGACATCGGCTACATCACCCAGGATTCGAATCTCTATCCATGGTGCACCGTGGTCGAGAACGTTCTGGTGCCACTGCAGATCCGCAAGGTCGACAAGGTGGAAGCCCGCGAGCGGGCGCAGCACTGGATCAAGCTGGTGGGGCTGGCCGGCTTCGAGAAGCACTACCCGAAGCAGCTCTCCGGCGGCATGCAGAAGCGGTGCTCGATCGCCCGGACCATGGTCTACGAGCCCGACCTCCTGCTGATGGACGAACCATTCGGCGCCTTGGACGCCATTACCCGTCAAATGCTGCACAGCACGATCTTGGAGCTCTGGCAGCAGCGACAGACCTCGGTCATGTTCATCACTCACGACCTGACCGAGGCGATCAGTCTCGCCGATCGGGTCGCTGTGATGAGCAGCCGGCCCGGACAGATCAGAGCCGTCGTCGACATCGACCTTGTGCGGCCCCGCGACGTGCAGAACGTGACATCGGCGCCGCACTTCCGCTTGATGCGTGAGCAGCTGTGGCACCTCCTGGAACCGGAGCTGGGGGCTCACCAAGGGATGTCAGCGCATGAGTGAGAGGAGCGAGGACCTGCGCGCAACTGTGCGAGTCAGCAAGCCGGCCCGGACCACGCCGCAGTCCGCGGCGCGCCGACGGTTCGGCCGGCGCAGTCGGCGCGCCTTGCTGGTCAGTACGTGCCAGGTCGTGATCGTCCTGGGCATCCTGGTTGCCTGGCAGCTCGCCAGCGGACGATTGGTGCAGGCATACCTGGTGAGCAACCCGATCGATGTCGCGAAGAAACTGTGGACACTGCTCGGCGACGCGAGCATGCGGCACAATATCTGGCTCACGACGCAGGAGCTGGCGCTCGGCTATCTCATCGGCGCGGCTGCAGGCATCGTGGTCGGCTGGGCCCTCGGTACTGTCCGGTTCGCCGGTGACGTGTTCGAGGCAATTATCAGTGCCTTCAACGGAATTCCCAAGGTTGCCCTGGCGCCGTTGTTCCTGCTCTGGTTCGGGCTCGGGATGGGATCCAAGGTCGCACTCGCCAGCATGATCGTGTTCTTCGTCCTGTACTACAACGTGTACACCGGCATGCGGACGGTGCCCAGCGCACTGGTGGACGTCACCCGGGCCATGGATGCCTCGCGCTGGTTCATCATCCGCAAGGTCGTCTTGCCATCGGTCAGCGTGTCGCTGTTCGCCGGTCTCAAAGCGGGAGTTCCGTTCGCGATGATCGGGGTCATTGCGGGCGAGTTCATCTCGGCCGACGCAGGCGTCGGCTACTACACAATGACCGCGACCCAACAGTTCGACCCGGCCGGGCTCTTCGCCGGACTCATCATCATCGTGGTCATGCTCCTCCTCGGGACGGCGTTGGTCTCGATCTTCGAGCGGCGTGCGCTGTCGTGGCAGCGCATCTGACCGTCAGTTCTCAACCAAGGAGATCAAGAAGCACATGTCTGCCATTACTCTCAGCCAAGCCAGCATCGTCGCCGACGCGGCGCTGGCCAAGGGACGCGAGCTGGACCTACGGGCCCTCGCGGTCGTCGTGCTAGACCCGGGTGGCCACTACGTCGTCGTCAAGCGTGAGGACGAGGCGGGGCTGCTGCGGGTCGACATCGCCAACGCGAAGGCCTGGGGCACATTGGGGATGGGCGTCGGCGGCGCCCGCTTCAGCGCGCACGCGAAGCGTGACCCCGTGTTCTTCACGGCTCTCGCCGCGATCTCCGACGGCCGGCTCGCCAGCTCGCGCGGCGGGGTGATCATCCGGGATGCCGACGGCGGGGTGCTGGGCGCGGTCGGTGTCAGCGGCGCCCGTCCCGAGCACGACGAGGCATGCTCGCTTGCCGGGATCGAGGCCGCAGGGCTGGTAGGCGACACCGGCGCGGATCCCGACGATGCCTGACCGACGCGCCGACACACGGGAGGTCCAGCGACAGCCGAGCCTCCCGCTGGCGGCCGGAAAGTGGCCGGTGCCACGTGAGTGAGACCCAGACGGTGCGCGACGCTACCTTCGCGGTCCTACGCGAACAGGGAATCGACCGCATCTTCGGCAATCCCGGTTCAACCGAGATCTCGTTCTTGACCAATCTTCCAGACGACGTGCAGTTTGTGCTCGGGCTGCACGAGGCGTCGGTTGTCGGGATGGCAACCGGGTACGCGATCGCCACCGACCGGCCCGCGTTCGTCAGCTTGCACACAACTGCGGGATTCGGTAACGCGGTGGCGGCGCTGGCTACGGCCCGGGTGAACCGGGCCCCGCTCGTTGTGGTCGTCGGGCAGCAAGAACGCGCACACCTCGCGCTGGAACCCTTTCTCACCGGCCACCTCGCGGGACTTGCCGGGTCCTACCCGGTCTGGACGAACGAGCCGGTGCTTGCCACCGACGTGCCAGGAGCGATCCGGCGCGCGTGCCACGAAGCGATGCAGCATCGCGGGCCCGCGGTCGTGGTCGTGCCCAGCGACGACTGGCCGACCGAGTACGACCCGAGCCGAGAACTGGTCGGTCCCGTGCGCCTAGTGCGCGCCGGGACCGATCCGGCGCCCGTAGTGGATGACCTGGTTGCGGCGATCGAGAAGGCGCAGCGGCCGGCCATCGTCGCCGGCGCCGGCTGTGCCAATCAGGCGGCCTGGAGCGGCTTGGTGGGGCTCGCAGAGCGGCTCGGCGCACCCGTGTGGCAGGAGGCTTTCGGCGCGAGCGCGGGCTTCCCCCAGCATCACCCCAACTTTGTCGGTCACCTGCCCGGGGGCCGCGCGGCGCTGCGGCGCGCCCTCGGCGACAACGACCTGGTGCTCGTGGTCGGCACCGGCGCGCTGCGCCAGTACGTCTACGAACCCGGTCCGCTGGTGCCGGCCGGGGTGGCCATCGTGGTGGTCTCCGATGATTCAGAGGATCTGCACCACAGCCGAGCCGACCTGGCCGTGCTGGGTAGCCCGGCGGCGGTGTGCGCCGCCCTCGCCGAGCGCCTGCCACAGCGCGGCCCGGCACTGGTGCAGCGCGTCGTTCGTAGCGTCCCACCGCCCGAGACCGATGACGCGTTCCGGGCCGAGCATGTATTCAGCGCGCTCGCGCAGCGGCTGCCCGCGGACGCGGTGGTCGTCGAAGAGACGCCGTCGTCACGGCCTGAGCTGCATGAGCTGATCCCGGCGAAGACGCCGCGTGGCTTCATCAGCGCGGCGATGGGTGGGCTGGGCTTCGCGTTGCCGGCGGCGGCCGGGCTTCGGATGGGCGACCCGACCCGACCGGTGGTGGCATTACTCGGCGACGGCTCCTCGCTCTACGCCATCCAGGGTCTGTGGAGCGCCGCTCGCTACGGCTGTGGCGTGCTGTTCGTCGTGCTGGCCAACGGCCGCTATGCCGTCATGGACCAGCTCGCGGCGAACGCCGGCGGTAAGGGGCCATGGCCCGCATTCGACGAGATCAGCGTGGCTGGTCTGTCCCGGTCACTCAATTGTCCGGCGGTCGAGATACGCAGCTACGCCGACCTGCTGAGCACGCTCGACGACGTCATTCCCGGCCTTGCCGACCGCAATGAGCCGCTTCTGCTCGAGGTCAGTATCGCAACTGATTCCGACTCAACCCTGCCTGCGTCGGGGTGAGCCGCTATGAACGCGGAGGTCTAGATGGGACTCATGGACGCCGGCGCTTGGTCCGGCACGATCTTCAGTGACGGCTGGCGCGCGGGCGGTGCGGGTACGGCCGATGTCGTCTCGCCGGCGACCGGCCAGACGCTGGCACAAGTCGGCCTGGCCGACTCGACTGACGTAGCGCGCGCCGCACAGCGCGCGGGCGCGGCGCAGCAGGAGTGGGCCGCGGCGCCGTACACCGAGCGCGCCGCAGTACTACGGCGCGCCGGAGCGCTGTGGGAGCAGCACGCTGCCGAGGTGGAGGAGTGGCTGGTCGAGGAGGCCGGGTCCATCCGTGCTAAGGCGGCCGTCGAGACGGCCACCGCGGCCCAGGAGTGCTACGAGGCGGCCGCGCTCGCCTCGCACCCGACCGGTGAGGTGATCCCAAGTGCCTATCCCCGACTGAGCCTGGTGATCCGGCGTCCGGTCGGTGTGTTCGGCGTGATCGCACCGTTCAACTTCCCGCTGGTGCTCGCGATCCGCTCGGTGGCGCCGGCGCTCGCGCTGGGCAACGCCGTCATCCTCAAGCCCGACATCCGCACCGCGGTCTCCGGTGCGATTTCGATCGCCCGGATCCTCGAAGCTGCCGGCCTGCCCAATGGGCTGTTCCACGTGCTCCCCGGCGACGTGGCCACCGGTGAAGCGGTGGTCACCGATCCGCTGATTCCGGTCATCAGCTTCACCGGCTCCACGTCGGCCGGCCGGCGGGTCGGTGAGCTTGCGGCGAGCCGGCTCAAGCGCGCTCACCTCGAACTCGGCGGCAACTCCGCGCTGATCGTGCTCGATGACGCCGACGTGGAGCTTGCCGCGTCGGCCGGTGCGTGGGGCTCGTTCCTGCACCAGGGCCAGATCTGCATGACGACCGGGCGGCACCTCGTGGACGAGAACCTGGCTGCCGACTACGTCGATCTGCTCGCCGCCAAAGCCGAGCAGCTGTCGGTCGGTGACCCGGCCACCGGGGCGGTCGCGCTCGGTCCGATCATCGATCAGCGGCAGCGCGACAAGATCCACGCGCTGGTCACCTCAACCGTAAATGCGGGCGCGCGGTTGGTGGCCGGCGGCACCTTCGACCGGCTCTTCTACCGGCCGACGGTGCTCGCCGACGTGACACCCACAATGCCCGCCTACCAAGGCGAGGTGTTCGGTCCCGTCGCACCGGTGCTCACCTTCGCCAGCACCGACGAAGCCGTCGCCCTCGCCCGCGACACCGAGTACGGGCTCTCGCTCGGCATCCTCGGGCGGGACACCGCTCGTGCGATGCAGCTAGCGGAGCGGATACCGAGCGGGATCGTGCACATCAACGATCAGACCGTCAGCGACGAGGCGGTCGCCCCGTTCGGTGGTGTCGGTGCGTCCGGAACCGGGTCGCGCTTCGGCGGGCCGACGGCGAACACCGAAGCGTTCACCGAAACCCAGTGGCTCACGCTGCAGGGTGAGATCACCAAGTATCCGTTCTGATGACCATTGCCGATCACGCCGGTAGCAAACCGAGGCTGCAGGTCATCATCGGCAGCACCCGGCCGGGCCGGGCCGGTGCCGCCGTCGCGCGTTGGTTCGCCGAGCGCGCCGCCGACCACGGTGCCTTCGAAGTCCAGCTGGTCGACCTCGCTGAGGTCGACCTGCCACTGCTCGATGAACCGCGCCCCCCGCGGCTCGGGCGCTACGAGCACGAGCACACCCGGCGCTGGAGCGAGCTGATCAGCCAGGGCAACGCCTACGTGTTCGTTGTGCCGGAGTACAACCACGGCTACAACGCGGCGACCAAGAACGCCCTGGACTACCTGTGCAACGAATGGCGGCGCAAGCCGGTGGGCTTCGTCGGCTACGGCGCGCGGGCCGGCGGGGCGCGCGCCGTGCAGATGCTGCAGCACGTTGTCGTTGCCCTCGGCATGATCGCGACCACCGAGTCGGTCGTGATCCCGCAGATCCGGCGGAAGATCGCCGAGGGCACCGGCACGTTCGTCTCCGACCCGCATGTCGAGGCTGCGGTCGAGGCACTGCTGGACGAACTGTGCGACTGGACCGCCGACCTCGCCGCCCTGCCGAAACGCGCCCCAGGCTCGCCGCGCCGCAAGCGCCGGTGACAGCCGGGCATCCAGTCCGGGTCCGGCGGCGGGTGAGTCCGAAGCTCGCCGTCGCGGTCGTCTACGTCGCGGCCATCTTTCTCAGCACGCTCGACACCACCATCGTCAACGTGACGCTACCGGCGATCGGCAAGGCGTTCGCGGTGCCCTCGGCGTCGGTCGGACTCGTGTCGCTGTGGTATCTGGTCAGCCTCGCGGTTTTCATGCCGGCCTCGGGCTGGCTGGGAGACCGATTTGGCGCCCGGCGGATGCTGCTCGCCTCGGTCACGCTCTTCACACTTGCCTCGGCCCTGTGTGGCATTGCGACGAGTCTGTCGCAGCTCATCGCGTTCCGGGTGCTGCAGGGCGCGGGAGGCGGCATGCTCGCGCCGATCGGAATGGCGATGCTGCTGCGAACCTTCGCACCGCACGAGCGTGTCAAGGCCTCCTCGCTGCTGACCATCCCGGTGTCGCTGGCACCGTCGCTCGGCCCGGTGCTCGGCGGGGCGTTCGTCACGGGCCTCTCGTGGCGTTGGGTGTTCTACGTCAACGTGCCCGTCGGTGTCGCGGCCGTGATCTTCGGGATGATCCACCTGCCCGCGTTCGACGACCACCGGCCCGGCCGCTTCGACGTGGCCGGATTCCTCACCGCAGGGCTCGGGCTTGGCCTGGTCATGTATGGCATCTCTGAAGGACCCAGCCGTGGCTGGACCGACAGTGCGGTGCTGCTCGGCACCCTAGGCGGCCCGGTGCTGCTCGTCGCGATGATCCGCATCGAATTGAGCCGGGCGCAACCAATGGTGGACCTCGGGCAACTGAAGAACAGACTGTTCAGCGCCTGCACCTCGATCATGACGCTCGAATCGGTCGGATTCCTCGGAGTGCTCTACGTGTTGGCGCTGTACCTGCAGGACGGGCGCGGGCAGAGTGCGCTGCAGGCCGGCTTGACGATCGTGCCCGAACCGATCGGCGTCATGCTCGGCGCGCAGGCCGCCAGCCGATTGCTCTACGGGCGCCTCGGTCCGCGGCGACAGTTGACGATCGGTCTGCTCGGTTCCGCGACCGCCATGGCGCTGGTCGCCGTGCCCGGAGCGCAGGCAAGCCTGTGGTGGATCCGCTTGATCGTGTTCGGGCTCGGGTTGTCCGTCGGGCAGGTCTTCGTCGGCACCCAGGCCGCGGCGTTCGCCACCGTGCCGCCGAGCGACTCCGCCCGGGCATCGACCCTGTTCAACGTTGGCCGCCGACTCGGCGGTGCGGCCGGTGTGGCGCTCGCGACGACCACGATGGCCGTGATCGGCGGCGACGTCGCCGGGCAGCATATGGCGCCCTATCGCGCCGCCTTTCTCGCCGCGGCACTCGTCTGCCTCCTCACCGTGGCGGTCGCCGTGCGTATCAAGGACGCCGATGCGGCGAGCACCATCCCTCGTCGAGCCACCTGATCGGCCACAATCGCGGAACCCAATCGTGTGCCGCAACAGTGACGCGCCCTACTTCTCACTCAAGCCGCTGCGTGCCTGGGATCCGGCAGCCGGCGATGGTGACGTTCCCATAGAGGATCTGCTGCGGAATTTCTCGAGGGGGCATTGGCCCGCTACTGGCACGTTGAACCGGAGCAGCGATTGAGATAGCCGTCTCGGAAACGATCACTGGCAGCGACCGGGCGGCTTCGAGGTGATGAGGCGGGACCGTTTATCCGGTACCTCAATTCGCATGCAGGTTGCGTTCACATTTCTTGGTATGGCCGAGCCCACGCTGGCCCCTTCGAACACGCAGCGCTCACCGCCTACCGTGGGGCGCAAAAGCCTCGCCTGCGTCCGCGTCGCCGCAGAGTCGCCCGCGGCTGGGAGGACGTCGATCAGGGCTTCTCCGACGACCAGACCACGTGACGGAGGCATCGCGGCTAGGCGAGGCTTTCGGCGCGACGCCTTGTGAAGCTCGGGAATCGGGTGGTGAACTCCTGTTCGGCCTCCAGGAGCTCACGGGCGTAGGCCGGCAAGTTGGAGGCAGAAGTCTCGACATCCAGCTCGAGGACGCGGCGCACGTCCGCCGGCCCGTCGAGCAGGGACGCGCCGACCCGGTAGCCGCCTCTGTGGAGCTCGTCGACCAGCTCACGCGTCAGGATCGAAATGGGGATGAGGATCGTGCCGACACCTAACCTGGTGGCGTGCTCGCGCCAGGTTTCCTCGATGTCGGGTACGTGGAGGGCGGTTCCCCGCGGCAACGGTGGCGCCGCGTCGATGAAATCGCTTAGCGATAGCGGGTCGAAACTCGTAACCAGGCAGCGGGCTCGGTCGGTGTCGCTGCGCTCGGACAGTATCCGGGCGAGCGGGCGAGCGGCGGCGGGAGCCTTGATCTCGACTTGGAGCAGAGCCGTCACGGCGTCGATGGCCTCCTCAAAGGTGGGAATGCGTTGCTCGAAGCCGAGGTCGACACTGCGCAGTTCGTCGAAGGTCAGCTCTTCGATCGGAGTGCGCAGGTACGGGGTTGCTGAGGCGGCGGTGCGCTCCACAGTTCGGTCGTGGATGACGACGAGGACACCGTCGTTGGTGACGCGTACGTCGAGTTCGATCTCATCGGCTCCGGCGCGCTCGGCGCGCGCGAAGGAGAGGAGAGTGTTTTCAGGCGAGTCCGCCATGCTGCCGCGATGTCCGCACAGGACAAAGGTTCGGTCGGTGGTCAAGTTTGATCCTCTCATTGGTGTTGCGGGAACGGACAGGTCAGACGCGAGGTCAGCCCAGGATCGGCCCCGGTCGTTGCCCGCTGCTGACATCCGCAAATATTCGGTCACGGAGTGTTGACGACCAGGTGTTGACGGCGGGTTGTTTCCGAATCGAGTTGGTCGAGCGCGTCACGCAGGAAGGCATTGCGCCGCTCGGTTACTTCCGTATAGCTGATTTTGTTACCGTCGGCGTCAAATCCCGGTTCACAATTCTGATCGTTGAGCTCGGTATGGGTATGCACGGCGGCAACGACATCCCAATACGGCAGATCCGTAGCTTCTCGACCCATTTCCTGCCGCCATCCGTCGCGTACCTGCGTGGCTGCATCCACGCCGTATTGCAGGGCCATCTTCATGCGCAGATGCCCTAGATCCACGCCAGCCTGTCCAACGCCGGCGTCTTTCCAGTCGATCAACGTGACGTCGGTGTCGCCGTTCCACACCATGTTGCCTGCCCAGAGATCGGCGTGCACGAAAACCGTTTCTCCTTCTGGTATGGGGATTGCCCGCAATGTGTCGTCGGCTCGCTGCAACAGCGGCGTCGAATACGTACTCCCCAGCACTTGCCGGGCACGGGCAACGCTCCACCCCGTCAGCGCGCACAGCGCCCCTATGACATCGGACTTCCCACTGTCCGAAGCGGCGTCGTACAGCGCCGCCCAGCGTCGCGCCAAAGCATGTTCGTCGAGCTGCGCAGGTCCTTGCAGTGAACGGATTCGAAGGGGCAGATCGGGCTGCGGCTCCAGCCGGATCTTGTGTACCTTGGCGATCGCGGCTCCTGCAGTACGCAGGCGTTCGGGCGAAACCGTTGCTGGACTCGCGCTGGTGCCGGGCACAACAGTTTCCAGCGTCGCAGGTGCTCCGGCGGCGTGGCCATCAAGATCGCGGGCGAGCGATCGTGGAGCCGACAGGCCGTGTTCCTCCGCCACTTGCAGGGCGGCCGCACCCGTGGCGAGCTGGGCCGGCATAACCATTCGTCCGGCCACCAGTGCCCGCAATACCACCTCGCCGGGGCCTCCTTCATATTCGATACGAAGCAACCACGGGCTGTATCCGCCGTGCAAGCTCTCCACGGAGACGACTGTCGCGCCCGCGCCGACGGAATCCGCCGCCCAATCCAGCACTCGCTCACTCGGCATAGCAACCATCAACTCTCTCTCCTTCACCTTTGTATTGTCGGCGTCAGGCCCGCACAGAAGCACTGCTGATGCGGGGGATGTGTCAGCGCGGATATCCGCTCGCCGCAGCGCGAATTCCTGCCGTAGGCACTGGGCGTACCGCCGACGTCCTGCGCGCAATCCCTTGGCGGACACGCACATTATTGCGGCGCGAAGGGGTGACGGCGCCCCCTGAATTGAGGCACACTATGCCCGTGCTCCTTCCCGCTGGTTGGGGCATGGCGCCCGGGGAGGACTTGAGCTTGGCGGCGAAGCCTCTCCGGGCCACTTTCTGCACGGCAACGCTACGGCGCTAACCCTTCCCCCGCAAGGGATTCACCCTCCCAATTCGGCCTAACGCGCAACGCGCCCGACGCGGCTCGTACGGCCCCTGGAGCCGAATCAACGCACCGCGAATCAACAATTCCTCGGCGCTCACACAGCGGCGTGCCGGAGCGCCAAGATCACTTGACCGGAGCTGTCACTGTCATGGCGTGCGACAACGAGGAAGACAGCAGCACGGCTCAAGACACGGCACCACCGCTCGCGCAACTCCGTCCGCACAGGGATCCGCCGTTCGTCAATCGGTACTCGAAGGCTGTCTATGTTGGGGTGATGGTCCACTGCGGGATGCCCAGTCGGCATGGGCGACCCAGCAATCTCTCGACGGC
>Ga0137412_10002948_pt1 | contig 13543 bp, 13 predicted proteins | sample CZODoug2_1_16fun_FD_122160 | JGI IMG/M metagenome (GOLD analysis project Ga0137412, IMG submission 122160) | Vadose zone soil fungal communities from Angelo Coast Range Reserve, California, USA - CZODoug2_1_16fungal (Hybrid Assembly) | ecosystem: Environmental > Terrestrial > Soil > Vadose zone... | reverse complement strand
CTCCTGTCGCGCTTGAGCGCGGGTGCGCGCATCGCCGCCTAGCACCGGATCGGTTGGGAGCGGGCCGCGCTCCTGCGCCGTGTAGTAATCGCCAAGGCGTTCGCCGGCGTAGCGAGTCTCATCGACGTTGGCGGTCGGATCGTTGATGGTGTTGTAGTCGCGGAGCCGGCCAGCGGCGGCTTGCTTCTCGGGTGTCCAGGGGCCGGGTGCGTTTACCAGCGCTTCGTCGGTCGCGCGCTGACCTTCTTCGTACTTGTTTGCTGCCGCTTCGCTGCGCGGGCCGGTATCCGGGGACTGTCCCTCCGCCCCGTTCATCGCGTCGGGTGCATAGCCTTCGGCAGCCATGTGGACGCGCGATTCGTCGAGTTGGCTGCCGTAGGCGTCACGGACCGACTGCACTTCACCCAAGGCGACGGCCGTGCGATCAATTGCTGCCTGTTCGAATTCGGACACGTCGGCAGTTTCCCCGTTGGCGGCAGCGAGGGCGAGCTCGTACTCGATCTGGTTGTCGATCCTCTGCAGCGCAGCGTCGAGGCCGCTGATCGAGATGGCACCACTTCGCTGGGCTTCGGCCAGCGAGGCCGAGACGGTCTGCAGGTCGACGGCAACCTTGGCCATCTGGTCTCTGTTCAGATGAAGCGACTCGGTGGCCCGCGCGACTTCCGTTGAGTCGTTGATGGGGTGGTCGCCGCCGTCGTGTCGATCCCACGCTGACTCGAACCGCTTCTTGGCGGCCAAGAATTCGTCGGTCGTTTCCTGCGTGCAGACGCTGGCTTCTCGGAACGCGGAAGCGAGGTCGCTAATTTCGCCCGGCGATCCCGCTTGGATGGCGCGGTTAACCTGCCAGGGATCACCACCGGCAGATTGGATGAGCTCATTGACGTCGAGGTGACGTAGCTGAAGCGTCATCCGACGCTAGGCATCGCGCTTTCGGCGGCCGTCAGATCCGAGCTGGACTGCGAGTCCTGCGCGACGAAGGTGGTCGCCGCCGCGTTAGCCTTCTCTGCCAGGGTGTCGAACCCGACGCGATGGCTGTTCATCGTCGCGACGTGTGCCTGGTGTGCCGTTGTGAGAGCGCTATGGAAGCTGTGCGCGGCGTCGAAGTCGCCGAAGATTCCCGCGCTCAGCTGGGTTGATGCGAGTTGTGTGGCGCCGCGCTGCACGATGCTGCCCGCGCTGCGCGAGAATTCCGCCCCCATATGCAGCAGATCTGTGTCGACGTACATTGAGTCCCCCCCGGATTGTCTCGAACCCAGTTTACCGGCGGTTCGGGATTAGTCGTACACCAAGTGCGGACATCGTCAGTGCACCGAGAAGCCGTAGCGTTCGAGAGTCTGTAGAGGCGCGGCATCCGTGCCCTCGACGACGAAAATCCAAGTTTGACCGTCGCTGTCTTGCCGGACCGCGTAGCGGTGTGGGCCCTGCATCGCGGCGGCGTCTTCGGCGCTCACAGACGGGTCCTTGTAAATCCCGACCAGCACCCCCGGCCGACCAGGCGGCGTTATGCACAGCCTGACGTCCGACGCGTGTGGAAGCAGTGAGTTTGGAGCGCCATTGACTAGGGATGGCCCACCGCACGCAGCGACAATCCACGCGAATCCGTCCTGCGATTCGAATGGAGGTGTGGCTTGTCGGGACGCCGAGGGCATCGCTGTGGTGGGCTGCGACGAGGTCGACGCCTCTTGTGAGCAGGACGCCACGGCAGTGGCGATGCCGAAAAGCAACACGAATGCGGTCAGGCGCGACACGGCGAAGCGACTGACTGGTCGCGCAGGACCCGGATTCCGAGCTTCGAGCGATCGTGCGGCGTGCATCATGCGGACTTGTCTACCGCAATGCGACTTCGCCGTACGAATCCGCTACTGAGCTGGACCGGCGGGACTCCGTCCGCGTCGTACGTCAAGGGTGGGCAGATACCGGTGGATCCGGCTCGCGATTCGGAGGGTCCGCGGACCAGATCTGCCCGTTGATCTTGATGTTCGGTGTGCGGAAGTAACCCCAGCCGACCATGAGGACGAGGCACGTGGCGACGAATGCGATCGAACTCTGAAGGTCGGGGAGCCCGGCGATGAACGCGACGACGGCCCCGACGACGGTGGCCGACCAGTAGATGCGGCGCTTCACCGCCCGCTTCGGGGCCCGGGCGGTGTCCCAGCCCGGCAAGAGGAGCCCGACGAGCAGGATCGCCATGGCGCCGTAGAAGAGATACAGGGACAGCGTGCTCATGGCTCCACCCTAGGGGTGCCGCGCGAGGTCACCCCAGCATGCGGTGCAGGAACTCGTAGACCAGCGCCGCACGGAAGGCGGTCTGGGCGTTGTCGGCCGCCCCGGCGTGCCCGCCCTCGACGTTCTCGTAGTACTGCACCGGCTGGCCTACCGCCTCGAGCGCCGCCGTCATCTTGCGGGCATGCCCGGGATGCACCCTGTCGTCGCGGGTCGACGTGGTGATGAATACCGGCGGATAGCGGCGGTCTGCCGAGACGTGTTGGTACGGCGAATACTTGGAGATGAACTCCCAGTCGTCCGGGTTGTCGGGGTCGCCGTACTCCGCCACCCAGGAAGCACCGGCGAGCAGCAGGTGGTAGCGCTTCATGTCGAGCAGCGGGACGCTGCACACCAGCGCGCCGAACAGTTCGGGGTACTTGGTCAGCATGATCCCCATCAGCAGCCCGCCGTTGCTGCCGCCCTGGGCGCCGAGCTGGGCGACCGTCGTGATGCCGCGGTCGACGAGATCCCTTGCCACAGCGGCGAAGTCCTCGTCGACGAGGTGACGGCCCTCCCGCATCGCCTGCGTGTGCCAGCGTGGCCCGTACTCGCCACCGCCGCGGATGTTGGCCAGCACGTAGGTGCCGCCGCGCGTCAACCACAGCCTGCCGAGGACACCGCCGTAACCGGGGGTGCTGGAGTTCTCGAAGCCGCCGTACCCGCCGAGCAGCGTCTTGCCTGGACCGGAGGAATCCCGATGCCCGACAACGAAGTAGGGGATCATCGTGCCGTCGGCCGACGCCACGAAGTGCTGCTTCACCTCGATGTCGGAGGCGTCGAAGAACGCCGGAGCGCTCTTGACCTCGACGACCTCCTCGCCGACGCGGCCCCAGAGCAGTCGCGACGGGGTGTCGAAGCCGCTGGAGTCCAGGAAGATCTCGTCGCCGTACTCGTCGGCGTCGACGATCACCGTGTTGGTGTTCGGGGGGACGCCCCGGATCGGCTCGCGCTGCCAGCTGCCGGGGGTGACGAGTTCGAGCCGGCTCGTCACGTCGGCCAGCGTGACGAGCACCAGACGGTCACGCGTCCACGTGTAGGACTCCAGGCTGGTGTGCTCGTCGGGCTCGAAGACCACCGTCAGATCGACTGTCCCGGAAAGGAATTCGTCGTACTTGGTCGCCAGTAGCGTCCCGGCGGGGTAGGTCGTCGAACCCACGGTCCAATCGGTGCGGGGTCGGATCAGCAACCACTCGCGGTGGATCGACGTGCCCGCATCGGTGGGCACGTCGATCTTGATCAGCTCGCCGGCGCGCAGTTCGTAGCGCTCGCTGTTGAAGAAGTCGAACGCCCGCGAGACGAGCAGCCGCTCGAAGCCGGGGGTTGGATCGAATCCGGCGCCAACGCTGACGTCGGAAACCTCTCCGGCGAACAACGTCTCGGCGTCGGCCAACGGCTCTCCGCGCTTCCACCGCTTGGTGATTCGCGGGTAGCCGGAGTCGGTCAGCGAACCTGGGCCGAAGTCCGTTCCGACGATGACGGTGTCGGCATCCTGCCAGGTGATGTCGGTCTTGGCCTCCGGTAGCTCGAAGCCGTCGGTGACGAACTGCCGTGTCCGCATGTCGAATTCACGCACGACGGAGGCGTCAGAGCCACCACGCGACAACCCGATCAGTGCCAGCGTCAGGTCGGGCTCGATGACGTCGGCACCCGCCCACACCCAGTTCTCGTCGTCGACGGCCGCCAGCTCGTCCAGGTCGATGAGGACGTCCCAGTCGGTTTCGGCAGTGCGGTAGCTGTCCAGCGTGGTGCGCCGCCACAGCCCCCGCGGGTTGGCCGCGTCGCGCCAGAAGTTGTACAGGTACTCGCCGCGGCGCCGGACGTAGGGGATGCGGCTGTCGGTGTCGAGCACCTCCAGCGCCTCGGCGCGCATCTGCTCGCAGCGCTCACCGCCGAGATCGGACAGGGTCGGCTCGTTGTGCGCCTGCACCCACTCCAGTGCGTCGTCGCCGGTGATGTCCTCGAGCCACAGATGGGGGTCTGAATCCACGGGAACCATTGTGCTGGTCACGCGTAGTGTGAGCGGAGTTGCACCCGTAGATGGGACCTCATGACCCCTCCGAGCCGAGCGCTGATCACCGCGGACGCCGCCGACCTGCTGCGTCGACTGCAGGACCGCCATGGTGCCGTGATGTTCCACCAGTCCGGCGGCTGCTGTGACGGGTCGTCGCCGATGTGCTACCCCGACGGCGACTTCATCGTCGGTGACCGGGACGTGCTGCTGTCGATCCTCGACGTCGGTGACAAGGTTCCGGTCTGGATCTCCGGTCCCCAGTTCGACGCGTGGAAGCACACGCAACTGGTGATCGACGTGGTCCCCGGTCGCGGCGGCGGATTCAGCCTCGAAGCGCCAGAGGGCATGCGGTTCCTGTCCCGAGGACGGGCGTTCACCGACGCAGAGAACGCCGAGCTCGCCGATCACCCACCGGTGACCGGTGAGCAGTACGCCGACGGCGCCCGCCCGGCTGAAACGAGTACGCACATCGTCGCGCAGGCCGAAGATGCCTGCCCGATACCCCGGCGGCACGCCGCGGGCGTAAAGCCATAGCGGCCGATCGCCGCGCTACCTTGGAAGGGTGATTCCGCTCCCGCGAGCGTGGCTGCTGACAAGCGCGATGTTGATCGGCGTCGCGGTCGGGCTGCTCGCCGGTATCGGATCCACCCTGCTGGTGACTGCAAGCATTCGGCCGGACGCCGTGATCGCGGTCGTGGTCGGGGTGCCGAGCGCCATCGGCATGCTGCTCATCCTGTTCTCCGGCCGGCGGTGGATCACCACGTTCGGTGCGTTCGTGTTGGCTCTGACCCCTGGCTGGTTCGGCGCGTTGGTCGCGATGCAGGTGGTGTCGGGTGCCTGAACTTCAGACCGGCGAGCCGACGACGCACTGGACACCGCTGTTCGACACCGGCGCGCTCGAGGCGCAGCCGATTACCGCCACGGAGCCCCCGACGGAGAACCCGTCGGAACCGCTGCCCACGTTCGTCGCACCGGAGTCGGTCCCCGGCACCAGCCAGTACCTCAAGCGCTGGATGTTCGCCCTGGTCGTGGCGGGCGTCTGGACGGTCGCCGCGGTCATCGGTCTGGCCATCTACGAGTGGTGGTTCCAGTCGGCGGACAAGACCGGGCCGCTGTTCGTGCTGCTGGTCTATATCGTCGTCGGCACCGTCGCCGCGCTGCTCGTCGCGATGGTGCAGAACAAGCCGCTGGTCTCCGCCGTCGCGATCGCCCTGATGTCGGCTCCGCTGGCATCGACCGCCGCCGCGGCCGCCCTCTACGGTGCCTACGTCTTTCACTGGATCGACCGCTAGCGCCCGCGCAGGGACTACTAGGGTAGGGGCGTGACTCACTATGACGTCGTCGTTCTCGGAGCAGGTCCCGGCGGATATGTCGCGGCCATTCGTGCGGCTCAGCTCGGGCTGAACACCGCCATCGTCGAACCGAAGTATTGGGGCGGCGTGTGCCTCAACGTCGGCTGTATTCCGTCGAAGTCGCTGCTGCGCAACGCGGAGTTGGCCCACATCTTCACCAAGGAAGCGAAGACCTTCGGCATCTCCGGCGAGGTGAGCTTCGACTACGGCTCGGCCTTCGACCGTAGCCGCAAGGTCGCCGACGGCCGCGTCGCCGGCGTGCACTTCCTGATGAAGAAGAACAAGATCACCGAGATCCACGGCCGCGGCAGCTTCACCGACGCCAAGACGCTCTCGGTCGACCTGAACGATGGCGGTACCGAGACCGTCACCTTCGACAACGCGATCATCGCGACGGGCAGCAGCACGCGGCTGGTGCCAGGCACGTCGCTCTCGGAGAACGTCGTCACCTACGAAGAGCAGATCCTGGCCCGTGAGCTACCCAAGTCGATCGTGATCGCGGGCGCGGGCGCCATCGGCATGGAGTTCGGCTACGTCATGGGCAACTACGGCGTCGACGTCACCATCGTGGAATTCCTGCCGCGCGCCCTGCCCAACGAGGACGCCGAGATCTCCAAGGAGATCGAGAAGGCGTTCAAGAAGCTCGGCGTCAAGATCCTGACCGGCACCAAGGTCGAGTCGATCGTGGACGAGGGGGCTGACGGGTCCGTCCGGGTCACGGTCAGCAAGGACGGCAACACCACCGAGCTCAAGGCCGACAAGGTGCTGCAGTCGATCGGTTTCGCCCCCAACGTCGAGGGCTTCGGCCTTGACGAGGCGGGCGTGCAGGTCACCGAGCGCGGGGCCATCGGCATCGACGAGTACATGCGCACCTCGGTGCCGCACATCTACGCGATCGGTGACGTCACGGCCAAGCTGCAGCTCGCCCACGTCGCCGAGGCGCAGGGTGTCGTCGCGGCCGAAACCATCGCAGGCGCCGAGACTCTCGCGCTCGGCGACTACCGGATGTTGCCGCGCGCCACCTTCTGCCAGCCGCAGGTCGCCAGCTTCGGACTGACCGAACAGCAGGCCCGCGACGAGGGCTACGACGTCAAGGTCGCGAAGTTCCCGTTCACCGCGAACGGCAAGGCACACGGGCTCGGCGAACCCGGCGGCTTCGTCAAGATCATCGCCGACGCCAAGTACGGCGAGCTGCTGGGTGGGCACCTGATCGGGCATGACGTCTCCGAGCTACTGCCCGAGCTGACGCTGGCGCAGAAGTGGGACCTCACGGTCAACGAGCTCACCCGTAACGTGCACACCCATCCGACGCTGTCCGAGGCACTGCAGGAGTGCTTCCACGGCCTCGCCGGACACATGATCAACTTTTGAGAGAGAACGTCGTCGCCGGGATCGGCGGATTGCTCATCGGTCACATCCTGTGGCTGATCGCCATCTCCTTCGCGGTCGCGACCACGATGGTGAATGTCTGGGTGCTGGTGATCGCGGCCGTCTGCCTGGTGCTCGGCGTCGTCTTCGGCTGGCTGGGCTGGATCTACCACCGACGCAAGGCGTCCGCCAAGGCGGCGTTCCTGTGGTGCCTGCCCATCTCCCCGGTGCTGCTGACGCTGTGCGTGCTCGGGGTCACCTACCTGTAGGCCTGGTAAGGGCTTAGTCGGGGAAGTCCAGCGGAACTTGCAGGGTGGCGATGGTGGCCGCCAGCATGTCGTAATGACCAGCGAGCATGCAGAATTCGATGAGCCGCGGTCGGTCCAGATGAGTCGACAGCGCCGCCCACGTCTCGGGTGACACCGAGCGGGTGACGACGAACTCGTCGGTTGCGGTGATCAGCACGCGCTGGAGGTCGGTCAGCCCCTCGGCATCGGGCCCCTCGAAGATCTTGGCCTGCAGGTCGGCGTCGACCCCACGGCTGCGTGCCAGCCGGCGATGCTGCTGAAGTTCGTACTCGCAATTGCGCAGATGACCGACCCGCAGGATCACCAGTTCGGCGTCCTTGCGCGGCAGCTTGCCCGCCCCGAGGAGGTAGCCGCCGAACGGGAGCCAGGCCAAGAACAGCAGCTTGTGCTGGCCGAGAACGGTGAACAGCGTGAACCTTGGCGCGCGGATCTGCTTCGCGCCGGCCTTGGCGATCACCCAGCCGACGGGACCCAGCTCACGGAAGCCGCCGGGCGGTATGCGGGCGGGGGCAGTCTCGGCAGCGCTCACCCTCGCGAGTCTAAGGCGTATCGAGCCACTGACTGCGGTCGAGTCGTCCGGGTTTGAAAGGCGATATCGCTGAGGTGGAGGAATCCCTTCGTGTGCACGGAGTGTAATTTCGTAGTGGCGATCGATGGGCGTAGTGGATGATTGAGCCGTTGGTGTGCACGACGACCCGCTCTCATGGCTGGACGATGACCTGGCTGTGAATTGTGATCGGATGCTTGTGCACATCCCTGTCGGCGGGGTGTTGTCGGTGTCTGGTGGGACGCTGATTGCTGATGAGTCGGCACACCACATTCCGGTTTTGTCTGGACCCGACGGTCGAGCAGCGCGACGTGCTGGCCCGTCACGCTGGGGCGTCGCGGTTCGCGTTCAATCAGTGTCTGTGCATGGTGAAGTCTGCACTCAGGCTGCGACGCGCCCACCCTGATATTGAGGTGCCGTGGACGGGTTTTGATCTGATCAACACGTTCAACGCGTGGAAGAAGACTGAGGATGCCGGCCGGGTATTCGCCGTCGACACCGCGGGGGCGGTCGAGGTCGCGGTGACCGGGTTGGCGTGGCGGCACCAGGTGTGTCAGCAGGTGTTCGAGGAAGCCGCCGTCGATCTCGGTAGGGGACTGGCGGCGTGGTCCGATTCGCGGTCCGGGAAGCGCAAGGGTAGGCGGGTCGGGTTCCCGCGATTCAAGAAGAAGAGCGGGGCGATCCCGTCGTTTCGGCTGCGCAACAAACACCGCAAGGGCAAGTCGGCGGGGATCCGGGTCGGCGAACGTGACCGGCCACGCTCGGTCACGCTGCCCGGTATAGGACAGATCGGTGTTAATGACGACACCCGCCGGTTGCGGCGGATGCTGGCCAAGGATCGGGCCAAGATCTGTTATGCCACTATCAGCTTTCGCGGCGGGCGGTGGTGGATATCGCTGAACGTGCAGGCCGCCGAGTTGCGCACCCAGCAGCACCGCAGTCGCGAGGACACAGACGCAGGTTGGGTCGGTGTGGACCGCGGCCTGTCGGCGTTCCTAGTCGCCGCCAAGGCCGACGGGACCGAGGTCGCCCGCGTCGCCGAGGCGCCAAAAGCGTTGGCTGTCGGGATGAAACATCAACGGCGACTGGCCCGGTCGTTGTCACGCAAGAGAAAGGGATCACACAACCACAAACACGCCGCGGCCCGTCTGGGCCGCCACCACCGCCACGTCGCTAATGTGCGCCGCCATTTCCTGCATCAGGTTTCCAACGCGCTGGTTAAGACCCACGACCTGCTCGTCATCGAACATCTGAACGTGGCTGGCATGCTGCGCAATCATCGCCTGGCGCGCGCCATCTCCGATGCCAGTTGGTCGGAGTTCGCCCGGCTGTTGAAATACAAGCAGGCGTGGCGCGGCGGCCAAGTCATCGAGGCCGACCGCTGGTATCCCTCAACCAGGCTCTGCCCACGATGCGGGACGGTCAACCGCGAGATGACGCTGGCCACCCGGGTGTTCACCTGCGATTGTGGGCATCGCGCCGACCGCGACGCCAACGCCGCGACGAACCTGGCCCGCTGGGGCCACACCCATCACGACCCTGATCGATCCCCGGACCTGCAAGCAGCGGGCCGGGCCACCAATGTCCGCCGACGGGAAGGCGCTGACCAGCACCCTATGTGTGCCGGTGAAACCAGCCCGGTTGACGCGGGAACCGACATTCATGCCGCATCCGCGGACTGAACCAACGGACGCCCGAGAAGGGCGGTGTCTAACACTCAAACAGAGTGTTAGACGCGCTTTATGGGTGCTTGACCAGGTATGGGGAGACAGTGCTGCGGTGCTCGTCGAGATCGAGCGCACGGCCCAGCGCGGGGAAGGCCCGCTGCGGGCAGTTGTCGCGTTCGCAGACCCGGCAACCGGCACCGATCGGCGTGGCGATCTCACCAGCCAGGTCGAGTCCCTCCGAGTAGACCAGCCGATGGGCGTGCCGGAGCTCGCAGCCGAGGCCGATCGCGAACGTCTTACCCGGCTGGCCGTAGCGCGACGCGCGCCGTTCGACGGTGCGGGCCACCCACATGTAGCTCCTGCCGTCGGGCATCTGGGCGATCTGCACCAGGATCTTGCCCGGGTTGGCGAACGTCTCGTAGACGTTCCACAGCGGGCAGGTGCCGCCGCTGGATGAGAAGTGAAAACCGGTGGCGGACTGACGTTTCGACATGTTCCCGGCTCGGTCCACTCGCACGAACGAGAGGGGGACACCGCGCATCGCGGGCCGCTGAAGGGACGAGAGGCGGTGCGCGATGGTCTCGTAGCTCACCAAGTAGAACGCCGACAGCCGCTCGACGTCGTAGCGGAACTTCTCGGCGATGTCGTGGAACTGGCGGTAGGGCAGGACCGTCGCCGCGGCGAAGTAGTTGGCCAGGCCGAGCCGCGCCAGCTTGACCGCCTCGTCGCTGGTGAAGTTGCCCTCCGTGACCATGCCGTCGATGAGGTCGCCGAACTCGAGGTAGGCCAACTCGGCGGCGAGCTTGAACACGTACTGCCCCGACGCGAGGTGCCTTCCGATCTCGAGCGTCTTGGTCTCCGGGTCGAAGCGGTGCAGCACGCCGTCGCCGAGGTCGATGCGCTGGACGATGTGCACGCCGTGCACCCTGGTGAGCCGGTCGGACAGATCGCGGGCCAGATCGGCGCGGTGCATCCCCATGCGAACGGTGAGGTCCTCGGCGGCGGCGTCGAGCTCGTGCAGGTAGTTCTGCCGCTGGTAGAAGTAGTCGCGGACTTCTTCGTGCGGCATGGTGATCGACCCGCTGCCGCTTCCGTCGGAGAACCGGTCCTCGGTCGCGGCGGCCAGCTGCGTGGTGGTGAGCCGGTAGCGCCGATGAAGGTTGACCATCGCCCGCGCGACCGCGGGATGCGCAGCGACGACGTCGGCGATCTCGGCCGGGTCGACGTCGATGCCGAGGTCGCGGTCCAACGTCACCTCGCGCAACTCGGCGACCAACCGGGTGTCGTCCTGCGAGGCGAAGAACGTGGCATCGACGCCGAACACCTCGGTGATGCGCAACAGCACGGCGACCGTCAGCGGACGAACGTCGTGCTCGATCTGATTCAGGTAGCTGGGGGAGATGTCGAGCATCTGAGCCAACGCCGCCTGGCTGAATCCGCGCTCGCTGCGCAGCTGTCGCACCCGCGATCCGACGAAGGTCTTGGCCACGTCAGCCAGCGTAACAACCCTGCGAAGGCTATCTTTGCATTCTTGGCAATGCGTCGCTCGTGGCAGTATTTCGAGCTGTGAGTACCAGCATTGGAGCGGTCACTGGCCTGGCCAAGACCATGATGCCCGTGCCCGATCCGCACCCGGATGTCTTCGACACCAACTGGCCACTGCGGGTGGCCGACACCGACCGGACCGGCAGGCTTCGGTTCGATGCCGCCACCCGGCACATCCAGGACGTCGGCACGGACCAGTTGCGCGAGCTGGGGTACGAGGAGACACATCCGCTCTGGATCGTCCGGCGCACGATGATCGACCTGATCCGCCCCATCGAGTTCCAGGACATGATGCGGCTGCGGCGCTGGTGCTCGGGAACGTCGAACCGCTGGTGTGAGATGCGGGTGCGCATCGACGGCCGCAAGGGCGGGCTGATCGAGTCCGAGGCGTTCTGGATCAACATCAACCGGGAAACGCAGGGACCGGCACGCATCTCCGACGACTTCATCGCGGGACTGCAGCGCACCACCACCGTCGACCGACTGCGGTGGAAGGCCTATCTGAAGGCAGGCGGCCGCGAGGACGCCACGCAGGTCCGCCCATATCCGGTTCGCGTCAGCGACATCGACATCTTCGACCACATGAACAACTCCGTGTACTGGAGCGTCGTCGAGGACTACCTCTACAACAATCCCGAGCTGCTGCAGAAGCCGCTGCGGGTGACCATCGAACACGACCTTCCGGTCGCGTTGGGTGACGAGTTGGAGATCATCACCCACGTGCACCCGGCCGGCTCGACCGACTTGTTCGGCGAAGAGCTCTCCGATCGCACTGTTACAACGCTCACATACGTGGTCGGCGACGAGACCAAAGCCGTCGCTTGCGTGTTCGCCCTCTGAACGGTCGGGTTTAACAGTACGGGCGTACTGACCAGCGAAAATCCGTTACCGCGCGGTAACTTCTGAACCGGTTCAGCTGTTGGCCACCTTCGCAAGATTTGCAAGTTATCGCAGGGTGTTGGCGAAAATTGGCAACTGAAACGACTGGACCTGCGGATATGTGGTGGTGCATCCTCGAGTTAGCACACCAGTGAAGCTGCTGAGGCGTTAACAAGATCGAAGCCCGACGCCCCAAGCGACTTGCAAACCAAAGGAGCCGCAATGTCCACAGTTGGCACGCCGAAGAGCCCGGAGCAGATCCAGCACGACTGGAACACCAACCCCCGTTGGAAGGGCATCGAGCGCACGTACTCCGCCGAGGACGTCGTCGCCCTGCAGGGTCACGTCGTCGAGGAGAGCACGCTTGCCCGCCGCGGCGCCGAGGTGCTCTGGGAGCAGCTCCACGACATGGACTACGTCAACTCGCTTGGCGCACTGACCGGCAACCAGGCGGTGCAGCAGGTCCGCGCCGGCCTCAAGGCCATCTATCTGTCCGGTTGGCAGGTCGCCGGTGACGCGAACCTGTCCGGCCACACCTACCCCGACCAGAGCCTCTACCCGGCCAACTCGGTGCCGCAGGTGGTCCGCCGGATCAACAACGCGCTGCTGCGCGCCGACCAGATCGCCAAGGTCGAGGGCGACCGCTCGGTGGAGAACTGGCTCGCCCCGATCGTCGCCGACGGTGAAGCCGGCTTCGGTGGCGCGCTGAACGTCTACGAGCTGCAGAAGGCCATGATCGCCGCCGGTGTCGCCGGTTCGCACTGGGAGGACCAGCTCGCGTCGGAGAAGAAGTGCGGCCACCTCGGTGGCAAGGTGCTGATCCCCACGCAGCAGCACATCCGCACCCTGACCTCGGCCCGCCTGGCGTCCGACGTCGCCGACGTCCCGACGGTCGTCATCGCCCGCACCGACGCCGAGGCAGCCACGCTGATCACCTCCGATGTCGACGAGCGCGATCAGCCGTACATCACCGGTGAGCGGACCAAGGAAGGCTTCTACCGCGTCAAGAACGGTCTCGAGCCCTGCATCGCCCGCGCCAAGTCCTACGCGCCGTACTCCGATCTGATCTGGATGGAGACCGGCACCCCGGACCTGGAGCTGGCCAAGAAGTTCGCCGAGGGCGTCAAGAGCGAGTTCCCCGACCAGATGCTGGCCTACAACTGCTCGCCGTCCTTCAACTGGAAGCAGCACCTGGACGACGCGACCATCGCGAAGTTCCAGAACGAGCTCGGCGCGATGGGCTTCAAGTTCCAGTTCATCACCCTTGCCGGCTTCCACGCCCTGAACTACTCGATGTTCGATCTGGCCCACGGCTACGCCCGCAACCAGATGAGCGCCTACGTCGAGCTGCAGGAGCGCGAGTTCGCCGCCGAGGAGCGTGGTTACACCGCGACGAAGCACCAGCGCGAGGTCGGCGCAGGCTACTTCGACCGGATCGCCACCACCGTGGACCCGACCAGCTCGACCACTGCGCTCGCGGGCTCGACCGAGGAAGGTCAGTTCCACTAAACGGTTAGACCAGGCCAAGTAGGCCCATCAGGCCCAACGGCTTGACAGCGCAGGCCCCGCCCAGAAACCCTGGGCGGGGCCTGGCCGTATGA
>Ga0137412_10002947_pt1 | contig 13544 bp, 12 predicted proteins | sample CZODoug2_1_16fun_FD_122160 | JGI IMG/M metagenome (GOLD analysis project Ga0137412, IMG submission 122160) | Vadose zone soil fungal communities from Angelo Coast Range Reserve, California, USA - CZODoug2_1_16fungal (Hybrid Assembly) | ecosystem: Environmental > Terrestrial > Soil > Vadose zone... | reverse complement strand
TATCGCGATGACGTCCAACGGCATCGATTTCGTCGATGAAGATGATGCAGGGGGCATTCTTTTTTCCTTGTTCGAACAGATCACGTACCCGGCTGGCGCCGACGCCGACGAACATCTCGACAAAGTCGGAACCGGAAATGGAAAAGAACGGGACGTTGGCTTCGCCCGCAACGGCACGGGCCAGGAGGGTCTTGCCGGTGCCTGGAGGTCCAACCAAAAGGACGCCCTTGGGGATTCGGCCACCCAGCTTCTGGAACTTCTGCGCCTCGCGCAGGAACTCGATGATCTCCTTCAGCTCTTCCTTGGCCTCATCCACGCCGGCCACGTCTTTGAAGGTGATCTTTTTCTGCTGCATGGAGAGCAGCCGGGCGCGACTCTTACCGAACGACAGCGCCTTGTTGCCACCACTCTGCATCTGCCGCAGCATAAAGAACCATAGCGCCGCGATCACGATGATAGGCGCGAAGTTGAGCAGGATGGGGAGCCAGGAATTGCCCTGCCCGTCCTTTACCGTGATGCTGACGTGGTTGTCTTGCAGGATCTTGAACATCTCAGGGTAGTTGGCCGGCACGGTGGTGTGGAAGGCTTCGCGGTCTGTGGCGTAGTGACCGCGAACTTCACTGTTCGTGATGGTCACATCGCTGATCTTGCTCAGCTGACCGTCCTGCATGAATTGAGAAAAGGAGATTTCCCGGTCATGACTCATGCCCGTGCTCTTCTGGACGATCTGCCATAGAAGCACCAGGCAAGCCAGGATGAATACCCAGAAAATAATTGTCTTGACCGTTGAATTCACGAATAACCCTCTTTCTACTGCCGCCTCTTTGAAGAGAAAGGACCATTCGAGGCGAAGACACTGGCTTCACCGGGAACGCTCTTGCAGCTTTTACAACTATTAGACGACAGTAACCTGCCGATGATTCCGAAAGACTTTTATGGTGTTGGATACGGCCAATAACCGTATGCGTGCCACACCTGTTTGTTACCGTTTTTTATTCTACTCCGCGGAAGCTGGAAACGGCTGCGAAACCATCGGAAAGCGTGTCCGAAGTTATACGCGAATGGTACTGGCTAGGCGGTTAGTGGTACAGGTCTCATTCGGGGAGGGGTTGGGCGGTAAATCTAAATCCCGGCGCCTCCACCTCGGCCCCGCGCATCCACACGATCTTGCCCTCGGATTCAACCACTGGCCAGTTTTTCCGTGCCGCGCCAACGATGTGGAGCCGGTCCAGCACTTCTGCAACTTTCTTGGGACCTCGGCTGTACCGAAGTGTTACCCGATCCCCGGGTTTCCAGGGTCTTAGGGTCCCGGCTGTCGTAGCCGCCGACTCGGCCAGCAGACACACGCCGTATTCGGGTGCGCGCACCTCGCCGGGGATAACAAACGCATGCTCGGGGCCGGGCATAGGAAGGGTCGAAGCTCGGGTCAAACGGATTTCCCGCAGGCTGCGCTCGACTGTGATTCCTCCTGGAAGATCGAATTTCCCGGGGCGGGGGGAGTTGGGCCCAGCCATCGCCAGAAGCTGTTCGGTGTGGTCGAAGCTGAGCCGGGTGCCCAGGCGGCGCGCGGCCGCACGGAGTACCCTCCGGGCCACCGCCGGATGCATCTCGCGCAGGCGGCTGTGCTCAATGGCCACCGTTTCTTCTTCGGGATGGGTGCTGGAGGAACGGCCCCCGCCTCGAGTGGGCCTGCCAGGCAGCAACAGGCCAGGGAGAAAGCGGTCCAATTCGATTTGCCAGTAGGCTTCCTCATCCGCCGAAATGGAGGCTAAACGCGCCAATTGGGCGGCGATCTGAGGGTTAAACGTACGCAGCAAGGGAAGCAACTCCCAGCGGATGCGGTTCCGGGTGTGTGCCAAGTCCTGGTTGGTGGCGTCTTCCCGCCAAGGCTGCTGCAAATGGACGAGCCAGGCTTCCACGGCAGCGTGGGTGTTGTCGAGAAAGGGCCGGAGGATGCTTCCGGGCTCAAGGGTGAGCACGGGATGGATGCCGCTGAGACCTTCGGTCCAGGCGCCACGCAGGAGTTTGTGCAGCACCGTTTCCGCCTGGTCGTCCAGGGTGTGGGCGGTGGCGACCGCGTCCGCTTCGCCCTTTGCCATCAACAGGCGGAAGAAGGCGTAGCGAAGATTGCGGGCAGCTTCCTCCAGGGTTTCATGGAGGGCGGCGGCAGCGGCGGGCGCGTCCGTGCGACACAGATGGAAGGGCAGATCGTGTGTAGCGGCCAGCCCGCCTACAAAAGCTGCGTCTTCGTCAGCAGCTTCGCGGATGCCGTGATGGACGTGCACCACGGAGAGTGCGAAGCCCAGGGTCGGCCGCTCATCGAGCAGGCGCCGGAGCAGGGCTACGGAGTCGGCACCCCCGGAGACCGCTACGGCGATCCGCTGACCGGGATGGAAGAGATGGTTCCGTAGAGTGAGTGGGGGCCTCTGCATGGCTGGGGTTATGTTAGCGGCATTGGTGCCGGGGAGGGATTTGCGGGCGCTATACTGCGGGCATGTACCAGATACGAGCAGCGACGCCCGCTGACGCGGCTGTTATTACCCATCACCGGCGACGGATGTTTGTGGATGCCGGGCGGCAGGACAATCGGGTTCTGGATGTGATGGCGGAGTATTTTAAGCCCTGGGTCGAAACCAGGCTTGGTGACGGACGATACCTTGGCTGGTTGACCAGCGAAAGTGGCACGGTCGTCGCCGGCGCGGGGTTGATTGTGCTTGACTGGCCGCCGCACCCGCTGGATCCGCGGCAGGATAAGCGTGGATACCTTTTAAATGTTTACGTCGAGCCGGAGCACCGGCGCAAAAGGCTGGCCAGTCATTTGATCGACCAGGCACTTGCGGAGGCCCGGAAACAAAAGATTCGTGTGGTTGCTCTCCACTCGACCGACGAAGGAAGACCGCTGTACGAGAGCAACGGCTTCCGCCGGACCAATGAAATGTTCTACGTGGAGGCGGTGGAGGGCTGAGCCGCCCTTCCTGCTATACTCCGATCTTTATGCGGGTTTTCGTGATTCTACCGGCCGCCGGCATGGGCACTCGAATGGCGCCGGGCCATGCCACCCCCAACGCTCCCAAGCAGTTTCTTGCTTTGCAGGGTCTGCCGATTCTGGTCCATAGCTTGCGCGCCTTCGCGGCTGTGCCGCGTGTAAGCTGCATTTATGTCGCGGTGCGTAAACCGGAAATGGGCCGCATGGAATCGCTGATCGCAGAATATTCGCTGGGTTCGCGGGTGCGGGTGGTGGAGGGTGGAGACACACGGCAGGCTTCGGTAAGCCAGGCGCTTAAGGCTCTCTCTGCGGCCGACGATGACATCATCCTGGTGCATGATGCGGTGCGGCCACTGATTGACCCCGCAACCATCGAACGAACCATCGAAGCGGTAGAAAGCTCGGGAGCAGCGATCGTAGGGCTGCCGGCCGTGGATACTATCAAACAGGTAGAGCGCACCGCACGCGGGGCAATCGTTACCGCTACGATTCCCCGGGAACACATCGTACAGGCGCAGACCCCACAGGGTTTTCGCTGGAGCGTTCTGCGTCAAGCCTTTGCCGACGCGGAAGCGGATGGATTTATTGGAACCGATGAAGCCAGCATTGTCGAACGGTCGGGGGTACAAGTCGCAGTGGTGATGGGCTCACCGGCGAATTTGAAAATCACCCATCCCGGCGATCTGAAACTGGCAGAGTTTTATTTGCAACACCGGTCCTGACGAGCTGAGAAACGAATGAGCATGAGAATAGGCTGCGGCTGGGACTCGCACGCATTTCAGCCTGGCGTGCCGTTGAAAATTGGTGGCATCGCAATCGATCACCCAGAGGGGCTGGCAGGCCACTCAGACGGCGACGTGCTGTTGCACGCCATCACCGACGCTCTCCTGGGAGCGCTGGCGGTGGGCGATATCGGCAGCTTCTTTCCGCCCGGCGATCCACGGTGGAAGGATGCCGATTCTGCGATCTTCCTCAACCTGGCGCTGGAAGAGGTGCGCACCGCCGGCTATCGCATCGTCAACGTCGACACCACGCTGGTGCTGGCGGCGCCCAAGATCGGCCCCATCTCCGGCGATATGCGGCAACGTGTGGCGGAGTTGCTGGAGATTCAACCCAATGCGGTGGGGATTAAGGCAAAAACACCGGAGGGACTGAATCTGGATCATGTGGCTCAGGCGCAGGCCGTGGTTTTACTGGAATCGGCAGACGACAGTGTAGGGATCGGTTTGCTGGAAGCCGAGGTCGATGACCCGGCTAAAGTGGACGAAGTCCTAACCCATATCGGCGTGAGTGAGGGGCTAGGGACAAGCAAGAGCCGGCGTATGGTGCCACTGCCGGCGTTCGATACCGAGGACATTACATAACGCATTCTTCTTGCTCCCATGCCGTGTCGGCGGTAAGCTTGCCAGCACCTCATTGCGGAGACTTAAGCCATGCACCCACACTATGGATTTGGGCCTGAGCACTCGCTCATGTACCTGATGTTCTTTGGGTTTTTCGGAGTACTATTTTCGATCCTGATGCTCATTCCGTACTGGTTCATTTTCAAGAAGGCCGGGTTCAGCCCTTTTCTCGCGCTCCTGATGTTCATTCCTCTCATCAACTTTGTCATGTTGTACTTTCTGGCCTTTTCGCGCTGGAATGTAGTTCCCGCGGCGATGGTTTATCCGGCGCCGCCGCCGGTTCCGTATCAGCCGCGAGCGTAAAGCACATCTGCTTCGAATGATCTAGCATCGTGAAATCGATGCTAGATTCCCCTTTGTCTACTCGTGTTCGATTTGCACCCTCACCCACTGGCTACCTGCATGTAGGCGGCGCCCGCACTGCTCTTTTCAACTGGCTCTTCGCCCGGCACAGCGGCGGCGTGTTCATTCTGCGCATTGAAGATACGGACTTTGAGCGCTCCTCTGAAGATATGGTGCAGGGCATCCTCGATGGCATGCGCTGGCTCGGCCTGGTGTGGGACGAAGGACCGTTTTTTCAGTCGCAGCGGTTGCCGCTGTATCGGGCCATGGCCGAGAGGTTGCGCCAGAGCGGGCACGCGTATTACTGCTTCTGCACCAAGGAAGAATTGGAGCAAAGGCGGGCGGCGGCTGTGGCCGCCGGCAAGCCCCCGATGTACGACCGGCGTTGCCGTGCGATCGATCCATCAGTGGCGTACGAACGGGTGCAGGCAGGCGAGCCCGGCGCTTTGCGATTCGCGGTACCTGAGGGCGGAGTCACCGCGTTTGAGGACGCTGTTTTTGGGCGGGTGGAGTTCGCCAACGTGGAATTGGAAGATTTTGTCCTGCTGCGCTCGGACGGCGTGCCTACGTATCACCTGAGTGTGGTGGCCGACGATTTAGACATGCGGCTCACCCATGTGATTCGCGGGGCTGACCACATCTCGAATACGCCCAAGCAGGTGTTGCAGTACCAGGCTCTGGGGGAACGGCTGCCCATCTTTGCTCATCTGCCGCTGATCCTTGGGCCGGACAAGAGCCGGCTTTCCAAGCGTCACGGCGCAACCAGTGTCCTGGCTTACCAGGACATGGGCATCGTGCCCGAAGCTTTCAGGAATTTTTTGGGCCTGCTGGGGTGGACGCCGGGGGTCGCGGGGAAAGAAATACTTAGCTCGGACGAGTTGATTGAGCTGTTCTCGCTGGGTGGCATATCGAAGTCCAATGCGGTCTTTGATAACGACAAGCTGGCGTGGTTCAACACCGAATGGATCCGCCGCTACTCGCCCCAGGAGTTGCTGCCGCTGATTGAACAAGAGTGGGCGCGGGCTGGATTTCGTTGCGATCGAACCAGGGAGGAAATTCTGGGAACGATTGCTTTGTTGCAACCGCGGGCGCGTAGTCTCAAGGATTTTGCCGGGGCTTTCCGCGGTTATTTCAGTGATGGTTACGAGTACGATACAGCCGCGGTGGCTAAATTTCTTTCCGACGAGCAGAGCCGCGCGCTGTTGGTGGGATTAGGTGAGCGGTACGAAGAGGTGGACGAGTTTACCGAGGCAAGTGCGGAGGAATTGCTGCGCGCATTCGCCGCGGAGAAGGGGGTGAAGGCCGGCGCGCTGATTAATGGTTCGCGGGTGGCGCTTACGGGGCAGGGTGTGGCTCCTAGTTTGTTTGCGGTGATAGCGGCGTTGGGAAAAGAGCGCGTGACCAAGAGGCTGAAGGCGGCTGGGTCGATTCCGTCGGCTCAGGAGGAGTCGCGGGTAGGGTAAGGAAAAAAAAATTGGGTTCTTACTGGGCGGTGATGGTAACCGTGACGGGAATGGTGTGCGGCGGCATGCAGGAGTTGGAATCGCAGGCCTGGTAGCGCAGGCCTCCTTCTAGAACATGCTTTCCCGGCTGGGCTGTCACGTGCGCATGCAGAACGAACTCACCCGTGTACACGCTCAACTTTACTTTCGGCGCAAATTGAAAGGCGTAGTCAGTGCCTGGGGGAAAGTCGACCGCGCTCACTTGGAGACCGGGCGGTTCCACCACCGCCAGCCTTGCAGGAATCAGCGACTTCTCTGTAGGGGCGTGAGAATTGATATGCAGACCGTTGGCGACTCGGAAGTGAAGATCAATCTGGGTAGGGCGCTTTGCGGGAATAGTTACCTGGGCAGGGTAAAGGAATTGAACCGCATTATCGGCGGGCAAGGGTAACGGTTGATCCTTGATCACCTGCAACCACGCCGCAAGCCCGGCAAAAATCAGCATGGCGCAGCGGAACATTTAGTTGCCCCCCGCCGCCAAAGCCTTCTTGATGCTGGCCTCTACCTCGTTCTTTGAGACCAAGCCGGCGGTCTCCGCGACAATCTTCCCGTCGCGGCCTACGAAATAGGAGGTGGGCAGGAATTCGACTCCCCCGTATTTGCGCGACATGGCGTCATCGCCTACCAGCAACGGGTAGTTGAGACCCTGCTCTTCGCCGAATTTGGCCAGCTTGGATCGCGGGGTGCCAGGATCGTCGGCATTGACCCCGAGGATTTCAAAACCCTGGGGGGCGTATTGACTGCGCAGCGCGACAAGCCAGGGCATCTCAATCTTGCAGGGTGCACACCAGGTCGCCCAGAAGTTGATTAGCACCGCCTTACCTTTGTAGTCGGCGAGCGAGACTTTTTTGCCCTCAACGCTGCGCAGGCTGAAGTCTGGTGCTCGTTTCCCGCGCAGATTGGGGAGGCCCTCGTCGGCGGCTACATCTTGCTGAACAGATTGGTTGTTGGCAGTTTCCGGAACCAGCGTGCCTTGCGCCTGGTGCTGTGCAGATTGCTTCCGGCGCTTGTAGTTGGCGTATCCCGACCACACCATGAGGACGAATGCGGCGAGAACCAGCACGATGACCCATTGATTGCGCTTCACGTCTTCCATTCTAATGGACGCCTGCTACGATCAAGTGTTTTCGCCCTGGATGATTGATGAACACACCCACGCCCGCGCAACTGATTCGCATTGAAGCCGAGGCGCTGCTTAGACTTGCGGAGCGTCTCGAGGACGGTATGTCGGCCCGCTTTGCCCGCGCGGTGGAGCTGGTGATGGAGTGCGGAAGCCGCCGGGGACGGGTGGTGGTGACCGGCATCGGCAAGAGCGGCATTATCGCGCAGAAGCTGGTGGCTACGTTCAACTCCACCGGCACGCCTGCTTTATTCCTGCATCCGGCTGAGGCGATTCATGGCGACTTGGGCATGCTGGCCAGGGGGGATCTGGTGCTCGCACTGTCTTCCAGCGGGGAGACGGAGGAGATTCTGCGTTTGCTGCCAACGCTAAAGAGGATGGGCGATGGCTTGATCAGTTTTTGCTGCGCGATGCATTCGACCCTGGCGTTGGCCAGCGATGTTGCCCTGGATCTTAGCGTGGAGCAGGAAGCTTGCGGGATGGGTTTGGCCCCTACGGCGTCGACCACGGTGATGCTGGCTCTTGGTGATGCACTGGCAATCGCGGTGTCGCAGCGAAAAGGGTTCCGGGCGGAGGATTTTGCTGATCTGCATCCAGGGGGCAAACTGGGCAGGAAATTGGCCCGGGTGCGGGAGCTGATGCATTCGGGTGATGCTGTGCCTCGCGTGAGCGCAGCCACACCGATGCCGGCGGTGATCTATGAGATGAGCCGCAAGGGTTTGGGCATGACCACGGTTACCGATGGCCAGATTCTGGTCGGCATCATGAGTGATGGCGACCTGCGCCGGCTGTTGGAGGCGAAGGGACCGGATGCGTTGGGTATGACTGCGGGGGAAGCTATGAATGGGACGCCGAAGACGATTGGCCCGGATGAGTTTGCCGCGCGGGCCCTGAGCATGATGGAGGAGAAGAAAATTACTTCGCTGGTGGTGGTCGAGGGAGGCGGGGTTGCTACCGGCGTGCTACATCTGCACGATTTATGGGGATTGGAGTTGATTTGACCGGGAGAAAAGGAGACCGCAGATCTCGACCCGGAGTGAAACGAAGTGGAGAGATCTGCGGTTTTTCTAGGAAGTGGCAGATTCTGCGGCTTCTACGCTGTCGTAGGTTTTGATCAGGGTGTTGGAGCTGGTCAGTTTCAGTAGTTCGGCTACACGGTAGTTGACCGCTACCAAGCGGAGAGTTCGACCGTGGCGCTTGCCTGAGACATAGTAGTTCAACAGGGCTCCCAGCCCGGCCGAGTCCATGTATTCCGATTCAGTGAAGTCGATGATGGTGAGTTTCTCGCTGCCGGCGTTCAGAACCTTCTGAAAGTCGAACAGATTCGCGAGGGTGATCGGTCCGTGCAGGCGAAAGATGCGGGTCTCCGCCGAGTTGCCGGGAACAACGTCGAAGGTCAAAGGTTCGTTATACATAGCATTCGTGATTGTAAAAAGCGTTGGGCCCGGTTTGATGACAGTCCGGTGAATACCCGGCCGATCTCTGAACCGTTTAGAATTGACTGACGTTTGCCCGGAGAAAGTACCCCTGAATGCACCGTTGGTCGAAGCTGTTCATCCCTACTTTGCGTGAAGCCCCGGCCGATGCCGAGGTAGCCAGTCACAAATTTTTATTGCGAGCCGGGTATATCCGTCAACTGGGCGCCGGCATCTACTCCTACCTTTTCCTCGGCCAACGGTCGATTAATAAGATCCAAGCCATCGTCCGAGAGGAGATGGACCGCATCGGGCAAGAGTTCCTGCTGCCCGGGCTTCATCCTCGTGAGTTGTGGGAAGAGAGCGGGCGATGGACGATCATGGGCCAGAACCTGTTCAAGCTGCAGGACCGCAAGGGCGCGTGGCTGGTGCTGGGCATGACCGAAGAAGAAGTCATGACCGATATTGCCCGCAAAGAATTGCGTAGCTACAAGCAATTGCCCCAGATCTGGTACCAGATCCAAACCAAGTTCCGGGATGAGCCCAGACCACGAGCGGGCCTGCTGCGGGTGCGTCAGTTCATTATGAAGGACAGTTATTCCTTCGATCTGGACGACGCCGGCCTGGATGTCAGCTACAAGAAGCACGATGCGGCCTATCGCGCGATCCTCAGCCGCAGCGGCCTTAACTTTGTCGCGGTGCAGGCCGATTCCGGCGCCATGGGCGGTTCGCAATCGCAAGAGTTTATGGTGTACGCCGAAGCCGGCGAAGACCTGATCGCCAGTTGTTCGGCGTGCAACTATGCAGCCAACATGGATAAGGCGACCTCGCAGCTTCCCCCGGTCGAAGATCTGCCGGGAGAGGCCCCGCCGGAACTGGTCCATACACCGGGACGGCGCACCATTGAAGATGTGGGCTTGTTCCTTGAACTGGAACCGGCTCACCAGATCAAGACCATGGCTTTCATGGCTTTAACCCAGGCGGCAAAGGCTGGTGCGGCGGAAATCGCCAGCCCGGTCGTGGTCTTTTTGCGCGGCGACCACACCGTCAACCTGGCCAAACTCGCCGGGCTGTTTCCAGGCGCCCGCGAACTGCGGCCTATGGCTGCCGAGGAGATCCTGAATACTTTCCATTCCCCGGCCGGTTACTTAGGTCCGATCGGGCTTAACGCCCTGGCCCCTGGTGAACAGGCGGAGACCGGGAAGGCAACGATAATTCTGGATAGCGCTCTCGACGGACGCCGCAACCTGGTCGCCGGGGCGAACCAGGAGGATTATCATCTCCGCAATGTAACCCCGGGGCGTGATTTCGTTCCTACTCTGACTGCGGACGTCCGCAACGTCACCGAGGGGGAAAGTTGCCCACAGTGCCCGGCGGTGCCCGGGAGTGCGCTGAAGGTGGCCAAAGCCATCGAAGTAGGGCACATATTCAAGCTGGGCTACAGGTATTCGGACGGTATGGGTATCCGGGTGTTGGACCCCAATGGCAAGGAAGTGACCCCCATCATGGGCTGTTATGGGATCGGGATAGAACGCATCCTAACCGCAGCTATCGAACAGAACCATGATGGCAACGGTTTCTGGTTGGGCCGCTCGATTGCGCCTTTCGACGTAGTCGTGACCGTTACCAATACGGGCGACGCGCAACTGGCAGCCACGGGCGAACAGGTGGCGTTGAAGCTCGAGGCGGCCGGATTTGAGGTTTTGCTGGATGACAGAGATGAGCGGGCAGGCGTCAAATTCAAAGATGCGGACCTGATAGGGATTCCCTTCAGGATTAATGTGGGCAAGAAGGCGGCGGAGGGGCGGCTGGAGCTGGTGACGCGATCTTCGGCGACCAGCCAGGATGTTCCTATCGGCGAGATAGTTCAGCGGGTTCAAGAGCTCGTTTACCCAGACCTCGTTAATCAGGAAGCCGTCTAATGCCGCAGCGGAGTTGCTAATTTGGCAGTCAAAATCAAGGTTATCCGTGCGAGTTTGCTGAAACACCCGGTGCGCAACATCATCCTGCTGGTGGTGGGTGGCACGGTCCTGCTCGGCCTGGTAGTTGGCGAATCGATTTTCGGCTACTACTACTTCAAATACCGGCACATTGTGGATGAGAAGCTGCAAAAGCCGCTCTTTGAGCAAACGGCGAAGATCTACGCCGCGCCGAAGGAAGTCCGCATCGGGCAGAAGTTAAGCCCGCTGACAGTGGCCCAGGAGTTACGCGACGCGGGCTACAGCGGGGACAATGATCGCGAACGGTCGCGCATGGGGACCTATGCGCTCAACCTTGGCAGCATCACCATCCAGCCCGGCCCCCAGTCCTACCATTCTGAGCAGGGGGCTACGGTCTCGTTCGACCGGGGTATGGTTAGCCGGATCTCCGGCGATAGCGGCCAGCAGCTGGACGCTTATGAAGTGGAGCCGCAGCTCATCACCGGGCTCTCTGAAGGGCCATACCGCACCAAGCGCCGCCTGGTCACCTTCAACGAACTGCCGCCCAACCTGGTCAACGCCGTCACTTCGATCGAAGACCGGCGCTTCTTTGACCATGGCGGCGTCGACTACTACAGCATGCTCGGCTGGATCTGGCATGACTTGCGGCATGACCGCCGTTATGAGGGTGGCGGTTCCACCCTTACCATGCAGCTTTCGCGAGGACTCTTCCTTTCGCCGGAGCGCCGGATCAAGCGCAAGATCATCGAAATTGCCATCACCTTCCAGCTCGAGAATCGCTTCACCAAGCAACAGATCTTCCAGATCTATGCTAATGAGATCCCGCTGGGTCAGCAGGGAAGCTTCGCGATTAACGGCTTTGGCCAGGCAGCCCAAACCTACTTCGGCAAAGACATCCGGCAACTGAACCTCGCTCAATGCGCATTGCTTGCCGGCATGATTCAGCACCCGAGTTATCTCAATCCCTACCGCCATCCGGATCGGGCGATCAAACGCCGCAACACGGTTCTGGATGCGATGGTGGAAACTGGCAAGATCACCAAAGAAGAGTCGATAGAAGCCAAGGCCTATCCGCTCAAGCTGGCGCCGATAAATATCGATGCTGGTGAGGCGCCGTATTTCGTCGATTTGGTACGCGACCGGCTGGTGCAGCACCTCGGAGACACCGACTTCAACCGGCAAGGTCTGCGCATATACACCTCGCTTGATCCGGATCTGCAGCGCGAGGCGACCGAAGCGGTGACGGAAGGCATGAAGGCGGTCGACGTGCAGGTAGAAAAACTGCATGCGAAACACGTGAAAGCAGGCGACGACTCGCCTATCGTTTATCCGCAGGTGGCACTGGTGGCGCTGAATCCTCACACCGGGCAGGTTTTGGCTTTGGTTGGGGGAAGGAACTACGGCGCCAGTCAGTACGATCATGCGGTTTCTAACCGGCCGACGGGATCGATCTTCAAGCCTTTTGTCTACGCCGCGGCTTTTAACACCAGTCTGGCCGGCACGATACTCACACAGCCGCCTGCCCAGGGCCCACCTAGCGAGCAACTGGTTTCCTCGGATCCTGCTCCGCCCGATCCGGGGAGGCCAAGCGGTGTCTTTACCGCCATCACCATGCTCAACAACAATCTGACCACCTTTGAAGGTGGGTATGCTCCGGGCAATTACCACAACGACGCGCGGTACACCGGTGACATCACCGCCCGAACGGCGCTCCAGTTTTCGCAAAACAACGCAACGGTATCGCTGGCCCAGATGGTGGGTTACGCCAACGTAGCTGCTTTGGCTCGCGATGCTGGAGTGAAGTCGGCACGCGGGACCCCCTCGGTGGCGTTGGGCTCCTATGGCGCCACGCCTCTTGATATGGCCGGCGCTTACACGACGTTCGCCAACGGCGGGGTGAGGATTGATCCCTGGTTAGTGGCTTCTGTTCGTTCTGCTTCTGGCGATGTGCTCAACGACTACCCGCCAAACTCAAAACCAATTCTTGATCCACGGGTTGCGTATCTGACGCTGGCGCTGATGGAGAACGTGGTGAACTCCGGCACGGGCGCCACGATTCGCGCCCATGGCTTTACCGCCCCTGCGGCGGGCAAGACGGGCACTTCCCACGATGCATGGTTTGCCGGCTTTACCAGCAACCTGCTCTGCGTGGTGTGGATAGGCAATGACGATTACACAGATATCAAGCAGGAAGGCGGTAAGACAGCGGCTCCGATCTGGGCTGATTTCATGAAGCACGCGGTGCAGTTGCCGCAGTATTCCGATACGCGCCAGTTCCCTACTCCGAACGGGCTGTCGACGGTGCGGCTGGACAGGGTGACGAATCTGCTCGCGGACGCCAGTTGCCCGCAGGATTATGATGCGGTGTTTCTCGATGGGACCGCACCCACGCAGACCTGCGACCAGAGCGCCGGCGATCAGCGAACTGTTTTTCAGAAGCTTTTTGGTATTGGCAAAGAGTCCCCTGTGGCTCCCCCTGGGGCGCCGGCCAATGGACTGCCGGCCATGCCCGCGCAGCCGACGGGCTCGCAGGCGGCAGCCGCTGGGGCCCAACCGGGTCCAGCCCCGCCTCCCCCGGACGAGCAGAAAAAGAAGAAAAAAGGGTTTTTTGCGAAGTTGTTTGGGAAGGGCGGCGACGACAACAAGCAACAGCAGGCGGATCCGGCGCAGCCGCATTAGGCATTTCTTCTATTCAGTTCATGTACGGGCTGAAGAGACTGCGTGAGAACTACCGTGGCGAAAATTCAGTCCCGTAGAGAAGGCTGAACTTAGCCCAGGACGCAGTCCCACAAGCGTTAACCTATTTGGGGTGTTTTTCTTCAAACCTCCCACAAAA
>Ga0137412_10002946_pt1 | contig 13546 bp, 13 predicted proteins | sample CZODoug2_1_16fun_FD_122160 | JGI IMG/M metagenome (GOLD analysis project Ga0137412, IMG submission 122160) | Vadose zone soil fungal communities from Angelo Coast Range Reserve, California, USA - CZODoug2_1_16fungal (Hybrid Assembly) | ecosystem: Environmental > Terrestrial > Soil > Vadose zone... | reverse complement strand
TCCGACGCGCGCGCTCACTCGCGGTTGGGCATGAAGTCACGCTGGTAGCGGGTCAGCCCCTCCTGCATCACCGCGGCGACCATCTCGCCGTACTGGTTGAAGAGCTTGCCCTGGGTGAGCGCACGCCCGCCACACGCCGAAGGCGAGGACTGGTCGTACAGCAGCCACTCGTCGGCGCGGAACGGGCGCATGAACCACATCGCGTGATCGAGCGACGCGATCATCAGGTGGTTGCGCTCCTTGGGGTGATTCACCTGTGCCGAACCGAGCAGGGTCAGGTCGCTGAGGTAGGCCAGCGCGCAGATGTGCAGCACCGGGTCGTCGGGCAGCGGATCGGTGTGGCGGAACCACACCTGCTGCTGCGAAGCCTTGCCCGGCAGCAGGGCTACCTGGTCGCGCGGCACGATGCGAACGTCCCACTCCGCGAACTGGGCGAACCCGGCATCGTCGAACGCCCCACCCGACCGGAAACCGGGCAGGTCGTCCGGCGGCGGCGCGGCGGGCACGGGGTCCTGGTGCTCGATGCCACTCTGGTCGGTCTGAAACGACGCCGACATGCTGAAGATGGTCTCGCCGTGCTGGATGGCGCTCACCCGTCGGGTTGCGAACGAGCCTCCGTCGCGGAGCCGTTCGACCAGATAGACCGCGGGCGCCCTGGCATCGCCGGGCCGCAGGAAGTAACCGTGCAGCGAGTGCACCTGGTAGCGCGGGTCGACCGTACGCACGGCCGACACCAGCGACTGGCCAGCCACATGACCGCCGAAAGTGCGTTGCAAGAAGCCCGATTCGGGGCTGAACACACCACCGCGGTAGATGTTGACCTCGAGCTGCTCGAGATCGAGGATCTTTTCGATCGACATGCGGCTACTGTGCCATCCGCGCTTCGGACGAGCGGCGCACCCCTACCAGCCGCGTTCGGCGAGCCGGTGTGGCTGCGCGATGTCCTCCACGTTGATGCCGACCATGGCTTCGCCCAGCCCACGCGACACCTTGGCGAGCACGTCGGGATCGTCGTAGAAGGTGGTGGCCTTCACGATCGCCGCACCGCGCTCGGCGGGGTTGCCGGACTTGAAGATGCCCGAACCGACGAACACACCCTCGGCACCCAGCTGCATCATCATCGCCGCATCCGCAGGGGTGGCGATGCCACCCGCGGTGAACATCGTCACCGGCAGCTTGCCCGCCCGCGCCACCTCGACCACCAGGTCGTAGGGCGCCTGCAGTTCCTTTGCCGCGACGAACAATTCGTCCTCGCTCAGCGACGACAGCCGACGGATCTCCCCGCCGATGGCCCGCATGTGCGTGGTCGCATTCGACACGTCCCCGGTACCCGCCTCACCCTTGGAGCGGATCATCGCCGCACCCTCGGTGATCCGGCGCAACGCCTCGCCCAGGTTGGTCGCCCCGCACACGAACGGCACGGTGAACTTCCACTTGTCGATGTGGTTGGCGTAATCGGCAGGAGTCAGCACTTCGGACTCGTCGACGTAGTCCACCCCGAGGCTCTGCAGGATCTGCGCCTCCACGAAGTGACCGATGCGCGCCTTGGCCATCACCGGGATGGTGACCGCGGCGATGATGCCCTCGATCATGTCGGGATCGCTCATCCGCGACACCCCGCCCTGGGCACGAATGTCGGCGGGCACGCGCTCGAGCGCCATCACCGCGACCGCACCCGCGGCCTCGGCGATGCGGGCCTGTTCGGGCGTGACGACGTCCATGATGACGCCACCCTTGAGCATCTCGGCCATTCCGCGCTTGACCCGGGCGGTTCCGGTCTGGGTCACCGACCCGTTAGGTGCGCCACTGATTCCCCGGTCGCTTCGCTCCTGCCCGACGGTATCCACGCTATCTCCTCCAAATAGGTACTGAACCAGTCTAGTGGCAGGGCCAAATCGATTAGATCCGCATTTCTGCCAGCCATTATCGGATGGACTGCAACTCTCGTATCGGCCCGCCCGAGGCCGTCGCGTTGGCCTCCGTGAGCAGTTCGGCCAACTGCAGCGGGTAGACCGTTTCACCACGGGCAGCCAGCTCACCGATGGTGTCCTCGTCACACCAACGGTGCCCGTGGATGGACCGACGCTCGAGCGCGGTGTGGCCGCTGGTCGACGGTTCGAACCGCGTCGTGCGATGGATGAAGAACATCTCCTCGCTGCGGATCACCGTGCCGTTGAATTCGAACACCGCCTCGCGCCGCCACACCGGACCGATCAGGTCGGCGGGGCTGACGATCAGCCCGGTCTCCTCCTCGATCTCGCGTACCGCGGCCTCGGGGAGCGCCTCCCCCGGTTCCACCGCGCCGCCCACCGTGAACCACCAGCGGGGCGCGACGCCTGCCTCGCTGGCCGGGTCGGAGCCACAGAACAGCAGCACGCTGCCCTGCTCGTCGAGCAGCACGACACGCGCCGACGTACGCGGGTTCACCGGACCGACGGAGCGCCGCGAGGATCGCTCGGCGATCTCGAAATACGTTGGCAATGCCGCGGTTCCACCGAGGTGAAGCCATCGCACCATCGGCCGCTCACGCAGCGAGAGGGTGTCGCGGACGGCGTCGTTGTGAAACCGGCGGGCCAGCATCACACGTGCCTCGGCATCGGCCAACTCCGCCACCAATGGCACCGGCAACGAAACGGGATCCACCAACGCGAGCGCCCCGGACAGCTCGTTCTCGGCGGCTTCCCGCCCGGACCGCGGGGCCCGCTCGGCGGCATCGGCCAGTGCGGCCAACCGCACACCTGCGGCTGACCCGCCGTAGGCGTCGGTCGCCACGGCCCTCGCCACCACGGCACGCCGCGCCAACAGGCCGTCGAGCGCAAGCCACGACAGGTCGTATCGGACGTGCAGGCGGTCCAGCCGGTTCGCGGTCTGAAAGGCCCAGACGCCGCCCACCAGCAGCACCACGGCCAGAAGCACCAGCGCGATCACCAAGAGCCAACTGATCAACCCACGCCCCCAGTCGCTTCGCTCCTACCCGCCGAACCGGCCACCTGGACCTTCGCCCCCGCGCCTGCCACCGTCTCGTAGACCCGCAGGATCTGTCGGGCCACCACCGACCAGTCGTAGCGCCGCACCGCCTTCGCCGCGCCCTCGACGTAACGCTCGCGGACCGCGTCGTCGGACAGCAATTCGATCAACCCCGAAGCCAGCGCCGCCGAATCGTCGACGGGCACCAACAGACCCGCGGCACCGTCCTCGAGCACTCGGCGGAATGCATCGAGGTCGCTGGCCACCACGGCGGTGCCTGCCGCCATCGCCTCGACCAGCACGATGCCGAAGCTCTCGCCGCCAGTGTTCGGCGCGCAGTACACGTCGGCGCTGCGCATCGCCGATGCCTTCGCCGCGTCGTCGACAAGCCCGAGGAAACGCAGGTGCCCGGCCAGCGCGCCCGCTTCCTCCGTCAGCTCCTCCTCGTCGCCGCGCCCGACGACGAGCACCTCGACGTCGGGGAGCGCGTCGACCAGTGCGGGCAGCGCACCGAGCAGGACCGACATGCCCTTGCGCGGCTCGTCGAAGCGACCGAGGAACAGCACGGTCTTGCCCGGTCGGGGATACCCGTCGAGCTTCGGCGCCGTCTCGAACGAAGCGACGTCCACGCCGTTGGGAATCTCGACGGCGTCGGACCCCAGTGCCTCCATCTGCCAGCGCCTGGCCAGGTCGGATACCGCGATGCGGCCGACGATCTTCTCGTGCCAGGGACGCAGGATGCCCTGAAAGACGCTGAGGGTCAACGACTTCGTGGTCGACGTGTGGAACGTCGCGACGATCGGACCCTCGGCGATCATCAACGCAAGCATCGACAGGCTTGGCGCGTTTGGCTCGTGCAGGTGCAGCACGTCGAAGTCACCGTCGACGAGCCACTTCTTCACCGTGCGGTGGGCGGCGGGGCCGAACCGCAGCCGTGCGACCGACCCGTTGTACGGGATCGGAAGGGCCTTCCCACCCGAGACGACGTAGTCCGGCAGCGAGGCGTCCGGCGACGACGGGGCGAGCACGCTGACCACGTGTCCGTAGCCGACCATCACCTCGGCCAGCTGCAGCACGTGCGCCTGAACGCCGCCGGGTACGTCGAACGAGTACGGGCAGACCATCCCGATGCGCATCAGGACGCCTCGCCTGGATTCCCCGAGTCGCTTCGCTCCTGCCCGCCGGAACCGGCCAAGCGCGCCCGGCGTTCGTCCGACAGGTCGGCAATCCACTGCGGCTGCAGCATGTGCCAGTCGGCGGGGTGGGCGGCGATGTCGATCGCGAACTGGTCGGCCAGCGCCTGCGTGACCACGTTGACGTCACCCGACGAGAGGTCCAACGGCGGATGGACGGTGGTCACCGTCACGTCGGGCTTGAACCAGGGGTGCGTGGGAAGCAGCGCGGCACCCGTCGCGAGCGCCAACTTGGCAGGCCCCGCGGGCAACCGGGTGGGCTCGCCGAAGAAGTCGACCTGCACACCCGAGCGGGTCAGGTCGCGATCCGACATCAGGCAGACCAGGCCGTTGCCGCGGAGGCGCTCGGCCAGGATCTCGAACGGCGGCCGCTCCCCTCCGGTCAGCGGAAGCACCTCGAAACCCAGGCTCTCGCGGTAGTCGAGGAACCGTTTGTACAACGATTCGGGCTTGAGTCGTTCGGCGACGGTGGCGAAGTTGCCGTAGATGTTGGTGAGCCACACCCCTGACATGTCCCAGTTGCCACTGTGCGGAAGCGCCAATATCGCACCGCGGCCGGCTTCCAGTGCGGCGACGACGTTCTCGCCGCCCTCCACGGCATCGTTCAGCCTGCGCGCCAACACCTGGTGATCCATCGATGGCAGCCGGAAGGCCTCCCGCCAGTACCGGGCGTAGGAGGCCAACGAAGCACGAATCAGGCTGCCAGGCACCTCGGCGGGCGGCACCCCGATCACCCGGGCCAGGTTCTTGCGCAGTTGTTCGGGACCGCCGCCGCGGGATGCGTACCAGGCACCGGCGTCGAAGGCGTTGCGGGCGGCGAACTCCGGCATGGCGCGCACCACGCGCCAGCCCGCGCCGTAGCCCAGATCGGCCAGCTGACCACTCAGCGGAATCGTGAGCCCGCGGACACTCGGCAGTCCCGCCGACGGCGTGCTCACGTGCCGCTCGCTTCGCCAGCCGAGTCGGCGGGCGGCTGCGTCGAATCAGCCTGCGGCTGATCGGTTTCCAGCGGCTCCATCGCCCCCGGCGAGGTGCGCACGGCGTGCACCCGCTGACCCAGCGTCACCAGGCTGGTCACCGCCAGCAGCCACATCGCTACGTGCACCAACCACGGCACGTGCAGGAACGGAACCCCCGACAGCCCCGCCCCGATCAACACGATGAGCAGCCGCTCGGGCCGTTCGATGATCCCGCCGCCACCGTCGAGCCCGTTGGCCTCGGCGCGGGCCTTGATGTAGGACACCACTTGTGAGGTGACCAGACAGATCATCGTGGCCACCACCAGCGAGGTGCAGTGCATGCCGAACGCCGCCCACCACAGCAGGCCGCAGAAGATCGCGCCGTCGGCAATCCGGTCACAGGTGGCGTCCAGCACCCCGCCGAACCTGGTGCCGAAACCGCGTTCGCGCGCCATCGCCCCGTCGAGCATGTCGGCAAGGACGAAGACGGCCACCGAGAATGCGCCCCACCAGAGTTGCCCGATGGGGAACAGCGTCAGCGCCGAGATCACCGTTCCCGCAGTGCCGATGATGGTGATGCTGTCCGGGGTGAGCCCGGTGCGCAGCGCGGCCCTCGCCACCGGTCTGCTGAGCTTCGCGTAGGCGGCCCTGGTGAGAAGGTAGTAGTCGCTCACGGCAGGCTCGCCCACCCGGTGGCCAGCAACTCGCGGGTGTCGCGGAGCAGCTGCGGAATGATCTTGGAACCACCGATGATGGTGATGAAGTTCGCGTCGCCGCCCCAGCGCGGCACGACGTGCATGTGAAGATGCTCGGCCAGCGAACCACCGGCGGCCGTTCCGAGGTTGAGCCCGACGTTGAAGCCGTGCGGCCGGGACACGCTCTTCATCACGCGAATCGACTTCTGCGTGAAGGCCATCAGCTCGGCGCTCTCCGCGACGGTGAGGTCCTCGAGCTCGGCCACCCTGCGGTAGGGCACCACCATCAGGTGCCCGGGGTTGTACGGGTAGAGGTTCAGCACCGCGTAGACGAGCTCGCCGCGCGCGACCACCAGTCCGTCCTCGTCCGACATGTTGGGGATGTCGGTGAACGGTTCGGACGACTTCGCCGATCCGGTCTTGATCGCATCGGCGATGTAGTTCATCCGGTGCGGCGTCCACAGCCGTTGCAGGTGGTCGGGCTCGCCGACGCCGTGATCGACGATCTCGTGGCCGTCGTTCGATGTCACGTCGCGCCGACCTCGAGCAGTTCGGCAGTGGGAGCGGCGTTCTCACGCCGGGCGATCCAGTCCGCGATGGTCTCGACGGCCACGTCGCGAGGTACGCCGTTGACCTGGGTGCGGTCGCCGAACCGGAAGCTGACCGCGCCGGCCTCCACGTCGCGGTCACCCGCGAGCAGCATGAACGGCACCTTCTGGTTGGTCTGGTTGACGATCTTCTTCGCCATCCGATCGTCACTGGTGTCGACCTCGACGCGTATCCCCCGCGCCTTCAGTTGCGCGGCAACGCCTTCCAGGTACTCGACGTGCCCGTCCGCGACCGGGATGCCGACCACCTGGACCGGCGCCAGCCAGGCGGGGAAGGCGCCCGCGTAGTGCTCGGTGAGGATGCCGAAGAACCGTTCGATCGAGCCGAACAGCGCGCGGTGGATCATCACGGGCCGCTGGCGGCTGCCGTCGGCCGCCGTGTACTCGAGGTCGAACCGGTCGGGAAAGTTGAAGTCCAGCTGGATGGTCGACATCTGCCAGCTTCGGCCGAGTGCATCGCGCGCCTGGACCGAGATCTTCGGTCCGTAGAACGCGGCGCCGCCCGGGTCGGGCACCAGTTCCAGGCCGGACGCTTCGGCGACCTCTGCGAGGGTGTTGGTGGCCTCTTCCCAGATCTCGTCGGAGCCGACGAACTTCTTCGGGTCCTTGGTCGACAGCTCGAGGTAGAAGTCGTCGAGCCCGTAGTCGCCGAGCAGGCCGATGACGAACTGCAGCAGTGAGGTGAGTTCGTCGCGCATCTGATCACGGGTGCAGAAGATGTGCGCGTCGTCCATCGTGAGCCCGCGCACCCGGGTCAATCCGTGCACCACACCGGACTTCTCGTAGCGGTACACCGCGCCGAACTCGAAGGCACGCAGCGGAAGTTCGCGATAGGACCGCCCGCGGGCCCGGAAGATCAGGCAGTGCATCGGGCAGTTCATCGGCTTGAGGTAGTAGTCCTGACCCGGTTTGCGTACCGAGCCGTCCGCGTTGAACTCCGCGTCGATGTGCATCGGCGGGAACATCCCGTCGGCATACCAGTCCAGGTGCCCCGAGGTGTGGAACAGCTGCGCCTTGGTGATGTGCGGGGTGTTGACGAACTCGTAGCCGGCCTCGATGTGCTTGCGGCGCGAGTAGTCCTCGAGCTCGCGCCGGATGATGCCGCCCTTGGGGTGGAAAACCGGCAGACCAGAACCGATCTCGTCGGGGAAGCTGAACAGGTCGAGTTCAGTGCCCAGCTTGCGGTGGTCGCGCCGCTGCGCCTCCTCGATCAGCTCGAGGTGCCGGTCGAGCGCTTCCTGCGACTCCCATGCGGTGCCGTAGATGCGCTGCAGGCTGGCGTTGTCCTGATCGCCCCGCCAGTACGCGGCCGAACTGCGGGTCAGCTTGAACGCCGGGATGTACTTGGTGGTCGGGATGTGCGGCCCACGGCACAGATCGCCCCAAACCCGTTCGCGGGTGCGGGGATTGAGGTTGTCGTAGGCGGTCAGCTCGGCGCCTCCGACCTCCATCACATCGGGGTCGCCGGACTTGTCGTCGATCAGCTCCAGCTTGAACGGCTCGTTGGCCAATTCCTCGCGGGCCTGGTCCTTCGACTCGTAGACGCGCCTGTCGAACAGCTGTCCGTCCTTGACGATCTGGCGCATGCGCTTCTCGAGCGCCTCGAGGTCCTCTGGCGTGAATGGCCGCGGCACGTCGAAGTCGTAGTAGAAGCCGTCGGTGATCGGCGGACCGATGCCGAGCTTCGCCTCGGGGAACAAGCCCTGTACGGCCTGCGCGAGTACGTGCGCGGTCGAGTGCCGGATGACGCTGCGGCCGTCGTCGGTGTCGGCGGCGACGGGCGTCACCTCGGCGTCGGCGTCGGGTACCCAGGACAGGTCGCGCAGCAGGCCTTCGGCGTCGCGCACGACGACGACGGCGTCCGGCGCCCCCCTTGTCGGCAGCTCCGCAGCACGAACCGCCGCCCCTGCGGTCGTCCCGGCAGCGACCCGGATCGGGGCTGCGAGGACGGGGCTGGCGGCGGGATTCATCGGTGGATCTCCTCGGTGCGGGTATGCGGGGGTTATCTGACCGCGACCATGCTATCGGGGAGCGTGCTGACTACCCCAGACCGATGGGGCTCTTCAGCCAGGACTGCTCGAAGCCCAACAATCCCGCGGCCCAGGCGAGCGCGCCGAACAGCCACAGCGTCGCCACCACCACCGCGGCGGTGAACAGCACGCCCAGTGCCTGGACCCACAGCCCTTGGCGCTTGAACCAGGCCATCACCTGGTCGTAGCGCTCGCGGGTGAACTTGAGCAGCCGGCGTGCCCACTCGAATTCGGTGGCCAGGATCGCCAGGCCGACGAAGACGATCGCCCAGCCGGGACCCGGGTACGGGATCGCGAGGATCCCGACGCCGAGCACGGCAAGGCCGATCACGCCGACGACGATGCGATAGGTGAAGTCGGCGGCCCTGCGCTCGCGCAACGTGTCGCGCCACCGCGCCCAGCGCCGGGTGCGCGTCCCCTTCCCGGGTCGCTCCGCTCCTGCCCTCCGAATCATGGCTGCCCCGGCTTCAGTTTCACGAACAGCGCCTCGGCCTCGCACAGCACGGTGTCGCCGTCGAGCAGTCGCCCCGACACGAAGATCTTGCGGCCCTCGGTCCCGTCGATGGTCGCGTCGACGCCCAGTTCCCGTTCGACCGGGACGATCTGGCGGTAGTTCACGTGTAGGTAGGCCGTGCGCTGGTAGAAGCTCTTGCCGAGTTTGACGGCGGTGAAGCCCAGCAATGAGTCGAACAGCAGGGCCAGCGCGCCGCCGTGCACGGCCCCGTTGCGACCGAGGTGATAGCGCCGGAACCGAGCGGTGCCACCGATCCGGCCGTCCTCGGTCACGGCCAGGTCGACCGGCACCTGCAGGATGTTGCCCCTGTTGGGCAGGTCCATCCGCCGCCCCGACGGGGAATGCCATTCGTCGGCGTCGTAGGGCGCCAGCTGGCGATTCAGTTCGTCGAGCACGTCGGCTGCCCTGGCGATGACGTCGTCGGGTGCGTCGGCCGAGCGGGCGTGGTCCTGCAACGCGCGAACGGCCTCGACGAATCGCCCGTAGTCGGGCCCGCCGCGGTTGGTGGGATCCGGCGGGTTGAATCCGCCGCCGGGGTGCGCCTCTGTCGGTTCGGTAACCACACGGTCACCGTATTGCCGACGTCCTCAGCTTGCCGAGCCGGCACTGCTCAACGTGTCGAACTCCGCATCGGACAGCTCGATTCCTGCGGCCGCGACGTTCTCCTCGAGGTGCGCCACCTTCGACGTGCCTGGGATCGGCAGCATCACCGGCGAACGCTTGAGCAGCCAGGCCAGCGCCAGCTGCGACGGGCTGGCGTGGTGGTCGGCGGCGATGCGCTGCAACGGGCCGTCGGAGGCCGACAACGGTCCGCCCGCGAGCGGGAACCACGGAATGAACGCGATGCCCTCCTCGGTGACCTTGTCCAGCAGTGCCTCCGACGTACGGACGGTGAGGTTGTACATGTTCTGCACCGACACGATGGTCGCCGTCTTCTGTGCGGCGGCAAGCTGCTCGACGCTGACCTCGGACAGCCCGATGTGGCGGATCTTGCCCTCCTGCTGCAGCGCGACGAGCTCGCCGATCTGGTCCTCGGCAGGGAACTTGTCGTCGATGCGGTGCAACTGGAACAGGTCGATGCGTTCCACGCCGAGCCTGCGCAGGCTCATCTCGCACTCCTGACGCAGATACGCCGGGTAGCCGAGCACGGGCCACACGTCGGGCCCGGTGCGCAGCAGACCGGCCTTGGTGGCGATGACGACGTCGGTGTAGGGGTGCAGCGCCTCGCGGATCAGCTCCTCGGAGACGTACGGGCCGTAGGAGTTGGCGGTGTCGATGAAGTTGACGCCGAGTTCGACGGCACGGCGCAGCACGCGGATGCATTCGTCGCGGTCGGCGGGCGGCCCCCACACGCCCTTGCCGGTCAATCGCATGGCGCCGAAGCCCAGCCGGTTGACGGTCAGGTCCCCGCCGATGTCGAAGGTTCCCGATTCCCCGGCCACGGATTGGTTGCTCACGTGTACGACCGTACGCCCGTGATGACAGGCTGATCCCGTGAAGTTGACCGAGCTGGCGGCGCTGCCCCTGACCTACACCGAGGTCGGTGCGACGGCAGGCCCGCTCCCTCCGGATTACGGCCACTTGCAGGCCACTGCGGTGATCGGGCATGGCAGGCAGCGCTTCGAGGAGGCTGCCACCGCGGTGATGCGGTGGGGCATGTTGCGTGGCGCCGGAGTGCGGGTCGAGGCGACGACGGAGGTCGCCGCGGTGGGATCGGAGGTCCTCGTCGGCCTCGGCCCGCTGCGGGCGCCGTGCCGGGTGGTCTACGTCGTCGACGAACCCGACCGGCGCGGGTTCGCCTACGGCACCTTGCCCGGCCATCCGGAGACCGGCGAGGAACTGTTCGCCGTCCGCTACGACCCCGCAAGTGAGGCGGTGTACGCCGAGGTGACCGCCTTCTCCAGACACGGAACGTGGTGGAGTCGCCTGGCGGGCCCCGTCACCTCACTGGCTCAGCGCGTGATCAGCAAGCGGTACCTAAGGGCCGTGTAGCTCCCGGTACCCGCCGCGCGGGCAGCAGGAGCGCCGCTCGCGTCACGACTTGGTGGGCAAGCCGTGTTCGAGTAGGTCGAAGATGGCGTCGAGAGCACCGGGATCGGGGTTGTCGCCGATGAACTGCGGGATCTCCAGTACGTAGCGGGCGGCGGCGCGCGCGGCGATGTCGTCCTGACCACGATCGATCTCGCCGGCGATTGCGGCCGCCAGATCGTCCTCGCAGCGGATCCAGAGTTTGCGCTGGTACTCGCGCAGCGCTGGCGTGCTGGTGATCAGTTCGACCATGCGGCGGAATTCAGGGGTCGGGTCCGCTTCGAAAGGGCCACGGCCAGACATGAATTCGCGCAGAGCGGCCATCACCGACTGCCCGGCCTCTCGCTCGCGAACGGCGGCCAGCAGACCCTCCCTGCGCTCGACGCCGTCGTCGAACATCAGCGCTTCCTTGCCGTCGGGGACGTGCTTGAACAGCGTTGGCACGGAGACGTCGACCGCGTCGGCGATCTCCTTGACGCTGACCTGGTCGTAGCCGCGTTCGAGGAACAGTCGCCGCGCCGCGTCCGCGATCGCCTGACGCGTTTGGGCGTTCTTGCGCTCGCGGCGTCCCATCGTCGGCGTGGTCATTCGGCCATCTTAACAGAGTCACTAAATATCTTTAGTCACTTGTCTTTTTTATCGAGTTGTGTTTTCCTGGGTTGAAGCGGTGCCACACGGGGTGGCGCTCAGGTGGGTTCCGCCCACCTCGGCGACGGAAGGAGGCTGATCATCATGAGTGATGGCACCTACGAATCGACGCCCGTGCTCGTGGTCGGAGGCGGGCTCGTTGGCCTATCCACGGCAGTGTTCCTGGCCTGGCGGGGTGTCCCATGCGTGCTCGTCGAGAAGCGCCCTGGCAGCTCGGCGCACCCAAGGGCCATCGGCTACACGACGCGGACCATCGAACTGTTCTCGCGGATCGGGATCGAGCTCCCGCCGCACGACGGCGGCGGGCCGCGCCGTGCGCGCGTCGAAAGCCTTGCAGGACAGTGGTTCGAGGAGTACCCGTGGTCGCCGGGCGGCGCGAAACTTCCCGAGATCGAGTACTCGCCGCACAAGGGCACCGCCATCCCCCAGGATCGGCTCGAACCGATCCTGCGCGACAAGGCGATCGAACTCGGCGCCGACGTCCGGCTCAGCACTGAGTTGATCGACGTCGCTGAAGTCGATGGCGGCGTCATCGCCACCCTGCGGCACCGCGACGGACGCGAATCGCGACTGCGCGCACAGTACGTAGTGGCCGCCGATGGCGTGCACAGCCCGATGCGTCAGACGTTGGGCATCGGCCGCAGCGGACAGGGTCTGCTGGCCGTCCAGCGCAGCATCCTGTTCCGCGCTCCGCTGGACGAGTACCTCGAGCACGGGATCGTCCAGTTCGAGATCGAGCAGCCCGGCTTGTCCGCGTTCCTCACCACCTACATGGACGGCCGCTGGGTCCTGATGCTCAGCGACGACGTCGACCGCGACGACGACGAACAACGCGCGGTGATTCGGCAGGCGGTCGGCCGACCCGACCTCGACGTCGAGCTGTGCACCACCGGGCGTTGGGAACTCGCCGCCCTGATCGCCGACCAGTTTCGGGTAGGACGGATATTCCTCGCAGGCGACGCTGCCCACCAGCTGCCCCCCAACCGCGGCGGCTACGGCGCCAACACCGGCATCGAGGACGCCCACAACCTGGCGTGGAAGCTCGAGGCCGTGCTGTCGGGCCGATCGACACCGGACTTGTTGGACACCTACGATGCCGAGCGGCGGCCGATCGCGTGGCTGCGCCACGAGCAGATCTTCGCCCGCGCCGACTACAAGGCGCGCCTGCAGACCGCCGTCGCCGACGTGCCGATCATCGACGACGACGCCATGGAATTCGGGCAGCTGTACCGCTCGGCCGCCGTGCTCGACGCGGGCCAGGAACTGCCGCGTGCGCTGCGGCCCGAGCAGTGGGCCGGCCAACCGGGAACGCGCGCGCCACACCTGTTGGTGCTGATCGACGGCACCGAGGGTTCGACGTTGGACGTGCTTGCACGCGGCTGGGTGCTGCTGTCCGAGGACCAGCGCTGGCAGGACGCGGCGTTACGTGCCAGTGCCGAACTCGGCATCGACCTCGAATTCGTGCACATCGGCTCTGACGTGAAACCCACTGAGCCACTGGCATTTCAGACGGCGTACGGGATCACGGCCGATGGCGCGACCCTGGTCCGTCCCGACGGTTACGTCGCGTGGCGTGCCGTCACCGCCCCGACGGACCCCGCCGCGGCGCTGACCTCCGCACTGGCTCGCGTGTCCTGCGCTGCGGCCCAGACATTGGCCCAACGGGTTCAGCGACTCGAGGACGTCGAAGCCATCAGGGACGTCACCGCCCGCTACGCCACCGCGGTGAACAAGGGATGGAACGGCAAGACCGTCGACCTCGACGTGATCCCATCGATCTTCACCACCGATGCCCGCTGGGTCAGCAGCGACATGGGCATCGTCACCGAGGGGCTGGACGCGATCCTCGCAGGCTTGCCCGAACACACTGCGGTGGTGCAGTTCTCGATGCACGCCTTCCTGAA
>Ga0137412_10002945_pt1 | contig 13548 bp, 15 predicted proteins | sample CZODoug2_1_16fun_FD_122160 | JGI IMG/M metagenome (GOLD analysis project Ga0137412, IMG submission 122160) | Vadose zone soil fungal communities from Angelo Coast Range Reserve, California, USA - CZODoug2_1_16fungal (Hybrid Assembly) | ecosystem: Environmental > Terrestrial > Soil > Vadose zone... | reverse complement strand
CGGTTTCGCTCACGTGGGCGGCGGGGAACGCGATGCTGCATTTGGTCGAGACCCTCAAAGACCTGAAAGACGTAGAGACCGTTTACACAAATGTCGAGATACCGGACGAGGTCCTGGCGCGCTCTTGATGTAGGCACGTTGGCCGAGGGTCGCCTGGCTCCCGGCGCATTGAGCGTCCGCGTCACCGAACCCAAGCCACGCCCAACGCCTGCCCTGAACGTACGCATCCTCGGTCTGGATCCTGGGTCCCGACGCACTGGGTTCGGCGTGATTGAATGCCGGGGATCCGACTACAAGCATGTCGCCCACGGCTGCATTGCCGTGGCCGGTCTGGAGCTGGCCGAACGGCTGCGGCGGATATTCGAAGCACTGACGGTACTGATTTCGGAGCATGGCCCCGGGGAGATTGCGGTCGAACGCGTATTCGTCAACCGCAATGTGGAAAGCGCATTGAAGCTCGGGCAGGCCCGGGGCGCGGCGCTGTGTGCCGTACCCGAGGGAGTACCTGTGTTCGAATATGCGCCGCGCGCCATAAAGCTCGCCCTCGTCGGTTCCGGCGCGGCTGAGAAGGCGCAAGTGGGACACATGATCAAAACGCTGCTGCAATTGAACGAGAAAATCTCCCCGGACGCATCTGACGCTCTGGCGATCGCTGTCTGCCACGCGCATACCCGCAGACTGCATCAACTGGCTTCCCGATGATTGGTTCGATCCGGGGTCGCATCGCTTCCAAAACACCGCCCCAACTCATGGTGGAAGTCTCAGGAGTCGGCTACGAGATCGAAGCGCCGATGTCCACCTTCTTCCTGCTGCCGTCGGTTGGAGAAGAAGTATTCCTCCTGACGCATCTCGTGGTTCGCGAGGACGCGCACATCCTTTACGGCTTTGGCACGCACGATGAGCGCAGACTGTTTCGGAGTCTGATCAAGGTATCGGGTGTGGGGCCCAAAATCGCATTGGCTTTGTTGTCCGGGATCAATGTCGAGGCTTTCGCGCTGTGCGTCCAGAACCAGGACATCGCATCGTTAACCAAGGTACCCGGCATCGGACGCAAGACAGCCGAGCGTCTCATAGTGGAGATGAAGGACCGTCTCGGACCGCCCTCGGAAGTCGCGATGAGTGCTGTCGCGAGCCCGCCGGGCGCGAATCCTGAGGCTGAGGCTTTTGGCGCACTCGTAGCCCTCGGTTACAAGCCTGCCGAGGCTACCCGCTTGCTCAAGGCTGCCGGTCCCGGTACACACTCCACCGAAGAGTTGATCCGACGCGCTCTCCAGGGCGCGATCTGAGGGATTTGTTGCCAGTGGAAAATGCAGAAGCAGAGCGGGTAGTGAGCGGATCGCCCCAGCGGGAAGAAGACGCCGTCGAGCGGGCTATCCGTCCGCGCCGTCTGGACGAATACGTTGGTCAGCCGCAGGTCAAGACACAACTCGAAATCTTCATCGGCGCCGCACGTCAGCGGGGCGAAGCGCTCGATCACGTGTTGATCTTCGGACCGCCGGGCCTCGGCAAGACCACGTTGGCCAACATTATTGCAGCGGAGCTGGGCGTCAACCTGCGACAGACGTCAGGGCCCGTGATCGAGCGGCCGGGCGATCTCGCGGCGTTGTTGACCAACCTGCAGGCGCGCGATGTCCTGTTCGTGGACGAGATTCACCGGCTTTCGCCCATCGTCGAGGAAGTGCTGTATCCCGCGATGGAGGACTACCAGCTCGACATCATGATCGGTGAGGGTCCAGCGGCGCGCTCTATCAAGCTGAATCTGCCCCCGTTCACTCTGGTTGGCGCTACCACGCGAGCAGGGCTTCTGACATCTCCCTTGCGGGATCGTTTCGGAATAGTGCAGCGCCTGGATTTCTATGGCGTTGATGATCTCGAACGGATCGTCGTGCGCTCGGCTTCGATTCTCAACGCACCCATTGATGCAAGCGGTGCACGACGCATCGCGCAGCGTTCGCGTGGCACACCGCGAATCGCCAACCGCCTGCTGCGGAGAGTCCGTGACTATGCGCAGGTCAAGGCCGATGGAAGCATCAACGAAAAAATCGCGGATGCCGCGCTGAACATGCTGGAGGTCGATCCACTGGGATTCGACACGCTCGATCGCAAGTTCCTGACGACGATCATCGAGCGCTTCGACGGCGGCCCTGTCGGCATCGACAGCATCGCCGCCGCAATCGGTGAAGAGCGCGGCACCCTCGAGGATGTCGTCGAGCCGTTTCTGATCCAACAGGGATTCGTAGTGCGGACAGCACGGGGACGTATCGTGACCCGCACGACCTATCTGCACTTCGGACTGAAGGTCCCTGAAAGAATCGCCGCCAATCTGCCGCTTTTCGAGGACGATAAGTGAGCCCGTTCAGGTGGGCGTCACGAGTCTACTGGGAAGATACAGACGGAGGCGGCATCGTCTACTATGGGAACTACCTGCGCTTCCTCGAAAGAGCCCGGACGGAATGGTTACGGTCGCTCGGGTTCTCGCAGTCGAAGTTGGCGGAAGCGCCCGGAGTTCTGTTTGCAGTGGTGAGTCTGAACATCGAGTACCGACGCCCGGCAAGACTCGACGATGAGCTGCTCACGACCTGTGAGCCGGTAATTGAAGGCTCGGCCACTATCTGTTTCGCGCAGCGGATTTACCGCGGCGCGGATGTGGAGCTGGCCACGGAAGGGCCCACAAAGAATGATCCAATCGTGGAGGCGAGCGTACGCGTCGCGTGCATTGACGCGCGGACCCTGCGGCCCAAACGGCTGCCGGACTTTCTGACCAGCGCGCTCCCCGTGTCGGGTGGCACGCGATCGAACATTAAGGAGCCCTCCTGAATGGGTGATCAGCTATCCATTATCCGCCTGGTCGTTGAGGCCAGTATCCCGGTGCAGATTGTCATCGGGATCCTGTTGCTGGCTTCGCTGACATCCTGGGCCATCATCTTCCGCAAACGCCTGATCATCGGACGGGCACGCCGGAATGCCGATCAGTTCGAGAGCAGCTTCTGGTCCGGTGGGGACCTCGCCCAGTTGTATCGCGCGATCGAGCAACGGGGTGGCACCGTTGGCATGGCCAGTATTTTCGAGTTCGGTTTCCGCGAGTTTGCGCGCCAAAGACAGCAGGGGACAGTTGCGGCCGATCAGTTGTTGGAGGGAGCGCGGCGGGCGATGCGAGTCGCCCATCTCAAGGAGATCGACCGCCTGGAGGCGAGTCTCGCAACCCTCGCCACGGTCGGATCCACCAGCCCGTATGTGGGTCTGTTTGGAACCGTCTGGGGCATCATGAGTGCGTTCTCATCCCTCGGTAATGTCCAGCAGGCGACCCTGGCGATGGTGGCCCCGGGAATCTCGGAGGCGCTGATTACAACGGCCATCGGCCTGTTTGCCGCAATCCCCGCGGTCGTGGCCTACAACCGCTTCGCCGACCAGGTCGGCCGGTTGGAAATCCGCTTCGATGCCTTTACGGAGGAATTTTCGACCATCCTCCAGCGACATGCCTCTCGCGGACATGCTGCACCCGGGCACGTCGCGGCGTCGCCAACGACCTTAGCGTAGGAGCGCCAAGCAATGGCAAGCGGCTCACGCGGCCGACGTCTGATGGGCGAGATCAACGTCGTGCCCTACATCGACGTCATGCTGGTGTTGCTGATCATTTTCATGATCACGGCCCCGCTGCTCACCCAGGGAATCAAGGTGGATCTACCCAAGGCGGGAGCGGAACCTCTGGACCCCGAAATGCTCAAAAACGCCATACCACTGGTGTTGTCGGTGGACCGGACGGGTGCGCTGTATATGAATATCGGGGGTGGCAATCCTCAGCAGGCGCTCAGCGCGCAAGATGTAGCCGCCCGGTCCGAGGCCGCGCTGCGGCGCACTCCTGAGTTGCCGGTGCTGGTGAAGGCCGACAACCGTGTCGAATATGGGATGGTGGTGCGCGCCATGGTCATTCTGCAGAAGGCGGGGGCCAAGAAGGTCGGTTTCATCACCGATCCGCTTCCTGACCCGACCCGTCGCGGTCGCTGACAGGCACAAACGGCTCCATGCTCGAGCGTACCAGTGACCGTTGGGTCTCCATCACGTTATCCGTGCTGCTGCACGGCACGTTGGTTGCGGCTCTGGTGTATGGATTCTTGACGTACCACAAGGCGCAGCCTCCGGCACCGACGCTGGCGATTGAAGGCACTGTTGTTGACTCGCGCTCGGTGAGTGTCCCGGCGGTAAAAACGCCGCCGGCGCCTGAACCGCCGGCGCCCGCGCCGCCGCCGGCACCGGAACCACCGGCTCCCGAGCCGGTTGAACCCACGGGTCCGCCGGAGCCGACTCCGGATGAGCTGGCGCAACGCGACCAGGCTGTGAAGGAGCAGGCTGAGCGCGAAGCGCAGGACAAGCAGCGGCTCGACGAGCAGAAGAAGCAGCAGGAGGCGCAGCGTCAGTCCGACGACAAGCGCAAGCGCGAGGCGCAGGAGAAGGCGGAAGCCGAACGCAAGGCCGCCGAGGCCAAGCGCCTCGTGGAGCAGAAGCGAGCTGATGAAGCGCAGCGTGCAGCGGATGAGAAGGCGCGTCAGGAAAGCGAAGCGGAGTTACGCAACAGCCTGGCGGCTGAAGAGCACGCCAACCAGGTGCGCAACAGCGGTGCGCTGGCGACTTGGAGTGCTCAGATTACAGCGCGAATTCAGCGCGCCTGGTTGCGACCGCCGTCGGCGCGGCCGGGCATCGAGTGTATGTTGCGTATCACTCAGGCTCCAGGAGGCCAGGTGTTGAGCGCCAAGATTGAATCGTGCAATGGCGACTCGTCGGTGCGTGAGTCGATTGAAGCCGCGGCATATCGAGCCTCGCCGCTGCCCCCGCCACCGGACCCGTCGCTGTTCGAGCGTGATCTGGAAGTCACCTTCAGGCCCGATTGATGTCAAACTTCAACAGTAAGCCATGAGATTAAACAAACCAGTTGCCTACATTGTCACCGCCCTGATGGCCATCGGCTGCGCCATTCCGGCGTGGGCGCAACTCAAAATCGAAGTCACCAACGGCGTGGCGGATCCCGTGCCGGTCGCGATCGTGCCATTCGCAAAGCCGCCCGCCGACAACTCTCTGGACGTTGCCCAGGTTGTGGAGCACGACCTCCAGGGAAGCGGCCGGTTTCGTGCATTGGCACGGACGCAGATGCCGGCATCCCCCACTCAGCCCAATGCGGTCGTCATGACCGATTGGAAGAACGCGGGTGAGGACTACATCGTCGTCGGTCGGGTAGTACCGCTCGATGGCGGCAATCTGGCGGTCGATTTCGACCTGCTGAATGTTCTCACGGGCCAACGAGTCGTCGGCCAACGCTTTGTCGGTACTCCCGGCGCGCTGCGCAATGCTGCTCATAGGGTCAGTGACGTCGTGTACGAGAAGATTCTGGGTATTCGCGGGGCATTTGCTACGCGCATTGCGTATGTGTCTGTCGAGGGCCAGCCGCCTGCGCAGAAATTCCAACTCATTGTGGCCGACGCCGATGGCGAAAATCAGCGGCTGGTGCTGGAGTCACGCTATCCCTTGATGTCACCGTCCTGGTCGCCCGATGGCCAGTGGCTGTCCTACGTGTCATTTGAGAACAAGCGCTCAGCCATCTATGTGCAGCTCGTGCGCAGTGGCGAGCGACGCCAGGTTTCGGCTCGTGTGGGAATCAACGGCGCGCCGGTGTGGTCACCCGATGGCAAGAAGCTCGCGCTCACGTTGGGTGGCAGCAGCGGTAATCCGGACATCTACATTCTGGAGCTGCAGACCCAGAACCTCGTGCGGCTCACCGACGATCCCTCGATCGACACCGAGCCGTGCTGGTCGCCGGATGGCAAGTCCATTTACTTCACATCCGATCGCGCGGGCGGCCCGCAGATCTACCGCATCGGCGTGAATCCGGGCGACCGTCCGAAGCGCATTACCTTCACCGGCAACTACAACGCGCGGCCGCGGTTGTCCGCGGACGGCAACCTGTTGGCGATGGTGACACTCGACAGCGGCAACTATCGTGTTGCCGTGCAGGACCTGTCGAATAGCAGTGTCCGCGTGTTGTCCAAGGGTCACCTGGATGAGTCGCCGAGCTTTGCGCCCAACGGCAGTACAATCATGTTCTCGGAGCGTGAAGGTAACCGCGGCATCCTGGCCACCGTCTCGGTGGATGGCCTGATCGGATTGCGCTTGAAATCGGAGCAGGGCGAAGTGCGGGAACCCGCCTGGGGACCGTTCGCTCAATAGGTTGTAGCTTTTTGAGCCGTATTACCGGCGGAAAGGGTGGTTAAAGGTATGCGAAAAATACTGATGGTTCTGTTGCTGGCCACTGCGTTGGCCGGTGCCGGCGGGTGCGCGAGCAAGAAGCCCAAGCCAGGAGCCTCGCAATCGACCGAAGTGGGCGCCAACAATGGTGCTGACTCGTCGGGAGCGGGCGCGGATGCCGCCAATGCGGGCAACGTTGGGTCGGATGAGGATGTGGCCGGGCCTACGGGTGGTCTGCTGGCCAAGCGTGTCATCTATTTCGATTTCGACAGCAGTGACATCAAGGGCGAGGGCAATGATGTCGTGGCGGCGCATGCGAAGTATCTCGCCAGTCATACGAGCACTCGTGTTCGCCTCGAAGGCAACACGGATGATCGCGGCTCACGCGAATACAACATCGGCCTCGGCGAGCGCCGCGCTCAGTCGGTGCGTCGGGCACTCATGCTTCAGGGAGCCACCGAAGCGCAAGTGTCGACTGTGAGCTACGGCGCTGAGCGCCCGGCGGTCGTCGGAAACGATGAGGCCGCGTGGTCGAAGAACCGTCGCGTTGAAATTGTGTATCTGGGACCAGGGGGCCAGGCGGCTCCTGTTCAGCCACAGCGGTAGGTCACAACGGTAGGAAGTATGAACAAGCTGCTGCCAGTCTCGGTTGCTGTTGCCGTCTCCATGGCTCTCGTGGGATGCGCGACGACTCCACCTGATGAAGATCCGATTCAGATCAAGCTGAACGATCTCGATGCTCGCATTGCGCGGATCGAGCGTGTCGTGTCGAACCAGAGCCTCGTGCAGCTAGCGCAGAACCTCGATTCGGTTCAGCAGGAAACTCGTCGCTTGCGCGGGCGGATCGATGAGCTGGAGAACAGCAATGAGCAGATGAAGAAGCAGTTGGCTGCTTCGGCGTCTGTGCGGATCATCGGCGGCGGGGCGGGTGCCTCCGGGGCATACGGCGCGGCGGGTTCGCAGGGCGGTGCCTACGGTGCTGCTGGTGGCGCAAACGGCGCGGCTGGCGCAGGTGCCGCGGGCGGCGGCGGATACGGTGCGGCAGGCGGCGCTAATGCCGGCGCAGGCGGTGCGGGCGCACCTGGAGATGCTGCTGGTGGGGCGGGCTCCGTTGGCGCCGCAACCGGTGCGGGAGCGGCGGCCGCTGCAGCAGGCCCGGGCCCGGGCGGAACCGACGTACCTCCCGGTGGTGCTGGCGCCTCGTCGGTGGAGCAGTCTGTGTACTCGCAGGCTTTCTCCGCATTGAAGGCAGGCAGCTACTCCATCGCCATCACGGGCTTCAGGGACTTCCTGACGTCGTACCCCCAAAGCAGCCTCGCCGAGAATGCTCAGTATTGGCTCGGTGAGGCGTACTACGTGACACGTTCTTACGACGACGCCGGCACCTCGTTCCGTACGGTGCTGCAGAAGTATCCGCAGTCGCGTAAAGCTCCCGACGCGATGCTCAAACTTGGATTCACACAGTACGAGCAGAAGCGTTACCCCGACGCGCGCAAGACGCTGCAAGACGTCGCGCAGAAGTATCCGGACTCGGATGCCGCGCGGCTGGCAACGGAGCGCTTGAAACGGATTCCTGCGAACGCACCTAAGAGCTGACATCAGCTTCACGTGGTGTGTATGATGCGCGCCCCGTCCGGGCGGCGCGCATTCGCGCAACGCTACGTATTCGGGTCGGTAGCTCAGTTGGTAGAGCAGTACCCTTTTAAGGTATTGGTCCTGGGTTCGAGCCCCAGCCGACCCACATCCGTGTCAATACATCTCCTGGCCGATGCGTCGATACAACGCCGGAGGGTCTCCGGCGCATTGAGATCCCCTGGGCTCAGCCTCACTCTATACAGGGTGGAGAGTGCTTAAATTTGGCGATTTGTCTTGGCACGAGGTGTGCAAGTTGCAGTGCGCGAGCGCGTGATGTCGCCAGATCCCGACATAAGTCTGTCGTATTTGAACCACACCCGCGCACCGGCATGCTACGGCCACATTCTCGACACATATCAGGGGAAGATGTCATGAAAGGGCTCGATTCCATGGTTCGCTGGCTGCTTCTGGCACAGGGGACGGGTTTACGCTGGCTTCGCGAGGAACTCGACCGGGCAAACGTGAGTATTCGACTCACCGACGGTTGCCTCGACGAGCTCGTGCGCGGCGCGGATGAATCGGCGCGACGTTCCGGCACCCACCCGGAGCGATCTTATGTTGAGCGTTTCCGCAAGGAGCTCGCCGTGCGCGCGAATTTCATCCAACGCTGGACGGGTTCGGATGAAAAGATGACTCTGCAGAACGAAGAAACTCTGCAGGAGCTTGTAAGAATTGCGCGCACGTATGCGCTGCCGCGCCGCTGGAAGTTGTCAGATCCGGTGGTAGTCGAGCATCGGCGCAAGCGTCCGTCGGACTGGCAGTGGACGGATGACATCGATTCCGACGCAGTACCCCAGGCTTGAGTTAAATCGTAGGGGCGGGACGTCGCGTCTCGCCCCTATGCCGGATCTGCGGGCTCCAATCCCCTGTCCGCAGTCCGTGCCAGGTGCCGGTCCTGCTCAATGTTGAATGAGCGGCAGGCGATCAGATACGCAACGCCCGCAACGGGCAATCCCACCAACATTGCGACATCGGCGCCGCCCAGGGCGCGCGCCACCGATCCTGTGTACAAACCCGTGCTGAAGAACGGGATCATGACCACAAAGCCCACGAAGTAGGCGACCAGGCCGCGCCAGTTCCACGTTCCATACATGCCGCGGGGATTGAAGATTTCGCGGATGGAATAGTGCCCTTTGCGCACCACGTAGAAATCGACCAGGTTGATGGCGGTCCAGGGCGTAAACAGATACAGCAACACGGCGAGCAGGTCACCGAACTGCCGGACGAAATCGCCGGTGGCGTTCAGCCCGAGAATCGTGGAGGCGATTCCGGCCACCACGAGGCTCGCAACACGCTTCCCGGCCGTGCATTCCAGGGGTTTGCAGGTATCGGCAACACTCAGCAGCGTGAGCGATGCGCCGTAGAAGTTGAGTGCTGAAATGCTGATGAGGCCGAGCAGGGCGCCCACCAACAGAATGAGCCCGAAGCCGGGAATGATCGAGTCGGCCGCGTTTTGCATGGCGGCGGCAACATCCAGCTTGGGTGCGGCAGCCGCTGCAACCGATCCCACCAGCATCATCCAGGCTCCGCCGATGAAGGCGCCCAGATACGTCCACCAGAATGACGCCCGTACACCCACGTTCCTCGGAAGATAACGGGAGTAGTCGGATACGTAGATCGACCACGAAAGCTGGTAGGACGCGGCCGCAAACAACTCGGTGAGAAAGGGGACCATTTTGAATCCGGCCGGGTCCCATTGCTCGGGCGGCAGCTTCAGGAAGAGGGCGGCGCCAATCGAGAATACGGTGAGCAGCGCAATCATCAGGTACGCGAACACGCGCTGGGCCAGGTGGATCGTGTCGTAGCCCACGATGGCCAGTGTCATGGCGAGCAGCGCGAATCCGACGATCACCGTGGGGGAGGACGCGGAGACCGAGCTCGAAAGCTGATGGATCGTCTGCGCCGCCAGCACCTGGTTGAAGGCATTGAAGCCAATGAAGGCAATCAAAGCGACCACCCACACCAGCAGCGCACCCGCATACCCGAATTGCGGGCGGGACTGAATCATCTGCGGCAGGCCGAGCTGCGGGCCCTGTGTGGAGTGGAACGCCATGAAGAACGTTCCCAATGTGCAACCGGCGATGACGGCGATCGCGGTCCAAAGAAGGTTGCCGCCAAGGGTGATTCCCAGGATGCCGACGGCCAGCGTTGCCAGGTGAGCGTCGCCTGAGAACCACACTGGCCACAGGTGCCAGACTTTTCCGTGGCGCTCGGCCAGCGGCACATAGTCGATAGACCGTTTTTCGATCAGGCCGCCGTTCGGCATTGCTTACCCCAGGGTCTTTTTTATTATATTATGACGTCAACATTATAAAAGCGAATCCGGGTACCTTTGGTTTATGCGACAGGTCAAAACACTCGGTCTTCTGGGCACAGGCGTCATTGGTGGGGGCTGGGCAGCCCGCGCTCTGCACTACGGTATCGACGTCATTGCCGCCGACGTCAAACCGGAAATGGAAGCCTGGATCCGCGGCGCCGTGGAAAACGCTGAAGGTGCCCTGTCGCGGCTGACCTTCGCACCTCTGCCCCCCAAAGGGAAGCTGACCTTCACCACCGATCTGCTCGCCATGGCGAAGCAGGCGGATTTCATCCAGGAGAACATTCCGGAACAGCTCGAACTGAAGCAGCGTGTGCTGGCTGATGTCAGCCGCGTCGCTCCCGCCGATGTCCTGATTGCGTCCAGCACCTCCGGGCTGATGCCCACGGATTTGCAGAAGAACATGGTTGCGCCGGAGCGCTTCCTCGTTGCGCATCCGTTCAATCCGGTCTATCTGCTGCCTCTCGTGGAGCTCGTGGGCGGCGCAATGACCAGCGCAGAAGCCATCGAGGCTTCGCGCAAATTCTTCACGTACATCGGCATGCACGGCCTGCATGTACGGAAGGAAGTTCCGGGGCACCTGACGGACCGTCTCCAGGAGGCGATCTGGCGGGAGATTCTCCATCTCGTGAACGACGGCATCGCCACCACTGGCGAGCTGGACGAGTCCATCATCTACGGCCCTGGCTTACGCTGGGCCGGTATGGGTACGAACCTGATTTACCACCTTGCCGGCGGCGAGCCTGGCATGCGTCACATGTTGCGTCAGTTCGGCCCCTGCCTGAAGTGGCCGTGGACGAAGCTCGAAGCCCCGGAGTTGACGGACGGGCTCATTGACAAGATGGTCGACGGCACCGAGGCGCAGGCTGCCGGCCGGTCGATTCGTGAGCTGGAACGGCTTCGGGATGACTACCTCGTCGACATCCAACAGGTCCTGCGGAAGTACAACCTCGGTGCGGGCGCCACCTTGCGCAGTGTCGAGAAGCGGTTGTACGACGCTGCGGCAACGAGGGCCAGCGTTAACAACGAAGCACCGCTGCGACTCGTTGAGACGCAGGTGCGCCCTGAGTGGGTCGATTACAACGGCCACATGACAGACTCGCGTTATCTGCAAGTATTCGGTGACGCAACGGATGCGCTGTTCCGCCGAGTAGGCGTCGACGACTCATATCGTGAGAGCGGTCGAGCGATGTACACCGTGGAGTCCCACGTCACGCATCTCAACGAAGCCAAGGCGATGGAAGGATTGTACGTAACCACCCAACTTCTGAGTGTCGACGACAAACGCGTGCACCTGTTCCATCATCTGCGACGGACACGCGACAACGCTGTGGTTGCTACTGGCGAGCAGATTTACCTGCACGTCGATACACGAGCAGGCAAAGCCTCCGCCATGGACAACCCGGTGCACTCGAAGTTGGCTACGATTCGCGAATCGCATGTGGACCTGGCGACCCCTGAACAGAAGGGACGCCACGTCGGGGCCCCTCGAAACTAACGGAACCGTGTCATGCCCAAGATCGTCGACCATGACGAGCGCCGCGATCAGATAGCACTGGTCGCCTGCCGCGTCGTTGCGGAAAATGGCTTCGACCAGGCCACCATCGTGCGGATCGCTCGCGAAGCGGGCTATACCACAGGCATGGTGGCTCACTACTTCGATACGAAGCAGGACATCATCATCGCTGCCTTGCGACTCATCCTGCGCAGGATCGAGGAACGTCTGACAAAGCCTGCAACGGATCTGTTGACTGTGCTTTCCGAGGCATTGCCTGTTGACGAGCAGCGCTTTATCGAGTGTGCATTTTGGACCGCCTTCTGGGGCCAGGTGTCCGCCGACAAGAAGCTGAAGCGCATCAACGCCTGGGTTCACCGGGAATACATGCGTTTGTTTGAACGTTGTTTGTCGGAAGGCTGGCAGATCTGGGAGCAACTGACCTCTGCTACCCGGGAGCAGGTTCTCAGGTCCGTGGTGACTTTCATCAACGGTGTGACTGCGAGCGCCGTGGCCAGCCAGAGCGATTGGCCGGCCGCCAAACAGATCGAGCAGCTACGCCTGCAGTTGCAACTGCTGCATACCTGGGCACAGGACTCGATCGCCGTTCCCTCCAAAAAGGTGTCCTCATGGACTTCTCGCTGACAGAAGAGCAAGAGCTCATAGTCAAAACCACCCGCGAGTTTGTCGAGAACGAGCTGTATCCGCATGAGCAGCAGGTGGAATCCACCGGGGTGCTCGATGCGTCGTTGCGCAAGGAGTTGCGCGAGAAAGCGATCGGCGCGGGACTGTATGCCGCGAACATGCCCACGGAGGTCGGCGGTGCCGGCCTCGATACGGTCAGTTGGATTCTGTATGAGAAGGAGCTCGGTCGGACCAACTATGCCCTGCATTGGAACTGTGTAGCGCGCCCGTCCAACATACTGTTGGCGTGTGAGGGGGAGCAGCGTGAACGCTACCTCCTACCGGCAGTCCGTGGCGAGCGAACCGAGTGTCTGGCGATGACCGAGCCGCAGGCGGGTTCGGACCTTCGCGGCATGAAGGCCACGGCTGTCCAGCAAGGCGACGACTTCGTCATCAACGGCACCAAGCATTTCATCAGTCACGCCGACCATTCGGACTTCGTGATCCTGTTCGCCGCCACCGGCGAGGAGGACTCGCCCCGGGGCAAGCGCAAGCTCATAACCGCATTTCTCGTGGACATGGGGACGCCGGGCTTCGAAGTACGCGATGGTTACAAGAACGTCTCGCATCGCGGTTACACCAACAGCCTCCTGGAGTTCAACGACTGCCGGCTGCCGAAGTCTGCCGTGTTGGGTGAAGTGCACAAGGGATTCGAGGTTGCCAATACGTGGCTGGGTGCGACGCGGTTACAAGTTGCGTCGAATTGCCTGGGACGCGCTGAACGTGCGCTCGAGCTGGCGACGCAGTGGGCCGTGGACCGCGTGCAGTTCGGTCAGCAGATCGGCAAGTTCCAGGGCGTCGCCTTCAAGCTCGCGGACATGGCCGTGGAGCTGCGGGCGGCCGAGTTGCTGACGCTGGAGGCTGCCTGGAAGTTGGATCAGCGAACCGCCACTGACATGGATATGGCGATTGCGAAACTCAAGGCGAGCGAGATGCTGGCCATGGTGGCCGACGAGGCACTGCAGATCCATGGGGGCATGGGGTTGATGTCGGATCTGCCGCTCGAGCGCATCTGGCGGGATGCGCGGATCGAGCGGATCTGGGATGGCACCAGCGAAGTGCAGCGGCACATTATTTCGCGTGCCTTGCTGCGGCCGCTGGGCGGCTGAAGGGCTATTTCCCGCTCCAGGTGGGTTTGCGCTTCTCGGCGAAGGCGCGCGCGCCTTCCAGCAGGTCCTCGGAG
>Ga0137412_10002944_pt1 | contig 13550 bp, 13 predicted proteins | sample CZODoug2_1_16fun_FD_122160 | JGI IMG/M metagenome (GOLD analysis project Ga0137412, IMG submission 122160) | Vadose zone soil fungal communities from Angelo Coast Range Reserve, California, USA - CZODoug2_1_16fungal (Hybrid Assembly) | ecosystem: Environmental > Terrestrial > Soil > Vadose zone... | reverse complement strand
GGGTGTGCTACTATTTCGGGTTTATGCAGACGGGAATTATTGGGCTGGGGCAGGTTGGGAAGACGACGCTGTTTCGGATATTGACGAAGGCGAATGTTGAGGGGAAGGCTTCCTCGCAGGCGACTCATGTTGGCGTGGCAAAGGTGCCGGAGACGCGGCTGGTGGAACTCGCCAAGCTTTACAACCCTAAGAAGATTACTTACGCCACGGTGCAGTATGTGGATTTGGGCGGGATGCAGAAGGAGCGCACTCGGGATGCGCTGGCTTCACTGCGCGATGTGGATACGATTGCGCATGTGATTCGCGTTTTTGACGATCCGAGCGTGCCGCATGCGGCGGGGAGCATCGATCCCGTTCGGGATGCTACGAATCTGGAGTTGGAGTTGATTCTGGCGGATCACGATCAGATTACGCGGCGGCTGGAAAAGTTGGAAAAGGATTTGAAGAAAAAGAGGGAGCCGCTGCTGGAACTTGAGAAAACGGTGCTGGAGAAGTGCAAGGCGCACTTGGAAGCGGAAAAGCCTTTGCGCGAACTGGAGCTGACGCCGGAGGAGCGGAAGCCGATCGGTGGATTTTTGTTTTTGTCGCAGCGGCCGATGTTGTATGTGCTGAATTTGGGTGACGATGAGGCGGCCGAGTTGGACACGGCGGTCGAGCGGCACAAGCTGGGGGCACTGCAAGGGCGGAAGAATACGGCAGTGGTCGCGGTTTGCGGGCGGCTGGAGGCGGAGCTGGCGGAGATGGACGAGAAGGAAGCGGCGGAATTGCTGTCTTCTTATGGATTGAAGGAGCCGGGGCTGAATCGATTGATTCGCGCCACGTATGACTTGATGGGATTGATTCAGTTTTTCACGGCGGGTGAGCCGGAAGTGCGGGCTTGGACGATTCGCAAAGGATCTACGGCGGCTAAGGCGGCGGGCGAGATTCACAGCGACATTGAGAAGGGATTTATTCGCGCGGAAGTGGTGCGATGGAATGATTTGCTGGCGGCGGGGAGTATTGCGGCGGCGCGGGAGAAGGCGCAGGTGCGGTTGGAGGGACGGGAGTACGTGGTGCAGGAAGGGGATGTGATTTTGTTCCGGCATTCGGGATAACGGCGAGTCGACAGTTGAAAGTTGAAAGTTGAAAGTGGGGAGAAAGAAGGATTAACGCAGAGGGCACTGAGTTCGGATGCAGAGGGCCGGAGAATATCGACCTCCAGAGAAAATTGGTACCGAGCAGTAAAGCCGCAGGGCTGCGCGGACTTCGCCCTGCGCTACAGGCTTTGGCGATGCATACACCTCGAAAGCGGCAGCAAGACTGCCGCACTCCAAAATGAATCACGACATCGCAACTAGAGTGGGGATGGCGGCGGGGCTGGGGGTGGTGGCCGCGGCGGGGAACTTGATTGGTGGGTTGTTTGTGGTGCGGCGGGCGTGGCCGCGGAGTTTCTTGCATTACTTTATGGCGTTGGGCGCGGGATACATGCTGGCGGTGGCGTTTACCGACGTGATTCCGGAGTCGGTGCGGATCGGCGGGCAGAACGCATTTTTGCTGGTGCTGATCGGATATTTCCTGGTGCATTTATTCGAACATATTCTGGCGCCGCATTTTCATTTTGGCGAAGAGACGCATACGGAGATGATGGGGCAGCACCGGGCACGGACGGTGCTGTTTGGGTTGGGCATCCACACATTTTTCGATGGTGTGGCGATCGCGGCGGGATTTTTGGTTTCGACGTGGTTGGGGACCGTAATTTTTGTGGCGGTGTTTCTGCATAAGCTGCCGGAGGGATTTACGATCGCATCGGTAGTGCTGGCTAGTGGGCAAAGTCGCGGGAAAGCGGTAGCCGCGGCGGGTGTCTTGGGCGCGGCTACTTTGTTAGGCGTGCTACTGACCAGCGTGATGCAGGCGCAACTAAGGTATGCTTTGCCGCTGTCCGCCGGCGTAACTGTATATGTGGCAGCAACAGATTTGCTGCCGGAAGTGAATCGCGAACCTGGTTGGCGAGCAGCGGCACTGGTCTTCGTTGGCGTAGCGATATTGTTGATTCTACAGGCTTTAGTGAGAGTGTAAATTCGCCCTAGATTCGCTTCCTTTTTTCCTAGACTCGCAACTTTCTGACAACGCTAGTGTTTGGTAGAGTGTGGCGGTTATGGCCAGGTCCGACGTCCAACTGATGCTGGACGTGAAGGCGGGCGATGAACAGTCGTTCGCGCTTCTACTCCAACGCTACAGGAGTCCCCTGGTTAATTTCCTGTACCGGATGGTGCGGAACCGGGAACAGGCGGAGGATTTGGCGCAGGAAGTTTTTATTCGCGTGTACCGGGCGAGAGCAGATTATGTGCCGAGCGCGAAGTTTACGACTTGGCTGTTTCGGATAGCGACGAATCTGGCGTTGAACTCGTTGCGAGACACGCGGCATCAGCGGATGGAGATTTCGCTGGATGCGCCGGTCACAGGGGATGCGGAAGACGGGGACGAGCGGACGCTGGACGTGGCGGACAAGCACCCGGACATCGAGCAGCACCTGGTGGAGGAAACGCGGAAGGCAATGATCAAGCACGCGATCGACAAATTGCCGGAGAAGCAGCGGGCCGCGGTGCTGTTGCACAAGTATCAGGAGCTGGATTACGGGGAGATCGCGAAGATTTTGTCTTGTTCGGAGAGTGCGCTGAAGTCGCTGCTGTTTCGGGCGTATGAGAATTTGCGAGTGGAGTTGGCGCCGTTGGTGGCGAAGGGCTGAGTGGTTTGAGAGTAGAAGAGTTTAAGAGTTCTAGAGTTTAAGAGTTTGGGAGCGGAAGGATGGGCAAGATGGGTTGCAGTCGGATGGAAAAGCAGATGCTGCCGTTTGTGGATGGGCGGCTGAAGGTGAGCGAGCAACGCGAGGTGGAAGCGCACCTTGCGGGGTGCGCGGCTTGCCGTGTGCGCGTGAATGAGTTCCGCGCGGTTTCGGGATTGCTGGATGAGTTGCCGCAGATCGAGCCTTCCGGTGCATTTGATGCGCGAGTGCGGGCGCGTGTGGCGGCGGAGCCGGTGAAGCAGAGCTGGTGGGCGGTGTTTGCGCCATCGCCGCGAGCGGCGTTTGCGGCTTCGCTTTTGCTGCTGGCGACGATTTGGATTGGGTCGCGGCCGGGGAATGTGAACATAAATAATAATGCGGCGTCGAACGGGACCGCTGCGCAGTCCGCTATTGATCCGAATGATCTGCCGGTGCTGGAGAATTACGACATTTTGGCGAACTTCGAGCCGTTGGAGGACTTGCCGCAGCCGGTGCAAGGCGATGATTCGGACGAGGTCGACGGCAATCAGGCGATGTAATTGATGCAGCAGCGATTCCAATTCGGACGGTGGCTGTGTGGACTGGGACTCTGCGCTGCACTAGTGTTGCCTGGTGTGAGCGCGCAGAATCGGTCTGATCGACCTCCGGCGAGACAACAGCCTCCTCCGAGGCAACAGCAAGCGCCGCCGCGTCCTGCCAATCCGGCGCCGCGAAACGATAGGTCTTCGGGTTCGTATCATCCCCAGGGAAGTCCCCAAGGGCGGACGCAAGAGTCACCGCGACCTCAGGGATCGGACCGCAGCAATCGGCAGCCTGCATACCCGAACCGGCAACCATCGTCCGCAGACCGGGGCCGCGCGAATGATAATCGTGCGCCGGGGAATGCGAATCCACGCGCGTATGACAACGGCAGAGGCAATCGGAACGATCGTCCGCAGAATTCCTACCGGCAGCAAACGCCGGCCGCTCCGCCGCCTGATGTGCAGCAGCGTTTGCGGAATATGAGTCCGCAGGAGCGGAATCGGCTGGCGGACAATCAAAGAAAGTTCAATCAGTTGCCGCCACAGAAGCAGCAGGAGATGAAGCGGGCGGCCGAAAATTGGCAGCGGCTGACGCCGCAGCAGCAAAGTCACATTCGGAATGATGTGCTGCCCAGGTGGCAACAATTGCCTGCGGACCGGCAACGGGCCATCCAGAACCGGCTGGGGGTGCTGCAGAATATGCCGGAGTCGGCGCGCAATCGGCATTTGAACGATCCGAATTTCACGCGCGGGATGAGCGAAGATGACCGGCAGATGTTGCAGGATCTGAGTCACGAGCACGTTGGTGCGCCGGATCGCCCGCAGGAACAATAGATTTCTTTCCTTGGAATACTTCCACTAAATCAGACGTTGTACCGGGCTAGGGCGCAGCAATGCTGCGCCCCTACCGAATGTAGTGGCAAATTGGTTTTATTTGCTTAGGCGCTGCGATTGACAACTGCTGCCTTGGCACGTCATCGTGAATGACGTCGTGCGCCGCGAGGGTGGCGCGCGGCGTCCAAATCACGGAGGAATTTCTCGCTCGTGTCCACGCGCTTTCGCGCATTGCAGCATCGCAACTTCCAACTATTTTTCGCGGGGCAACTTGTTTCGCTGATTGGCACGTGGATGCAGTCGACCGCGCAGCTTTGGCTGGTCTACAAGCTGACGAATTCCGCGGCGCTGCTGGGCGTTTTCGGTTTCGCGAATCAGATTCCCATTTTATTGCTGGCGTCGATCGGCGGATATGTCGGAGACCGCTACGATCGGCATCGCAGCGTCATCGCCACGCAGACGGCATCGATGATTTTGGCGTTCGTGCTGGCGGGGCTGACGCTTACCGGGGCGATTCAAGGTCCGCGTGGCGCGTGGGTGGTCATTTTCATCGCATTTCTGGTGGGCATTGTGAATGCGTTTGATGTGCCGATCCGGCAGGCGTTTTTGGTACAGATGGTGGGAAGGGAAGACTTGCCGAACGCGATTGCGCTGAACTCGTCGATTTTTAATGGCGCGCGCGTGGTGGGCCCGGCAATTGCAGGCTTTGCGATTGCGTGGATTGGCGAGGGTTGGTGCTTCTTCTTGAACGGCGTGAGTTTTCTGGCGGTGATTATCGCGCTGCTGGCTATGCGCCTGACGCGTGTGGAGAGAAAACCGAGCACGGAATCTCCGTGGCGCAGCTTGTTGCAGGGATTTCGTTTTGCGATGGGCGACTTGCCGATACGGTCTGCGCTGTTGCTGCTGAGCTGGCTGAGCTTACTGGGCTTGCAGTATTCCGTGTTTCTGCCGCTTTTCGCGGATCAGATTCTACATGGCGGGCCGCGTGGGTTGGGTCTGCTGATGAGTTCGGCAGGAGTGGGTGCGGTGCTCGGCGCGCTGCACTTTGCCGCACGCACGGAATTCACGGGCCTTGCGCGGTGGATTGCGGGGACGGCGACGACGTGCGGGATCGGGTTGATCATTTTTTCGCAATCGCGCGTCTTCTGGTTATCGATGGTGGTGCTTTTTGTGGTGGGTTTTTCCGCCACGGTGCAGATGGCGGCGACGAATACGATTATTCAGAGCCGTGTGCCGGACGAATTGCGCGGGCGGATCATGGCCGTGTACGCGACGATGTTCATGGGCGTGCAGCCGATTGGGTCGTTGCTGGCTGGCGGAGTGGCGAAGCGGATTGGGGCGCCGTATACGCTGGGAGTTTTTGGGTTGCTGGTGCTGGCGGGGAGCTTGGTGTTTCTGTTTCGGGTGGTGATGAAGTTGCAGCGGCCGGTTGAGGCCACGGCTACTCATACGGATTGAAGCATGCGCTCGGCGTTCCGGGGAAGTCGGAGGAGGTGTTCATAAAAGTCTCTAAAGTAATTCTTGCTGTGATTGCGGCTGCGCTGGCGGTTGGCGGGACGCACGGCGTTGCGTTTTCCGCGCAGACGGCGGGCAGCGAATTCCTGGTGCCGTTTCCGGCGCACCACGTTATGGGGAACATTTATTTTGTGGGCAGCAAGTCGCTAGGCATCTATCTGATCACCACGCCGCAAGGGCACATCCTCGTGAATGCGGGTCTCGCTGAATCAGTGCCGGGTATTCAGGAGAGCGTGGCGAAATTGGGATTCAAGTTCAGCGACATCAAGATTTTGCTAATCAGCCATGCTCACTACGATCATGACGCGGGTGCCGCGCGGATCAAGGAATTGACCGGCGCCAAGTATATGGTGATGGATGCGGATGTGCCGGTGGTGGAGTCCGGGGGAAAAGAGGATTTTTTCTATGGCGACAGGAACGATCAGCGCTATCCGGCGGCGCATGTCGATCGTGTGCTGCACGATGGCGACAGGGTGCAGCTGGGTGACGTTGTGCTGACAGCGCGTCTCACTCCGGGGCATACCAAGGGCTGCACGACATGGACGATGAAGGTGCAGGACGGCGGGAAAAGCTATGACGTAGTGATTGTGGGAAGCCCTAATGTGAATGAGGGATATAAGTTGGTGAGCAATGCTGCTTATCCGCAGATTGCCGGGGATTACGAGCGAATGTTTCAGGTGTTGCGATCTTTGCACTGCGATGTATTTTTGGGCGCGCATGGGGGCTACTACGAGATGGAAGCGAAGTATGCGCGACTCAAGGATGGCGGCGCGAATCCGTTTATTGATCCGGACGGGTACAGGAATTATGTGAATGAGCGGGACGCGGCGTTTCGCGCGGAATTGGCGAAGCAGCGGGTGGCAGCGCAATGGGCCAGCCCGTTGGCGCGCGAGTCCCGCGCTCCGGTTCTAGGTCGATCGAGCGATTAGGCAGGATTGGGGCGATAGAGCCAGTCGGGGGCGCTGAGCGACAGCTCCGGGGCAGATGGTTTGTTTGCTGCTTCCAAGATTGCATCCACTTTTGCGCGCGTTGGAGCTAGAGAGCAGACGGGGTCGGTCGCCGAAGCATCTCCGGCTAGAAGTAGAGCTTGGCAGCGGCAGCCGCCGAAATCTTGTTCACGGCGGTCGCACGTTTTGCAGGGTTCTTGCATCCAGTCTTCGCCTCGAAACTTCTGGAAGGCTACGGAAGTTTCCCAGATTTCGCGGAGGCTGCGGTCCTTTACATTTTCAAATTTCATCCCGGGAATAATTTGTGCGGCATGGCAGGGAAGAGCTTCGCCGGTCGGAGTGATGAGCATTAGCTTGCGTCCCCAGCCGCCCATGCAGGGCTTGGGAAATTTCGCGTAGTAATCCGGGACGACATACTCGATGCGGATTTTGCCGCGCAGGCGTTCTTGCGCGGATTTTAGGGTTTCGATGGAACGATCAAGCTGGGCGCGCGTGGGGAGGAGGCGTTCGCGATTGGCGAAGGCCCAACCGTAATACTGCACGTTGGCGAATTCGACGCGGGTGGCGCTGGAGGATTCGGCTAGCGCCAGCATTTGCTGGATTTGGTCGATATTTTTGCGATGAATCACGAAATTCAGCGTTACCGCGACGCGAACTTGCTTTAGCCAATCGAGGACGCGCAGCTTTTGCGGGTGTGATTTTGTGCCGGAGATTTCCGCGGCGATTTCCTCGGTCGCGCCTTGAAAGCTGAGTTGCAGGTGATCGAGGCCGGCTTCGATCAATTTCGCGAGGCGAGCTTCATCGAGGGGCATGCCGGAGGTGATGAGATTTACGTAAAGGCCTGCGGCTCGAGCGGATCGGACTAATTCGAGGATGTCGCTGCGAGCGAGTGGCTCCCCCCCGGTTAGATCGGCCTGCAGGACGCCCATTTCGGCGGCTTCTTTGAAGATGCGCGACCAGATTTCGGTAGTAAGTTCGTTGGCGCGGTTTTGCAGTTCGAGAGGGTTCGAGCAATAGACGCAGTGCAGCGGGCAGCGATGGGTTAGCTCGGCGATTAGGGCTAGCGGGTTTGTCGGTACGGATGTCATTTCTTGGTTGATCGAGCTTTGTGGTTCGCGTTCACGTTGTCAGCTTATTGAACACCGCTAAAGCGGCAGCAAGACTGCCGCACTCCAAACTAGACCTGCGCGTCAAAGTCGAGGGCGCGCTGATCGTGTAGGCGCGCCAGATAGTCGAGAATATCGGACTCTACTTTCTTTGGCTCGGCTTTCGAGTAGATCTGCTGCAGCTCGCTGACGATTTGCTGCACGGTGTGCTTGCCGTCGCAGCGCTCGACGATTTCGAGGCTGGGCCCATTGAGACGCAATGCTCGCTCGGGCATTAGCAGGACGCGCTGCTGATTATTTTCGCCTAGTCGGCAGCCGGGAGCTAGCCGTGGATGTGATTGCAAATCGGGCGTCACGCGCTTTTCTCATTGGGGATGAAAGCGCCGGGTGGCGGCCAGCCGGGATTTACGTAGGCGAAGTAGAGAGCGTCGAGCTGGGCCCATAGTATGTCGCACTTGGCGCGCAGGGCGGCGTGGGCTTGGTCCTGCTGCTCGCGCGTGTGGGCGTGCTTGACTACCCATGCGAGGGCGAAGTCGGCGTCCTCGGGGGCTTGCGTCAGGCGGCCGGTGAAATAATCGAGGCCGCTCGAAAGCCACGGGTAATATTGGCGCAGGCGATCCATGCGCAGCACGATCAATTTTTTTGAGAAGAGCTCGGTGAGGGAAGAGGCTACGGCTTCGAGGTGCGAGCGCGTGGAAACGAAATCGACGTAAGCCTGAACGGCGAAGCGCGTGGCGGGGAGTATGCCTTCGCCATTTAGCGCTTGCTCGCGTGGAAGGCCGGTGGCCTCCACCAGGCGTAACCATTTTTCGATGCCGCCGGGTTTCGTGCCGTCGCCATCGTGATCAAGAATACGTTTGCGCCAGGCCAGGCGAAACGCGGGATCTTCGCTGCGCGCCAGAATCGCGGCGTCTTTGATGGGGATGCGGCTCTGGTAGTAGTAGCGATTGAGCGCCCAAGCTTGCAACTGGCCGCGCGTCAACTTGCCTTCATGCATCAGCAGATGAAATGGGTGCTTGTGGTGATAGCGCTCTTCGCCGATGGCGTGAAAGCCGGCGATGAACTCGGCTTCCGAGAGCAGCGGGCGATCAGATTTGGCTGCGGCAATGGTCATAACTCGAATTCCATTCCATCGTAGGCGATTTCAAAGCCGGCATCCAGTGCGGCGCGATGTTCGGCGCTGTCTTCGTCAAGGATGGGATTGGTGTTGTTAATGTGAATCAAAACTTTTCGGCCTTTGGCGTTTCGTGGAAATTGTTCGAGTAAGCCATTCGATCCGGACAGCGGCAAATGGCCGATTTCACGCGCGGTCTTTTTGCTGCGTCCGGTTTGGATTAGTTCGTCGTCACTCCAGAACGTCCCGTCGATCAAGACCAGATCGCTGGAGGCCGCTGCTTTGGTCCATTCCGAGTTTCGCCCGGAGAGAGACGGCGCCATGAAGAAGCTCTTTCCCTTTTGCTCGAACACGAAGCCGAGGGTAGCGTCGTCGGGCGAAAGAGTGCGCTTAAGTTCTTCACTCGCGTAGTCAGGATACGACCCCCCGAGGGGCAGTGTGACGCAAACGAAAGCCGGTGCCTCACCGGGACTCTCCGAGAGATGACAGCCAAGGCGTCCCTTGCTCGAGAGGACTTGCCATTGCACAGGTGGATCGGCGCGGTCCAGCACGCCAAAAATTTTGCTCTCCTTCTTCAGAATGCGTTGCGTGGCTGCCGCAGCGAACACGAAAAAAGATTGAAACTCGCGGAGATGGAGAAGACCCATCACGGAATCGACATCGGCCGAGGGAAGGAAAACGCCCGCGATCGGCGAGTGCGTTTCGGACTTCGACTGTGGGCTCAATTCCGGCGTAGCGAGTATTTGGGTGCGCAAATCTGGACTCGCGGAAACCAGGAACCAGACTTTCGCGTCGGGATCAGGCGAGAACGCAATTTGCGTCTGCGTGCGCGCACGACCGCGTAAAGTGCCTTCGCGAAGGCGGCGGCAATTCGCGCAGCCGCAATTCCATTGCGGAAAGCCGCCCCCAGCCGCGGAGCCGAGGATCTTAACGCGCATGGCCGTGGTGGGGGCGCACATCAACCTGCGCCACAAAGTGAGCTGATAAATAGGAAAGAGCCCGCTTCAGATAGCGGGCTCTACAAAGGCGTGTTTGACAGGCTAAAGTTCGGCGTTGGCGTACGAGCTGATTTCGCAGTTCAGATCGATTTCTTCGTGCTGAGGGGTGACCCATTCCATGAGAGAGGCTCCTTAAGGGCGTTCAATACAGGCAAAAGAATAGCATGGGGCCAACAAAAAGAGGAAGAGGGAAATCCTTTAGAGCAGCAGTTGTCTCCCCTGAGAGTTTGGTCTTTGCGGCAGCCCGGCATAATGAGGCTCGATGGCAAGAGGTTGTCAGAAGGACACATAACCATGCTCCCGCAGCTTGCGAAAGCGTCATACCAGAAATAGACTTCCTGCGATGGTGGAAGCACAACCCCTAGCGGTGATTTACTGTAGATTTCCACACTCGCCGGCACTCAACTTATTTCCAATCCCCATCATTTTTCCCCTTGACAAGCGTGAAAAGCAGCCTATTATGTGGACAAAAGTGGGGCAAAGTGGGCAGCAGTAGAAGGGCGTAGAGCAAAGTAGGCAGTCTTAGAGGGGTGTGGTGCAACCGGTCATTCGATACCACTTCTTCTTATTGACGGGCCATTCCCTTATCCAAGGGGCGGTCCAAGACGGGGCACATGACGCTGCGGGGCAACTGTCCGGCCAAGGTCGACGAGAAGGGTCGTCTCAAGATACCCGCCGTGTTTCTGGATGCCTTGAAGGAGTATGGCAACCAGTTCTACATCACCAGTCCCACGGGCGAATCAGCGCGCATTTACCCCATGAAAGTTTGGTCCGAAATCGAAGACAAGCTGGCGAAAGTGTCTTCCCAAAACCGCGCCAAGCGCAAATTTTTGATGCGCACAAGCTATTACGGGCAAACAGTGGAACTCGATGGGCAGGGCAGACTTTTGGTTCCCGCGGTTTTGCGCGAGTCGGCGCAAATGAAGGGCGAAGTGGATGTGTTCGGGAACCTGGATCACCTCGAGGTGATGAACCATACGCGCATCGTCGATAGCTTGAAGAACGAGCCGTACACCAGCGAGGACGATAAAGCGCTGGAAGATTTGGGGATTTAGTCAGGAAGTGGCGAGTGGCGAGTGGCGAGCGGCGAGAACGAAGCGGGCCGCCACACACGCCGGTGATGTTGGATGGGGTGCTGGAATGGTTGGACATAAAGCCAGAAGGATTCTACGTAGACGCCACGCTGGGCGCCGGCGGCCACTCGGCGGCCATCGCGCAGAAGCTGACCTCTGGTCGGCTAATCAGCCTGGACCGGGACGCACAGGCGCTGGAACTGGCGCGGGAGCGGCTGAAGAGCTTTGGGGAGAAGGTGACGCTGGTGCCGGCGCCGTTCTCGAGGATTGCGGAGGTCGTGCACGAGTTGGGGATTCCCGGGGTGGACGGGGTCTTGGCCGACTTGGGAGTTTCGAGCATGCAGCTTGATCAAGCCGCGCGGGGTTTCTCGTTTCGCGAGGCGGGTCCGCTGGACATGCGCATGGACGTAGGAGACGAAGTGACGGCAGACGAAATTGTGAATCGCTGGTCGGAGAAGGAAATTGCCGACCTGCTCTATCGGGAAGCCGAAGAGCACGATTCCAGAAGGATCGCCAGAGGAATAGTGCGAGCGCGTCCGATACGCGACACCGCGCACCTGGCAACGGTTGTGGCTGGGGCCCGAAAGCAATGGGGAAGGCAGAGACTGCATCCCGCAACAAAAACGTTTCTGGCGCTGCGGATAGCGGTGAATCGAGAGATGGAGGAACTCGGGCAGTTTCTTTCTCGGACCCCAGCTACTTTAAATTCAGGCGGACGCTGTGTGGTGCTGACGTACCACTCGGGGGAAGACCGCCAGGTCAAGCAATCGTTTCAACAGGGAGAGCGTGAGGGCACGCTCAAGGTGCTGACCAAACACGTGATCCAGCCGAGCGAAGAAGAGATCTCGGCGAACCCACGTTCGCGAAGTGCGAAATTGCGGTGCGCGGAAAGAGTCTGAGCATGACGAAGAGAAGAAAAAAAGCGGTGAATACGGAATTTCACACCGTGAAGCGCATCGATAATTCGCGTTTGGTGCGAGCAGCGGAACCGGTCCGCATGGAGGGGTTCTATCGCACGGCGGGGTGGAGCGGGGTCATCGCCGTATTCCTGATGTTCTACGTTTACCAGCATTTTCGGTGCATCGATCTGAGCTTTCAGCTTGAGGACTTGAAAGCACGGCAGACAAAAACGTTGGCGCTGAATTCGGCATTGCGGCTGGAGATCGAAGGGTTACGCGATCCGCGGCGCATTGACGTCATTGCGCGGCGGCATTTGGGCTTGACGGAGCCGCTGCCGACTCAGGTGCAGGAATTCGAGACACCTGCGGGCGCGGAAGTTGCCAGCGTGCGCTATGTCCACGCGAATGGCGCGCAATAATTCGCGCCTCTGCGTTGTCGCTTGGGATTTCAGCAACTCACAGTAACTGCCGACCGGAGCGCTTGCCGATCTAAATCCTCATGCGACAAAATCGAGTCCACGTCCGTTTGCTGATGGTCGCTGGCGTGGCTCTACTGTGGACCACGGCGGTATTCGGGCGACTTTCCTACCTGCAACTCTTTGCTCATGGCGAATACCTGGCGCGCGCGCAACGCCAGCAGCAGCGCACCATTGAAATCACTCCCAAGCGCGGAATCATTTACGACCGCAACATGCACGCGCTGGCGATGAGCGTGCCGGTAAAGTCGGCGTTTGCCGTCCCTGCCGAAATTGCCGACGAATCGATGGCCGCCGGACTGCTTTCGGGTGTGTTGGGCGTGCCGCAGGATGTGCTTCAGGCGCGCATGGCGTCGTCGCGATCGTTTGTGTGGATTTCGCGCAAGCTGCCGCCTGAAAAAGTGGAAGCGATTGAAGCGCTGAATCTCAAGGGAGTCTATTTCCAGGACGAGAATCAGAGATTTTATCCGAAACGCGATTTGGCGGCGCATGTTCTGGGATTTGTCGATCCGGACGAAAAGGGCTTGGCTGGGATCGAGTACCAACTCGACAGCCAGATTCGCAGCAAGAGCGAAAAAATCGTGGTGATGGCCGACGCGCGTCAGCGCTGGTTCGATGGTGGCGAAGCGCAGCGCGAGCGTGGCGCGAATGTCGTGCTCACGCTGGATGAAAAAATTCAGTACATCGCGCAGCGCGAACTGCAAGCGGCCATCGAGAAGACGCATGCGCTTGCCGGCACCGTGATTGTGATGAACCCCAATACCGGCGAGATTCTGGCCATGTCCAATTGGCCGCGCTTCAATCCGAATGCCGCGAGCGAGGCGCCGGTGGAATCGCGAATGAATCGTGCGGTTGCTGCGTTGTATGAGCCAGGATCGACATTCAAGCTGATTACGCTGGCGGCGGCATTCGATCAGGAAGTGACACAGCCCAATGAGATTTTCGATTGCGAAAATGGCGCGATCTATATTGCGGGGCACCGGATTCGCGACCACAAACCGTTTGGCTTGCTGAGTGTTTCGGAGATTTTGGCGAAATCCAGCGACGTCGGCGCGATCAAGATTGCCGTGCGCTTGGGTGCGCCGCGATTTTTCGATTACATCCGGGCGTTTGGATTTGGCTCGCCTACGGGCATCGACCTGCCTGGGGAAGGCAAAGGGCTGCTGCACCGGCTGGAAAATTGGAGCGCGATTTCGATCGGGTCGGTCTCGATGGGACAAGAGATTGGTGTCACGCCGATTCAGTTGGTCACTGCCGTGTCGGCCATTGCGAATGGTGGCGTGCTGGCCAAGCCACACGTTGTGCA
>Ga0137412_10002943_pt1 | contig 13551 bp, 9 predicted proteins | sample CZODoug2_1_16fun_FD_122160 | JGI IMG/M metagenome (GOLD analysis project Ga0137412, IMG submission 122160) | Vadose zone soil fungal communities from Angelo Coast Range Reserve, California, USA - CZODoug2_1_16fungal (Hybrid Assembly) | ecosystem: Environmental > Terrestrial > Soil > Vadose zone... | reverse complement strand
ACCTCATCCACGGTGCCGGCCGTGGTCACTCCCCCCTTCATGATGATCTTGACTGCTTCCTCCAACCCGAGGGAGGTTACGTCCGAGGCCGCCACCAAGCCTTTGCGAACGGCGACCTGGCGAATTGCCTCCACATCAATGCCGCGCCCATCGTCGTGGCAGAGGAATGCGACACGCGTACCACGCTGCTCCACGCGCAGTTCGACACGTCCCTGAGCTGGTTTCTTGGAAGCCAAACGTTCCTGCGGATGCTCAATGCCGTGAGCCACCGCGTTTCGAACCACATGCAGCAGGGCGTCACGCAGAGCCGCGAGCACGTGAGCGTCCAAGCGATTCGCGCCGCCAAACGACTCGAACATCACTTCCTTGTGAAGGGACTGGGCTGCATCGCGAACGGCGCGCTCCAACGAAGAGAACACAGTGGCTGCCGGCAAGAGCCGTAGGCGGTTGGTCGCATCGCGAACCTGCGCGAACTCCGCTTCCACCTGATCGAGTCCGATGGAGAGGTTGCGTCCGAGGCGCTCCACGTTAGTGCGAAGATCTTCCGCCATGGTGCGGACTTTCGAGGTGTTGCCCATCCACCGGTTCCCGTTTGTTTCGATCTTGAGTTGCAGCGACACGCTGTCTAGTAGATTGCCGGCCAGCTGGCGCGCTCGATCCAATGTACCCAGTTCCTGCCGAAGCGCCCGAATCTGCACAGAGGCCTCGGAAACACCTTCAAGCAGCCTGTCCATCTCCTCGATTTCCACTCGCACTGTTTCGAACAGCTCTTCGCCCGCTGGTCGCGACGTTTCTCCTTGCGGTTCAGCGAGCGTCATCTCCAGGGACGCAACTTTCCCGGCGATCGTGTCCAGCAGTCCCAATACTTGATTTGTGCGTTCCTGCGGAATTACCTCATGCCCGTCGCGATAGGCTGCGAAAGCATCTTCGACGGCATGGGCGCACTCGGCGATTCCAAGCTGCTTCACCACGCGCGAGGCGCCCTTCAGCGTGTGCGCCAGGCGTAGGAGGCGTGCAAGGATCTCCTTTCGGTTTCCGCCTCGCTCCAGTTCGAGCACGGCTTGGTTGAGTCCCTCCAGGAGTTCCCGTGCTTCGATTCGGAAGTATTTGTATTGGTCTTTCGCCATTCTTCAGGCACTCGCGTTTGCTTGAATAAGCCGGATCAGATCGCGCGACAATCCCGCCAGTTGTCCCGCAGTTTGCAGCGTCTGGCCGGAACTCACTTCGGTTTCCTTCGCCGCCTTCGCGACGTTGGAAACCGCTACGTTGACTTGTTCCACCGCTGTGGCTTGCTGCTTGGTACTGAGTTCGATCTCTCTTGCTGCCGCCGTGGTCGTTCCGAGCAACTCTGTGATTTGCTTGAGCGCGGCGGCCACTTCCATAAACTGCCGCGCGCCAAGGTCTACCGCTTTGGAGCCGCCTTCCGTGGCCATCACCGTCGTATTGACCGCGGCGCGGATTTCTTCGATAAGCGCGCAAATTTCCTTTGTTGAGCCGCCCACTCGGTCGGCAAGTTTGCGGATTTCGTCCGCCACAACCGCAAATCGCTTCCCTGCATCCCCGGCGCCAGAAGCTTCGATGGTGGCGTTGATCGCCAGAATGTTGGTCTGCTCGGCCAGCTCGTTGATGATTTCGAGGATGCCGCCGATCTGCTGGGACTTCTTTCCGAGATCCAGCATATGGGTCACAATGAGATCGACTTGCCGCTTGATGCTGTTCACCGATTCATGCGATTTCTGTACGGTCGTGTCGCCGGATCGCGCCGCCGAGGAGGTCTCTTCGGCAACGTGCGCAACGCGCTGAGCGCTCTCGGCGATTTGCCGCGAAGTCGCAAGAAGTTCGCTGATCGTCGTAGTGATCTCGTTCATGGCCGTCGATGATTCTTTCGCGCCTGACGCCTGTTGATTGGCCGCGGATTGGAGTTCGGCCGAGGAACTCTGCACGTGGCGGATGGCCGCTCCGATCTGTCCGGTAAGCGAACGGGTAATGAAAAACCCTGCCGCCATCACAAACACGAGGCAAAAAGCAGTGCCGTAAATGATTGTCGATTTCGCGCTGCTGGAAGCGGTTGCCACTTCGTCGGCGCGTTGCTTCAGCAGATCCCGTTCCTCGCGTTCCATCTGAGTCAAGAGCAATCGAAGGTCGTCCATGAACTTCTTGCCCTCGCCCGAGCGGACAAGCTTAGTGGTTTCTTCAATATTCCCTTTCCTGCGCAAGTCGATGGTTTGTTTAAGCTCGGCCAGCTTCGCTGCGACGAGCGGTTCCATCTTGTCAATGCGTGATTGTTGATTTGGGTTATCCGCCGTGAGTTGCCGCAGATCTTTTACGACGTTATGGACGGTGCCGATTGCAGCCTGATACGGTTCGAGGAAAGCTTCGTCACCCGTGATCACGTAGCCCCGCTGCCCAGTTTCCGCGTCCTTTAACACGCTGAGCACATCCGCAATATGTTCCAGCACCTGATGGGTGTGGGTAACCAATTGGCTGGTGCTCGTGAGCGCACTTATGCTGCGATAGGAGACTCCGCCGATTCCCAGTAGCAGTAAGAATGCAAGCGTGAATCCAGCAGCTATCTTTCGACCGAATGTCCACATGTCATCGCTCCTTCGAAACGCCATCGTTGCCGCAGCGTCTTTGAATCGTTTTTCTGATGAGAGAAATGCTCACGACCGCACGAACCATGTCCGTCGCGCGCACCACATGCTCTACATGCGTGCGAGACACATCCTTTTGTTCGGTCGCGTAGAGTTCTGTAAGAGGAACCCGGACGTAACCTTCGAAGTCGCTAAACACCAGGGCGACCGGATCCTCGGTTCCGCACAAGGCGAACCAACGAGTTCGCTCTGTTTCTGCGTTGTAGCCAAGGAGCATCGCCAGGCTGTAAACGGGAACGAGAGCACCGCGGACACCCGCTACTCCGAGCAGTTCAGGAATGGGAGACGGAAACGCGACGATTTTCCTGTCGGTGGTAAGACCTGAGATCTCGCTCACTCTGATTGCGTAAGCGTCCCGGGACACGCGGATGGCCAGGAGGTCTTCCGTCTGCTCTTCCTTGCCAGAGAAAAACGGGGCCGCTCGGGCTTGATCGAAGACGCTCCGCAGTTCCGCGGCCTTCGCGGTAATCGGCGATAGTAACGTCAAGAGGCACCTCCACAGGCGCGAAGTTCGGCGCGGCAAAACTCTACGAGGGCCTCGCGGGTAAAACCGCCGCCGAAAAGAAGAATTCGCGATGCGTCTTCGCGATCAAGAAGCGGTAGCGCTCGTCCAAGCTCCCGTCGAGCCGTCTCCACATCCGCCGAACGCTTGGCGACCAGTCCCAGGTGGAGATGCGGCATGGCGAACGCCGAGTCCAGGTAGGCAGCCGTCTGGTCGTGCTGCACAGCGCCGACCTGGTCGCCTGCATGCTCCCGACAGAGCGCTATCAGGTAATGGGCGCCGGCATTCAATTCATCCAGATTCAGGACATGCCGGCAGACTTTCTCTGCTTCTGGCAGCTCGCCTCCGTTGGTGAGGAGTACGGCGATCAGTAGCTGCGCATCCGGATCGGCCCTCGACTCCGCTGGGAGAGCGCGAAGATGCTCCATGGCTTCAGAGAATTTTTCTCTGCGCAACAGTTCGATCGCCACTGTCCGATCCCATGCCGCTGGCCGTGAGTTCGCTATGGGCGGGATCGTGCTTGCGGGCGCGCTCACAGCCAATCCATTTCTTTCCTGAGTTAGGTTCGCGATGCGCTCGGACGCCCGGCGAATGGCGCTGAACCAGGAATCGCTGGGCTCCACCAACTCGGGAACGGGTCGCCGGAAGGAGCTGTACTCCGCCGTCTCCAGCGGAAGAGTCATCACACACTCTGTCTCGTTGGCTTCACGTCGCTGGTAGTAGAAGGTTTCGTGCGTGTGCCGCAGATGAAATTCATGAGAAACCGCGCGAAGCGTCTCCGCGTGCCCCAAGAAAAGAAAACCTCCGGGTGCAAGGGACTGAGCAATCCGCGCAATGACGGATCGTGTTACGTCAGTCGTGAAGTACATCGTAACGTTGCGGCAGAAAACAGCGTCGAAACTATCGCGCTGCCAAAACAAAGGGTCCTCCTCGACGAGGTTTCGTTCCTCAAATCGGACTGAGGACCGCACGGCCTCGTCCAACTGAAAATCGCGGCCGTGGCCGCGAAAGTATTTCGATTGCAGATCGTGCGGAGTCTCTCGGAGAGACCAGGGGGAATACCGCGCTCGTTTGGCTTTTCCCACTATCGAGGCGTTGACATCGAAGCCGCGAATCTCAATATCCCAGGACGCGAGTTCCGGGAAGCGCTCGTGAATGAGGATCGCAAGAGAATACGGTTCTTCGCCTGACGCGCATCCGGCCGAGAGGATTCGGAGTCGGCGGTCACTGCCTCGCGCTTGAATGCGGTTTGGGATGACCACTTCGGCAAACGCCTGGAAGTGCTCCGCGTATCTGAAAAAATAGGTTTCGCCTACGGTCAGTTGCTCGGCGAGAGCGCAAGTTTCATTGCGTTCCTCGGCGAAGGAGGAAATACGTTTGCGATACTCTGAAAAGAGGCGGCATCCCGTGTCTTCCATCCGCTGCCGCAAAACGCCTGCAAGGAAGTCCAGCTTAGAGTCCTCGAAATGCAGGCCAAGGTGCTCGGCCACCAAGCCCCGGAAGTACTCGATCTCGGCGACGGCCGGTGCCACAATCACGAGACCGCCTCCTGTGCCGTCAGCGCCCGCCAAACCTCTTCCGGTAACTCCCAGCCCGTCCGCAAGACCATCAGCACTTGCTCGTCGAGTGTGCCAATCGCTTCAACTGCGTCTTTCGAGGCTCTTCGCAAGAGCGGTGGCAGCTCCCCGATGGTCATGATTGTGTCGAGGTCGCGAACACCGACCACGACGTTCACGGAAAGCGCAACTTGCCTGTCCCCGACGCGAAGCGTAACGAAGCGCTCTGGCCGCTCGCCGGGTGTGCCCAGAATTGCTCCCAAATCGACAACGGGCGTCGGAATCCCTCGGATGATGGAAATGCCCTGCACGAACGACGGCACACCGGAAATCGGCTCTACAGGAAGTGGACGCATCGTCTCAATGACGTGCGTGATCGGCACGGCACAGAAGCAGCCTTCGAGTCCAACGATGAGAGCCTTCCTTGTCCCTGTAGCGCGTTCGATTACCACTTTCTTCCTCCATCAGCGTCTTCAACAGGCGAAACTGTCCCTTGCCCTGTGCGTCAGGCTCAGAGTCAACGCCTCGCGACTATCAGTTTCGGTCACAGCCGTGCCGCCCGCTGCAAATTGGCTCATTCAAACGTGCAGGCAGTATCAGGCACTGGTCCACACCGCATCTCTAACTAATGGCGATTCAGGGTTTCGGTGGAAGGGAGGGGTAAAACGATCCGAACCCTGCTGACGGAGCCAGGCTAAGGTTGAACACCAAGCTCCTATACGCAGCATGTTACGCCCACAGTAAGGACGATGCAACGTACAATTCCGGACGTGTGTTAGCTGTTCAACATGGGAGTTCCCGGACTTACGGACTTCTGAAAGTAGGGTTGTGACGTGAACATCTGCTGGGTCCCAGGATGAACCGCCGCTCGAGCAAATCGAAATAAAAGTGGCGGGGCGGTTGAAACCGAATGTATTCCAGAAATTTCAAACTTCGCTCAAAGGAAAAACCCTAGCTTGCGTTACCTGCAAGTTCTTTGTTTGCGTCAAGGACCGCCAAGTTCATTTCGACAAACACGCATTGCGGCACAATTAGAGGTCGGCTTCAGCTACAATCCAGTGACACCCCCTGCACCAAAATGCAGCAGTTCGAATCGCTAGCGTAGCAAACTGGCCGCTAACTCGCAGAATACGTTAGAATTGAAAACGGAGGAGTGGGTGAGCGGTTGAAACCGGCGGTCTTGAAAACCGTTAGGCTCGAAAGGGCCTCGGGGGTTCGAATCCCTCCTCCTCCGCCAGATGCGCTTGCAAGCGATCTCGAGTTTTTCGGGCCTTGCTTGGGTAATCATTACGCTATGATCCGGCGAGTCGCTCCCACCCTGCTTCGCCTTCCGCCCGTAAAATAGAGAGTCAGTAGAACCATGTCTGATGCCCGCAGAATAGCCTGGCTGTTGGCGGCCTGGGCCGTCTTCCTCGGTGTTTACGCCGGGGTCTCTTTCTATTTGAAGCCGGGGCCGTCGCTGAGCGCGTTCGGCGATATTGTGCAGTGCTTCGTGCCACTGATCGCCAATGCCGGGCTCTTGATCAATGCGGGGACACCGCACTGGCGGCGAAACATTTTCTGGATGTTGCTGGCGCTGAGCTGCTCGATGTGGATGATGGGGCAGTTTGAGTGGACGTATTACGAGATCTACCTGCACCGGGAAGTGCCCGATCCTTTTGCAGGCGACATCATTTTCTTTTTGCGGGGAATTCCGCTGATTGCCGCGCTCGCCCTGCGGCCGCACCTGAAGCGCGACGAATTGCGGATGGGCCTGGGATACCTGGATTTTGCGCTGCTGCTGACGTGGTGGACGTTTGTTTATGCGTTTTTTGTGCTGCCGTGGATGTACGTCAGCTACTCGGACGCCCTTTACAACTACGCGTACAACGTGCTGAACACGGTACAGCAATTAGTGGTGATGGTGGGATTTGGCTTGTTCTGGCTTGGAACGCGAAATGCGTGGCGGACTGTGTACGCGTATCTCTTCTGCGCCTCCGCGTTGTATATGCTCGGCTCCTTGACTACCAATGTGGCGATTTCCCGGCACGATTACTACACCGGAAGCTGGTACGACCTGCCGCTGCTGAGCGTCTTTTTTCTATACGGGCTGGCGGGATTTGTGGCTTTTCAAAAAAGGAAGCAGCTCGACCTGCCCGCGGATGGCAGCATCTCCGGAGGAGCCGAATCCGCCGGAAGGGGAAATGTCTGGGCCTCTCGGCTGGCGATGGGAGCGGTGTTGTCGCTTCCCTTGTTCGCGCTGTATGCGATGCATCTGGAACACGACACACAGGTGATCCGGGATTTTCGGTTGACGCTGACGCTGGTTGCCGCGGTGCCGCTGGTCCTGCTGGTTTTTCTGCGCACACACCTTGCGGACAAGGATCGCGCGCTGCTGCTTGCAAGATCGGAATCTTCCATCGAAAACCTGCAACGCCTGCAGACGCAATTGGTGCAGTCGGAAAAACTGATTTCGCTGGGCCAACTGGCGGCGGGGGCGGCGCACGAAATCAATAATCCGCTTACTGCGATACTTGGCTATTCGGATCTGCTGGCCGACGATCCCGCTTTGCCGGACCGGGCGCGAACAACGGCGGGGAAGATACGGGAGCAGGCGCGGCGGACGCGTAGCCTGGTGCAGAATCTGCTGAGCTTCGCGCGCCAGGTGCCTCCTGAACGGACACTGCTCGATATCAACTCCGTAATTTCGAATGCGGTGCAACTCCGCGCCCTGGATCTGCACACCGGCGGCCCGCGGATTGAAACGGATCTCGAATCCGTGTTGCCCGGCGTGCGCGGGGATCACAATCAGCTGATGCAGGTTTTTTTCAATATCGTGAACAACGGGCTGGACGCGATGGGAGATGGCAGCGGCGGCGTGATGACGATCAAGACGCTGCGCGACCGCGGAAGCGTGGTGATTCTTTTTTCGGATACCGGGCCTGGGATAAAGGAGCCACATCGCGTGTTTGATCCGTTTTACACGACGAAGCCGGTGGGAAAAGGGACTGGGCTGGGGCTGAGCATCTGTTACGGAATTGTGCAGGAGCATAGCGGAAAAATACTTTGCTATAACGGCCAAACGGGCGGCGCGGTGTTTCGCGTGGAGCTCCCCGCAGTGCTCGCAGTTTTGCCCAGCAAAAGCACAGTGCCTCCCAGCGCGGCTCCGGTATCCAGTAAACAATCTTAAGTGCGAAAAGAACGGAATTGCGGCCGGGCAGTTGAAATTTGCGGCGGCAGAATGCACAGAAGCTCATGGTAGAGTTTGCCGGCAAGGGTGTCGGCAAAAGGCTGGAACATGAATGGCATTGCCATCCGCACGGAGCAACTGACGCGACGATTCGGAGCTTTGACCGCGGTTGATTCCGTGGATTTGCGCGTGAGTGCGGGGCAGTTCTTCGGCTTTCTTGGGCCAAATGGCGCGGGGAAATCCACGACCATCAAAATGTTGACGGGATTGCTCGCGCCAAGTTCCGGCCGCATGGAACTTTTGGGTCTGGATTTCCAACGAAACCCCATCGACGTGAAACGCCAGATCGGCGTGGTTCCCGAAGGAATGGGATTGTTTGAGCGGCTTACCGGCAGCGAATACCTGCATTTCGTCGGACGCATGTATGGGTTGGATGGCGCGACGACGGAAAAACGGGCGGGGGAATTGCTGGAGTTCATGCAACTAGCGGATCGCGAGAAAACGCTGATCGCCGATTATTCGCACGGGATGCAGAAAAAACTGGCGCTGGCCGCGGCGGTGATTCACGGGCCGCGGATTCTTTTTCTGGACGAGCCGTTTGAGGGCGTGGATGCGCTGGCGGCGGGGGCGCTGAAGGCGCTGTTGGGGCGGATGACCGAGCGCGGCGTGACTATTTTTCTGACTTCGCACGTGCTGGAAATTGTGGAGCGGTTGTGCAGCCACGTGGCCATTATTCATCAGGGTCGATTGGTGGCGCAGGGATCACTGGAAGAATTGCGCGCGGGCATTCCGGGAGACGAAGGAGAAAAGAAAACGCTAGAGCAGATATTCCTTTCGATTGTGGGGCAGAGCGGCGGCGAGCAGGCGCGGCTGGAGGAGCTGACGTGGCTGACGTGATCCAGATGCCGGGGGTGAGGGAGCAATTGAAGCTGATCGCCGGGTTGCGCTGGAATATGTTGAAAAACAACCTGCAGCGCAAGAACAACCGGTGGGATCTGATCGGCATGATTCTGGCCGCGGCGGGCGGCGCAGTGGTGGTGGTGGGCTTGTGCGTGGCGTTTTACGCGGGCGCTTATTTTTTTCTGACCACGGGACGGGCCAGCTGGATGCCGCTGCTTTACTGGACGATATTTTTGTGGTGGCAGGTGGTTCCCGTCCTGGTTGCAGGGTTTGGGGCAAATTTTGAGTTTCGGAATTTGCTGCGCTTTTCGTTGAGTCTGCGCGCGTTTTACATTCTTGGATTGGGCTACGGATTTGCCGATTTTGCGGCAGTGTCGTCTCTGTGCTGGATTGCCTCGATGTTGGTGGCAGCGGCGGTGGGGCGGGTGCAACTTCTTCCTGTAATGATGGTGGCGAGCCTGCTGTTTGTTCTGGTGAATGTGACGTTGGAGCGGTTGATTGGCTCTTGGCTGGAGAAGATATTTGCGAAGCGGCGGGCGCGGGAGTTGCTGGTCGGATTGTTTGTGCTGTCCATGGTTTCGATGAATTTCCTGAATCTGGCGATGCAACATTGGGGCGGTCGTGGATCGCGCCCGAGAATTCTTCATCTGGTGGCGTATTTTTCATGGTTGCCCGGTTCGTTGGCGGGGAACGCTGTTGCCGCCGCGAGTGATGCGGATACGCAGTCTTTGGTGCTGACGGTGGGTGGATTACTGGTATGGTTGGGGGCAGCCAGCGGATTGCTGTGGATTCGGTACCGGGCGCAGTACCTGGGGGAGGAACTTAGCGAGAGCGCAGCGCCTTCGGCGGGCAAGCGCGGACCTCGCAGGCGGTCTGTTTCGTTGGGGCTACCGGGTTTTCTCTCACCTCCGGTCGCTGGTGTGATGCGCAAGGAATTCCACTATCTGACCAGAAACGGATTTTCTTTCCTCGCTCTGATCATTCCGCCCATCATGGTCATCTTCTTCACTATGGAGTTTGCTGGCAATAATTCGCAAATCAGGGAACACGGGCTACCTCCGCAATTTTTCTTCCCGGCAGCGATGGCGTACCTGATCTTGATTCTGCTCTCTCCGGCGTACAACTCGTTCGCGTTTGAAGGACATGGGATTCAGTCATATTTCATGGCGCCGGTGCGTATGCGCGACGTCCTGGTCGGCAAGAATCTGTTTCTTGTCTCTGTGGTGGCTGTTGAACTGGTGATTTCCCTTGGCGTTCTCGTCTGGCGAATTGGATTCCCGGGCCTGCCATTGTTTCTTTCCACAATCACCGCCGCTGCGTTTGCAGTGATGGGGCAGTTGGCGATTGCCAACTGGTCCGCGCTCAGTTTTCCCAAAAAAATGGAGATCGGGAAAATGAAGGGCCAGCGCAATTCGGGAGTCGCAGTGTGGACTGCCTTTGGCGTGCAGATACTGATCGGGGGAATTGCCACCATTGTGTTGCTGGCCGGCCGGTGGTCCGGGAATCCGTGGCTGCCGGTTGTGGTTTTTGCCGGGTTGACCGCGGCCGCGCTTGGGGGCTATGTTGCCTCGCTTGATCCGCTCAGCGTCCTTGCGGAGCGCAAGAAAGAACTGCTGATCGAAACACTTTGCCGCTAGGCCACTCCTTCCGTTATTATTCTTCCTCGCGATTCCAACTCGAGAGGATCAAAAATGAAGGGGTTCATCCGGATAGTCCTCGCCTTGCTGCTTCTGATCGTGACCGCCAGAGTTTCTTTCGCACAAAGCGCAAATAATCCCGCAAAGCCAGGTGAAACGCCGGCAGTTTCCGGGTACGAGCAGGAGCTTTCGAAAGAGCTTACCCGCGACTTGAAAGAATTCTCTCCGAAGACGGATAACCTCGGAAATGTTTGGGTGGAGTTTGGCAGCGGAGAACCGCATCGCCTGATCGCCACGGGGATAGATCAGCCGGGTTATGTTGTCAGTGCGATAACCAGTGATGGCTATTTACGGGTGCAACGCCTGCCGCAAGCCGCGCCGAATGGGGTGTTTGACGCGCTGCAATTTGCACAGCCGGTGTGGGTGCTGACACGAGCCGGGAAAAAAGTGAATGGCGTGTTTGCGGGGCTTTCCGTGCACCTGCAACCGGGCCGCGTGAACGGCCCCAAGATGAATCATCCCGATGAAATGTATGTGGATTTGGGCGCGAAGAGTCCCGAAGAGGTGCGCTCGGCGGGAGTGGATGTGCTGGATCCGATTGTGCCGCAAACGAACTGGATGGCGATTGGGAAAAGCGGCGAGGCCGGATTGGGCGCACTGAACCACGTGGACATCGGGGCCCTGACGAAGCTGATACGAGAGATGAAGTCCTCCAAAGTAAAAGGGACGACAACCGTCGCCTTCGTGGCACAGCAATATACAGGCGGGCGCGGATTGAACCGGATTCTTACGGAGATTCAACCGAGCGAGATGATTTATTTAGGGAGAGTGCGGCCAGAGCAGTCAGCCGACGGCAAAGTTATGCCTGAGGCGCCGAAACCCGGGGCTGGGGCTGTGTTGGGTTCGCCCTCGACTGCTACGGAGGCAGGGCAGAAGTTTGTGAAAGAGCTTCAGGCAGTTGCGGAGAAGGAGCACATCAAGAACGTGAGCGTGGCCGCGGCGGCTCCGCGGATTGCGAATTATACGAAGAGCGCGGAACTTCCAGGGCGGTTTGTGGAGTTGGGTGTGCCGACGCTTTGGCCGGTCACGCCGGCGGAGTACGCCTCTTGGGAAGACGCCGACCAGGTGCAAAAACTGCTGGAAGCATATCTTGAAGTTCAGCGATCTTCCGGCGGTGTGCGTGGCGGCATCGGCGGCGGAGGATCGCAAAGCGTACTGCAGGCGCTGGTGGTGGCTTATGGAGCAAGCCGGCATGAAGAAGCGGTACGGCAAGTGGTGCTGAACCGGCTGGACCCGCGGCTGCGAAGCAAAGTGACGTTGGATGCGGGCGGGAATCTGGTGCTGCATTTTGGGGACGGGAAGAAAGATGCAAAGACGCCGCGAATCGCCATCGTCGCGCACATGGACGAGATTGGTTATGAGGTGAAAAAGATTGAAGACGACGGGCGGCTGCAGGTGGAAGTGCTCGGCGGCGGCTATACACAGTATTTCCTGGGACACGTTGTGCTGGTTCACAAGAAAGATGGAAGCAAGATTGGAGGCGTGTTGGAATTGCCGAGCGGATGGGAGAAAGCTGGATTTGAGTGGCCCATGACATCGAGGTCCATGGATGAGCCCGCGCGGGTTTATGTGGGGACGCAATCGAAGAAAGAAACAGAGGAGATGGGAATTGCGCCCGGGGACTTCGTGACAGTTCCAAAGGAATATCGCGACTTGCTGGGAACGCGCGCGAATGGACGCAGCTTTGACGACCGGGTAGGTTGCGCCGCGTTGATTGCGGCGGCGAATGCGATTGGCCCCGATCTGCCGGGACGTGACGTGACGTTTGTATGGTCAACGCGTGAAGAGCTCGGACTGGAAGGCGCGGCTGCGTTTGCCGAACATGCCGCCAAGGAAGGGCGCTCGCCGGATTTCGTGTTCGCGGTCGATACGTTTGTCAGCTCCGATTCGCCCCTGGAATCGAAGCGCTTTGCCGACGCAAAAATCGGGGATGGGTTTGTGGTTCGCGCGGTGGACAATTCGAACACCGCGCCGCGCGAGTACGTGGATCGCGTGGTGGCGATGGCGCGTGAGCACTCGATCCCGGTGCAATATGGAGTGACCGGCGGCGGGAACGATGGCTCTGTTTTCGTGCGCTACGGTTCGGTGGACGTTGCGATGGGCGAAACGACGGCGCCCGTCTGCGGTGCACACCAGGCGACCGCGGGCTTGATCTCGCCACCCGTCACGGGAACAGAAATCGACACGATGGCTTTCCCGCCACCGCCCCCGGGGCAATTGGCGCCCTGATCCGTGCTCATGACCACGTACACACCCTTGGCCGTCGAGTAAGACGCCAGCGCGGTGTGAACGGACATGTCTCCGTTCGAGACCTTGAGATCGAAGACATGGCCGTCCATTCCACCGAGACGTTGGCTGTCGAGGAAATACATGTGGCCGTCCTTGGCAACGGCGACGACGTAGCCCGATTTGGGAGCCCCGGGCACTTGCACGTAGACGGGACTGCTCGATCCGAAGTCGGCGTCGAGTCGGTCCATCACCTCCCACCGGGCCGGGTAGTAGTAGTTGGCGGCCGATCGATCCACCACCGCGAGACCCGTTGCGCGCAGAACGACGTTGCTGTCCTGGAGACCGCCGGGTTGGTGCGTGCTACCCCCGCCGCGCGGTCCGTCGGCACCACCCGCCGGTAGCGATCGGAGTCGCGGCGGCCCACCCAGCCGCCCAACGGCCTTGGCGTTTCAGGGCGAACAACGAGGGAGCAAAGCGACCGAGGTGTTCGTCCGCTGCAATTCCCGGTTAGGCGCTTCCCTCGCTTCCCGAACAATCCACGCCAAACCGTAACATCAATGTAAGTACAAAGTTCCACGCAGATCGATAAAGCAACTCGAGTTCCTCCACCGTCTTTTCGACGGATACCGCGGCGAGATTTGAGTGAGCAACTCTGTTTCTAAGACCGAAAAGCTCAATGAAGTCTGCCATTCCCTGCTCAATCTTTTTGTCCGCTCTAATCGCGCTACCGACATCGGATTTGAAGTCATCGCCGAATAGGCCGAGGAACTTGTTTATGTTCCTTGAATCCCATTCGAAGAGCGTGTGGAACTGTCGTTCAATCGCTTTTCTGCGCACAAAATTG
>Ga0137412_10002940_pt1 | contig 13558 bp, 10 predicted proteins | sample CZODoug2_1_16fun_FD_122160 | JGI IMG/M metagenome (GOLD analysis project Ga0137412, IMG submission 122160) | Vadose zone soil fungal communities from Angelo Coast Range Reserve, California, USA - CZODoug2_1_16fungal (Hybrid Assembly) | ecosystem: Environmental > Terrestrial > Soil > Vadose zone... | reverse complement strand
CGGGTGGCGCGGGCCGAGGCGGCCGGGCTGGTGCGGCGCGATGATGCCGCCGGGCGGAGCGTAATCGTCACGCTGACCGAGACCGGGCACGCGGCGGTCGAGGCCACGGTCGACCGGGTGCTGGGGCGGGAATCCGAGCTGATCGCCGGGCTGACCGACACCCAGCAGCGCCAGCTGGCCGAGCTGCTCCGGTTGCTGCTGGCCGACGTACGGGCCCGGCTCATCGCCGAGCGGATCGTGATCCCGGCGCATACGAACGAGCTGGAGACCTGACCGCGAGCCCAACCCGTCCGACGCGCACCCCGAGATCACTCGTTCTCGATCACCGGCCGCGATCATGAAGTTCGGGCCGCATGTCACGGCGTGTCCTCGACCCAAACCGCATGATCATGGAGCCGCAGCGGTCTGGCCGCCGACGCGCCCCAGGTCACGTCCCACTTCTGACTCGGCGCCGGGTAGGACCGGTGCCGACTCCGCCTCGAGCGCCGCCCGGAATTCCGCCATGGTGCGCTCGGGTCCGTAATGGTGCCTGAACCACAGGTACAGGCAGAACGCCGGTGGGCCGAAGAGTGTCTGCACCGGCACCACCGCATTGAGGCTGCCGCGAATGACCTCGCTGATCACCAGTGGTGTGAGGCTGCCCGCCAGCACGCCGAACACCAGAATGAATGCCATGGCGATACGCAACGCCGTTACGCCGTAGGCCTTGTAGGTGGCCGCCGCATAAATGCCGAATGCCAACAGGTCGCCCAAGCCGATCTCGACGCCGTAGATATGCCATCGAATTCCGACGCCAGGATTGAGCGGGTAGCCCACGAAGCGGTCGGTCAGCACTTGGGTGACCTTGAATACCTCGGCGAACATGAAGTCGTATATGGCCAGGCCCATGACAAACCAGGAAGCGTGCAGCATACGCATTCCGCCCTGCACAAAGAGGTTCGCGACCGAGATTGCGGCGGCCAGGGTGGCGATATCGACCAGCACCCAATAGAGCTGCCAGCCTCCCTGCGTACCGAGCATCGTGCGGGCCACCCAGATATTCGCGCCGAGCAGGATGCCGATGCCCAGCCACATCGGCCCAGGAGGGATCAGCGGGCGCAGGCCGATGGCCAGCGCCGACCCGAACGTCAACAACAACAGGATGATGAACGACCACTGCGGCAGCACGATATATACCAACGGCAGGCCGATCACCAGCAGCATCAGATTGCGGATGTCGTAGAGATTAAAAGTGCCGACGGTAGGTCGTTCTACCCGAATATGGCGCAGGTACGCGACCGCGCCTCCGGTCGTGGTGAGTGTGGCGGTGCAGGCCACCACCAATTGCAGCATGCTCTGGGAAACAAGCAGGTCGGACATCGTCACACTCCAGCGGTAACGAGTGAATCGGTGAAGGTGGTCTCGACCAGATCGGCGCGGACGCCCCGCAAGACCGCACCCGGCTCGGAAACCTCGATGACGCAGTCGATCCCGCGTTCACCGAAACGGTCGCTCACCTCGACGGTGGTCAGGCCGGCCAGCGCCGCGGACGGCACAGTGAGCAGCAGTACGCCGTTCCGTTCGACGGCGCGATATCTCGCCGGCCACGGCCGGCTAGGCAGCGATTCCAGCACTTCCACGATGTCGCGGGTTGTGACCACGCCCGATCGAGTGGTGATGAGCTGGCTCACCTTTCCGCAGATCGCCGATACCGCAGGCGTTCCGGCAAATTCGCAGCCGAGCGCCTCCCCGGAAAGCTGCCGGACAACGTCGCCCGTGTCATACCGCAATATCGGCATGCAGTCGCGGTACGGGAAATAGGGGGTGATCACCATACGACCGAGCTCTCCCGGCGCGGTCGGCTCGGGTCCGGTGAAAGAGACCACCTCCACCAGCCCCATATTCAGATCTGGGTGCAGGTGGCCGGCCGCGCAGGTCCGGCCCGACACCGGCAGCGTCTCGGTCATGCCGAATATGTCGGTGACCGGTGCGCCGAGGGTCTGTTGCGCGCCGGCGGCGAGGCTGGGGGAGAGCACCTCGCCGCCGGCGTTAATGCCGCGCAGCGCAAAATCGCCGGGGGTCACGCCGCGGCGGCGGGCTTCGGTGACCAGCTGCGCCAGGTAGCTGGGATAGGCGCCGAGCAGGGTCGGCTCGCGATCGAGCAGGCTGTCCAGGCTCTGCGTCGCCGGCACCTGACCCATCACCCTGGTGCGAGCATGGGCCAGCCGGCAGACGTCGAGGCTGTGCTGTACCGCGGCCGTCGCCCGCGAGCTGATATTGACCTGCAGACAGTCGCTCGGGCGTATCTCGTCGCGCAACAGGCCCGACAACGCCGCAAATGCGGGCCACAGTGCCGCCTCGTATACGGACATCCAGATCTCAATGGGCCGCCCAGTGGTGCCGGTGGTGCGGGTGCTCAGGTACGGCGAAACGTCGGTGCACACGAAATCCGGACCATGCGCGATGAGGTCGGCCTTCGTGGTCACCGGAAAGCCGGCAAAATCGGCCAACGTAAGTTGCTGAATGTCCACACCGGACAGTAGGTCGCGGTAATGCGGCGAGCGGGTGGCGATCCGGCGCAGCGTACGACGGATTGCCTGTGTCTGGAAATGCTCGCGGGAGTCGGGATCGGCGAACGGCCCGTCCAACAGCTCGCCCACGTCGTCGCCCGGCGCGCCGAACTCTTGCAGGGTCGCGACCGCGTCGCCGGCTAGTAACTCGATCAGGCGCGGATTGATCCGCCTACCGGTGACCATGGCCAGCGCCATCCGAAACTGCCGAATGCCCGTCTCGAACACTTCCCGCCCCCTTGGTTGCAGAATGGTGCAGGTCTCGAACGGGGCCGCAGGCGCCGTTCGAGACCCGCGCCCCTAATTAGGACGAGGCTCCACACGCGGCAAACAGCACCGACGTCAGCGAGCCCAGTGCGTAGCGCGCGTGCTTCGCGCTGCACATGAGAGACTTCATGGCAAACCTCCCTTCCAATGGGCATTGGTGATCGACCGACGCGGTTACCCGCGTCGGAGATCTCGGGGGCGTGCTAGCCGGGCGTGACCACCACGGTCAGATTCATCGCCGCGTGCAATGTGCACGCCACGTGATATGTCCCAGGCGTATTCCACTGGTACGTCTGGTAATCGGCGCCGCGTGGCATAACGACCAGGTCGCGAGTACCGGTGCCGAGTTTCGGCATCCCGTGCTGGTCCTTGATCAACGCCTTGTCGCCGGGGACGATCACATGCAGGAAATTCGAGTTATTAATCAGCTCGAGTTGATCGCCAACATGCAACCGGATCGTCCCGCGATCCCATTCGTCCTGCTCCATGCCCACGACGTGTGGCCGGTTAGGCAATGTGGTCGCCGACGTCAGCCCGGGGACGAAGATCCCTGCCGCCAACAGCGGTACTGCCAAGAGTAATTTAGGCACGGCCACGGCTGTCGCTCCTTTGCGCTTGAACGCTTCGGCATGCCTACCGGGTGATCGCAACGCTACTGCCGGTGAGCGGCAATTGATACGAGGGATATCCCTACTCAGTAAACGAATCGCTTATGTACGCGCGTTTTTCCGGTGTGTCTATGCCCGCGATCACCGTTGCCATCCGAATGTCGTTGTTACGGAGCGTTAGAGCGGGTCGGTGCCCTGTTGTCCGGTGCGTTCACCGGCTGTTCACTCGGTGGCCGAACTATCGTTCGCCCGCCGAGTCAGACTCAGCGCCGCACTAGTGCACAGTCGAACGAGGAGGAGCCGTCAATGCCCGAGTCGCAGCAGTCGTTCAGCCGACGCCGGTTTATCGGAGGCGCGGCCGGGGTCGCCGCGGGGGCGGGGATTCTGGGCGCGCTACCGGCCGAGGGCGCCGAGGCTGGAACGCCAATGCGAAGGCGACGGGGGAGCCTCGACGACGTCAAGCACGTCGTCGTACTCATGCAGGAAAATCGATCGTTCGACCACTATTACGGCACCATGCGCGGCGTGCGCGGGCTGGGCGATCCGGCGGCCTTGCGGCTGCGCTCCGGCCGGGACGTCTTCCACCAGCCCGATCTGCTGCGCCTGGACGGCGGTTACCTGCTGCCGTTCCGCGTCGACACCCACAAGGTCGACGGGCAGGAGCTGGGCGATCTGGACCACAGCTGGGAGGGCACCCACCTCGCCTGGGCGAACGGCGAATACAACGGCTGGGTCCTGGCCAAGACCGACATGACGATGTCGTATTTCACTGGTGCCGATATCCCGTTCCATCACGCGCTCGCCCAGCACTTCACGGTCTGTGACAACTATTTCTGCTCGATCCAGGGACCGACGACGCCCAACCGGCTCTATCACTGGACCGGCACCATCGATCCGGACGGCGCCGCCGGCGGCCCGGCCACCTCTAACCCGGCCGACTACAAGCCGGTCTATTCCTGGACGACGTATCCGGAACGGCTGCAGCACGCCGGAATCGACTGGCAGGTCTACGCCAACGACGAGATCGGCGATGACGGCTCGCATCCGTACGTCGGCGACTACGGCGACAATCCGCTGTGGCTTTTCCAGGCCTACCACGATGCGCTTGCCTCGGCGGACCCGAAAGCGCGCCAGCTGGCCGAGCGGGCCAGTCTGCGCACGATGTGGAAACCGGATTCCGGGTTGGGCAAGGACGTCTCGCACGTCATCAGCCAATTCGCCGCGGACTGCAAGGCCGGCACCCTTCCCGCGGTGTCCTGGGTAGTCGCGCCATATGGCTACTCCGAACACCCAGCAGCACGACCGGTCGACGGAGAGGCATACGTACAAGGGGTTCTGAACGCGCTATGGGGAAATCCGGAATTGTGGGAGTCGACCGTCGTATTCATCAACTACGACGAGAATGACGGATTCTTTGACCACGTAATACCGCCGGTAGCACCACCTGGCACCCCGCACGAATTCGTGAACGGACTGCCGATTGGGCTCGGCCCGCGGGTTCCGATGACGGTGATCTCGCCGTGGAGCCGCGGTGGTTGGGTCAACTCGCAGGTCTTCGACCACACGTCCGTACTGCGCTTCCTGGAGACCTGGACCGGTGTAGCCGAGCCCAACATTTCGGCCTGGCGGCGATCCATCTGCGGTGATCTGACCAGCTGCTTCGACTTCGCCAGCGTCAACACCACAATCCCGTTGTTGCCGGATACGGCCGCGCTCCGCAAGGAGGCCGATCTGCTCGACCCGGTATTGCCCAAACCCGGAACGCCCGCCGTTGGTCAGCAGCAGGTTCCGGTGCAGGAAGCCGGCACCGCGCCGGCCCGGGCGACCGGTTACCAGCCGCTGGCCAACGTCGAGCTGACCGGCGGGAAGATCGCGCTGCACCTGCGTAATGAGGGGGAGACAGCGCTGCAGCTCGCCATATATCCGCGACACCTGCTGCTCACGCCGGCGCGACGAGTCGACCTGGCCGCCGGCGACACCGCCGAGGCGTCGTTCGACCTGGTGCCGATCACCGATGGGTATGACGTATGGACCCACGGCCCCAACGGGTTCCTGCGGCACGCGACCGGCAATACCGGCAGCCCGGCGGTGGAGGCGGCGTTGACGATCGTCGGCACGAGCCTGCGTCTGCTCATCACCAACTCGGAGGACTCCGCGCAGACGGTGCGGATCAGCGGGCTGCGCGGGCGGGAGTTGGTACGCCGGGTCGAGTCGCACCGCGGTGTGACCCTGACGTTCGACCCGCTGGTGACGGATAACGGCTGGTACGACATCGCGCTGACCGTTGACGACCACAAGGCGTTCGGCCGCCGCTTCGCCGGTCACGTGGAGAACGGCCAGCCCAGCACCACCGGCTGACCCACCCACAGAACACGGCCGGGTCGAGGTCGAAGCGCGACAGCCGGTATTCTCGCTAGGGCTTGCGTTCGCTAGACCATTGACGGCCGATCACGTCAATCTGGACTTTCAACGCAAGTCATGAAATATGCCGGGATGGTGGAATGGTATACACGGAGGCCTCAAAAGCCTCTGCCTGAAAGGGCGTGCGGGTTCGAGTCCCGCTCCCGGTACTCGAAAGTGTCACACCCTCACGCGATCGTCGTGAGGTGCATTCGCTGGCGACAAGAGACGCTGCCCGGCGCCTGTTTGACGCAGGGCGTTCGACGGTGCAGATAGCTCACGAGTTCGGCGTTGCCAGGTCGACGGTGCGTGTCTGGTGCACGGCCGTGCTCGCTACCGATGCGGTCAGTGAGCGCTGTCCGCGGTGCCGGCTGACACCCGAACTGCCGGCCGATCTGACGGGCTACGCGTACCTGCTCGGGCAATATCTTGGCGATGGGCATCTTGCGATCAGTGGCGGCAGGGTGCCAATGCTGCGGATTGCTTGCACAGCAGCCTATCCCGCAATCATGGACGAGGTTGAGCAGGCCATGCGGACCCTGCTCGCAAAGTCTGTGTGTCGTGTCGGGATGCCGGGTTGCTTCCACGTCAAGAGCTACTCGAAGCATTGGCCGTGTCTATTTCCACAGCACGGTCCTGGTCCGAAGCACCTGCGGCCCATCGTGTTGGCGCCTTGGCAGCAGGAGATCGTCGATGCCGAGCCGCGGGCCCTGCTTCGCGGGCTGATTCATTCCGATGGCTACCGGGGCGTCAATTGCGTAACGGTCCGGGGCAAGGACTACCAGTACGTTCGGTACCTGTTTAGCAACGAGTCGAGGGACATCCTCAGGATCTGCGGGGATGCGCTCGACCGCGTTGGTGCGCAGTGGCGGTACAACCGGCCCAACAGCATCTCGGTAGCCAAGCGGGATAGCGTGGCGCTGCTGGACACGTTCATCGGGCCGAAGTGCTGAGCGCCGCAGGCTTCCCGTGTCCAGATTCGGCCGGGACCGTCAAGATGGCGACCTGGCCACACATCGAGCAGGAAAGCCCACTCTCTCCATGATCAACAGCGGCGTCCGATTAATGCAACAGGCGATCACGGATGTAGCTTCGACTGGGTTAGATGACGGGTGAGCTCGGCCCGAGTGCGGACGCCAAGTTTCCGATATACGGCGGCAAGTTGGCTTTCAACGGTGCGTCCCGATACGAATAGCCGGGTGGCGATCTCCCGGTTGGACAGACCGCGCGCGGCGAGAACGGCGGCCCGTTGCTCGGCGGCCGTGAGCGTCGCATTTTTCGGCGCGCCGCCGAGGGTGGTCAGTTCGGCCCGCGCCAATTCGATGAACGGGGTCGCTCCGAGGTCAGCGAAGCAGTCGAGCGCTTGCTCCAATGTGCTGATGGCTCGGGCCTTGGCGCGCCGGCGACGCAGCAACTGCCCGAGCGCGAGCAGGGTGCGCCCGCGCTCGAGTGGAATCGGCGACTCGTTATGTACGGCGACCGCTTCCTCGAGCACCGAGGCCGCGCGGTCGAGATTCCCGCGCCCGGCCTCGACCATTCCCTCGATTCGCAGCGCGATGCCGCGAGTCGTTGGCGCCTCGCGGCGCGGGCCGAACGCCCGTAACTCGGCCGCTAATGCCGCGGCCTCGTTGAACCGACCCGTCGCGATAAGCGCCTGCGCATAGTCGCTTTCCAGCCGGAGGCGGCGGCTGGGTTCGCGGATCCCCATCCCCAGCAGGGTTTCATACGCCTCGCGCAGAGATTCGGCTGCGGCGACGGCATCTCCGGCGAGTAGCTCGGTCACACCGATCGCGGCCAGGCAGTGCCCGACGCCGCGGCGACCGCCGGAACCGGCCACTCTGGCTGCGGCGAGCTGTGACGGCAGTTGCCTACGTACCCAGTCGAAATCGCCGGTATAGGCGGCAAGCTGCCCGCGTACGTAGTACACGGGGCTCATCAGCATGCCTATTTCCGCACCCAGGCGTATCGTCTCCTCGGCGGCCTCGATACCCGCGGAATATTGGCCCGCCCACAATTCGGTAAGAGCGACGTGCAAGAAGTGGATCGGCAGCTCCGCCCCGATCCCTTCCACACCGGCCGCCGCGATCACCTCCTGTAATGCGATCCGGGAACCGTCAAGGTCATCGACGTACATCAGCGCACAGGCCCGGGCGGTCTTGGTGTGAGCAACGAGCGGCGGTCTGGACGCGCGCACCTCGGCGGCAGCCGCCTGGCGGAGCAGCTCGTCATCGAGTCCGGCACCGAGGTCGAGCCTCGCCGACTGCAGCGCGAGATAGGCCTGGGCGGCGGTCGGCGGGTCGGCGTCCGGGCCGAGGTCGGCCAGCAGCGCGAGCGCGCGCTGGGCATGGAATTCCACGGTGGGGCCGCTCGGGCCGCATTGGGCGACCACGACGTGCGCCCGGGCCTGCAGCCCGATGTCGTCACCAGCGTCCCGCAGCGCCTGCTCGGCGCGGGCCACTGGCATCGACCAACCACCGGCCCAGCATTCAATCATGGCCAGCAGGATGCCGGCTTCGCACCGGATCGCCGCGCTCGGACTTTCGGCCAGAGCGTCCTCGGCCGACTGATGCGCGACTGGCACGTCGCCACTGACGAACGTCAGTTGCCCGGCGACGATGAGCCGGCGGGCTCGGTCGGCGGCCAGTGTGCACGGAGTTCTGGCGGCCGCCGCCCGGCCCAACTCGGCAGCGGCATTAATGGCGCCGCGGGACTGGGCGGCTGCCGCGCCGGCGTCGAGCGCTGCGGCAACCTCGGCATCAGGCTCGTCTCCGGTGGCGAGCGCGAGTAGCCGGGCATGTTCTTCCGGGTCGGTGACTATCGCGCTCAGGCGCCGATACAGCCGCTGTTTCGCACCGGGCGGCAACGTACCCAGCGCGATCGAGCCGAGCAACGGATGGGCCGGGAGTAGGTGGCCGTCGGCGAGCTGCACCACACCGGCGGTCATCGCCGCGTCCAGCACCTGCACCGGCTCGGGGGCCATCCCGGCCAGTGCGGTCGTGGCGACCTCGACAGTCGGCGCCGACAGCGCGGAGCAGACCAGCAGGGCTTCCCGTACCTCCGTGGTCAGCTCGCCCAGCCGGCTGGTGACCAATGTGGACAGTGACTCCGGTACTGGGAGTTCGCCGCCGGGCAGGCCGCGCCGCTTGACCGCCGTGCCGATTTCCAGCGACCAGAACGGGTTTCCATTCGTGCGCTCGACCAGCTGAGCGAGCCCGCCGGCGGTGAGCCGCACGCCGAGCCGCGTCTCGAGGAGACGGCCGATCGAGGTCGCATCCAGGCCAGACAGGGACGTCACGTCGACCCGGCCGGGCAGTGCCGACCGGATCAGTCCGCTCCGGTCATCGCTCGGCGCCGGCGCAACGGCACTGTCGATCCGCCGCGTCGCGAGGACCCGGACCGGTGCCGCCATCAGCCTGCGCAGCGCGAACGCGACCGCATCGATCGTCGCATGATCAACCCATTGCACGTCATCCAGCGCCAGCAACACCGGCCCGTCGGCGCACAAGCGGCGTAACAGCGCGACACCGGCGGCGCTGACCTCGCGCTGTCGCAACGGCGTCGACCGGGGTGATTTCCGCAGCAACGCCAGCTCCAGCGCATCCCGCTGCGACAGCGGCAAATCCGGCCCTACCTCGTCGAGCACAAGATCGAACAGATCGGTCAACCCGGCGAACGACATCCCGGTCTCGGTCTCGCTACCCCGCGTCGACAACACCCGCCAGCCCCGCTGTTTCGCGGCCGCGACCCCGAGCCCCCAGACGGTAGATTTACCGATCCCCGCCTCGCCCTCGATGAAGAGCGCGCGGCAGCCGCCGCCGGCATCGAGCAACGCATCGATCGCCAGCAGCTCGGTATCCCGGCCGATACGGCCAGCGTCAAACACCGACACATGCCCCCTGGCCGCGACCCTACGCCGCGCGTTCGGACGTTGACTCCGATGACTATCGGGGCGTCGCCACGCTGGATAGCGTGCCGGTTGTGGACACGTTCATCGGGCCGAAGCGCTGAGCGCCCTACGCCGCCATAGCCTGCCCCGGTAGGCTGTCGCACGCTATCGATCCGTCAGAGTCGACACATCGAAAAGGGGTCGCCGTGACCGACGCACCCGCCTCGCGCACCGTGGTCATCGCCGAGGACGAGGCGCTGATCCGGCTGGATCTGAAGGAGATGCTCGAGGAGCAGGGTTACACCGTGGTCGGCGAGGCCGGCGACGGCGAGCGGGCCGTGGAGCTGGCCACCGAGCTCAAGCCGGACCTGGTGATCCTCGACATAAAAATGCCGAAGCTCGACGGCCTGGCGGCGGCCGAGCAGATCGCCGGCGCCCGGATCGCCCCCGTCGTGATCCTGACGGCCTTCAGCCAACGTGAGTTGGTCGAGCGGGCCAGCGAGGCCGGCGCGATGGCGTACGTGGTGAAGCCGTTCGGGGCCAAGGATCTGCTGCCGACGATCGAGATGGCGGTGTCCCGATATTCGGAGATTTCCGCGCTGGAGAAGGAAGTTGGCGACCTCAGCGAACGGTTGGAGGCCCGCAAGGCGATCGACCGGGCGAAGGGGGTGCTGATGACCGAGCACTCGATGACCGAACCCGAAGCATTCCGCTGGATCCAGCGCACCGCAATGGATCGACGGACCACGATGCGCACGGTCGCGGAGGCCGTGATCGCGGTCGGAACCGACATTCCATAACGACAAGTTGATCTCTTCGTCACCCAGTCACAAGTGAGTGACATCAGCCCCGAGTGCTCTCCGGAGTGAATTACTGTTCCGGCCGGGCGGCCGGATCCGGCCGCCCACGACGATGCACTGAGTCCGGCCCGGTTGGCCGGCGCAACGGGGAAGGTAGCAAGGTGACCAGTAAGGTCTTTCGCTCTATAGGAGTGGGCATAGCCGCGACGGCCGTGCTCGCCGCGGCCGGCGCGTGCGGTAGTAGCAAGAAGAACGACAACGGGGGTGGGAATGGGGGCAACTCCAACAGCAGCAAAAGCGTAACGATCGCATACATGGGCGCGCAGACCGGCGCGGATGCTCAGCTCGGCATCAACGGGTCCAACGGTGTGCAGCTCGCACTCGAGGAGCACAACGCCAAGAAGGGTGTGACCCAGGTCAAGTACACGGTCTATGACACCCAGGGCGACCCGACCCAGGCCTCCTCGCAGGCCCGTAAGGCCATTCAGGATGTCAAGGCCAAGAGTCTCGTGGGCATCGTTGGCCCGGCATTCTCCGGTGAGTCCAAGACGTCGCTGCCGATCCTGGATCAGGCCAAGATCCCCAACATCACTCCGACGGCGACCAACGTTGACCTCGCCAAGCAGGGCTACAAATACTGGCACCGCGCACTGGCCAACGATGCGGTGCAGGGCCCCGGCGACGCCGACTTCATGGCCAAGACGCTCAAGGCCAAGGACGTCGCCGTGATTGACGACCAGAGCGACTACGGCAAGGGGTTGGGCGATGCGGTTCGGGCTCAGCTGAAGACCGACGGTGTGACCGTCAACCCAAGCGACAAGATTGACCCGAAGGCCTCGGACTACTCCAGCACGGTCAACGAGATCAAGGCGGCCAACCCGGACACGGTCTTCTTCGCCGGGTACTACTCGGCTGCCGCGAAGCTGATCAAGCAGCTGCGTGACGCCGGCGTCAAGGCCACGTTCATGGCCGGTGACGGCTCGCAGGACGGGAAGCTCGCCGATGAGGCCGGCCCGTCGGCCAACGGCGCGATTCTGTCCTGCACCTGCTCGCTGGCGGTCGGCTCGTCCGACCCGACGGTGGCGGCGTTCGACAAGAACTACCAGGCCAAGTGGGGCAGCGCGCCCTCGACCTACTCGTCCGAGGCACTCGACGCGACGAACATCTTCCTGCAGGCGATCGACGCGGGGAAGACGACTCCTGACGCGATCAACGACTACCTCAAGACGGTCGACTACAAGGGTGTCTCCAAGCAGATCTCGTTCGCGCCGACCGGCGAGCTGAAGGGCAGCCTGCTGTTCATTTCGGAGATCATCAAGGGCAAGTTGACCTACCTCGGCGAGGCCGCAACGGTGCAACCGAAGCCGGGCAGCTAGTCGAGCACTGGTCCGTTCAGTAATGTCCGCGGGTGGCCCGTCAATCGGGTCACCCGCGGACTTTTTGGTAATGGCTTCCCCGGTTCCGTTTCCGCAGAGTAATGGCGGTACGTGTTTACCCAACAAGGAATTAGCGGCACAAGACCGTTCTATTACCTGGTCGTCATTCGCCGCTGGGGGCTGTTTGGCTCGCAGCAGATTGTGCCTGCATATTCGCGCAGTCCATGACGCCGGACAATTTCCCGTTCCTGCTCCAGCTACATCCTGTGTGCGCGGTCGCCCTGGGTGGCTCGGGCAACCGCCCCGGCGTCGAGGGCATGGGTGGTATGGGTAGCCTGGCTCGTGGCGTCGGCGCGGCCGAGACCCAGCACATCGACGTGGAGGTGTGGCGCATGCCTCTGCTTGAGTTGCGCGGCGTCAGCCGGCGGTTCGGCGGCGTGGCAGCCCGGAGCGACGTCGACCTCTTCAACACGGGGTTACAAATGTGTGACATCGCTCCCGGGCGTCATCCGGGGTGGACTACTGTTCCGGCATTCCGGGCGGCCGGACCAGGCCGCTCACCGACCATGCACTCAGTCCGGCTCGGTTGGCCGGCGCAACGGAAGGCAGCAAGGTGACCACTAAGGTCTTGCGGTACATAGGCGTGGGCATAACTGCGACGGCCCTGGTCGCCGCGGCTGCCGCATGCGGAAGCAGCAAAAAGGACGATAACGGCAGTGGCAGTGGGAGCGGGAGCGGCTCCAACAGCGGCAAGAGCGTGACCATCGGGTTCATGGGCGCGCAGACCGGCACGAGTGCCCAGCTCGGCATCAACGAGTCCAATGGTGTCCAGCTCGCGCTCAACGAGCACAACGCCAAGAAGGGCGCGACCCAGGTCAAGTACGCGGTCTATGACACCCAGGGCGACCCGACCCAGGCCTCCTCGCAGGCCCGCAAGGCCATCCAGGACATGAAGGCCAAGAACCTCGTGGCCCTCATCGGCCCGGCGTTCTCCGGTGAGTCCAAGACCTCGCTGCCGATCCTGGATCAGGCGAAGCTGCCGAATATTTCGCCCTCGGCGACCAACGTCCAGCTCGGCCAGCAGAAATACAAATACTGGCACCGGGTGCTGGCCAACGACGACGTGCAGGGCCCTGGCGACGCAGACTTCATTGCCAACACGCTCAAGGCCAAGAAGGTCGCGGTCATCGACGACCAGAGCGACTACGGCAAGGGGCTCGGGGACGCGGCGCGGACCCAGCTGAAGAAGGACGGTGTGACCGTCAACCCGAGCGACAAGATCGACCCGAACGCCTCGGACTACTCCAGCACGGTCAACACCATCAAGGCGGCCAACCCGGACGCGGTCTTCTTCGCCGGCTACTACGCGGCGGCCGCGAAGCTGGTCAAGCAGCTGCGCGACGCTGGATTCAAGGGCAGTTACATGTCCGGCGACGGCTCGCAGGACCAGGAAATTGCCAAGCAGGGTGGTCCGTCTGCCAACGGCGCGATTCTGTCCTGCACCTGCTCGCTGGCAATAGGCTCGTCCACGCCGGCGGTGGCAGCCTTCGACAAGAACTACCAGGCCAAGTGGGGTAGCCAGCCATCGACCTACTCCTCGGAGGCGTTCGACGCGACGAACATCTACCTGCAGGCGATCGATGCCGGCAAGACCACGCCCGAGGCGATCAAC
>Ga0137412_10002939_pt1 | contig 13561 bp, 10 predicted proteins | sample CZODoug2_1_16fun_FD_122160 | JGI IMG/M metagenome (GOLD analysis project Ga0137412, IMG submission 122160) | Vadose zone soil fungal communities from Angelo Coast Range Reserve, California, USA - CZODoug2_1_16fungal (Hybrid Assembly) | ecosystem: Environmental > Terrestrial > Soil > Vadose zone... | reverse complement strand
CTTCAACCAGATCCCCGGTGCCTTGCCGTCGATCACGCTGAAGCCCTTCACCACCACGTGGTCGGCCAGGATCGTGATGCCGTCGACCGCCGTCCGGCCGTCCCCGATCACCTCGATCGGCTGCTGGGCCGTCCCCGACCGGAACACTTCCAGCCGGATGCCCCGCAGGTCGCCGACGGCGCACACCCGGCCTCCGGGCGCCACCGACTGCAGCGCCGACCGCAGGCCCGCCACGTCCGTCGCCCGGACCGAGCAGTCCGCCGGCAGCCCCATCGGCTGGGCCCCCGTCGGACCCGAGGGGCCGGCCGCCGGCACCGGCTCCGACGCCCCGCAGCCGATCACGCCCAACACCAGGGCCGCCGCCGCCCCGACGACCAGCAACAGCCTTGGCCGGCTGGTACCGACGCCGCTCACGGGATGCCCACCGGCGACGGCCCGCGGTACCCCGCGCGGGACGAGTTGTCCATGGCCACCTCATATCCGACGTTCGGCGAGAGCTGGTTCGCCTCGACCGTGGCGTCCGTGGAGTTGTTGGCGAAGGCGAACGCCTTGAACACCCCCGCGCTGGATTCGAAGTCGGTGCTGTCGATCTGATTGCCTCGGATGACCACCTTGCGCACGTCGTCCACCAGCACTGCCTGCGATGCGTGGGCGTCGCAGTAGTTGTCCACGAATGTGATGTCCGAGGACTCGCCCTGGCCGCTGCCGGTTCCCGCGCGGCTGTGTGGGCCCTGGGCGATCAGGCAGTGCCCGTCGATCCGCTGGCAGTAGTTGCCCTCGATGCGCACCCCTTGGCTGGGACCGGTGTTCGGCACCGCGCCGTCCGGGCCGGTGGCGAAGGTCTGCAGGCAGTCGGCGTGGGCGTCACACGTGTCGGGTGTGGGGTTGTCCGGAGTGAGCAGCACACCCGGGGTGGACGGGTCCGGTGGCGGGTTGACGGTCTGGATACAACTCGGGCCGTCGCCACCGGTCGGGTTGATGTCGGTGATTGTGTTGTGCACGATCCGCAGGTCAGTCCCGAAGAACCGGATCCCGTCGAAGTCGTCACCGGAGGGGTGCCGGACGGTGTTGTTCTCCACCGTGATGTCCGTGCCCTTCAGCCAGATCCCCGGCGCCGCGCCACCCACCGAGGTGAATCCTCGAACCGCGACATGATCGGCGTTGATGGTGATCCCGCCGACCGTGGTGTGGCCGTCACCGAACACCTCGATCGGCCGCCCCGGGGCACCGGACTGGGAGAGGTCCAACCGGGCCTCGCCCAGGTCGCCGGTGACGCACACCCGCGCACCGGGCTTCGCCTCGAGCAGCGCGCGTTGCAGCGCGGCCTGCTCGACCACCCGGGCGGTGCAGTCCGCCGGCAACGACTCCGGCTGGGCTCCCCGCGCCGACCCCGGTGCCGAGGGAGCATCCGGCCCGCCGGCGCCGCAGGCAAGCGTGCCCAGCAGGAGCGCCACGGCCAATCCGCCGTTCACGCACCACCGCCACGCCCTCCGCCTGAGCCCGGGCGCCGGGCCCCCGTCGACACACATGTGCACCTCCCCGCGCCGCTGCGACGCACCCTGGTCGCTGGTCCCCGGCCGAGCAACTTACCGCCCGCCATCGTGACCGGATTCGAAGCGACCCATTCGAGCGCAGCCGTCCGCCCGAGTGGGATGCCGCCTCTTCGGCACGCCGGGCCGAGCACAGGTGCTGAGCTACAGCGGTGGCCCCGCCCGGCTGCGTTGCCCCTCGCTGCCGGTAGCGATCTCCGTGGGAGCGGGAGGTTGGGCTCTCTGGCTCCGCAGCCGCGGAAGCGACTACGGAGCGTGCCCGTAACCACCCGGACGTGCACACAGCGTCACCCCTGGGTGCCCATCGTTCTACAAACCCTTAGCGGCTCGACGTCGTTCTAGAGACATTCGCCACCGACCGCGGACGCTCCCCACCTGCCGCGGCCGTCGAAAGGGGACAACGATGTCCATCGAACGACAAGATCCTCATCGCCAGCTTGCCGGGCCCGACCCTCAGTCGGCCGCCGCCGCTTCCTAGCTGGAGGATCACCATGCCTGCTCATCGCGCAGCAACCCGTCCACGCCCTCATCCCGATGGCGGCACCGGCACCCCGCGCAGTAGCGTCAGCCGTCGGCGATTCCTCGGTTTTCTGGTCGCCGCGCCGACCCTGGTGGTTGCCGCCGAACTCGGCCGCGGTGCGGCGTTCGGCACGCCTCCGGCCTGGGCCGCGGCCCTGCCGAAGCTGCCCGGAATACCGTCGCCGCCGCAGACACCGGAGTACTACGACCTGCTGGACGCCCTTCGGGACAGCGCCCGGCCGACCGCGAACCTGATCACGATCGAGGTGAACCGCGACGGCACCGTGTCGTTCGCGCTGCCACGTTCGGACAACGGCCAGGGAATCATCACTTCCACGCAAATGATCATCGCCGAAGAGATGAATCTGGACGTCGACCAGGTGCGGGTGACCCTGGCCGATGCTCGACCGGAGCTGGTGTTCAACCAGCTCACCGGCGGGTCGAGCACCACCTTCACCACCTACACCCCGATCCGGGTGGCGGCGGCACTGGCCCAGGGCCGCCTGCTGGGCGCGGCGGCGGCGCAGTTGGCCCAGGAGAAGGCGGTTCTGACCAGTCGGAAGGGCCTGATCCTGGGCCGCAACGGCGAGTCGTTGCCGTTCGGCGAGCTGACCGAGGCGGCCGCCAGCCCGGCCACCGAGGCGGTCGAGGTCGTACTCAAGGACCGCGAAAAGTTCACCGTCATCGGTAAGCCGCAAACCAAGACCGATGCGTACGAGATCGTCACCGGTCGGAAGAAATTCACCACCGACCTGCGGATCCCGCACGCGCTGCCCACGGTCATCTGTCGTGCACCGGACCTCAACGGGTTCCCGAAGGACGCCAGGAACCTCGACGAAGTCCGTTCGATGCCGGGCGTCACCGACGTGGTGAAGGTCAGCACCGGGTACGCGGTGCGCGCGGCCACCTTCGGGCAGTGCATCGATGCGGTGAACGCGCTCGAGGTGCGGTGGAACGCCGGCACGGTGCCCGGCGAGAACGACGAGTCGGTTCTGAAGAAGCTGCGGAAGGCCGAGTTGCCGTTGGCCGTGCCGAAGGGCGCCGGGGAGACCGTCGAGGGTCAGTTCGTCTTCTACTTCCGAGGCGGCAGCGCGTTGGAGACGAACTGCGCGATCGCTGATGTGCGGGAGGACCGGGCGGAGATCTGGAGCCCGAGCAAGAGCCCGATCGCGGCCCAGGCCAAGATCGCCAAGAAGATCGGGCTGCCCCAGAACGCGGTGACGTTCCACGTGATGCAGGGTGGCGGGTCGTTCGGCCGCAGGCTGTTCTTCGACGGCGCCTTGGAGGCCGCGGAGGTCTCGAAGAAGCTCGGCAAGCCGGTCAAGTTGATGTGGACCCGGGCTGACGACGCGCGGCAGGGCCGCGCGCACCCGATGGCCACCTCCCGGATCCGTGCCCAGATCACCAAGGGCTCCGTGCTGAGCTTCGAACAGCGGCACACCAGCGTCGCCACCGAGATCAACCCGGGCCTGTCCGAGGCGATCACCGCCTCCGCGCAGAAGGCACCAATGGGCAATCTGACAGTCTCGGAGATCATCTGGGAGCTCACCCAGGTCACGCCGTACGAATTCGGCAACTCGACCCGGCTGCTCAATGAGGTCGACATGCGGTTCAACACCTCCGCCACGCGCAACATCTACTCGCCGGATGTGGCCACCGCTCGGGAGCTGATGGTCGACCAGATCGCGGCCAAGATGGGCAAGGATCCCTACGAGTTCCGAGCCCAGTTCACCAAGCTCGACCGCTGGCGCAAGGTGTTGGACCGCGCCGCGAAGGAAGCCGACTGGGGTAAGTCGATGGAGCGGGGCACCGCCCAGGGCATCGGCATGCATGTCGAGTACAAGGGCGCCGCGGCCTGCGTGGTCGAGATCGACTGCCGGCCGGACACGGTGCACCGGAAGATCAGGCAGGGCCGCACCGGCGCGCGGGTCACCAAGGTGACCTACGTCGTCGACATCGGTCTGGTGATCAACCCGCGCGGGGTCGAGGCGCAGATGATGGGCGGCATCAACGACGCCCTGGCGATGACGCTGACCTCCAGCCTGCACCTCGACGACGGCCATTTCATCGAGGCGAGCTGGGACAACTACTTCTACACCCGGCAGTGGAACACCCCCTGTGAGATGAACATCGTCGTCATCGACGACTCCGAGTCCCCGGAGCCGGGTGGTGTCGGCGAGTTCGGCCTTGCGGCCACGTGCGGGGCGGTGGCTTGCGCTTACGCCCGGGCGACCGGGGACGTACCGGAGTACTTCCCGATCAACCACAAGGACCCGCTGCCGTTCGAGCCGTATCCGACCGTGCCGCCGATCCCGCCCTCGCCGACCAACGGCCGCGAGCACACGTACTGAGGAGCCCGATATGCCGACACAGACCTTCACGCTCAATGGCGAATGCGTCACGGTCGAGGTCGATGACGACGTGCGCCTGCTCTGGGTGATCCGGGATCTTCTCGGAGTGACCGGACCGAAGTACGGATGCGGCATCAACGTGTGCAAGGCGTGCACCAGCCACATCAACGGCAAGGCATTCAATCCGTGTTCGGTGCGGGTGGGCGATATCAAGGAATCGGACAAAATCACCACGATCGAGGGGCTGGCCGACACCGTCGACGATGACCTGCACCCTATGCAGCAGGCATGGATCGACCACGACGTCGCGCAGTGCGGCTACTGCCAGCCGGGCCAGATCATGGCCGCCGTAGCCAAGGTGCGACAGTGCCAGGCCGAGGGTCGTGACGTCGACGACGATGCGATCGAGGAGATCCGCAACATCTGCAGGTGCGGCACCTACAACCGGATCCGCGAGGCGATCAAGACCGGCGCAGAGGAGATGTGATCGAGCCCGTCCCCGCTCCCCAGACGTTCCCCACCACCGAAGGACACCGCATGAACGCACCCAGGCTCGTCACGCTCGCCGTGGCCAGCGCGGCGCTTCTCTTGATCGCGGCCGGCGTCGCGCACGCCGACGAAGACAACAGCGAGGGCTACCCCAGCACGCAGAGCCCGTCCCAGGGCGCGGACGCCGGGGCGGCGACACTCGACAACTCCGCCGACTCCTTCGACGACGCGGCCAACGGCGACAACCGCCCGGACGGCGCGAATGGCACGGAGACCGAGTTCGTGCAACCCGATCCCCGCTTCGTTGAGGGCCCAGTCGGTGGGCTCATCACGAACGGCCCGCTCAAATAACCCGGCCGGCTCAGTCGACCACGCAAATCGATTTCATCCTGCCGCCGGTAGGAAGCCGGCCCGCGCCCGTATGCCGGGTCCAGGAGATTTTGCTGTCCCGTAACGAACCTTGACGCCACCTCTAACCCTCACCGGCCTAGCCTCACTCCCATGCGCCTCCTGGTCGGGCACGCCGCGTACCGATTCGACGCTCTGGCTGATGCGCTGGTGGGCGGGGAGCCGTCCCGGGCCGGCGCCTGTGTGGAGATCGTGTCCGGTACCGGCCAGCTCACCGGGCTGCTCTCCGAAATCTTCTGCCAGGTCCTCACGGTGGATATCTCGAGACAACCGCTGGGCGGCACGCGCACCGGTCTCGGCTCGTCTGTCCAGGCCGAGGCCGCGGCCCTGCCAATCGTCACGGGCAGCATGGCCGCCGTCGTATGTATCGACGTGATCCCACATCCAGAGGAGATCCGCCGCGTCCTCCGTTCCAATGGTGTGCTGGCACTCGTCGATCCGCGGATCGGCGAGCACCAGATGCATCCAGACATCCCCACGATGCTCGGCTCCCTCGGCAGGGATTGGAGCGCGGCGGAGATCAGGACGCGATGGGGCAGATGGACATTGATCAGCCAAGGTTGAGCTTCATCCACCGCACGCCCAAGATCAATCCACCGCCCAGTCACGGCCGCTGAATGCGTTGGGTGGAAGCGGATGGGACCGTTAGGTTCGTTCGCGGACCGAGCGGTTCCAGAATTGGAGATCGATGGCGGACGTTGACCTTGTCTATCGGAGTGCGACCGAACTCGTCGATGCGCTGGCCGCCGGCCAGGTCTCGGCGGTCGAGCTCACTGAAGCCGCCATAGCCCGGATCGAGCGTCACGACGCAACGGTCAACGCAGTGTGTGTGCGGGACTTTGACCGGGCACTCGCGGCCGCGAGCGACGCCGACGCCGCCCGTGCTCGCGGCGAGGTCCGACCGTTGCTCGGGGTCCCGATGACGGTCAAGGAGTCGTTCCACACGGCCGGTTTGCCCACCACGTGGGGGATACCGGCGTTCAAGGATTTCGTTTCGGATACCGATGCTGTTGCGGTGTCGCGGGTCAAAGCGGCCGGGGCGGTGGTGCTCGGCAAGACCAACGTGCCGCTCGGCCTCGGCGACGTGCAGAGCTATAACGACGTCTATGGAACGACCCGCAACCCGTGGAATCCGGAGCGCACCCCCGGTGGCTCATCGGGTGGCTCGGCCGCCGCGCTGGCCGCCGGGTACGGAGCGCTGTCGCTCGGCTCGGACATCGCCGGTTCGCTGCGGACTCCGGCGCACTTTTGCGGCATCTATGCGCACAAGCCGACGATCGGGCTGTTGCCGGGGCGTGGACACACCCCACCATCGGTCCCGGTACTGCCGAGTGAACACGACCTCGCGGTCATCGGACCGATGGCACGAACCGCCACCGACCTGTCCCTCATGCTGGATGTTCTCGCCGGGCCCGACGAGCTCGCCCTCGGCGCGGCCTACCGGCTCGCACTCCCCGCGCCCCGGCACGCTGACCTGGCCGACTACCGCGTCCTGGTCTTTGACAGCCACCCCTTGATTCCCACCTCAGCGAGCGTGCGCGCCGCGATCGACCGGTTCGCCGACAAGCTGGCCGGGGCAGGCACAAAGGTGACGCGGGAGAGCCCGCTGCTGCCAGACCAGACGCAGGCCGCCCGGCTGTACATGCGCATGCTGCTGTCGGTGCTCGGCGCGAGATTCCCGGCGGAAGGCTACGAACAGGCTCGCGCCGCGGCAACACGGTTGGATGTCGACGACCGGAGTCTCGGCGCCGAGCGGCAACGAGGTGTCGTACTGAGCCATCGTGACTGGATCCTGGCCGATACGCAGCGCGCGGTACTGCGTCAGCGCTGGCGCGAACTATTCGCCAGTTTCGACGTGGTGCTATGCCCGGTCATGCCGACGCCGGCATTCCCTCATGACCACAGCGACCAAGTGGGCCGACGAATCAGCATCGACGGCACCGACTACGACTACGTCGACCAACTGGTCCTGGCTGGTGTGGCGACCCTGCCGGGCCTGCCGGCGACCGCGCTCCCCATCGGCAGCTCCGAGGAAGGTCTGCCGATCGGGGTGCAGGCCATCGGGCCGATGTTCGGAGACCACACCACGATCCGGTTCGCCGAGCTCGCCGAACGCGATTTCGGCGGCTTCACACCGCCGCCCCTGGAGTGACTCCTGGAGCCGCCGGGCACCTCGACGCCACTTTCGAAGCCCTGCGCGCGTCTCAGCCGCGACGGCGCCGGATCTCCTCGTTGATCGCGGGCACGACCTCGTGCATGTCACCGATCACGGCATAGGTCGCTCTGGTCACCATCGGCGCGTCCGCGTCGGTGTTGATCGCCAGGATCGTCTTGGAACTCGCGCAGCCCGCCCAGTGCTGGATCGCGCCGCTGATCCCGCATGGGATGTAGAGCTCGGGCGAGATCCGGCTGCCGGTCTGGCCGACCTGCTCGTGGTGGGGGCGCCAGCCGAGGCTGGTGACCACCCGGGAGACGCCGAGCGAGCCATCGAGCAGGCCGGCCAGCTCCACGACGCCGTCGAAGCCGTCCGCGCTCCCGGCCCCACGCCCGGCACCGACCACGACCCTGGCCGACCGCAGGCTCCCGGACCGGTCCGGCTCCCCCGGCTCGGTGGACACCACGCGCGCCACCAGGTCGCCCTCGGCCACCTCCGGGGAGAACTCACGCAAGGTCGCCGTTGTGGGGCTCGCCAGCGGGGCACCCTCGACGGCGTGGCCGGCCACGCTGAACACCGCCGGACGGTCGTCGAGCCGCATCTCCTCGAGCACGGCTCCGCCGAACACCTGCCGGGACACCACGAACGGCTGGGCCACCGCGAACGGCGCCGGGCAGCGGACGACGTTCGCGGCCATCGCCACCCCGAGCCGGGCGGCGAGGTGGGCCAGCACCTCGTTGCCCCTCGGGCTGCCGGTAGCGGTCACCGCGACGGCGGCGCTGTCCAGGTGCGCGGCCTGGATAGCGGCCGCCCAGACCGCGCCACCGTAGGCCGAGAACGCCTCGCCGGTGGCGTGGTGCACCTCGGTCACGCCATAGCCGCCGAGCGCCTCGACCGTGCCGTCCGGCAGCGCGCCAACCACGACGGCGTGCACCGGCCCGCCGCTCCCGTCAGCGGATTCGCTGGTAGCCAGGTCGCGGGCGAACGTGACCGTCTCCAGCGACGCCTCCGTGGCGCCCGAGCCGTCGGTCTCGACGAACACCAGGATCATCGGGTCACCCCCAGACCGCGGAGCAGGTCGACGACGGCGGGTGCCGCGGCCGTCCCCTCGCCGAGCACCTCGACAGTGTTGGGCTGCGCGGGCGGCAACGTGAGCCGCACCCGCGCGGAGCCCGCTGGCTCCCACCGGGGTTCGACAACCTCGACCGTGATCTTCTTGGCCTTCATCCGCCCGGTAATCGTCGGGTACCGCGGCTCGACACCGCCCTCCAGCACGGTCGCGACCGCCGGCAGCGGGACCCGGTACGTCTCGATCCCGCCATCCGCGCCGGCACCCCGCGCGGTCACCACCCCGTCGGTGACCTCGACCGTATTGATGCCGTTCACCACCGGGCGGCCGAGCTCGTAGGCCAGCCGGATCCCCACCTGGAAGTCGCCGGTGTCGGCGGCATCGTTGCCGAGCAGGATCAGGTCGTAGGTGCGGCCGGCGGCCTCGTGGGCGGCCACAACCGCGGCGATCTCCCTGGCCACGTCGGCCGGACCGAACCCGACCGGATCCGCTTCCACCAGGACGGCGCCCGTGCAGCCGACGCCGAGCGCGGCGCGCAGCTGCTCGACCGCCTCGGCCGGGCCGAGGGCCAGCACCGTCGCCGCGCCCCCGCCGGCGGCCGCGATCCGCACGGCCAGCTCGACAGCGCAGCTCTCGTGCGCGCTCACGGTGAACCCGACGTACCGCGCGTCGACGGCCTGGGCATCGGCGGTCAGCAGGACCTCACCGGAGGAGTCCGGCACCCGCTTGATGCAGACCAGCACGTTTGTCACAGGTCTGCGCCCTCTCAGCCCTTGATCCGGTCGTTAGCCGGGTCGAACAGCGGTGTGGCGTCCACGGAACCGACCGTCACCGGGTACAGCTCCTCCATGTAGGACACCGCGAGCTGGTTGCCGACGCTCGCCTGGTCCGGCGGCAGGTACGCCAGCAGCACGTGCGCGCCGAGCGACGGCGCCGACCCGGCCGAGGTGACGTAGGGGTGGTGGCCGTGGCCGTCGGTGAGGGCGGCGCCGTCGCGGGTCAGGATCGGCTCCCCGCCGAGCATGTAGCGGCGCATGCCGCTCGCCGAGGTGTGGCTGTCGACTGTCATCGTGCACAGCACCGCGGCCGGGGCGGACTCGCGCTGCGCAACGTAGGCCTCCCGGCCGACAAAGTCAGCCGCCTTGACCTTCGGGCGCTGCATGCCGGCCTCGACGATCGACCGCTCGGCGTCGAGCTCGAAGCCGAACGCGCGGTAGCCCTTCTCCAGGCGGCCGGTGGTGCCGTACACCCCGATCCCGACGGGGACGGCGCCGTGTGGCCGGCCGGCCTCGTGGAGCAGCTGCCACAGCCGGGCACCCTGCTCCATCGGCACGTACAGCTCCCAGCCCAGCTCGCCCACGTAGGAGATCCGCGACGCGAGCACCGCGGTGCTGCCGACCTCGATGCCCCGGCAGGTCAGGAACCCGAACCCGTCGTGGCTGACGTCGTTGTCGGTGAGTGCGCCGAGGACGTCGCGCGCCCGGGGACCCCACAGTCCGATGGTGGTGTACGCCGAGGTCAGGTCGACGATCTGGGCGCTCCCGTCGGCCGGCAGGTGGTCGGAGAACCACTTCAGGTCGGCCATTCCGTGCGCGCCGCCGGTGACTACGCGGTAGCGGTCGTGCGCCAGCCGCATCACCGTGAGGTCGGACCGGAAGCCGCCCTTGGCGTCGAGCACCGGGGTGTAGATCACCCGCCCCTCCGCGACGTCGGCCTGGGCGACGACGATGCCCTGCACCGCGCCCGCCGCCCCTGGGCCGACGACGTCGAAGATCACGAATGCGGACAGGTCGACGATGCCGGCGCGCTCGCGCATCGCCAGGTGCTCGGCGTTGATGATCGGCGACCACCACCGGGCGTCCCACTCGTGCTCACGCGGCAGCACCGCGTCGCCATACTCCGCCAGCAGGCCCTCGTTTCCGGCGTACCACATCGGCCGCTCCCAGCCGGCGGTCTCGAAGAAGACCGCGCCCGCCTCCCGCTCGGCGGCGTGCATCGGCGCGAGCCGCTTGTCGCGCTCGCCGACCCACTGCTCGGAGGGGTGCACGATGCCGTAGGTCTTGTTGAAGGCCTCGGCGGTGCGCGAGCGCACGTGGCCGCGGGTGCGCTGGTGCGGGTAGAAGCGCGCGATGTCGGTGTGCTGGATGTCGATCTCGGAGTGGCCGTCGGTCATCCACTCCGCCACCGCCCGCCCGACGCCGGGGCCTTCCTTGACCCACACCGCGGCGGCCGACCAGAGGCCGGCGACCTCGGGGGTCTCGCCCAGGATCGGCGCGCCGTCCGGGGTGAGCGAGAGCAGGCCGTTGATGGCGTAGCGGATCTCGGCGCCCTCGGCGCCGAGCGCGTCGGGCATCAGCTCCAGCGCCTGCTCCAGCTGCGGGTCGAAGTCGTCCTCGGTGAACGGCATCTCGGTGGGCGAGAGCTTGGCCTGCTCGATCGACGGGATGTCGGCCGGGTCGTGCAGGATCGCCCGGTGGGCGTAGGAGCCCACCTCCATGTCGGCGCCGTGCTGGCGCTCGTAGCAGAAGGTGTCCATGTCCCGGATGATCGGGAAGGAGATCTCGCCCTCGCGCTCGGCGAGCTGCGGCACCGGGCCGACCGAGATCATCTGGTGCACCGCGGGTGTCAGCGGGATCGCCGCGCCCGCCATGGCGGCGAGCTTCGGGCTCCAGACTCCGCAGGCGATCACCACGGTGTCAGCCTCGATGTCCCCGCCGGTGGTGCGGACCCGCCGAATGCGCCCCTGCTCGACGTCGAGGCCGGTGACCTCGACGGTCGGCACGACGGTGAGCGCACCGAGTGCGATGGCCTTCTCACGCATGATCGTGCCGGCGCGCAGGGAGTCGACGACGCCGACCGACGGCGTCCAGAAGGCGCCGAGGATCCGGTCCTTGTCGAGGAAGGGCACCTTCTCGACGACGTGCTCGGGGCTGACCAGCTCGGCCTCGATCCCCCACGCCCGCGCCGAGGACATCCGGCGGCGCAGCTCCTCCATCCGCTCCTCGGTACGGGCGACCTCGTAGCCCCCGGACTGGGTGAACACGCCCATCTCCTGGTACTGCCGCACCGAGTCCAGCGTCAGATCGGTGAGCTCGCGGGAGTGGTCGACCGGGAAGATGAAGTTCGAGGCGTGGCCGGTGGATCCGCCCGGATTGGGCATCGCCCCCTTGTCGATCTGGACGATGTCGCGCCAGCCGAGACGGGCGAGATGGTGGACGAGGCTGTTGCCGACGATGCCGGCACCGATCACCACTACGCGTGCGGTGGGCGGAACGCTGGCCATGATCTTCCCTCCTCGAGCTCCCCGAAGGAGAACCTTGACGGGCGTCTTTCCCCGCTGCACTCTAACGATGCTTTCCGAAACAGTGGTTCCACGATATGGAACTCTTTTGGGACGGATGTCGATGACGACACAGGTGGGCAGTCAGGCGGTCGACCGCGCGACCGCGTTACTCACGCTGGTCGTGGAGTCCGGCGCGCCGCGGACGTTCACCTCGCTGGTGGACGAGCTGGGCCTGGCCAAGTCGACGACCTCCCGGCTCCTGCAGGCACTGGAGCGCAGCCGCCTGGTCCAGCGCGACCAGGCCGGGGCGTTCCGGCCGGGCGCGCTGTTCTCCCTCTACGCCGCCCGACCCAGCGCGGTGCACGACCTCGCCGAGCTGGCCCGTCCGACGCTCGAGCGCCTGGGCGAGCTGACCGAGGAGACGGTCAACCTTGCGGTCCCGCGCGGCAGCGAGGTCGTCGACATTGCGCAGGTGGACAGCCGATACGTGCTGGGCGCGACCAATTGGGTGGGCGTGGACGTCCCGGCGCACTGCACGGCGCTGGGCAAGGTGCTCTACGCCTACGGCGCGCTCCCGTTGCCGAAGGGCAACCTCGAGCGCCGCACCGCGCACTCCCCGGTCGACCGGGCGCAGCTCGAGCACGCGCTGGTCGAGGTGCGCCGCCGAGGTTGGGCCGCTTCGCTCGACGAGCTCGAAGTGGGCCTTGCCGCGGTCGCCGCGCCGGTCCGCGGGGTCGACGGGGCGGTCCTGGCCGCGATCTCCGTGTCCGGGCCTACCACCCGCATCAACGACCGCGGCATCACCGCACTCGGCGAGGTCCTGCTCGCCGAGGTTCGCGGCCTCTCGACCCAGCTCGGCAACCGTGCCACAAGCGAAGGCGTGGCATGACGTGGTCGTCGCGCCAGGCAACCCGTTCCACCCGATGAAGGAGGCTGGGCATGGGCCAGCAGGTACACCCGAACTACCCGACGGTCGACCAGTCAGACCGGTCGGTCCCGATCAACCTCCGCCAATCCGGTCCGACACCGGTTGAGTTTCTGATCTCCACCCGCATCCGGAAGTCGCCGTACTGGCACCTGTCGGTCGAGGCTGGTTGCTGGCGGGCCGAGGTCTACAACCGCGTCTACCACCCCCGTGGCTACGTCCGCAGGGAAGACGGCGGGGCGATGGTCGAGTACGACTCGCTGGTCAACCACGTCACCATGTGGGACGTGGCGGTGGAGCGACAGATCCAGGTCCAGGGGCCGGACGCGGAAGCGTTCGTCGACTTCGTCATCACCCGCGACGCCACCAAGATCCCGCCGATGCGCGCCCGCTACGTGATCCTGTGCAACGAAGAGGGCGGCATCCTCAACGACCCGGTGCTGCTGCGCCTGTCCCACGACGAGTTCTGGTTCAGCCTGTCCGACAGCGACCTGATGTTGTGGCTGCAGGGCGTCAACGTGGGCAAGCGCTTCGACGTCAGCATCAAGGAGATCGACGTCTGCCCGGTGCAGATCCAGGGGCCGAAGTCGATCGACCTGATGACCGACCTGATCGGCCCTGACGCCGGCTCGATTCCGTCCTATGGCCTGTGGTCGGGCACTGTCGCCGGCTGCGAGGTGATCGTGTCCCAGACCGGGTTCACCGGCGAGAAGGGGTACGAGATCTACCTGCGGGACGCGACGCTGCACGCGGAGACGCTGTGGAACGCGGTACTGGAGGCGGGCAAGCGGCACGAGCTGGCGGTTATCGCG
>Ga0137412_10002936_pt1 | contig 13563 bp, 10 predicted proteins | sample CZODoug2_1_16fun_FD_122160 | JGI IMG/M metagenome (GOLD analysis project Ga0137412, IMG submission 122160) | Vadose zone soil fungal communities from Angelo Coast Range Reserve, California, USA - CZODoug2_1_16fungal (Hybrid Assembly) | ecosystem: Environmental > Terrestrial > Soil > Vadose zone... | reverse complement strand
AACGATGTGAGGAGAGCGCGTATGAAGACATGGACGAAATGGATCGGCGCGGCGATATTGAGCGTGGCCTTGGCGGGCGCTGCGGCCGCGGACACATTGGAATTGAAAGATGGACGCGTCTTGCAGGGGAAATTTCTGGGCGGGACGCAGGCGATTCTGCGCTTCCAGGTAGACGGGGACGTGCAGACGTTTTCAACGAACGACATTGTGGCATTGACGTTCACGCGCGGGTCGAGCCAGCCGCAGCAAATGCCGGCGCCGGCGGCGCCCGCGCAGGCTCCAGCGCCGGCTTCGCCAGCAGTTTCGCAAAATAACTACGATTCGAGTTCGGTGACGCTGCCGGCTGGGCAGTCGTTGCTGGTGCGCATGATTGACGGCGTGGATTCGTCGAAGAATCATGTCGGCGACATTTTTCACGCGACCCTCGAGACGGACCTGAACGTAAATGGTCAGGTCGTCGCACGGAAGGGAACAGACGTTTACGGCCGGCTGGCGACGGCGGAAAAGGGCGGCAAATTTGCCGGCAAGTCGGAATTGCAATTGGAACTGACACGCATGGTGATTGACGGTCATGACTATCCTCTCGTGAGCAGCGATTACAACGTGCAAGGCAAAGGGCGCGGCGGCGACACGGCCAAGAAGGTTGGCGGCGGGGCGATTCTCGGCGCGATCATTGGCGGCATTGCGGCTGGCGGCAAGGGCGCAGCGATCGGCGCGGCTGCGGGTGGCGGCGCGGGCGCTGGCGTACAAATCATCACCAAGGGCCCACAAGTAAAAGTGCCGAGCGAGGCGCTGCTGGAGTTCCGTTTGCAGCAGCCTGTCACGCTCACCCCCGCAGGTTGACGTTTTTTTTGCTCCAGACAATCGGCGGATTCAATTACGGGGTCCGGTCGAACAGGCCGGACCCTGTTGCTTTTGTTGTAGGCACATGGCGAAAAAATCTTCCTTGCCTGCTCTACTGTTAGTGACTAAGCTAACAGCCGCAGTGGGGAGACCTCTCGTGCCAAAAGAAAAACCCAGAGTGAACATCGGGGAAGTGATCAAGACTTACCGGAGCCAGCGGGGATTGTCGCAAGGCGACATCGAGCGGCGCACCGGATTATTGCGCTGCTATTTGTCGCGCGTCGAGAACGGACACACCGTTCCGTCGCTCGAAACGCTCGCCAAGATTGCCGAAGCGATGGATATTTCCCTGGCCGATTTCTTCCCCGGCACGGAAACGCCGCGCGACCGCGAAACGCAAAAAATGCTTGGCGAACTTTCGCAGGACGAAATCCGCTTCCTGGTGGAGATCAAGCGCTACAGCAGCACGCTTTCGGACGGCGACAAGCGGCTGGTGCTGGCGATGATTCGCAAGATGGCGACGATGTTGCCGCCGCCCGTGCGGAAACCTTTGGTTCGGCGGCCGATGGCGTAAAGTTTTGTCTTTAAATTGTGGGAATTTGAGAAAGAGGCAGGCCAAGCGCTTGCCTCTTTTGTTTTGTGAAATGTATTAGCGGCGCAGAACGAGCGTGCTGGCAATCATGTCGTGAAGCGCCTGCTTGCGCTCGGTGATGCCTGCCAGAATGAAGCCGATACCCAGCGGAATCAGGCGAGTAATAAATTTCGCAAAGAACCTGCCAGAGGCGCGCCCGAAGCTAATCGGCGCACCGGTCATATCTGTGACCGCGATGTTCAGGACCTTCTTGCCGGGCGTGCCCTGCCAGGTCGAGCTTTCGAAGCATGCGTAATACAGCCAGTTGCCAACGATCGCCAGCAGAATAAATACGCCGATTCCAATCGCCAGCGCGACGCCGAACGCTTCGCCTGCCGCTTCGCCGGGATCGGGCGGGTTCGGAAGGTTATGAAGAAACGAACCCAAACCGGAGCTCAGAATAAGGATGACAACCACGATGCCAATGGGAACGCCGGTTATAAAACCGTCGAGTAGGCTCGCCACGAAGCGCAACCAGAAGCCCGCGTAGGCGACGACAGGGGCGGGCTGCCAATGCGGCGTGACGTGCGCTGGCCCCGTCGGCTGTAGCAACGGCGCTGGTGGCTGGGGAATTCCGGCGCCTTGTTGTTGGCCGCAAACGGGACAAACCGCTACTGTTTCTGCGATCGTGCTACCGCATTTTGAACAGTACACGCGCTCTCCTTCTGCTTTTCCACCGCTTCAAAAATAGATACGCAATTTTGCTCGAAATTGTTCCAGCCCGAACGGCCGGGCCGCTTAGCCTGGTGCTTCCACAAGTTTTTCAAGCAGACGAACCTTGCGGCCGAAATAGACGCCCGTCAGCACTTTCCACGGCGCGATTAAAACATAGACGAATCCCGCGTCCGCCGCATGTGGTGCGGGCAAAATCAGGCCCAGGGCGCAGGAGAGCAATCCGACTCCGGCGACGCCGACGGAATCCACGACCATGGCCATCGTGATCAGGCGTTCGATTCCGCTCAACTCGAGCTTTTCACGCTGGCGCCACGCGTTGATGTGCATCGCGGCGATGACGAGGAATGCCGTCGCAAAACCGACTCCGTAAAGCAAAACGAGTTCGGGAATTTCAGCGGGTGAGCGGATTTGACTGGTCAGATTGCCGCTCCAATCACCGGCGAGTGCCCCAAACAGGAATTTCAGCGGATAGACGTAAAAGAGAACGACGAACAGAAGAAAGGAATTGAGCGCAAGTGTTGCACGGTCTTCCAACGCGTAGCGGCGAAAGAATTTGTAATGCGCGTGCCAGAGAAGCGAGAAAAGCCCGAAGCAAATGGCAAACGGCACAAAGCCGCGCACCGAAACACGCAATTCACCAAAGTTTTTCGGAACTTGCAGCGAAACGACGAGCAAAGTCAGGGCCAGGCCGAAAATCACGTCGCTGAATACTTCCAGGCGAGAAATTACCGTCCCGCGGAGGCGGAACCCGTTTTCGATGCGCAGTTCGTGGCGCGAGAGGGGCATCGTCGCTTCTCAATTTCTCCTCGACTAACGGACCGCTACGTCTCCCGTCCGCGTCTTTCTGGCGGCGCCGGACTCCAAATTCAAGACCGAAGAAACGAACTGGCTCAGCGTCATTCCCATGTGGCCCCACAGGCGTTCCTTCAGGCTCGTGTAGTCCTGCGTGCCGCTGAAAATATCAGCCATCAATTGGCGGAAGACGGGACTGCGGCGAAGGAACTGCACCATGCGCGTGGTGACAGCCGTTCCCAAAAATGATCCACGGTAGAATCGCCGCACGATTCGCGCTGCAAATTCGAGCTCGGAGGCAAACGCTGCGCCGACCCAGTCCGTGTACACTTCGGGCCTGCCCTCGGCCAGCGCTTTACCGAGCAATTCGCCGGAGCGCATTGCGTAAAACAACCCTTCGCCGGTCAGCGGATCGACCCACGCCGCGGCATCGCCCACCAGCGCCCAGTTTTTCCCCACGACCGTTCGCTGCGAAAGCGTTCGCTCTTGCGGCGAAGGCAGGACGTGCGAATAAAACTGTGCGTTCTCCATTGGAATATTGTGTTTCGCCACGAACGTTTGCAGATGTTCGCGCAATTGTCCGCTCGTGTGCGAAGCCATGCTGCCGCAAATGCCGACCGATAAATGATCGCAACGCGGGAAGGACCAGATGTAACCGTCGAAATGCGGCAGAAACTTTACGGTTATCGCGTCCGCAGTCTGCGGAATGAAATAGCCCTGCGTCATTTCCAGTTCATCGCGTTCGAGAGCGCGCGTTCCGGGAAGCAGGTGATTGCGCGCGCCGGCAGCAAGCACCAGGAAATCCGCCGCTTGCCATTCGCCTTCCACGCAAAATCTCGGCTTCTCTCCACTCGTCTCGACAGACACGACATGCGACTGCTGCACTTTGCAGCCCGCGCTCTGCGCACGATCCAGCAAAAGTCCGTTCAAAACTTTGCGCGAGTAGATGACGATGGGATTGGTCATTTCGAGCGTTGCGCGCTGATCGTCGCTCGCAATCAACTCAACGGAGTGAATCAATTTTTTGGGATGAGAATTTTCCAGAAGGAAGGGATATTTCTGAATCGCTTTGTGCGTCAACCCGCCGCCGCACGGCTTTTCCCACGCCAGGTGCTCGTCAAAAATGGCTACTTCGTGCCCGGCGCGCGCCAGTTGCTCGCCGCACATGGCTCCAGAAGGCCCTCCGCCGACTATCGCTACCTTTGACATGGGTCGACCTCTAGCAGTTCCTAAAACAAGGGAATTCAGGCGCGAATCCTTATGCGAGCGGGAAGATCGCCAAGGAAAAACCGGCGCTCAGTATAGCACCGAAGACCGCTGCCGCCGTGGGACTCTGTGTCTCACGTCGCACTACGTCCATCGCCAACCGCTGCAGCACGGTGACAATCACAAAGTACACCGCCAGCAGCACAATCAGTATCTGTCCGGAGTGCAGGAAAAGCAGCGCCGCGACGCCCGCCGCCCACACAATGCCACGATACGTCAGAGCAGTGACCAAACGTCTGACCCGTGCATTTGTCGCGTGCGCGCCAAGAAAAATCTCTTCCGCGAACATCCACGGCAAAAATGCCGCCGTCAGCGGCGCCATGCGCGTCCATCTCGGCACATTCGGCCACGCCTCGTAGAAACTGTAGTCGCTCCAAATCGCAAGAAGGAGGAATACGACAATCGCGCCGATTCCGGCGGCAATCGTCCCGCGCCACGAAGATTTCAGCGCGTTCCTCGTTTCGCCGACATTCATAGCGAGCAAAACGAAGCCCGCGACCAGAAACAGGCTTGCAAGATAATCGCCTTGAAACAGCCTGATGGCGCGCAGCGGAATCCACAATTTCAAGCACATCGCCGCGACGACCGCCGCTGCTGCAACCTGCAGCAATGCACGCGACGGCAGGATCCCCGGGGTTTCCTCTTTCTGAATCTCTTTTCCCGCGCCGCCAGCAATCTCCGCCACAAACGGCACGCACAACAAAATCAACCCAACGAATCCCGTCAACGTGCCGTACACCGGCCAGTGGGAAGCGCGTACAACCTCGTCATCTGTGCCAAGCAATCGTTTCGTCCACTCCCTCATTTCGCTGAGCACCGTGCCGTCAAACAACAGGCTCACATGGGACGCGCCCGGGATTTCCACGTAAGAGCTCGTGGGATCATTCACGTCCAGAACCATCTGGCGCGCCGAATCCCGCAAGTTCTTTGGCTCGCGTGTCCCGCGCATCACCAGTGAGTTTTTTTGCAAAGGCACGTCGTCCGGAAACGGCAGCATCTCTTTCGAAACAACGCTGGTCGGTTTCATTGGTGCCGGCGAAATTGCAATCACGCCCGCCACCGGCACTCGCGCGCTCACGCGGATCGCAATCGCTCCACCCATTGAATGACCGGCCAGAATCGTCCGCTCCGGCACAATCGCGCGCCGCTCGATCAACTCGCGTACAAACGCCTCACCGCAATCGCTCGCGCGCGACGGCCAAAACGGCCCCGGTGTTTTTCCATGGCCAGGGGCATCTGGGACAAACACACGCAAATTCTGGTTCGCCAAATCCTGCGCCAGATACGACATGATGCGTTTGTTCGCCGCCACTCCGTGAAACAAGACGACGTAACCTTGCGGCGTTCCCGCTATCGGTTCGACAACGTCCACTCGCATCTGGCAACTCGCGGCGCCGGAAACGACCAGCAGCGGGTTGTATGGCCGCAAATTTTGCAGGAAAAATCCCAACGCCAGCAGCGCCAGCCCCGCCAGCCCGAACCACAGCTTTTTCCGCTTCATCGAGTCAGTCCTCTCCTCAAGGCAAGCGCTCGCCTGCGCGTGCTAAAATATCGTTTCCGTCTGGCTTCACGCAAACGCGCAACGGTCCTGCGGGAGATCTCTTGCATTCTGGTATTTTGACCATCGAGGAAGCGATTCTGCGGTTTGGCCGCGAGGAACGCAACGGCCGCCGCGTCGTCTTTACAAACGGGTGCTTCGACCTTTTGCATCCCGGCCACATTCAAAGCCTGGAACAAGCGCGTGCGCTTGGCGACGCGCTCATCGTCGGTCTCAACGGAGACGCCAGTGTCCGCGAACTGAAAGGGCCGGGTCGCCCGATTTTGCCGGAGCTCGAACGCGCGGAAATTCTCGCCGCCCTCGAATGTGTGGACGCCGTTGTCATTTTTCAGCAAATGACTCCGCGCGAAATCATCGCCGCGCTGTTGCCCGACGTGCTCGTCAAAGGAGGCGACTGGGCCGGTGATCAGATCATCGGCAGGGAAGAGGTGGAAGCCGCCGGTGGGCGCGTCGTTTCCATTCCCGTCGTTCCCGGATATTCCACCACAGCGATTCTTGCGAAAATGCGCGCTGCCGGTTCGCCCGCCGGGCAAAGGAATTCATAAAGCCATCCGATGATTCTTCCCGTAGTTCGCGAACGCCTCGAACGCTTGTTGCGCCTCGCTCCCGTCGAAGGCGCGCTCGGCGCGCTGCGTTCTGGCGAATCGAAAATCCAGTTTTCCGGTCTTCAGCCCACCGCGAAAGCGCTCCTCGCGGCGTATTTGGCGGGCGAGTTGCGCCGCCCGGCATTTTTCCTCGTCGCGTCCAACAAACAAGCCGAATCGATTGCCGAAACTTTGCGCTTCTTCGCATCGGTATTTTCCGCCGGCAACGTCGCTGTTCTTCCGGCGTTCGATACGCTGCCGTGGGATGCGCGCAGCCCGCACGCCGATATTTTGGAACGCCGCGCCGCCACGCTCTTCCGCCTTGCCACCGGCCAGGCCTCCTTCGTAGTCGCGCCGGTTTCCGCCGCGCTCTGGCGCTATCGGTCCTACGATAGCTACGAAATCCTCACTCGCACGCTCAAGACCGACGACGAAGTCAGCCTCGACGCCTTCATCGCCTACCTCGGCGCCGTCGGCTACGCCCGCACGGAAATGGTCGAAATGCCCGGACAGTTTGCGCAACGCGGCGGCATCGTGGATATTTTCTCGCCGGAAGCGACGCGCCCCGTCCGCATCGAACTGCTCGGCGACACCGTCGAATCCGTGCGCGAGTTTGACGCGCGCACGCAGCGTTCCGTCGCGCCCGTCGTTCGCACCACCATTCTTCCGCTCACTGAATGGGCCGTGCCCGCCGAGGCGACGGAATCGTGGGACCTTCCTTCTTACTGGGGGCCAAAAGAGGACGCGGCTCAACACAGCTTGCTCGAACTCGCTTCCAGCGCGCTCAGACCAATCGTCTTCCTCGACGAATCCGCCAGCATCTTCGAAAGCGTTCGGCAATTCCTCGCCGACGCAACGGAAACCTACGAACGCCACGGTCACACGAACTCGCCAACTCCCGACCATTTCTTCTGGCGCGATGAAAATCTGCGAACAGCCCTCGCCGGTGTCTCGCAAATCCAAATGGAAGAATTGGCGCTCGACGTCGCCGCTGAAAATTCGTTTTCGCTTTCTTCACGCCCCAGCAGCCGTTTTCACGGCGACGTTGTCGCCTGCGTCGGTGCCATAAAGTCGCAACTCGCCGCAGGCGGAACCGTGTATCTTTCCGCCGCAAGCACCGGTGAACTAGAACCCCTCGCCGACATCTCGCGTGAATACGAAGTCCCGTACGTTCTTGGCGAATCGGAAGATGCCGCCGCGGGATTCACCGCCGAAGGCGCGCTCGAATCCGCCGGTCTCGTCCTCATTCGCGCCCCTTTTTCCGACGGCATCGCGTTTCCCGACGCGTCGCTCACCCTTTACGGCAATTCCGATCTCTTTGACGTCACTCCAAGCGTCGAGCGTCCCGGCAAAAAAATTCGCACCTCGGGATTCTTCAGCGACTTCGCCGATCTTAAACCCGGCGATTTCATCGTCCACGTGGATCACGGCATCGGCCAGTTCGAAGGCCTTCGCCAAATCGAATCCGACGGCCGTCGCGGTGAGTTCATGCTGCTGCGCTACGCGGAGGACGCGCGACTCTACATTCCGCTCGAGCGCATGGACCTCGTGCAAAGCTATCGCGTAGTCGAGGGCGCGGAACCTCCGCTCGACAAGCTCGGCGGCACCGCCTGGACCACGCGCAAAGCCCGTGTTCGCAAGTCGCTCGAGGACATGGCCGACAAACTTCTCGAACTTTACGCGTCGCGAAAGTCGGCGAAGGGCTTTGCGTTCACGCCTGACGGCCACTGGCAGCGCGAGTTTGAAGACGCGTTCGAATTTGAAGAAACCAACGACCAGAACGCTGCCATCGCGGACATCAAGCGCGACATGGAACGCGAAACGCCCATGGATCGTCTGCTCTGCGGCGATGTTGGTTACGGTAAGACGGAAGTCGCGATGCGCGCGGCGTTCAAAGCTGTCGCGGATGGCAAACAGGTTGCGGTCCTCGCCCCCACCACCGTCCTCGCATTCCAGCACTTCGAATCGTTCAAGCGCCGTTTCGCCGCCTTCCCCGCCAAAATAGAAATGTTGAGCCGTTTCCGCTCCGCTGCCGAACAAAAGAAAATTCTTGCCGAACTTGAAGCCGGAAAAGTGGACGTCGTCATCGGCACGCATCGCCTGCTTTCAAAGGACATCGTCTTTCCCGATCTCGGTTTGCTCGTCGTTGACGAAGAGCAGCGCTTCGGAGTCGCGCACAAAGAACGTCTGAAAGAGATGCGCCGCAACGTGGACGCACTCGCCCTCAGCGCCACGCCCATTCCTCGCACGTTGCACATGTCGCTTGTCGGCTTGCGCGATATGTCGCTCATTGAAACGCCGCCGCGCGATCGCCTCGCCATTCAAACGACCGTAGCCTCGTTCAATGAAGAGCTGATTCGCAAGGCCATCGAGACCGAGTTACAACGCGACGGCCAAATCTATTTCATTCACAATCGCGTAGAGTCCATCTATGCGCTCGCCGAACTTGTTGGAAAACTTGTACCCAAAGCGCGAATCGTCGTCGGCCACGGCCAAATGGCGGAAAAAGAGCTCGAATCCGTCATGCTCAAATTTATTCGCGACGAAGCCGATGTCCTGGTGGCAACCACAATCGTCGAAAATGGTCTCGACATTCCCCGCGCCAACACCATCCTGATCAATCGCGCCGATCGCCTCGGCTTGGCCGAACTCTATCAACTTCGCGGCCGCGTCGGCCGTTCGAATCAACGCGCTTACGCCTACCTTCTCGTTCCGCCCGAAGCCACCCTCAGCGAAATCGCCCGCAAGCGCCTCTCCGCGATGAAAGAATTCAGCGAACTCGGCGCGGGCTTTCGAATCGCCGCTCTTGATCTCGAACTCCGCGGCGCTGGAAATCTCCTCGGCCGCCAGCAGCATGGCCACATTGAAGCGGTCGGCTTCGACATGTACACGCAGATGCTCGAACGCGCCGTCAGCAAACTCAAAGGCGAAGAAGCCGCGCCGGACCTTCGCACCACGCTCAATCTCGGTCTCGACTTGCGCATCCCGCAGGAATATATCCCGACGGAAAATCTCCGCCTTCGCACCTACAAACGCGTTTCGTCGATTCGTTCCGAAGATGAGCGCAACGATGTTGCCCGGGAATTGGCCGATCGCTTCGGCAAATTGCCCGCATCTCTGGAAAACCTTTTGGACTACGCTGTTCTCAAATCGATCTGCGAGCGGCTGCGCATCTCAGCCGTGGAACGGCAGGGGAGCCGCCTCGCGATTCGCTTTCATCCGGAAACGCCAATCGATCCCGCTGCGTTGGTCAAGGTCGTTCGCTCGCGCGAGGGAATCAAACTCGATCCCAGCGGCGTTCTCTGGATGGAAACGATGCGTGGGGAAGTTGTTCCGGTGGCCTTGAGAAACGTATTGCTCGCACTTGAGGCACGGGGCTAAACTGGTAGGGAAAGGAAATCCATGCGAAATCTAGTGCTTTTAGCGGGGTTGTTTCTCGCTCTGCCTCTCGCTGCGCAACAACCCGCCCCCACGGACGGCCCGCAGCCGAAACTTGAAGCCCCACCGACGGCCGCGCCCGAACCCGAACCCGTGAAGCCGAAGCCGGCGCCCGCGCCGGTTGCCGCCAAGCCGAAGACCGCGGCCGATCCCGGCGGCAGAGTTGTGGAAGAAATCATCGCTCGCGTGAACAACGAGATCATCACGAAGTCCGAATACGATAAATCGCTGGCCTCCGCTGAAGAAGATGCCAAGCAGGAATGCGAGAATCGCTGCACCCCGCAGCAACTGACGACTGCCACCGACGAACGCAAGAAATCCGCGTTGCGCGACTTGATCGACCAGGCGCTTTTGGTTCAACGCGGCAAGGACATGAGCATCAGCGTCGAGACGGACGTCATCAAGCAGCTCGACCAGATCCGCATCCAGAACAAATTGCCCGATATGGATGCGCTCGAAAAGGCGGTTACTTCGCAGGGATTGAACTGGGAAGACTTCAAGAACAACATTCGCAGCCATCTCATCACGCAGAAAGTGATCGGGCAGGAAGTCGGCTCGCACATTAACATTCCGGAATCGGAATCGAAGAAATTTTACGAAGAGCACAAGGCGGAGTTCATCGGGCCCGAAAGCGTTGCGCTCCGCGAAATCGTGGTCAGCACCGACGGCAAAAAAGAGGCGGACCTTCCGGATTTGAAGAAAAAAGCGGAAACAGCGCGCAAGCGCGTGGACGACGGCGAAGATTTTTCAGAAATTGCCAAACGTATGTCCGACGGCACCACCAAGGAGCAGGGCGGCTATCTCGGAATTTACAAGCGCGGCGAACTCGCGAAGCCCATCGAAGACAAAGTTTTCTCCATGAAGAAGAATGGATTGACGGATGTTTTGGAAACAAAACAGGGCTTCCTGATTCTCCAGGTCCTCGAGCACTACGACGAAGGCCAGCAGTCCTTCGACAAGGTAAAAGAGAAAATCATGAATCAGCTGTACGAAACCCGCATGCAGCCCGCGTTGCGCGATTATTTGAAGACGCTGCGCGAACAAAGCTACGTCGTCATCAAGCCGGCCTACGTCGAAGCGGCAGGCGGTGCCGGCAACTCGGAAATTCAGGAAGTAAGCGCGACTCCCGAACAGGAAAAGGCCAAGAAGGGCGACAAGGGTTCGCGCAAGTGGTATTTCCCGCTCAAGCACTCTAAGCCTTCATGAAGCCGTCGTACGTCAGCGACCTGACCACCGAACAGAGCGTCACCACTTTCCTTCTTGTTTGCGAAAAAGAAGTTCGCAGCACGAAAGAAGGGAAGCCCTATCTCCGGCTGGAGCTGGGAGACCGCAGCGGCACCATTGAAGCCCGCATGTGGGACCAGATCGATGCCATCTCCAAGGAAGTCGATCGCGAAGACATCGTGAAGGTGCAGGGCCGCGTGGAAATCTATCGCGGCAAGCCGCAGCTTTCCGTGCAGCAGATGCGCAAAGCCAAACCGGATGAAGTCGATCTCGCCGATTTCTTGCCCTCAACCAAGGAAGACGTCGAAAAACTTTACAAGCAGCTGGTCGCGGAAGCCGCCTCCATCAAGAATCCCTGGCTGAATAAGCTGAACACGGAAATTCTGAACGACCCGAAAATTTCAACTCGTTACAAACGGGCGCCCGCCGCGAAGGTGATGCATCACGCCTACCTTGGCGGATTGCTCGAACACGTCATCGGACTTTGCGGCTTGGCGCACCAGATTGCGGCGCATTATCCCGAACTTGATCTTGACCTGCTTCTCACCGCGGCCATTCTGCACGACGTCGGAAAACTCGACGAGCTTTGCTACGACCGCGCCATCGGCTACACCAGCGAAGGTCAGTTGCTGGGCCACATCGTCATGGAAATCGAAACCGTCGCGAACGCCATAAACAAAATCGAGGGCTTTCCTCCAGCGCTGAAAACTGTCGTGCAACACATTTTGATCAGCCACCACGGCCAATATGAATTTGGGTCTCCGAAATTGCCGATGATCCGCGAAGCCCTCGTTTTTCATTACATGGACGATCTCGATTCCAAGCTTGCCGCCGCCCGCGCCGCGCTTGCCGGTGAATCCGGCGATGAAATGTGGTCGGTCTATTCCGGCGCCCTTCAACGCAAATTCCTCAAACTCGACGCGTTTCTCAAATCTCCCGCAGCCGCTGCCGCCGCGAAAGACTGAGCCACAGCCCTCTGCAACTAAATATTCTGCGCAGGCGAGACTTACCCGGGCTCCGCTCCAGACTTAGTGCACCTTCCCATTCTTTTCAAACGTAAGCACCACGACAATTCGATTCACCGGTTTGCCGTGCACCGTAAGTGGACGGTACTTCCATTGCTTCACGGCATCCGTCGCCGCGTTATTGAGCAACGGATTCCCGTCGATGATTTTCACCTCTTGCACGGTGCCGTCGTCATTGAGCGTCACGTCCATCGCTACTTCGCCATGCGCGTGTTGGCTGGCAGCCTCCGCGGGATAGGGCGGAAGAACCCTCGTCTCCAGTTTCGGCGTCGGCTGGTGTGACTGCGGAATAGTGAGCGACGTTCCGTACGAGAGCGCGTTCGGGTCGGTCACGACATCCCGATTGGCCGCAAAGATTTTTACCCACATCTTTTGATCGCCGTACACAAGCTTTGCGATGCCCCTCAGCGTCCCGCCGTCCTTGGCTTCGCCGACGCTGTAGGTGAACGGCTTCAGTTTCAAGGCGTAGTCGTCAATCGCTTTCATTGGCGCCGCGGCATATTCGCAGCACCCGCCCCAGTCGCCAATTTCGAGCCGGATATCGGCGCGCCCGGCCTTAGCCCCGTTAATTTCGACGCCCTTTACGACCGTCGTCTTGAACCCGTTCCCCACTGCCGTAACATCGTATTTGCTGGCCGTCAGATCTTTCGCCGTGTACTGCCCAGTCTGGTCGGTCTTCAAAGTGATGGCGCGATTCGTGGCAATGTTTGTAATCGTAATCGTCACGTTCACCACCACGGCCCCCGCAGCATCGGTCACAGTCCCACTGAGCGTGCAGCATTTTTCTTGATCGGCCCCCGCTTGCTGCATCGGAGCAGATGTCGGCTCAGCCATCGCCTGTCCGGTCGGCAAGGCGGCCTGCACTCCAATCGCCAGCACTGCCGCAGCAACTTGGCGACCCAGTCGGAATCGCGGCGCGCTCGCCGCGGAAATCGTTCGACCCGGCAGCCGGAATTCGTCCAGCTCCAGTTTCAATCGCAGTCCCTGCAACAAAAACTCATTTCGTTTGCCCTGTTCGCGGTCCCGCAGCATGCGTACCGTTCGTAGGGCTGCGGCATCCATCTTTCCCACTCCCGCAGCGCTTAATTCGACCACTTCCTCCAGGAGCTCCAGCGTGTCGAGATTGACCGCCCGCACCCATGCGTGTGCCCGTTCGCACAAGTCGTCGCGGCCATGGAACCGCTTGCGAACTGCAATCATGTGGTCGAGCCCAATCGTCTTCTGCATCAAGCTGCCGTCACCCCAGCTGCGGTCGTAGAACAGATCGAGCGAGATCGTGCAAGCCAGGTCCGCCACCGGATCGTACATGCTGTATTCCCGCGCGCGATAATCGCCCCGCGCACGTCCCAGTGCGATCATCCGTTTCTCCAGCGGCGTGCCTGCATAGATTTCGGCACGGCAAAAGTTCAGTGGATTCCCGGCAAACCTGCGCATGAAGGCCAGGTCGGCCCGCAGCGTGTTCAAATTCGCATCCGGATTGAACGTCATGATGGTGAACTGGGCCGAAATATCCAGCTCCGCGCAAAT
>Ga0137412_10002935_pt1 | contig 13567 bp, 9 predicted proteins | sample CZODoug2_1_16fun_FD_122160 | JGI IMG/M metagenome (GOLD analysis project Ga0137412, IMG submission 122160) | Vadose zone soil fungal communities from Angelo Coast Range Reserve, California, USA - CZODoug2_1_16fungal (Hybrid Assembly) | ecosystem: Environmental > Terrestrial > Soil > Vadose zone... | reverse complement strand
CCGCCGTCGCTGAGCCTGCAGATCGCGCTCGAGAACAGCCGGCAGGACCAGACCTACAACACGCCGGCCATCGCCACGCTGTTCCTGCTCGTGCACCAGATCGAGTGGCTGCTCGAGCAGGGCGGTCTGGCCTGGGCGGCGAAGCGCACCGGCGACTCCTCAGGACGGCTGTACAGCTGGGCCGAGGCGGCACCGTACGCCGAGCCGTTCGTCGGCGACCACGCGCTCCGCAGCCCCGTCGTCGGCACGATCGATATCGACCCGTCGATCGACGCGGCCGCGGTGTCCGCGACCCTGCGGGCCAACGGCATCGTCGACACCGAGCCGTACCGGGCCCTCGGCCGCAATCAGGTGCGGATCGGCATGTACCCCGCCGTCGATCCCGACGACGTGTCCGCGCTGACGACGTGCATCGACTACGTCGTCGAGCACCTCTAGCGTCACGGGTCACATCCCCCGTCCCGACTCACCAAGCGCGGCAACAAAGTCTTGACATGACGGATGTCTAGTCCAATTCTGTATAGGAAACTTTTCTGCCATTCCGCCCACCCGTCAGGAGGTCGGTTCATACCACCATGCCTGGCAGCCGCAACGGCGCCGCTGCTCGATTAGTAAGGAGCGCGCTGATGAGGTTGTCCAGACATATGCTCGCCGTGGTGGTCGCAGCCACCCTGGCCGTCGCCGGCACGACGAGCGTCGAAGCCCAGACCGCAGTGGCCCCCCAGGCCATTCCGGCCCGGACGTTCGCGCCGTACTTCGAGTCCTACACCGGGCAGAGCCCGGCGACGCTGACCCAGCAGTCGGGGGCGAAGTTCCTGACCATGGCCTTCGTGCAGACGGCGTCGCCCGGATCGTGCACGGTCGTGTGGGACGGCGACAGCTCGATGCCCATCGCGTCGTCCACCTTCGGCAGCGACTTCACCACCATCCGGAACAACGGCGGCGACGTGATCCCGTCGTTCGGCGGCTACGGGGCCGACCACGGCGGCACCGAGCTCGCCGACAGCTGCACGAACGTCAACTCGATCGCGAGCGAGTTCGAACGGGTCGTGACGACGTACAACGTCACCCGCATCGATCTCGACACCGAGGACGCCTCGCTGACCAACTCGGCCGGAATCGACCGTCGCAACAAGGCGATCAAGCTCGCCGAGGATTGGGCCGCCGCCAACGGGCGCACCCTGCAGTTCTCCTACACGCTGCCCACGACCACGGGCGGGCTGGCCAGCAGCGGGCTCGCCGTGCTGCAGAACGCGGTCAGCAACAACGCTCGGATCGACATCGTCAACATCATGACGTTTGACTACTACGACAACGCCGCGCACGAGATGGCCACCGACACCCAGCGCGCGGCCAACGGCTTGCACTCGCAGCTGGCGTCGCTGTACCCGGGCAAGTCCTCAGCCCAGCTGTGGGCCATGACCGGGATCACCGAGATGATCGGCGTCGACGACTTCGGCCCGGCCGAGACGTTCACCACGGCGGACGCCACGACGGTGCTCAACTGGGCCAACTCGACCGGCATCGGGTTCCTGTCGTTCTGGGCCCTGCAGCGGGACAACGGCAACTGCCCCGGCTCGCCGGCCGCGGACAACTGCTCGAGCATCTCGCAGAGCCAGTGGTTCTTCACCCACACGTTCGCACCGTTCACCACTGGCGGCAGTGGGGGCGGCAACGACTTCTCGATCTCGGCCGCGCCGTCGTCGGGGTCGGTCGCGCCGGGCGCTTCGACCACGGCGACGGTGAGCACGGCGGTGACCTCGGGGTCGGCGCAGAGCGTTGCCCTGTCGGCGAGCGGGGCGCCATCCGGCGTCAGCGTCTCGTTCAGCCCAGGGTCGGTGAACGCCGGGGCGTCGTCGACCATGACCGTGTCGGCGTCGTCGTCCGCCGGGACCGGGACGTTCCCGATCACGGTCACCGGCGCGGCCACCTCGGGCAGCCACACGACGAGCTACCAGCTCACGGTGGGAACCTCGACGCCGCCACCCGGGGCGATCGTCAACCCCGGGTTGGAGTCGGGCGCTCTAACCCCGTGGACGTGCCAGCCCGGCGGCGGGGTCGCAAACACCCCGGTGCACTCGGGTTCCTGGGCCGTGCGCGTAACCCCGACGAACTCGCAGACCGGTGAGTGCGACCAGACGGTCACCCTGGCCGCTAACCACTCGTACACGCTGAAGGCCTGGGTCACCGGCAACTACGCCTACGTGGGCGTGAGCGGCGGGGCATCAGCCAGCACCTGGGCGTCCGGCTCGACCTACACGCAGCTGTCAGTGCCGTTCACGACAGGATCGTCCGGCACGGTCACGGTGTTCGTGCACGGCTGGTACGCGCAGGGCAACGTCTTCGCGGACGACTTCACCATCACGTAGTCCGCCGATCGTGCAACTCTCGGCCGCGTCAGGCGGCCGAGAGTTGCACAATCGGGCGGGTCAGGCCCGTTCGCCGGTGTGGACGCTGCGGGCGCGCAGCACGTAGAGGTCGTCGCGAGCGCCGAGCCACGCATCGTCGTCGCGATCGAGCAGCCGCCGCCAAGCTTCCTGGTCGGCGGTATCGAGCAGATCGGTGTCGGCCAGCCGCTCAACCTGGGACCGCAGCGCCTCGACGGCTACCGCGTTGTCGGCCAGCGGCGCCGCCTGCTCGGTGAGTGCCGTACGCGTGCGTACGGCGCCGAGTCCGGCTCGCCGGAGCGCGGTCGGCCAGCCGTAGGGCATCCGGGTGGCACCAGGCAGTTCGGCGCGCATCCGCTCGAACCACCGCTGCCCGGCGGCGACCAGTCGCTCCTCGAGTCCGGGAGCACCGACCCCGACGTCCCACGGCAGGTAGTGCGCGGGGAGGCCGCCCTCGGCCAGCGCCAACCGACCACCGGGCGCCAGCAGCTCGGCCAGCCGGTCGACAGCCGCCTGCTGATCACTGGCGTGGTGCACCGACGCCGACGCCCACACGAGGTCGGCCGGCTGGCTTACCGACGCAGCGAAGCCGTCCTCGTAGGCCGCCTGGACGAAGGTGATCCGCTCGTCGGTTGTCTGCCGGGCGGCCACCTCGAGGACCTCGGTGCTGCCGTCGATGCCGACGACGCGCGCCTCGGCCGGCAGCGCCACCGCCAATGCCCGGGTCATGCCGCCCGCGCCGCACCCGGCGTCCACCGCGAACCGGTCGGAGGCGCGGACGATCTGCTCGGCCACGGCGGTGTTCCAGGCCGCATCAATGTCCGCCTGGTCGTGAAGGTGCTCGGCCTGCTCGGCCCAATCGACGGTGTAGCTCGAGTGATTCATCCAGCCATCATGCCGCCGACTGGACACTCACCGCGAAGACGTGGATCGACTGCTTGGACGGCAACGTCACCGTGGCCACCGTCTTCGACGCGTCGATCGGGATCGAGTTGTAGAAGACCTGGTAGCTGGTGCCGAAGTTCGCCGGACCACTCGGGGTGTTCCGGTGATCGGTCGTGATGGCGACCTTGGCGCCGTAGGCTGTCGGGTCGCTGCAGCACCAGTTCGGGAAGCCGAGCGTGCCGGTGGTCGTCGTGCCGTCGGTGTAGGTGACGGTTACCGAGTCGGTGTCGAAGCCGGCCTCGGCACCGAGGAACGCCAACTTGGCGCCGCTGCCGGGCACCTTGACCAGGACGCCGCTGCCGGCCACGTTGTCCTTCGTCCCGGCGGGGGCAGCCGGCCAGGTGAACGACGCCCCGTTGCTCGTGACCGCCGCGCCCGGCGTGGCCCCGGCGGTGGCCAGCGCCTGCGCCGAGTACGAGTCGCCATCGCCGTCGAAGTTGCCCTTCGTCGGATCGGACTCGTCGGTGATCGCCACGTTGTTGAACGCCGCGGCCAGGTTCGGGTACGGCGTGTTGCTGATGACGGTCTGCGACCCGGCGGCCGTCGCCGACCCGTTCTTGGATGTGTAGTCGGCCGTCGCGTCCAGGCTGAACGTGACCTTGCCGGGCGGGATAGCGCCCGGGATCACCTGGAACGATCCGGTGACCGCGTCGCCGGCCGCGATCGGCTTGAACGTCTGGCTGGCCGGGCTCACCCGCCAGCCCGCCGGGACGCTCAGCCGAATTACAGCCTTGCTGTCCTTCACGGTGCCGAGGTTGCGGAAGGACACGTTGACGTGGGTAGGCGTGCCCGCGGCGAAGGTGCCGCCGCTGACGGTGGTCACCCCGGCGGGCACCAGCGTCTTCGGCCCGTAGGGGTGGACGCGGTAGATCACCGTGCCGTGCGGCGGCACGTTGGCGGCGATGGTGCCGGCCGTGGACGTCTTCTGCTTCGAGACGAGGTCGGTGAGCTGGTACGGCACTCCCCCGTCGAGCCCGACGTTGGCCGCCGTCGTGGAGATGGTGCGCGCCGTCTCGCCCTTGTTGAACAGCACGACCGACACATCGCCGTTCGCCAGCGGCTTGGCGAGGACGTCGTACCCGGCGCCGGTCTGCACGATCGTGCCTTGTACACCGAGGGAATCCTGGTCGACGGCGACGACGTCCTTGTTCGCGACAATGGCCACCTGCGCCGGCGTGAGCTTCGTCAGATCGGTCGACAGCAGCAGCGGCGAGGCCATCTCGGCCCACAGCGTGAACTGGCTCTGCTCCTCGGTCGGGGTCAGCCCGCCGTTGCCGATCTCGAACATGTCGGCGTCGTTCCAGTGCCCGGGACCGCCGTAGGCCGCCAGGCCCGGCGTGTTGCCTTCGGAGTAGTTCTCCATGACGCTGCCCCAGTTGTTGGCAATGTCGGAGCCGAAGCGCCACAGGTTGCCGTGCTGGCCCAGCCAGGTCAGCTCGTAGTCGAAGTCGGGGCCACTGCAACAGACGTAGGCCGGCGCCGACTCGGAGAAGATGATCGGCCGACCGGTGTTCAGCAGCGCCTGGCTGGCCTGGGTGTAGACGATCTCGGCGACCTGGCCCTGCGTCTTGCCCGGGTACTGGTCCAGCGGCTGGTAGCAGTAGTCGAGCTTGAGGTAGTCGACGCCCCAGGACGCGTACTGGTCGGCGTCGGCCTGGAAGTGGCCGTAGCTGCCGGCCGCACCCTGGCAGGTCTTGTAGCCGGCGTCCTCGTAGATGCCGAACTTCAGGCCCTTGCTGTGGATGTAGTCGCCCAGCCATTTCATGCCGTGCGGGAACCGGGTCGTGTCGACCTGCAGGTTGCCGTTGGCGTCGCGGTCGTGCTGCATCCAGCAGTCGTCGATGTTGACGTAGTCATAGCCCAGCTTGTTCAGGCCGAGCTTGACGATGGCGTCGGCCGTCTTGACGAACAGGGCTTCGCCGAACTGGCTGTTGCACTCGAACCCGGCCCAGTTGTTGAAGCCCATGGGCGGAGTGAGCGCTAATCCGTTGTACGAGCCTGGCTGCGATGCCGGCGCGGGCGGCGGCGCGGGTGCGGCGGTGGCGGCCGTCCCGCCGAGCGCACCACCGCCGGCCACGACGAGAGCCACGACTGCGGCGAGAAGACGGTTCGATCCCATACGGGCCTCCTGGGGGTGAGCGCCTCGCCGGACCATATCCGTGCGCGCTTCTGCGCACAAGAGCGCGAACTAAGCAGATTTCAATCACACCTGCACAGCCGCGTACGGAATGCGGCGTGTAATCCCAGCATCGGCTGGCCGACTCCGTATGGTCTGGCCATGCGCGAGCTTCGCCTTGTCGGCGGCAGTGCCGACAGCGAGCGCGTCGTCGTCGAAACCGTCGATGGCGCCGAGCAGTTCACCCTGCGCATCGACGACCTGCGCCGCTTCCTGGACAACGAGACGAGCCCGCCCGTCGACGCGTCGCCGTCGGCCCCGATCCCGCCCCGCGAGATCCAGATGCGGGTGCGGGCGGGCGAGGCGCCCAACGTCCTGGCCGACGAGTCCGGCGTGTCGATCGACCGGGTGCTGTTGTTCGCCGGACCTGTGCTCGACGAGCGTTCGCGCATGGCCGACGAGGCCCGCCGAGCGCGAGCCCGGCGATCCACCCCGGACGGTCAGCTGGTCAACTTCGGTGAGGCGGTCGACGAGCGGTTCGCCGCCCATGGCATCGACCCCATGTCCGTGCAGTGGGATTCGCATCGCCGCGACGACGGGCAGTGGATCGTCTCGGCCGGCTGGCGGGGTGGCGAGTCCGAGCGCACCGCCGAGTGGTCGTTCTCGCTGGCCTCGCGCGCGGTCACACCCCTGGACGAGACGGCGTCGGACCTGCTCTCCGATCGGCCCATCCGCCCGGTGGTGAGCATCGTTCCGGACCTGCCCACGGCGCCCACGTCAGCGCCGGATGCGCTCACCGGCCCGCTGCCACTCATGGTCGACCGCCCGGCCGCCGGCGACGAGGAGCTCTTCGACGGCGAGGCCGCGGCGCCCGCCGACGAGACGCCACCGCTTCCGCTGCACCTGGTCGAGCAGGCCGCCGCCCGGGCCGCGCACCCGACCGCGTCCGCGCACCCGTCGGCCGCGCCCCATCCATCCGCCGCGACGCACCCGTCGGCCGGCGCGCACGCCGCCGCTCCCGCGGACGAGCGTCCGACCATCGCCACGCACGAGGACGAGACCGACGAGCAGAAGGCCGCTCGGGCGCGCATCCCTTCCTGGGACGACATCCTGCTCGGCGTGCGCCGCAAGCGCGACTGAGCATCCTGCCCGCGTCCGAGGACCGGTGAGTCGAAAGGCATACCGGCTCGGAGCGAAAACAGTTAGCGCTGTGTCGGTCCGGCGACGTAACGTGAGGCAACGTGACTGGGGAGGACGTTTCTTCGCATACCAGCGCGCCCGGGGCCATCAAGACGCTCCTCCGGTTGCGCCGCTGGACTCCACCCCATCGCAAGACGATCATCCTCATGATCGTCACGGCCATCGGGGCGATGCTCGCCCAGTCGTTCATCCCGTTGATCACCGGGCGCATGATCGACGGCCCGATCCGACACCACGACACGTCGGCGATCTGGCCGCTGGCCGGGCTCGCGCTCGGCTTCGGAGTGGCCGAGGCGGTGCTCTTCTTCGTCCGGCGCTACACCATGGCCTGGGCGGCGCTGGGCCTCGAGAGCGACATGCGCCGCGACCTGTTCGCCCATCTGCAGCGCCTGCCGGTCGCGTTCCACGATCGATGGCCGTCGGGGCAGTTGCTCTCGCGCGCCACGACCGACCTGTCCACGATCCGGCGGTTCATCGGCTTCGCCTTCGTGTTCCTGATCGCCAATTCGGTCACGTCGATCGTGGTTCTGGGGCTGCTACTCCACATCCACCTGGTACTCGGGCTGTTCGTGATCGCCGCCATTGCGCCGCTGGCCCTGTTCACGCGCTCGTTCGAGCTGCGCTACAGCCGCGACGCCCGACGCGTCCAGGATCTCACCGGCGATCTGGCCACGTCGGTCGAGGAGTCGGCGCTGGGCATCCGGGTGATCAAGTCCTACGGACGGCGCCCGCAGATGCTCGCCTCGTTCACCGGGCACGCCACGACGTTGCGCCGGGCCGAGCTGACCAAGATCAACACACTGGCCAGGTTCTGGGCCGTGCTCGAGGGCCTGCCTCAGTTGATCCTCGCCGGCGTGACCTGCGGGGGTGTGCTCGCGGCCGCACACGGCGCAATGACGCTCGGCCAGCTCGTCGCGTTCCTCGTCCTGTTCCTGCGACTGATCTGGCCGATCATCTCGCTCGGCTGGCTGCTCGCCGTCACTGAGGAGGCGGCGAGCGCGTCGCGGCGCATCTTCGACGTCCTCGACACCGAACCGGACATCGCCGACCCTCCTGGACCCGAACCGCGACCTCGCGACGCGACGGTGCGGTTCCAGGACGTGCGCTTCCGCTATCCCGAGGCGAGCGAGGACGTGCTGTACGGAGTCAACCTCGAGATCCGCGACGGCGAGACGATGGCGCTGGTCGGGGCCACCGGTTCGGGCAAGACGACGCTGACCGAACTCGTGCCGCGGCTCTACGACGTGACCGGCGGCGCCATCTCGATCGGCGGCGTCGACGTCCGCGACCTGACGCTCGACGATGTGCGCGGCGTGGTCGCGATGGCGTTCGAGGATGCGACGTTGTTCTCCGCGAGCGTCGCCGAGAACCTCACCCTCGGCCGTCCCGGGGTGACCGACTCCGACATCGAGGAGGCCATCGACGTCGCGCAGGCCGGGTTCGTCTACGACCTGCCCTACGGCCTCGAGACGCGCATCGGCGAGCAGGGGCTCTCGCTCTCGGGCGGCCAGCGGCAACGGCTCGCCCTTGCCCGCGCCGTGCTGGGACGCCCGCAGGTGCTCGTCCTGGACGACCCGCTGTCCGCGCTGGACGTGCAGACCGAGGCCCAGGTCGAGGAGGCACTGCGCCGGGTGCTGAGTGGCACCACCGCCCTGGTGGTGGCGCACCGGCCGTCCACCGTGTTGCTGGCCGACCGGGTGGCGCTGCTGTCCGACGGCGGCATCACCGCTGTGGGCACCCACCGCGAGTTGCTCGACACGGTGCCCGAGTATCGCGACCTGCTGGCCCAGACCTCGGAACTGGAGCCGCAACCGTGAGCGACCAACAACGCGATGAGCGCTCGCGCGAACCGGCCGAGCAGACCGACTGGCGGGGCAAGCTCACCGCCGATGCCGAGGCGGCGCAGAAGGACGACGTGCAGGCCGTCATCAGTGGACGTCCGCGGCTGCACAGCGACGCCCGGGGGCTGCTCGCCGAACTGGTTCGCCCACACCGTCGCGCCATCGTGTTCGTGGTGCTCATCGTCCTGGTCCAGGTCGGCGCCACGATGGCCGCTCCGTGGCTGATCGGGGTCGCCATCGACCAGTCGCTGCCGCGGGCGCGAGCCGGCAACTACGACTCGCTGATCGGCGTCACGGTCGCCCTGGTGTCGTGCGCCCTGCTGGCCGGGTGGCTGCGGGCGGTGTTCGTGCTGCGCAGTGGGCGCATCGGGCAGGCCATCCTGTTCGACCTGCGCCGGCGGACGTTCGATCACACGCAGGCGCTGTCGGTGTCCTTCCACGAGCGGTTCACCTCCGGACGGGTCATCTCCCGGCTGACGTCTGACGTCGACACCCTCACCGAACTGCTCGACTCGGGCCTGGACGGGCTGATCACCGCCGTGCTCAACATCGCGGCGATCAGCGTGCTGCTGCTCGTCCTCGACCTGCCGCTGGCCGCGATCGCGCTGGCATCGTTCATCCCGTTGTGGTTCCTGTACCGGTGGTTCTCGGCCCGGGCGGCGGCGGCGTTCCGGCGCACCCGCGAGACGGTGGCCACGCTGATCGTCAACTTCGTCGAGACGTTCAACGGCATCCGGGCCGTGCAGGCGTTCCGCCGCGAGGAGCGCAACGACGCGCTGTTCGGCGGGCTGAACCGTGACTACCGCGACGCCAACGCGCGGGCGTTCAAGCTGTTCGGCGTCTTCATTCCCGGTGCGACGCTGGTCGGCAACCTCGTCATGGTGTCGGTGCTGCTCGTGGGCGGGTACCGGGTCGCTGACGGCGGGCTGGCGCTGGGCGTGCTGACCGCGTTCATCCTGTACCTGCGCCAGTTCTTCGACCCGATGGACGACGTCGCGGTGTTCTACAACTCGCTGCAGTCAGCAACAGCGGCACTGGAGAAGATCTCCGGCGTGCTGGCGGAGAAGCCCTCGGTGCCCGAGCCCGAGTCGCCGACCCCGTTGGAGCGCCCGATCCGCGGCTCGCTCGACCTGGACGGCGTCGAGTTCTCCTATCGGCCCGAGCGGCCGGTGCTGCACGAGGTGAACCTGCACATCCCGGCCGGACAGACCGTCGCGCTCGTCGGCGCCACCGGCGCGGGCAAGTCGACGATCGCCAAGCTGATCTCGCGCTTCTACGATCCCTCGGCCGGCGGGGTCCGCCTCGACGGCGTCGACCTGCGCGAGATCAGCGAGGCCGACCTGCGCGAGGCCACCGTCATGATCACCCAGGACGGCTTCCTGTTCTCGGGGTCGGTGGCCGACAACATCGCGTTCGGCCGACCCGACGCGTCGCGCGAGGAGGTCGTCGAGGCGGCCCGCTCGGTGGGCGCGCACGAGTTCATCCGAGCCCTGCCCGACGGCTACGACACCGACGTCCGCAAGCGGGGCGGGCGGCTCTCGGCCGGGCAGCGCCAGCTCGTGGCATTCGCCCGGGCGTTCCTGGCCGATCCGGCCGTGCTGATCCTGGACGAGGCGACGTCCTCGCTCGACGTCCCGACCGAACGCCTGGTCCAGCGCGCCCTGCGGACGGTGCTGCGCGACCGCACGGCGCTGATCATCGCGCACCGCCTCTCGACGGTCGAGATCGCCGACCGGGTGCTGGTGCTCGACGCCGGCCGCGTCGTCGAGGACGGCTCACCGGACGCGCTCGTCGCCTCCGGCGAGGGCGACTTCGCCGCGCTGCACGAGTCCTGGCGCGACTCCCTGGTGTAATGCATAGCGTGATCAATACCTTCGTGGCCATCGGGGACAGCTTCACCGAGGGGCTCGACGATCTGCACCCGGACGGCAGCGTGCGCGGCTGGGCCGATCGCGTCGCCGAGCTGATCGCCGCGCGCCAGGGGCACGTCCGGTACGCCAACCTGGCCGTGCGCGGCAAGGTGCTCGACCAGATCGTCCACGACCAGTTCCCGGCTGCCCTCACTGCGCACGCCGACCTGATCACCTTCTCGGCCGGCGCCAACGACATCCTGCGTCCGGGCTCTGACCCCGACGCCGTCGCCGTGCGCTTCGACGCCGCCCTTACGACGCTTCGGACCACCGGGGCCCGGATCCTGGTGTTCGTCGGCATGGATCCCGGCCGCACCCCGGTGGTCCGTCTGATCCGCGGCAAGATCGCCATCTACAACGAACACGTGCGCGCGATCGCCGCCCGCCAAGGTTGCGAGATCGTCGACCTGTGGGCATTGACGCCGCTGCGTGACCCCCGCGCCTGGGGCAAGGACCGGGTGCACCTCTCGCCCGAAGGCCACGACCGGGTGGCCCGCCTCGTCGCGCAGCTGCTGAGCATTCCGGCCGAAGACCCGCTCGCCGGCTGGCCACACCCCGCGTCGCCCAAGACGCGCCGCGACGACCTGCAATGGACACGCGACTACTTCCTGCCCTGGCTCGGCCGCCGGTTGCGCGGCCGCTCGACCGGCGACGGCTTCCTGCCGAAACGTCCCGAGCTCAAGGCTCTGCAGGTCGGACCGCTGCAGCCCGACCAATCCGGTGGCGTCGGCGCCGCTCCCTGATCCCGGCCGCTCTCAGCCTCGCCGCGTACCCGCCCCGCTGGCCGACCACTCCACGCGGTAGCGGATTCGCTTCGCCGGCTGACCACTCCACGCGGTAGTTACCACTCCGTGCGGTCGCCGCGAAAGTGAGGCCCTTCTTTTGGTCGACCGCGCACCGGCGTATTAGCCACCCCTCGCGGTAAGCACCCGCCCTATGCGGTAGTCAACAACACTGTGCGGTAACCAACCGCGCCCTGCGGTACGTACCGCAGCCTGAGGTCGACCACCACAAGCGAGTCAGCTCCGAGAACACCACGCCTTGCGGTACTCACCGCAGCAGGCGGTCTGGGCGGAGGTTGCGGGCCAGCGACCGCTCAGCGGGGTCAGCTATCCACAAGGAACTCGGCCGCCGATGGCTTGTCCACAACTTGCCTGGCGGCACCCCACGGCGCCACCAGATCGGACAGCATGGATGCCGTGGACACCACGACCAAGCTCGCCCAACTACTGCGCGACCTACGCAACGGGCGCATGCTCAGCCAGCGCGAGCTCGCGCACCTGTCCGGGGTCGATCAGCGACGGATTTCCTCCTACGAGCGCGGCCGACGCAAGGTGCCGTTGCGCGACGCCGACCGGATCTTGGCCGGGCTGGGCCTGCAGTTGCGTCTGAGCACGGAGCGGCTGTGGGCTGATATCGACGCGAAGATCGACGAACTGGTCGCCGCCCCGATCGCGGATCGGGTGAAGGCAACGCGCGTCATGATCCCCTCATTGCTCCACTGGCTGCGAACCACCGAGCCGATCATCGACGGGTGCGCGGCCGCGCTACTACAGGGTGCGCCGGTGCCGGTCGAGTGGCTCGATCTGTGTGTGCGACGCGAGAAGCTCGACGTACTGACTCACCTGATGATGATGCGGCCGCCGGCCCGATGGCACGAGGCCACGCAGTGGTGGTCCTACGACGACGCCGATCCGCGGCTATCCGGGCCAATGCGGTGGCGCAATGAGATGGGCGAGTTTCGGATAAGGCTCGTGGACGAAGAGCCCGAGACGATCACGGTCTCCGTTGCGGGCACGACGTCCGAAAGCACGACGTCTGAGGGCACGACATCCGAGGGCACGACATCCAAGGGCACGACGTCCGAAAGCACGACGTCCGAAGGCACGCCGCTCGGCGGCGCGATGCTGCGAGTGCGCCCGCTGGCGGATCTCGAATTCGACGAGCCCGAGACCGCCCGCGTTCTGAGCAGGGTGCGCGAGCGGCGGACGGCCAAGCAGCCAGCGGAGGTGAGCGCCGCGCACTAGAGCAAGCCGTCGCGGCGCAGCACCCGCATCGCCCACCAACCGGGCAGCGCGGGCAGCCAGACCGACTCCAGGCGAGCCAGCAACGCCGCCGCGGCGGCCACGGGCAGCGGCAACCCGGTCGCGGTCAGGCCGGCGACGAGCGCCGCCTCGACCGCGCGGTGCCGCCCGGCGTCGGAATCAGCGACCCGGCACCGTTACCAGCGAGGATCTCGCTTGGCCGGATTTCCGGCGGCTTTTGCATCGGAAGATAACCGGCATACCGTTCCGCATCTAGGTCCTCGGCAAGCGCGCGATGCGTCGCCGACTGGCCCACTACCCCCGGGGCCGGGGTTTGACTTGTCGACTGTTTTCGGCGATCGTTGCGAACCATCGGAGGGTGACCCACGCTGCTCGCTAGATCGGTCGACGCTGAGAGCGGGTGGCGGTGGAGCACGATGCGGTTCACCTCTCACCGTTGCCGGCGGACGGCCTGAACCATAGAGAGGGCATGACATGACCGACATCAACGAAATCGCTGCGCAGGCCAAAGAAGGGTTTGCGAAAAGCATCGGCAGTGGTTGGGCGATCATGTCTCAGTACTACGCTGACATCATCGAGGTCACCCACGTGCCACCGATCCCCACCGACGGTCCTGTTGCCGGCGTCATGGCGGCGGCCTACATACAGCATATGGCCGTCGCACTCAGCAATCTCAAGGACTTCTCGTGTACCAACGAGGTCTGGGCCGAGGGGCAGCAGATCACGCAGGTTACCGCCCAACATTTCCGGGGCGTCGACGGTAAGCCAGTCACGTTCCACGGGGAACTCGTGTTCCAGTTCGAGAACGGCCGTATCGTGCGCTTGATCTCCACTGACGGCGACACGCACGCGCAGCTCGTGGAAGCAGTCGCCGCGACAGGCCCCCTCATGGCGTCACCGTGGCGTGACCGCGATCAGTACTCGCCAGTGAAGACTCCCCCGTCCAAATGAACATATCCCTCAAGCGGACAGATAGTCGCGAACCCGCGTAGGTTGCGCCGCGGCGAGCAGCGACACCGCCGTGCCGGCCAGCGCCACGGCGAGCCAGCCGACATGCAGCGTCCGCAGCATCGCCGCCGGGTCGGCCGCGCAGAGCTCGGCGACGAGCAGTCCGACGCCGGCC